>Ga0315912_10001956_pt1 | contig 23183 bp, 20 predicted proteins | sample VfabasoilMG_FD_204469 | JGI IMG/M metagenome (GOLD analysis project Ga0315912, IMG submission 204469) | Garden soil microbial communities collected in Santa Monica, California, United States - V. faba soil | ecosystem: Environmental > Terrestrial > Soil > Garden | place: USA: California... | reverse complement strand
GTCACGATCTACCACGACTGCCGCATCGGCGATCGCGCCATCGTTCATTCAGGGGCGATCATCGGGGCAGACGGATTCGGGATCGCGATGTCGGGGGGCGGGTGGGTCAAGGTCCCGCAGATCGGGGGGGTGATAATCGGGGATGACGTGGAAATCGGCGCCAACACCACCATCGACCGGGGCGCGATTGACGATACGGTAATCGAGGATGGCGTGAAGCTCGATAACCAGATCCAGGTAGCGCATAACGTCAGAATCGGCGCCCATACCGCCATGGCGGCGTGCGCCGGCATTGCGGGCAGCGCGCGGATCGGGCGTTTTTGCCGCATAGGCGGATCGTCGGGCATTGCCGGGCACATCACAATTGCCGATCATGTCGAGATCTCGGCGCATACCCTGATCACGAAATCGATTGAGCGGGCGGGCACCTATACGGGCGCGTATCCATTCGATGCGAATGCGGCATGGCGCAGAAATGCGGTGCACCTGCGACACCTTGACGAGCTCGCCGATCGGATCAGAATGCTGGAGAAGCGGCTTGCCGCGAAGGAAAGGAGTGGATCTTGAGCAGCATGACCATCCACGAGGTGCTCAAGCATCTCCCACACCGCTATCCGTTCCTGCTGATCGACCGGGTGCTGTCATGCGAACCAGGCAAGACGTTGGTGGCGCTGAAGAATGTCACCATCAATGAGCCATTCTTCGCCGGCCATTTTCCGCGTCATCCGGTGATGCCCGGCGTGATGATAGTGGAGGCCCTCGCCCAGGCCTCCGCACTGCTCTCCTTCAGAACGGCCGAAGCTCAGGTGGATGAGGATTCGGTGTATTACTTCGTCGGCATCGACAAGGCACGCTTCAAGAAGCCGGTCACGGCGGGCGATGCCCTGATGCTCGAGGTTCATCTGCAGCGGCATTTGCGCGGCATCTGGAAGTTCGGCTGCGAGGCGAAGGTCGAGGGGGTGCTGGTGTGCGAGGCGGAATTGATGTGCACGGTGCGGGCGCTCAAAGACATCAATACATGAACGCGGGAGCGGGATCGTAAGCGGCGGGCGGATATGAATATTCATCCGACCACCCTCATTGCCCTGGGCGCGAAAATCGGCCCGGGAGTGGAAATCGGCCCCTACACCGTGATCGGGGAGGACGTTGAGATTGGCGCCGGCTGCATCATCGGCGCACACTCCGTCATTACCGGACGGACCCGCATTGGCGCCCGCAACCGCATCTACCACAGTGTATCGCTGGGGGAGGCGCCGCAGGACAAGAAGTACGACGGCGAGGCGACGCGGCTCGAGATCGGCGACGAGAATACGATACGCGAGTTCTGCACGTTCAACCGCGGCACGGTGCAGGATGCCGGTGTCACCAGTATCGGTAACCGCAATTGGATCATGGCGTACGTGCACCTGGCGCACGATTGCCGCGTTGGCAACGACACGATTTTTGCCAACAATGCCCAGCTGGCTGGCCACGTTCATGTGGGTGACCACGCCGTTCTGGGGGGGTTCACCGGCGTCCACCAGTTTTGCCGGGTGGGAGCGCACAGCATTACCGCGATCGGCGCCGTCGTTCTGCAGGATGTCCCGCCCTATGTCACGGCGTCGGGGAATACGGCGAAGCCCTATGGCATCAACAGCGAAGGGCTCAAGCGCAGGGGCTTCACACCCGCGACCATCAATCAGCTTAAGCGCGCGTATCGGACGCTGTACAAATCCGGGCTCACGCTCGAGGAGGCGAAAGGCGAGCTCAAGCGCCAGGCCGAAGAGTGCCCGGAGATCGGGCTGCTGGGTGAGTTTCTGGCAACCAGCACGCGCGGCATCATTCGTTAGCAACCGGTCTCGCCTGGATGACATACCGACCAGCCGATCGATGCAGGGGCCGCGCGCGTTGCTGGGAATAGGACGGCAATGAACGCGGCGCCCGCCATAGGGGTAGTGGCCGGGGAGGCTTCCGGTGACTTGCTGGGGGCCCACCTGATGGAAGCGATTCATGCGCGCTTGCCGCAGGCACGTTTTGCTGGCGTAGGCGGGCCGCGCATGCAGGCTGCCGGTATGGAAATTCTCTTCCCCATGGAAAAGCTGGCCGTGCGAGGTTACGTCGAAGTACTGCGCCACTATCGTGAGATACTCGGCATCCGCCGGCATCTGGCTGCCCACTGGTTGCGCAAGCCGCCCGCCTGCTTTATCGGCATCGATGCACCGGATTTCAATCTTGATCTCGAGCTGAAGCTGAAAGCGGTCGGCATTCCCACCGTACATTATGTGAGCCCTGCGATCTGGGCTTGGCGCGCGGGACGCATACGCAAGATCAAGCGCGCGGTCAGCGCTATGCTGGTCGTGTTTCCATTTGAAGAGCAAATTTACCGGCAGGCGGACATTCCCGTCTCGTATGTGGGCCATCCGCTTGCCGACGCGCTCGCTGAGCATCCTGGGCGTGATGCCGCCCGCCTGCAGATGCGCCTGCCGCCCGACGTCCCCGTCGTTGCGCTGCTGCCTGGCAGTCGCGTGAGTGAGGTGGATGCGATGTGCGATCTCTTTCTTGCGGTGGCCAGGCGGATCGCCGAGGCGCGTCCCAACACGTTATTTCTGCTGCCCGTGGTGAGCCGCGAAACACGCACGCAGGCAGAGGCGGCATTGCGGCGGCTGGGGGAAAGATCTCCGAACGTCAGTATTCTTTCCGGACACGCGCATCAAGCGATGGCGGCAGCCGACGTCGTGCTGGTGGCCTCCGGTACGGCGACGCTGGAAGCTGCCCTGCTCAAGCGACCGATGGTCATCGCCTATCGAATGCCGCGTGCATCGTGGTGGATCATGAGCCTCTACCGCAAGCTGCCCTATGTCGGTCTGCCCAATATTCTCGCCGGCGAAGGCTTGGTGCCGGAGTTCCTGCAGGACGAGGCGACGCCGGGAAATCTGGCGGACGCGGTGTTAGGCTTCATGGGGGATCCCGTTGCCTGCGCCCGTCTGGAAGTGCGTTTTTCCGCGCTTCTCGCGGATTTGAAGCAGGGCGCTGCAGGGCGCCTCGCCGACGCGCTGCTGCCGTACCTGCAGGCCCGGCGCGCATGACGGCGCTGGACCGGGTATGCGGGGTGGATGAGGCGGGACGCGGGCCGCTCGCAGGGCCCGTATACGCTGCGGCGGTGATCCTTGGGGGAGAAGCACGGATTGCAGGCATTGCGGACTCCAAGAAGCTGACACCCCGGCGGCGGGCTGCGCTGGCGCTGGAGATCCGGTCGCGTTCCGTGGCCTGGTGCATCGCAAGCGCGTCCGTGGCCGAAATCGATGAGCTCAACATTCTTCAGGCAAGCCTGCTTGCCATGCGCCGCGCGCTGGACGGGCTGCGATTCGTGCCGTCGCTGGTACTGGTGGACGGGCTGCATTGTCCCCCCACCCGTTGCGCGGCGAGAGCCGTTGTAAGAGGCGACGCCACCGTGGCCGAGATAGCGGCAGCCTCGATACTCGCCAAAGTTGCGCGCGATGCCGTAATGCTGGAACTGCACCGGGAATTTCCGGAATATGGTTTTGATCGCCACAAGGGCTATCCCACCACTGAGCATCTCGCAGCATTGCGTACGCATGGCGTAGCGGAATGCCACCGGAGGACTTTCGCGCCGGTGCGGAACTTGCTGGCGCTCAGCCCGCGGCGCAGCGGTGACCCCGTACGCTGAGCCCGGATGCCGCCTCGGCCACGAGCCGGGCCAGGCATTGCCTTTCGCGGTCGCGGTGTACCAGCTGGTGCCGAGCCGTCACCTGGCGCCGCAGCCCCTCCAGGAAGGCGGGGTCGGTTTCGGCCCGCAACAGCAGCCTGGCCAGCGCAGGTTCGTCCTCCTCGGGAAAATAGCCAGCGTAGCTGCGGCCCAGCATGCCGATGTTGCCGGAGACCCGGGAAGCGAGGACCGGAACCCGGGCGGCCAGCGCCTCACATACGACATTGGCGCCACCCTCCATGCGGGAACTGATCACCATGAGACGGGCGCGGCGCAGGAACCGTAATGCTTGCCAGTGCGGCCGCTCGCCGAGCCAGTGATAGCGTGGCTCCTGCTCCATCCATGCGTGTGCCTCAGTGGCCATCGCAGAGGTCATCGCGCCTCCGATATGAGTGACCCGGATACGGCTGGTGTGCGGGAGCAAGCGTAACGCGGCGGCCGTACGAAAAGGATCCTTCTCTTCGCGCAGGTGGCCGCTCACGATGACTTCAAAGCGCGTTTTCAGCGGAGGGGTTAACGCGCCCACTTGAGCCGACTGGTAGATGATGCGCGTCTTGCTCCGCAGGGCGGGCGGCAATTCCCTGACGCCCATGTCCTGCAGGACAACCAGGCGGTCCGCCGCTTCCATGGAACGGCGCGCGGCGGCGTCGATGTGAATGTCGCGGTACAGGTCCGTTCCCGTCAACGCGAGGATGAGGGGACGATCGGGAAAGCGGGCGCGAAATGCCATCAACGAGTCGTGACTGCGGCGCGCATGCAGGGCGATCATGAGTTCAGCGGGCGTGCCATCCCAGAGTACCTGTATCCTGACGCGATGACCGAGTTCGCGCAGCAATCCTGCCCAGCGTGCAGCGGTGTTGCGATTGCCGTGGCGGGAGCGAGGCCCGGCTGGCGTAATGAGTGCAATTTTCACGATCGTGCATCCGCGATAAACTCTGGCAAACCTTCCGTTCCGTAAGGCAGGTGTCCCGCGGTGATTCGGAATATAGCAAACTCCTGAGCGATGAGTTCGTACGCCTCACCCGATACCAGCCTGTTGCGCGACATGCTGCTCGCGGCACGGCAGCGCACCCTGCTCCTGGGCGCCGACCTATGTGGGGAGAGGTTGCTCGGCCCGAAGCTCGCGATCGTCAACCCGGCGCTGTGGGAGATCGGGCATATCGGGTGGTTCCAGGAGTACTGGTGCCTGCGGCAGAATGACGGGCCGCAAACTGCGTTAGCGATGATCCGGGGGGCCGACCAGCTATACGATTCGGCACGGGTAGCGCATGGCACGCGGTGGGAATTGCCGCTCCCGGATATCGATGCCACGCTTGACTATCTGGAGCATACGCTGGCCCGAGTGCTGGAGCGCATCGATCGCGAAGGCGCGACCCAGCCATTGGCTTACGTCACGCAATTGGCAGCTTTTCACGAAGAAATGCATTGTGAGGCGTTGACCTATACGCGACAGACCCTCGGCTACCCGGCTCCGCCCCCGGAGGTGCCGTCTCGTGACAGTGAACACCAGGCGTCGAGCTGGCCGGGCGATGTCGACATCCGCGGCGGTATGTTTCGATTAGGGGCAGCCGCCACGGATGGTTTTGTCTTTGATAATGAAAAGTGGGCGCATCAGACTTACGTTCCGGCGTTCCGGATGGCGCGAGCTCCAGTCACCAATGCGGATTTCATGGCGTTCGTCGATGACGGCGGCTATCGTCGCGAAGACCTTTGGAGCGTGGACGGACGGCGCTGGCTGCAGCGGGAGAGGGCGGCGCACCCGCTCCATTGGCAGCGCGATGGGAGCGTATGGCATAGGCGGATCTACGACCGGTGGGAAGCGCTGCGCCCGGCGCAGCCGGTGATTCATGTGAGCTGGTATGAGGCCGAGGCTTATTGTCGCTGGGCAGGACGACGCTTACCCAGCGAGGCCGAGTGGGAGCTCGCCGCTGCGACATCGGGCGACGACGCTGCGATCAAGCGCCGCTACCCCTGGGGCAATGGTGATATCGAGCCTGCCCGGGCAAATCTGTTCGGTGCGCGCGGTGACGTGGCCGACGTGGCGGCGTTTGCGGCAGGAGACAGCGCTTGGGGATGCCGTCAGATGATGGGCAACGTTTGGGAATGGACGGCGGACTGGTTCGGACCCTATCCTGGTTTCGTGCGCGATCCCTACCGGGAATACTCGGAACCGTGGTTCGGGGATCACAAAGTGCTGCGTGGCGGTTCATTTGCCACGCGCGGCGGCCTGCTGCGCGCGACTTGGCGGAATTTCTACACACCGGATCGACGCGATGTCTTTGCGGGATTCCGAACTTGCGCCGCGTAAAAGAAATACTTTCACGAGCCAATCCGGCCTACAAGGCGCTGCACAGGCTGGTGCAATCGTCTCAGGAGCGCAGGCGGACGGGACAGTCGGTACTGGACGGCGCGCATCTGGTGGAGGCCTATTGCAGGCACGTCGGCCGGCCTGAAAGGATCATTGTCAGCCGTGCAGGGCTGTCCAATTCCGAAGTACGGGCGATCCTCGAAACTTCCGGTCTTTCGGATTCTGTCGTTCTCAGCGATGCGCTATTCGGCGAAGTCTCGTCCCTGGTCACGCCGACCGGCATCATCGCGGTGGTGAGGACGCCGCAGCCGCGACCGATGCCACCCGGCGCTACGGCATGCGTCATGCTGGAAGGGTTGCAGGATCCGGGCAATCTCGGCTCCATCTTGCGTTCGTGCGCCGCTGCGGGGATGGAGCATGTCCTGCTGTCCCCCGATTCAGTGCATGCCTGGTCGCCACGGGTACTGCGGGCTGGAATGGGTGCGCATTTCAAGCTGTGCATCCATGAGCGCGTGGACTTGCTGGCGGCCGTACGCAAATTCGAAGGCAGGGCAGTCGCGACGTGCAACGGTGTGCAGCGTTCGCTATACGACGTCGATCTTGCCGGACACGTGGCCTTGATATTCGGCAACGAGGGCAGCGGTCTTTCGCCGGAATTGCGCTCGGCTGCTTATGTGGAAGCGGCGATTCCCATGCCCGGCGGAACGGAATCCCTGAACGTCGCAGCCGCCGCGGCAGTGTGTTTATTCGAGCGGGTGAGGCAGCTGAAAGCCCTGGCGAGCAGAAGGTGAAGGCCGGTGCAAGCGCCACCATGCTGCGCGCGCTCAATAGACTCTGCGCAATAGTTTGGCCTCGTGCAGGATGGTGGTGGCGAGTTCCTCCACGGACTTGCTGGTGGCATCCAGAAAAGGAATGCCCTCCTGCCGCATGAGGGTTTCCGCTTCCCGCACTTCGAACTCGCAGTTGGCGAGCGTGGCATAAGTGCTCCCCGGTCGCCGCTCGGTGCGGATCTGTTGCAGCCGTTCCGGCCGTATCGTAAGCCCATAGAGGCGCTTGCGCAGGGGCCGGAGCTGCTCAGGAAGCTGCCTGATGCTGAAGTCCTCGGGAACCAGGGGGTAATTGGCGGCGCGCACGCCATACTGCATGGCAAGATACAGGCAGGTGGGCGTCTTGCCGCAGCGGGAAACGCCAACCAGAATGATGTCCGATTCGTTCAAATCTCGCGTCGAGACGCCGTCGTCGTGGGACAGCGCATAGTTCACCGACTCGATCCTGTGATGGTAGTTCACGAAGTCGTTCGCGTTGTGGCTCAAGCCGATCGCGTGCGCCGCCCGTACCCCGAGTTCCTTTTCAAGCGGCGATACGAAGATTTCAAAGCAGTCGAGGAACAGGGCGTTGGCGCCGCTCACCACCTGGGCAATCTCGGTGTTGACGAGCGTGCTGATGACGAGCGACCGCACGCCATCCGACGCCGTCCGCTCATTGATTTGCCGCACGGCTTCGCGTGCCTTGTCCACCGTATCGACAAAAGGCAGCGTGACCTCCTGGAAGCGCACGCTCTCGAACTGGGTGAGGAGGCTGTGGCCTAGCATCTCGGCCGTGATGCCGGTGCGATCGGACACGAAAAAAGCGGTACGCTGCTCGCTCATGAGCACTCCGGGGAACGGCATCAGCTCAGAATAGCGGCTTCCGGCGGGCAATACAATCCGGGTGCGCACGCATTGGACGCGGCGGGGTTTTGCTATAAAATAGGCAAACGGCCGACGCGAATCAATGACCAAATTTATCTTTGTCACGGGTGGTGTGGTTTCCTCACTGGGCAAAGGAATCGCCGCCGCTTCCCTTGCCGCCATACTCGAATCGCGCGGCATACGCATTTCCATGGTGAAGTTGGATCCTTATCTCAACGTGGATCCCGGCACCATGAGTCCTTTCCAGCATGGCGAGGTGTTCGTCACCGAAGACGGGGCCGAAACCGATCTTGACCTTGGTCACTATGAGCGATTCGTGCAGGCCAAGATGAGCAAGCGCAACAATTTCACTACCGGGCAGATCTATGAGAGCGTCATCCGCAAGGAGCGCCGTGGCGACTATTTGGGCGGAACCGTGCAGGTCATTCCGCATATCACCGACGAGATCAAGCTCTTCATTCGCCGCGGGGTGAGCGACGCCGAAGTGGGAGTGGTTGAGATCGGGGGTACCGTAGGTGACATCGAGTCCCTTCCGTTCCTGGAAGCGACGCGGCAGATGGCGATCGAAGTCGGGCGGGACAACGCCTGCTTCATTCACCTGACGCTGCTTCCCTACATCCCAACCGCAGGGGAGATCAAGACCAAGCCAACCCAGCACTCGGTGAAAGAACTGCGTGAAATCGGCATACAACCCGATGTGTTGCTGTGCCGGGCGGATCGCCCGGTGCCGGACGAAGAACGACGCAAGATCGCATTGTTTACCAACGTTCCAGCCGAGGCGGTGATCTCGGCGGTCGACGTCGACAGCATTTACCGCATTCCTGGAATGTTGCATGCGCAGAATCTGGACGATATCGTCTGCCGCAAGCTCGGCCTCGCTCCGCCGCCCGCCAATCTTTCGGCGTGGGAGAATCTGGTCTATGCCCTCGAACATCCCAAGCGGGAAGTGCGGATCGCCTTGGTCGGAAAATATGTAGATTTGACCGAGTCGTACAAGTCCCTGTCCGAAGCGCTGATTCATGCCGGCATTCATACTGGAGCGCGCGTCAAGATCCAGTACGTGGATTCCGAGCAGATTGAGAAGAACGGCACGGCCTGCCTCAATCAGATGGACGCGATACTGGTGCCGGGCGGATTCGGCAAGCGCGGGGTCGAGGGCAAGATCAAGTCGATACGCTATGCACGCGAGTGCGGCGTACCCTATCTCGGAATCTGCCTCGGCATGCAGTTGGCCGTCATCGAGTATGCGCGCAACGTTGCCGGGCTCGATGGCGCCCATAGCACAGAATTCGATCCCGATACGCCGCATCCGGTGATCGCCCTCATCACGGAATGGCAGAATCGCGACGGCAAGGTGGAGCACAGGGATGCCGATTCCGAGCTGGGTGGAACGATGCGTCTCGGGGGGCAGGAATGCATGCTGGAAGCCGGTTCGCTTACGAACCAGATTTATGGTTCGGAGCGGATCCTGGAGCGTCACCGCCACCGCTACGAAGTCAACGATCACTACTTGGCGCGGATCACGGCCGCTGGCATGCGGGTAAGCGGCCGCTCGGTCAAGGAGGGTCTGTGCGAAATGATTGAATTGCCCGGCCATCCGTGGTTTGTCGGGTGCCAGTTTCATCCCGAGTTCACATCGACGCCGCGCCGCGGCCATCCGCTGTTCAATGCATTCGTGCAGGCCGCGCTCGACCGGGCTCAGGACAGCGAGCAACCGGAACCCGAGCGACTCAAGAGCATTGCCTGACGGGGCGGGATGCCGATGCGCGCGATCCATCTGCCGGTGCTTCAGAGGGTGCAGGTTGAGGGCGTCCAGGGGCGGGCGGACAGGCCGCTTGCGCTGGCATCCGACCATGAAACTACGCGGATACGAGGTCAAGCGCGACAAACAGTCGTTTCTGATAGCGGAGCGCGCGCGACAGACAGAGCAGATCCCCCGCTATGGCGGGAATGCGCCCTTGGAGCGGGACACATGGCCTGCTCCAGCGATGACGTTCGGCTATGAAGCTGTGCGGATTTGAGGTGGGGCTGAACCAGCCGTTATTTCTCATAGCGGGCCCCTGCGTGGTTGAGTCCCGGCAGCTCGCGGTCGATACCGCCGGAGAACTGAAGGAGATTTGCGGTGCGCTTGCAGTACCGTTCATCTATAAGTCGTCGTACGACAAAGCCAATCGCAGTTCGATCCAGTCGTTTCGCGGGTTGGGCATGGAGGAAGGCCTCAGAATACTGGGGGAAGTTCGACGGCAGTTGAAAGTGCCGATATTGACCGATGTCCATGAAGCCGATGACATTCCGGCGGTCGCTTCCGTGGTGGATGTCCTGCAGACCCCGGCATTCCTCTGCCGCCAAACCGATTTTGTGTGCGCGGTCGCGGCAGCGGGGAAACCGGTCAATATCAAGAAGGGCCAGTTTCTTGCGCCGGGCGACATGAAGAATGTGGTGCAGAAGGCGCGCGGCGCGAGCGGTACAGACAACATCATGGTGTGCGAGCGGGGTGCGTCGTTCGGCTACAACAACCTGGTTTCGGATATGCGCTCGTTGATGATCATGCGCGAGACCGGCTGCCCGGTAGTATTCGATGCGACTCACTCGGTGCAGCTGCCGGGCGGGCGTGGCGCATCGAGCGGCGGACAGCGCGAGTTCGTTCCGGTGCTGGCGCGTGCGGCGGTGGCGAGTGGTGTCGCGGGCGTATTCATGGAGACCCATCCGCGGCCCGAGGAAGCGCTGTCCGATGGGCCCAACGCCTGGCCGCTGCGGCACATGCGAGCCCTGCTGGAAACGCTCAAGGCGCTGGATGAATTGGTCAAGCGCCGCGGGTTCGCGGAAAATCTCGTGACTTGAACAACCCGATCAACATCCAGGATATGCAATGAGTGCCATCGTTGATGTGATTGCGAGGGAGATACTGGACTCGCGAGGTAACCCGACAGTCGAGGCAGATGTGCTGCTCGAGTCGGGCGTGCTGGGGCGGGCAGCGGCCCCATCGGGAGCCTCGACCGGGAGCCGTGAGGCGATCGAGTTGCGCGACGAGGATGCCAAGCGCTACAACGGCAAGGGCGTGCTCAAGGCGGTCGAGCATGTGAATACGGAGATCTGTGAAGCAATCATCGGTCTGGACGCGACCGAGCAGGGCTTCGTGGACAAGACGTTGCAGGATCTTGATGGCACTGAAAACAAGGCACGGCTGGGCGCCAACGCCATCCTCGCGGTATCGCTGGCGGTGGCCAAAGCCGCCGCTGAGGAGTCGGGCTTGCCGCTGCATCGCTATCTCGGTGGCGCAGGGCCGCTGTCGATGCCGGTGCCGATGATGAACGTGATCAACGGCGGGGCGCACGCCGACAACAGCCTCGAGATGCAGGAGTTCATGATCGTTCCGGTCGGCATCACGTCATTCCGTGAGGCGCTGCGTTGCGGCTCCGAGGTTTTTCATGCCCTGAAGCGGTTGTTGCACGACCGCGGGCTTTCAACCACTGTAGGGGATGAGGGCGGATTCGCGCCCCGCCTGCCGCGGCACGAGGCGGCGATCAAGGCGATCATGGAAGCAATTGAAGTGGCCGGCTATCGGCCTGGCGAGGACGTGGCGCTGGCGCTCGACTGTGCGAGTTCCGCGTTCTTCGAGGATGGTGAATACACCCTTGCCGCCGAGGGTCTTTCGATGAAAGCGGGGGAGTTCTGCGACTATCTGGCGGCATGGGTTGAGCAGTACCCGATCGTCAGCATCGAGGACGGGATGGCAGAAGACGACTGGGATGGATGGAGGCTCCTGACAGAGCGGCTCGGTCGGAGGGTGCAGCTGGTCGGTGACGACTTGTTTTGTACCAATACCCGCTACCTCAGGCAAGGCATCGAGCTAGGTGTGGCGAATTCCATTCTGATCAAGGTAAATCAGATCGGCACACTTACGGAGACGCTGGCCGCCATCGAAATGGCGAAGCGTGCCCGCTATACGGCAGTCGTATCACACCGCTCCGGCGAGACCGAGGACACGACAATTGCCGATATCGCGGTCGCTTCGAACGCGCTGCAGATCAAGACCGGCTCCCTGTCACGCTCGGACCGGCTGGCGAAGTACAACCAGCTGCTGCGAATAGAGGAAGATCTGGGCGATACCGCGAACTATCCCGGGCGGGCTGCGTTCTACCAGCTGCGGTGATCGGAATCGTGTGATGGGTCACCCATCGCCCTGCGCCCGATGAAATTGCTGGCCCTCGCACTGGTTACGCTTATTGCGCTCATCCAGTATCCGCTGTGGCTGGGCAAAGGCAGCTGGTTGCGAGTACTCGAGGTCGACCAGCAGATCCAGGCGCAGCGCGAGGCAAGCCGGCGTATGCAGATGCGTAACGCGGCCCTCGATGCCGAGGTCCGGGACCTCAAGGAAGGCCTGGATGCCATCGAAGGGCGGGCCCGCAGTGAGCTTGGCATGATCAGGCAGGATGAAATCTTCTTCCAGGTACTGGAGCACGTCCCCGCAACGCCGCCGCTGACGACGCCGCGAGCTCAGTAGCCGCCCCTTACTGTTCGCGCTGATCATGACTGCTGGAATTCTCGATGGAGCGGCGATCGCGCGCGAGGTCTATGCCGGGCTTGCGCTGCGCATCGCCCGCCTTGCGGAACAGGGCGATCGCCCGGGCCTGGCCGCGGTTCGAGTGGGGGAGAATCCCGCATCCAAGGTCTATGTCACGCGCAAAGCCCGCGCCTGTGCCGATGCTGGTGTCCATTCCGAAGTTCATGACTTTCCCGGAGACTGTTCACAGGATATTCTGCTGCATGCCATAGCCGGCCTCAACGCGAATCCCCGGATACACGGCATCATCGTCCAGTTGCCCCTGCCGCGCCATCTCGATTCGGTAGCGCTCTTGCAGTCCATTGCTCCCGAGAAGGACGTCGACGGTTTTGGTTGGCGCAACCTTGGAGCGCTCGTCGATGGCCATCCGCAGTTCGTGCCATGCACCCCGCTGGGAATCCTGGCGCTGCTGGAGCACGCCGGCGCCGTGATAGAGGGCGCCGATGCGGTGGTAGTAGGGCGCAGTACCATCGTGGGCAAACCCATTGCGCTGCTTCTGATCGGGCGCGGCGCAACCGTGACCGTATGCCATTCGAGGACCCGCGATCTGGGCGTCGCGACAGCACGGGCCGACATTCTGGTGGTCGCGGCCGGCCATCCCTGTCTGATCCGCGGCAGCATGGTGAAACCTGGCGCGACCATCGTCGACGTCGGCATCAATCGACTGCCCGATGGCAGCCTGGTAGGGGACGTAGATTTCGCAAGCGCGCGGCAGGCGGCCGCATGGATCACCCCGGTCCCGGGCGGAGTCGGTCCCATGACCGTGGCGATGCTGATTGCGAACACCGTGACTGCGGCGGAACGAGCGCGCCCTCAGCACAGGATGCCGTTCGCGAATCCGATCAATAGTTCCGGGCTCAAATAGCCGCGAAAGGCGCTGTAGGCCACGGCCACCGCCAGTGCTGCCGTCAGCAGCCAGAGCAGAGCCCCTGCCCACTGTGAGCGGGCGATCATGTCCGGTGCGCCTCCATGAATGCGGGAGTGTAGCGCGGGAATTCAATCACCGCGAGGGGCGGTGTCAGGCCTGCAAACTGGGACCAGGTCGGCCGCATGCCGACTTGAGCGGCGAAGGACCCGACTCGGGCGAAGGGTTTTGTCAGAGCCGCGCGGCAGCTTGAGGTCGCTGTGAGCGTCGGCGATAATCGCGTGTTTTTGAATGAGAAGCCTTCCAACTTGCGCACCGACAACTTTTCAGAGGAACCACTCGACCTGCGTTTCGGCCTGAGTATCCACGACCTCTATCAGCGGTCAGGGCTCATGCGAGTCGATGCCGCCTTCCTGAATGATTTGCGACAGGCTGACGCGGCGCTGTGCGAACGATTACGTGTGGCGCGCGGCGCGCCTTCCGTGCTCGCGATGAAGGCCGAATCGGAATTGTTGCTGGCGCTCGCGCCATACGTTGAAGAATTCATCGCGCGCCTCTTCGGCATTGAATCGGATCTGAGGGCACTGGCCGCGCGCCATCGGGAGCTGGCGCCGGTGTTCCAGGTCAAGCGCCTGTTCGTTCAACGCAAGGCCATGCACCGGATCAAGGCGGGTGAGGCCGAGACGTTCGATGGCGCTATGCTGGCCGCAGAGCTGGAAGCCGCGATGCAGGAACCCTTGACGGAACTAGCGTTCGCGCGACACGTCATGGCCTGGCAGCAAGACGAGCCGGCACACGCCGCGGCACTGGACACGGCGCTGCGTTACGCCGCCTGGGCGGCACACGCGGCAGCCGGACAACGCAAGCACCGTGCCGGCGTGCTGTTCAAGGCGCCGCACAAACTCGATCCTCAGCGCCTGGTCCCCGCGAACACCGACACCGCGCGCGGCTATCCGCAGCATCGCTTTGAGGCCGCGCGATTGCGCCGGCGGGCCGGATTCAAGCTGACCGATCCTGGCACCGACCTCGCGGGCGCTCTGGACCAGGCGAACTACTGCATCTGGTGTCACGAGCAGGGCAAGGACTCCTGTTCCAAAGGACTGCAGGAGAGGGGTGCCACGGGGCGTGGCGCTGGCTCGTTCAAGAAGAGCATATTCGGCGTGACGCTCGCCGGTTGCCCGCTGGAAGAGAAGATCTCGGAATTCCACAAGCTGAAATCCGAGGGCTGCGCCATCGGTGCGCTGGCCGTCATCGTCGTCGACAACCCGATGGTCGCGGCGACCGGGCACCGGATTTGCAACGATTGCATGAAGGCCTGCATCTATCAGAAGCAGGATCCGGTCGATATCCCGCAGGCCGAGACTCGCACGCTGAAGGATGTCCTGGAATTGCCTTGGGGTTTCGAGATTTACAGCTTGCTGACGCGCTGGAATCCGCTCAACTTGCGCCTGCCGTACCCAAAACCGGCCAGCGGCAGGCGCGTCCTGATCGCCGGACTGGGGCCGGCCGGCTTCTCGCTTGCGCACTTCCTCATGAACGATGGTCAGGTGGTGGCCGGCATCGACGGACTCAAGATCGAGCCGTTGCCGCCGGAACTGTCCGGCGTGGACGCGCGCGGTGAGCGCGTCCCGTTCTTGCCCGTGCGCGACGTGCGATCGCTATACGAGGCACTGGACGAGCGCGCCATGGCAGGATTCGGCGGCGTCGCGGAGTACGGCATCACCGTGCGCTGGGACAAGAACTTCCTGAAGATCATCCGTCTGCTCCTGGAGCGGCGTCGCGAATTTGCGTTGTTCGGCGGGATACGGTTCGGTGGAACGCTGTCGACCGAGGATGCGTTCGCGATGGGTTTTGATCATATCGCGCTCGCCATCGGCGCGGGGCGGCCGACCATTCTCGACATGCCGAACGGACTTGCGCGCGGCGTGCGCACTGCGTCCGACTTCCTGATGGCCCTGCAGCTCACCGGCGCAGCCAAGACCGATTCCATCGCCAACATGCAGTTGCGGCTGCCCGTGGTGGTGGTGGGGGGCGGGCTTACCGCCATCGACACCGCCACCGAGTCGCTGGCTTATTACGCACTCCAGGTCGAGAAGTTTCTGAAGCGCTACGAACAGCTTGCGCGCGAGCACGGTGAAGCGGCGGCGCGCATCGCATGGAACGACGAGGAACGCGCGATTGCGGACGAATTTCTCGCCCACGCACGCGCCATACGCTCGGAGCACATGCGGGCAATCGCGGAAGAGCGTGAACCCTGCGTGCTCGATTTGATCCGCTCCTGGGGTGGCGTCACGATCGCCTACCGGCGGCGGCTCATCGACAGTCCGTCTTATACCCTCAATCATGAGGAGGTGCACAAGGCGCTGGAGGAGGGCATCGAGTTTGCCGAGGGCCTGACGCCGCTGCGGGTGGAAGTTGACGCGCAGGGGCATACGCGCGCCCTCAGGGTCTCGGTGCAGTGTCGTGGCGAAGATGGGAAGTGGGCGGAATCGGGCCAGGCGGAGCTGCCGGCACGCACCATTCTGATTGCGGCGGGCACGCAGCCGAATACGGTGCTGGCGCGCGAGGATGCGGCCAATTTCAAGCTCGACGGGCGCTACTTTCAGGCCTGCGATGATGACGGCCGGCCGGTTGCCGCTGAACGCGCCATTGCCAAGCCGGAAGTGGTGCGCGTGTTGCTTTCCCGGCGTCCGGATGGCCGCGCCGTGAGTTATTTCGGCGACGTACACCCGTCGTTCTTCGGCAATGTCGTCAAGGCGATCGGCGGCGTCAAGCAGGGCTACCCGGTGGTCAGCCGGGTGCTGGAGGGTGTGAAGCCGTCGGCCGCAGCCGATCATGCGGCGTTCTTCGCGCGCCTTAATCGTGAATTGCGTGCGACGGTACATAAAGTGCGACGACTCACGCCGCTGATAGTCGAGGTAGTCGTGCATGCTCCGCTCGCCGCGCGTCGCTTTCAGCCAGGGCAGTTCTACCGGCTGCAAAATTACGAGGCGCTGGCGCCAAAGACCGACGGTACCCGGCTGGCGATGGAGGGCCTCGCACTCACCGGCGCCTGGGTCGATCCGCGTGAAGGGCTGATTTCCACGATCGTGCTGGAGATGGGGGGATCGAGTGACCTGTGCGTGGAGTTGAAGCCAGGCGAGCCCGTCGTGCTGATGGGGCCAACCGGTACTCCGACCGAGATTCCGGAAAACGAGACGGTGGTGCTGGCGGGCGGCGGGTTGGGCAACGCCGTGCTGTTCTCGATCGGACAGGCGATGCGTAAGGCGGCGAACCGGGTGCTGTATTTCGCTGCCTACAAGCATATGATGGACCGCTACAAGATATCTGAAATCGAAGCGGCCTCGGACATCGTCGTGTGGTGCTGCGACGAGGAGCCCGGATTTACCCCCGAACGGCCGCAGGACCGGACTTTCGTCGGCAACATAGTACAGGCCATGCACGCTTACGCCAGCGGCGCGCTGGGCGAGCAGGCGATCCCGTTCGTCGACACAGACAGGCTGATTGCGATTGGCTCAGACCGCATGATGGCCGCGGTGGCGCGGGCGCGGCACGAGGTGCTGAAGCCGTTTCTCAAGCCGCATCATTTTGCCATCGGATCCATCAACTCGCCGATGCAGTGCATGATGAAGGAAATTTGTGCGCAGTGCCTGCAGCCACACATCGAACCGCAGACGGGGAAGACGACATACGTTTTCTCATGCTTCAATCAGGATCAGCCTCTTGACTGCGTGGACTGGACCGTGCTCGATCAGCGCCTGCGGCAGAATTCGGTGCAGGAAAAGCTCACGGCCGAATGGCTGGATCACTGCCTCATCGGGCTCGGGCTGCGCGAGATGCCGCGCATTTAGGCGGGGAGCCCCGGCGGCGCCTGCGGACGAGGCAACAGACCTAATCAAGACCGCGCAGCACCCCGCCGATGGTGCCGACCAGTTCGTCGATTTGCGCCCGATTGATGATGAGCGGCGGCGACAGCGCGATGATATCGCCCGTCACTCGCGTCAGTACGCCCAGTTCGAAACACTTGAGGAAGGCGGCAAACCCACGCGCGCCCGGCTTGCCTGCCACCGGATCGAGTTCGATGGCCGCCATCAGGCCGAAGTTCCGGATGTCCACCACATTTCTAACACCCTTCAGCGCATGCAATGCGTTTTCGAAGTGGGGAGCGTTTTCGCGAACCCGGTCGAATAGCTTCTCTTCGTGATAGAGCGCGAGGGTCGCTTGTGCCGCCGCGGTCGCCAGCGGATGTCCGGAGTAGGTGTAGCCATGGAACAATTCCACCATGCCGGGCGGCGCGTTATTGACCACGGTGTCGTAGATCTCATGGCGCACGATGACGCCGCCCATGGGCACGGTCGCGCTGGTGACACCTTTCGCGAATGTGATCATGTCCGGCACCACGCCAAAGGTGTCGGCGGCGAACGCGCGGCCGGTGCGGCCAAATCCGGTGATGACCTCGTCGAAGATCAGAAGCAGGCCGTGCCGGTCGCAGATGGCGCGCAGTTTCTCCAGATAACCTCTGGGTGGCACCAGCACACCGGTGGAACCTGCTACCGGCTCAACAATCACTGCCGCGATATTCGATGCGTCGTGCAACGCGATGATGCGGGTCTCGAGGGCTTCCGCAAGATGGGCACCCCACGCCGGCTGGCCGCGGGTAAAGGCGTTGTGCTCAAGGTCGTGCGTATGCGGAAGATGATCCACGCGCCCCAACGTGCTTCCGTAAGCCTTGCGGTTGGCCGGTATGCCACCCACTGACATGCCGCCGAAACCTACCCCGTGATAGCCTCTTTCCCTTCCAATCAGCACATTGCGGTGCCCTTCGCCACGCGCACGGTGGTATGCCAGCGCAATTTTCAGCGCCGTGTCGACTGCCTCCGAACCTGAATTCACGAAAAACACATGGTCGAGCCCTGCGGGCGCAAGCGCTGCTACCAGTTCCGCTGCGCGAAATTCCCCGGGGTGCCCCATTTGGAACAAGGGCGAGTAGTCAAGCGTTTCTGCCTGGCGCTGGATGGCCTCGATGATGGGGGTGCGGCAATGGCCGGCATTGACGCACCACAGTCCAGCCGTGCCGTCGAGTACCCTGCGGCCGTCTTCCGCCATGTAGTGCATATCCTTGGCGGAAACGAGGATGCGCGGCGCGCTCTTGAATTGCCGGTTCGCGGTGAAAGGCAGCCAGAGGGCATCGAGGTCGTAGTCTCGCGGTTTCATGAGGGAGGCTCCAAGGGTAGGGCGCGCCGCGCGCGCCAAGGATGTCAGCAGCGTATTCTATCGGCTGCCCGCTGTTCGTGGGAAACCCCGAGGTGCCGGTCAGATGCCGGGGCCGCGGCGTAGTGCGCACCGATATCGCGAGTTGCCTGCGGCATGGTGAAAGCACGGCATTGACTTCGGCTAGTCCTGATCTTAGCCTGCCGTCTTCCGCGTGCTGCACCTTGACGGGATGCTTGTGAATTTCCGGCCGGCGTCCCCACACTGACCTCTGGAGCAAGGCGATGCTGATCGGCGTACCCAAGGAAATCAAGATACACGAGTATCGCGTCGGGCTGGTGCCCGCAAATGTCCGAGAATTGACCGCGCACGGACATCAAGTGGTAGTCGAGAGCGAGGCCGGCGCCGGCATCGGCGCGACGGATGAACAGTACTCGGCCGCCGGCGCCGTCATCGCGCGCTCGGCGGCGGAAGTGTTCGACAACGCGGAATTGATCGTCAAAGTCAAGGAGCCGCTGGCTGTCGAACGCATGCGATTGAAGCCCGGCAAGGTGCTCTTCACCTATCTTCATCTTGCCCCGGATCGCGAACAGACGCGCGAACTGGTTGAGAGCGGGGCGACCTGTATCGCCTACGAGACGGTAACGTCAGCGGCTGGCACCCTGCCGCTGCTCGCGCCAATGTCGGAAGTGGCCGGACGCATGTCGATCCAGGTCGGTGCCCATTACCTGGAAAAGGGAAACGGCGGGTTCGGGGTATTGCTGGGCGGCGTGCCCGGCGTCGATCCGGCCAAGGTGGTGGTGCTCGGCGGAGGGGTGGTGGGCACCCATGCGATCCATATTGCGATCGGCATGGACGCGGAGGTGTGGGTGCTGGACAGGAATCCGGAGGTGCTGCGTCGGCTCTGGGAGCACTACGGCAGGCCGCTCAACACGGTGTTTTCGACGCGTGACGCAGTTGAACGGCACGTTGCGACGGCGGACGTCGTCATCGGGGGCGTCCTGGTTGCGGGCGCGCAGGCGCCCAAATTGGTATCCGCCGGATTGGTGCGCCGGATGCGGGCAGGTTCGGTGGTAGTGGACGTGGCGATAGATCAGGGCGGATGCTTTGAGACTTCCCGTCCCACCACTCATGTGGAGCCGACGTACGTGGTGGACGGCGTGATTCACTACTGCGTGACCAACATGCCGGGCGCAGTGCCGCGCACCTCGGCTTACGCTTTGAACAACTCTACCCTGCCGTTCGTGCTGGCGCTGGCGGACAAAGGGTGGGTGCGGGCGCTGCAGGAGGATCCTCACTTGCGCAACGGCCTCAACATCCATCGGGGCAGAGTCACCTGCGAGCCCGTGGCGCAGTCTCACGGTTACGCGCACGTCGATCCGCTTGCGGCCATGTCCGGGTAACCGCCGCAAGTCGTCTCTGGTAAGCTTCGGACCGTGATCCAACAATGACAGGGCGAATCATGAATCAACCCACGGCATCGCACGTCAACCTGGAGAGAATTCCACTCTGGATCGACGGCAGGCGACAGATCCCGAGCGTTGCGCGCTGGGGTGAGGTAATGAACCCGGCGACGGGGAGCGCCATACGCAGCGTGCCGTATTGCACTGCGGTCGAGATCGATGCCGCCGCCCGCTCGGCTCAAAGGGCGTTGCCGGCGTGGGCTGCCACTTCGCCGCTGCGCCGCTCGCGAGTCATGCAGAAGTTCCTGGAGTTGATGCTGAAAAATCAGCAGGCGATGGCGAAGCTCGTCACCGAGGAAAATGGGAAGACCCTTGCGGATGCGGTGGGATCGGTGCAGCGCGGGCTTGAAGTTGCCGAATTCGCCTGCGGCATTCCGCAGTTGCTCAAAGGCGAGTACTCGGAGAACGTCGGGCCGGCCGTGGATTCATTCTCGATCCGCCAGCCAGTCGGCGTGTGCGCCGGAATTACGCCATTCAACTTTCCAGTGATGGTCCCGATGTGGATGGCGCCGGTGGCAATCGCATGCGGGAATTCGTTCATACTCAAACCCTCGGAAAAAGATCCGTCGCCGGCCGTGATGATCGCCGAACTGTTCAAGGAGGCGGGGTTGCCCGACGGCGTATTCAATGTGGTTCATGGAGACAAGGAGGCGGTGGACGCCATCCTGTCGCATCCCGAGATCAACGCGGTGTCGTTCGTCGGTTCGACGCCGATTGCGAAGTACATCTACGAGCAGTCGGCGCGCCACGGCAAGCGGGTGCAGGCGCTGGGCGGCGCCAAGAATCATGCGGTAGTGCTGCCCGACGCAGAGCTCGACTTTACCGCCGACGCCATAATCGGGGCGGCATATGGAGCCGCAGGCGAGCGCTGCATGGCGGTATCGGCGGTTGTCGCCGTCGGCGGCATCGGCGACGCAATCGTCGGCAAGATCAAGGAGCGGGCCGAAAAGATCATGATTGGGCCCGGTGACAAGGAAGGCATCGAGATGGGGCCTCTGGTCACTCACGCCCACCGGGACAAGGTCGCGAGCTACATCGACTCGGGTGTGCGGGAAGGGGCCCGACTGGTGGTTGACGGGCGCAACGTCAGCATTCCGGGCTATGAGCGCGGATTCTATCTTGGCACCACGCTGTTTGATCACGTGAAGCCGGAGATGAGCATTTATCGGGACGAGATCTTTGGCCCGGTGCTGTCGGTTCTGCGTGTCGATACAGTCGATGAGGCGATCAAGGTCGTCAATGCCAACCCATACGGCAATGGAACCGCGGTCTTTACCAACTCCGGCGGGGCCGCGCGGCGGTTCTTTGAGGAGGTCAACGTCGGCATGGTGGGGGTCAATGTGCCAATTCCGGTACCGATGGCGTTCTTTTCCTTTGGCGGCTGGAAGAATTCCCTGTTTGGCGATCTCCACGTCCATGGGTCGGAAGGCGTGAGGTTCTATACCCGCACCAAGCTGGTTACGGCGCGCTGGCCGCGACAGGACACGCCGGCCCCAGGCTTCAATATTCCTACCCTGGGCTAATGGGATGAGCCGGGAGACCGCAATCTCGCGGGTGACGCGGCATTTCGATGACGGCGGGTTCGTCGAAGATTTGGCGCGTCGAGTGGCGATCCGAAGCGAAAGCCAGAATCCCGAGAGTCGTCCGCACTTGGCGCAGTACCTCATGTCGGAGATCGCTCCGGCTTTCGAGCGCATGGGGTACCGGGTGGAGGTGTTGGAGAATCCCGAGGCTCGGGGCGGGCCGCTATTGCTGGCAGAGCGTATCGAGGCCCCGACGCTGCCCACGGTTCTGAGCTATGGGCATGGCGACGTAATTCGCGGACTCGACGCGCAATGGCGCAGCGGACTGGCGCCCTGGATCGTCAGCGAGGAGGGCGATCGCTTGTATGGGCGCGGCACGGCGGACAACAAGGGCCAGCATTCGGTGAATATGGCGGCGCTGGCGACTGTGATCGCCGAACGCGGCCGGCTGGGATTCAACTCCAAATTCCTGATCGAGACCGGAGAAGAGATGGGCTCGCCGGGGTTGCAGCGCTTTTGCGAGGAAAACCAGGCGCGGCTCAAGGCGGATGTATTCGTCGCTTCCGACGGGCCGCGATTGTCCGCCGACCGCCCCACGCTCTACCTGGGTTCGCGCGGTGGCCTCAACTTCACGCTGACGGTGGAGTTGCGCGAGGGGGGGCACCATTCGGGCAACTGGGGAGGGCTGCTCGCCAATCCTGGCGTCATACTGGCCCATGCGCTGGCAACCATCATATCGCGCGAAGGCAGGGTGCTGGTCCGCGATCTGCTCCCGCGCGAGATTCCGCCCTCTGTCCGGAAGGCGCTCGCGGATTGCGAGCCAAAAGGCGAGGAGCAGGGGCCTCAGATCGACGCCTGGTGGGGGGAGCCGGGGCTCTCCGCGGCCGAAAAGGTCTATGCGTGGAATACGTTTGAGATTCTTGCGCTGCATGCGGGCAATCCCGAGAACCCCGTCAATGCGATCCCCGGCCGAGCCGTGGCTCATTGCCAGATCCGTTTTACGGTCGATACCGATCCGGCGACCTTCATCGATACGCTGCAGCGCCATCTCGAGACGCTGGGTTTTGACATGGTCACGGTGGCACAATCGCGCAAGGATTTTTTTCGCGCGACGCGCCTGGATCCGGACAACGAATGGGTTCGATGGACGATCTCGTCGATACAAAAGACCACTGGCGTGAAGCCGGCGGTGCTGCCCAACATCGGAGGGTCCCTGCCCAACGATGTCTTTGCCGACACGCTCGGCCTGCCCACGCTGTGGATACCGCATTCCTACCCGGGGTGCATGCAGCATGCGCCGAACGAGCACGCTCTGGCGCCAATTCTGCGCGAGGGTTTGCAGATTATGACCGGCGTCTTCTGGGATCTGGGGGCGGAGCCTTTGCCGAAGCGCAGGGTACGCGAGCCGTAGCGGAGCTGTGGCAATAATCGATGAACGCCGATAAGATCGCAGCCAGGAAGTCCGTCGAGCTGCGCCCTGCCTGCCGCAGTGTCTTGTTTCCCTGTTTCTCGGTGCGCTTGCTGTCGTGGCGCTTCATGAAGGATATTTGATGGCGAGGCATATCGTCTGTCTAACGTTCGATTTCGATGCCATGTCGGGGTTCATCTCGCGCGGGATGACGTCACCATCGCCAATTTCACGTGGCGAGTTCGGCGCCAACGTCGGTGCGCCCCGGATAATGGAGCTCCTGGCCCGGTACCGGATTCAGAGCACCTGGTACATCCCGGGCCACACCCTGGAAACTTACCCTGCACCGTGCCGGCGGGTATTCGATGGCGGCCATGAGATCGGACACCACGGCTGGACGCACGTGCCGCCCGCCCAGCTTACCCGCGACAAGGAAGAGGAGGG
>Ga0315912_10001955_pt1 | contig 23188 bp, 23 predicted proteins | sample VfabasoilMG_FD_204469 | JGI IMG/M metagenome (GOLD analysis project Ga0315912, IMG submission 204469) | Garden soil microbial communities collected in Santa Monica, California, United States - V. faba soil | ecosystem: Environmental > Terrestrial > Soil > Garden | place: USA: California... | reverse complement strand
CTTGCTTTTCGGGTATTCGAGAGTCCGTGGCAACCATTTCGACGAGGTGTGTCGGAATGCGTGACGTGACTGGGCCCAGCCGTACTTCAGTGGCGGGCCAACGCCCAGGATGAGCCCATCGAGGCGGAGGAACGAGATGTGGAAGCGTGATGAAGCGGTGAAACCGACGAGCGGCCAACCGGCGACGCCGGCAACAGCCGCATCCACTCAGCCGGTCAATGCGCCGGCGGCGGTGCAGCCGGATGTCCGGCGGATCGAGAGGGACATTGTGAATATTGGCAAGTCGGTTGTCATCAAAGGCGAGTTGAACGGCAGCGAGGACCTCACGATCGAGGGCCATGTCGAAGGGCGCATCGAGCTCAAGGATCACGTGCTGACGATCGGGCCGAACGGCAAGATCAAGGCGCAGGTGTTTGCCAAGGCGGTCATCGTGCTCGGCGAAGTCAACGGCAACGTGACGGCGTCGGAGAAGGTGGACATCCGCGACGGCGGCTCGGTTGATGGCGACATCATCTCTCCGCGCGTGGCGATTGCCGAAGGTGCGCATTTCCGTGGCAGCGTCGACATGCAGCGCAAGGGCGCGCAGCCGGGGCAGCAGCAGAAGGCCTCTTCGAGCGCACCGCCCGAGAAGGCGCAGACGTCGACACCGGCCTCGACGACCCAGGCCACAGCGGCCGCGCACTAACGCGCACCGAGTTGTGATCTTTGGGTCTGCGCAAGCGGTCCCAAAGATCCCGGCTCACTCAGATCGGTGGCGCTCTCAGATCTGTTTTCCCGTCGTCGCAAGGAACACCCTGAGTCGGAGGCTGGTGCTTCGGATGCACCCGTCCACCCAACGAAGGTCCTGGCGCGTTTCATCGCGGGTTTGAGCTCGCGCTCCCAGCCAGTTCTCCTCGACCTTGGCCCCGTCGTCGGCTCCAACGTCAGTTTTTTTGGCGAGGAGTTGGGGTGCAAGATCATCGTCGAAGATCTCTCGAAGGACATCGATCGTCACATCCGCGACGGTCTTCTCGACCAGTTTCCTGCGTTCCTGTCGAAACGATTCCCCCAGGAGTCGGGCAGCGTGGACGGCATCCTGTGCTGGGACGTGTTCGATTACCTCGACAAGAAGTCGGCAAAGGCACTGGCCGACCAGCTCGTACGAGTGCTTCGCCCTGATGGGGTGTTGATGGCGTTTTTCGCCACCGCGGTGCCTCAGCCTGGTTTCAAGCCCGAATACACGCGGCACGTCGTTGTGGACAAACAGAGTCTGCAGCATCGTGCGTATCCGGCGGCGCGTCCCAAGCAGCGCCCGTTGCCGAATCGCGAGATCCAGTTGCTGTTCGAGCCGCTGCGCATCGTCGAACAGTTTCTGCTGAAGACAAATCTTCGCGAGATCCTGCTCCGCAAGGCTCCAGAGCCCGCCAGCACCGCACCTGTGTCACCATCGGCCTGATGCTCGATTTCGATCTGACAGAGGAGCAGCGCCTGCTCGAGCAGTCCGTCCGCGAATGGGCGGCTCGCGAGGTGGCGCCCAGAATCCGCGAGCTCGATCGCGCGCACAAGTTCGATCCAGGAATCCTGCCGCAGATGGCGGACCTCGGGCTGCTCGGCATCTCGGTCCCCACCGAGTACGGCGGCGCGGGAATGGATTACGTGTGTCTCGGCCTTGCGAGCGAAGAGCTCGAGTACGTCGATACGTCGCTTCGCGTGATCCTCTCCGTTCACGTCGGGCTGAACTCGCTGACGCTGTTGTCCTGGGGCACCGAGGATCAGAAGCAGCGGTATCTCGTCCCGCAGTCGCAGGGGAAGAAGATTGCGACCTACGGTTTGACAGAGCCATCCGCCGGCAGCGACGCGCGCGGTATCCAGACCGTTGCCATCAAGAAGGGCGATCGATACGTGCTCACGGGCGAGAAGATGTGGATCTCGCTCGCCGACGTCGCCGACAACTTCCTCGTCTTCGCCTGGTCGGATCTCGAGAAGAAGAAGCAGCGCGACCCGTCCGGCATGAGCGCGTTCATCGTCGAACGTTCCTTCAAGGGTTTTTCGAGCGGGACGCTGACCGAGAAGTGGGGCATCCTCGCTGGCAACACCGGGCACTTCAAGATGGATGGCGTGGAAGTGCCGGCGGAGAACCTGGTTGGGCAGGAGGGTGAGGGGTTCAAGATTGCGATGTTCGCCCTCGACCAGGGCCGCTACACGGTGGCTTCTGGTGCCACCGGCCTGATTCGCGCGTGCCGCGACGCGAGCGTAAACTACGCAAAGCAGCGAAAGACGTTTGGTGTGGAGATAGGCTCGCACCAACTCGTCAAAGAGCTGATTGCGCAGATGGAATCGGACTACCAGGCGTCACGTTTGCTCTGGCTGCGAGCCGGCTGGCTCAAGAACGAAGGACGGCGAAATACGCGCGAGACCGGGCTGGCCAAGTGGTTCTCCACTGTGGCGTCCGAGCGCGCTGCCGGTGACGCGGTGCAGATTCACGGCGCCAACGGCTACTCCGACGAGTATCCGGTCGGGCGGTTTTATCGTAATTGCAAGGGCGCGGTCATTTACGAGGGCACGCGCGAAATTCACAAGATCATGCAGGCCGACTACCTGCTCGGCTATCGAACGGACAGACCGACGCGCTGCGACCTGCCAGCGTGGGAGACACGATGACCACCACGACTTCGAAACCAGCGCCCGTGGAGACGGGAGCGCAACTCGACTCCGACCTCTCGCTCGACTTCCTGCGCGTCGTTGAGCAGGCGGCGATCGCGTGCGCCCACACGATGGGACAGGGCGACCGCCACAAGTCGGATCAGGTCGCCGTTGAAGCCATGCGGCAGGAGATGGACTCCGTTCCGATCGACGGCACGATCGTCATCGGGGAGGGCGAGCGCGACGAGGCGCCGATGCTCTACATCGGCGAGAAAGTCGGGATGGCGCACGGAACGTCCGGGCCGTATCCGCAGATCGACATCGCTGTTGATCCGCTCGAAGGCACGAACCTGTGTGCGACGGGTGCGCCCAACGCGCTCGCGGTGCTCGCGGCGTCCGAGAGCGGAGGGTTGCTGCACGCGCCCGACATCTACATGGAGAAGCTGGTCGTCGGCCCGAGCGCACGCGACGTCGTCGATCTGGATGCGCCCGTTCGATTCAACCTGCGCGCGATCGCGCAGGCCAATAACCGCAGGGTCGAGGATCTTGTCGTTATCGTGCTCGAGCGGCCACGTCATGCGAAGCTGGTGGACGAGATTCGTTCGACCGGTGCGCGCATTCGGCTGATTGGCGACGGCGATTTGTCTGCCGGCATTGCGGCGGCAGTCGTCGGCAGCGGTGTGCACGCGGTGATGGGCATCGGTGGCGCGCCGGAAGGTGTGCTCACTGCAGCCGCGATGCGTTGTCTGGGTGGTGAGATCTACGCGCGGCTCGTGGTCAATAGCCCGGAGCATGAGAAGCGCTGTCATGCCATGGGGATCACGGACGTCTCGCGAATCTATCGCTCGAACGATCTGGCGTCCGGAATGAACATTGTGTTCGCCGCCACCGGGGTCACCGACGGGACGCTGATGAAAGGCGTGCGCTTCTTCGGCGACGGCATCCGCACGACATCGCTCGTGATGCAGACGCATCCACACCGTATTCGCTTCATCGACAGCATTCACGTTCAGGCCAAGGGACCGACCGCGAAGATTCGGTTCTAGCGCGGCGTGGACCACTGGCGACGAAATCAAGTCGCGGTTACTGCTGCGTCGTTCGTCGGCTTCACCGGTTTCACCATGGTGATGCCGTTCCTTGCCAGATACATCCAGGAACTCGGCGTCACCGACATAGGTGACGTCGCGTTGTGGAGTGGCCTCACGCTCGGCGTCACGCCGGCGGTGAGTGCGCTCTGCGCGCCTATCTGGGGCCGCATCGGCGATCGCTTCGGCAACAAGCTGCTGCTGATGCGCGCGCTCGCGAGCTCCGTACTTGTGATGGCATTCATGGCGTACGCCGGTGAGCCCTGGCACCTCTTTCTCCTCCGAGCGATTCAGGGGCTCGTCGCCGGTTACGGCCCCCTCACGGTATCGATGGCCGCGATGTCTGCACCCGCAGAGCAGATGGCTCGTGCGATTGGCACAGTCCAGACCGCGCAGCGAATTGGACCGGCAGTCGGCCCGGTTCTCGGTGGCGTGCTGGCCGCCGCGGTCGGGTTGAGGAGCGCGTTTCTCGTGTCGGCAGTGGTGTACGCGGGCGCGCTGCTGATGGTTGCCTTCATGTACACCGAACCCGCACGCGCGAAAGGGAGAGAAGGCGAGACCGGGCGCGTGTCATTCGGCACGGTGCTCGCCTTCGAGAACTTCGTGCTGCTCATGGCGGTGATCTTCGGCCTGCAGGTCGTCGATCGCAGCTTCGGTCCCGTGCTGCTTCTGCATGTCGCCGATCTCGGGTACACGGAAGGTGAGGCCGAGCTGCTCGTCGGCGTGCTGTTTTCAGTGCTGGCTATCTGCGCGGCGCTTGGGAATCAGCTCGCCGCGGCGCTGCTCAGGCGTGCCACCACGCGCGCGGTGATTGTAGGGTCGTTGCTCGCCGCATCGGGAGCACTGGGAGCTTTTGCGGTCGCGGAGGCCGCGTGGGCGATGACGATCACGATCGCGGCGTTTGGCGCGGCCATCGGCACCGCGCTGACGACGACGTTCACTGCCGCCGGATCGGTGGTGCCTCGCGAAGCGCACGGCGTGGGCTTCGGGTTTCTGTCGAGCGCTTCGTTGATCGGCTCGGCGATCAGCCCCGTCCTCAGCGGGCTCGTCGCGTCGAGGAGCATCAAGGTCGTGTTTCTTTCCGGCTCCGCGCTTCTACTGGTGATTGTCGTGATGGTGCGGCGGCTCATGGCCGAGAGAGCGCCTGTGATGGAGAGCGCGCCGGCGGTGGATGAGCCGTAGTTATTCTTCGGCCTTCTGCTTGTGCTTGCGTTGACGCCACGGACGCTTCGTTTTGTCCTCGTGCACGCCGCCCGTTTGCCGGGGTAGCGGGACACGCGGTCGTCGCGGCTTGGTTGTGGTGCGTCGAGGGCGCCTCATGACTGCTACGATAACGGTAACCCACCGATGCCCCTACATCCACCGACAACCGAGCGAGCCGCGCTGGTGGGCCTCGTGACGAGCACGCTGCGTCGCGTTGACGCGGATCAGTCGCTCGACGAGTTGGCTGGTTTGGCGCAGGCAGCGGGTGCCACGGTCACGTTGCGCATGCTGCAAGAGCGACCGAAGCCCGATCCGGCGACCTTCATCGGGACTGGTAAGGTGGCGAGCCTGGCTGCCGCGTGTGCGGAAGCCGACATCGATCTCGTCATCTTCGACAATGAGCTCACGCCCGCGCAGCTCGGGCAGCTCGAGACGAAGCTCGAACGGAAGGTCGTCGATCGCACGCAGTTGATTCTCGACATCTTCGCGCGCCGCGCTCGCACGCGCGAGGGCAAGTGGCAGGTCGAGCTGGCGCAACTCAAGTACCTTCTGCCTCGTCTTGCCGGAAGCGGGACGGGGTTGTCGCGACTCGGCGGCGGTATCGGAACGCGTGGCCCCGGTGAAACAAAACTCGAAACCGATCGGCGTCGCATTCGCGTGCGCATTCAGTCGCTTCAGCGCGAGATCGACCAGGTGCGTCAGCGCCGCTCGCAGTTGCGCGAACGCCGGCAGAAACGATCGGTTCCGACCATCGCGCTCGTCGGCTACACCAACGCCGGCAAGACGACGCTCTTCAACCGGATGACGAACGAGCAGGCGACCGCGTCTGACGCGCTGTTTGTGACCCTCGATCCGCTCGTCCGGAAGGTAAAGCTGCGCGATCAGCGCGAGTTGCTGGTGTCCGATACGGTGGGTTTCATCGATCGACTGCCACACGCCCTCGTTGCGGCGTTCCGGGCGACTCTGGAAGAGGTGGCCGAGGCGGATCTTGCGCTGCACGTGATCGATGCGGCCAACCCGGAACGTGAGCGGCACATGGCCGCGGTGCGTCGCGTCCTGGAAGAAGTCGGCGCGGCGGCAGTGCCGATCGTCGACGTGTACAACAAGATCGATGTCCTCACGCAGGACGAGAGCCGCCGTGTGCAGATGGCCGACCCGGCAGCCGCGTTGGTATCCGCACGAACGGGAGAGGGGCTCGACGAGTTGCTCGAGATGGTGGCCGCAAGGGTGGCGCTCGACACGCGGCGCATCACGATCACGTTCGACAGCAGCAAAGAGTTCGACCGGGAGCAGGTCTCCCGTCTGTATCGCGTGGCGCGGGTCATCAGTCACGTTGCCACCAATGGACGTATAGTCATCGAGGCCGACGTTCCGAGACGGTTTATCGAACGTCTCACTTCCCCTGCGAGTCGCGAGGATCTGGCCGATGTCCACTGAGCCCTGGCAGTTGTCCGGTTGGCGCGTGCGTAGCGTCAGCGCATTGCTCGTCGCATTGACGTTGGTTGCCGGGTGCGCGACGCGTCGGACAGCACCTCCGACTCCAACGACGCTCGCGCATCCCGAGTTCATCTTTCCGACAGTGCCGGCCTCGCTCGCGGCGGCGCCGGGAGCATCCCGCGTGGACGTCGGTTGGCGGTATCTGCAGGTCAACGATCTCAAGAACGCTGACCTCGAGTTCGGTGTCGCATTGAAGCTCGGGCCGACGTTGTACCCCGCGCGTGCTGGTCAGGGATATGTCGCCCTTGCCAGGCGCGACTACAGCGCCGCGCTCAAGGCCTTCGATGCCGCGCTCCAAGGCGATGCCTCCTACGTGCCGGCGCTTGTCGGAAAAGGGCAGGCCCTCCTGGCAGATGAGAAGACCGATCTTGCGCTGGCCGCGTTCGAGCGGGCGCTCATTGTCGATCCGTCGCTCACCGATCTGAATAGACGCGTCGAGGTGTTGCGGTTCCGCAACGTGCAGGACGTGATCGAAGCGGCGCAGACGGCGGCTAAGAACGGACGGCTGGACGATGCACGCCGTGCCTATGAGCGTGCAATATCCCTGTCACCCGACAGCGCCTTTCTGCACCGCGAGCTCGGTCAGGTCGAGAGGCGCGCGGGCAATACCGATCAAGCGCTCGAGCGTCTCCGTCGCGCGCTCGAGCTCGACGCCAACGATGCGACCGCTCTTGTTGAAACGGGAGAGTTGCTCGAGGCTCGAGGCGATGCGGCTGGCGCCGAGGATGCCTATCGAAAAGCTGCCGCGATCGATCCGGGCCTGAACCTTGCCAGTCGAATCGCAGCGACAGCAGAGCGTGCACGCGAGTCGCGTCTGCCACCCGAGTTTCGTGCGGTGCTCACGACACCACAACTGACTCGCGGTGATCTGGCAGCCCTGATCGGTGTGCGTCTCGAGGATGTGATTCGCCGCGCCCCGACGCGCCAGGTTGTCGTGACGGACACGCAGAGGCACTGGGCGGCCCAGTGGATTACCGAGACGACCAGCACAGGAATCATCGAGCCGTTCGAAAACCATACCTTCCAACCGAGGACCAACGTCCGCCGCGGAGATCTGGCTACGGTGGTGAGCCGGCTCGTGGCGTTGATTGCCGAATCGAATCCGTCAGTGAAAGAGCGTTTGAGTCAGCGTCCCACGATTGCCGACGTTCCGCCCCGTCACCTTCAATACGACGCCGTCATGTCCGTTGTCGCCGCCGGGGTCATGCCGCTCGTCGAGGGTGATCGGTTTGTGGTGAGCCGGCAGGTCTCGGGCGAGGAGGCCGTCGAGGTGATCGATCGCGTGCGGGTGCTGGCGACGACGACGCTCGGCGTGTCGCGTCAGTGAAGAATCTCACGCTGGCGAACCAGCTGACGATTCTGCGAATCGCGTTGATTCCCGCGTTCGTCCTGCTCGTGGTCTATGGGTACCTCGGAGCCGCGCTGATTGTGTTCGGTGTTGCCGGCCTCACCGACGCGCTCGACGGGCTCATCGCCAGGCGTGCCGGCCAGCGCACGAGCCTGGGCGCGTGGCTCGATCCGATGGCGGACAAGCTGCTGCTCGTGACCACGTTCGTGGTCCTCACGCTCCCGGCGATTCCGCTCACCAACCACCTGCCGCTCTGGCTGACGGTGACTGTGATCAGCCGCGATGTCGTCATCGTTGGTGTTGTGGCGATCGTCAATCTGGCCGTGGGCCCGAGGACGTTCAGGCCGTCTCTGCTGGGCAAGGCGACAACCGCGGCGTTCATCATCACCAGCGTCGTGGTGATGTTCTTCAACTACCGGGGCGAGCCGTCGATCCTCGTGGACCTCGGCATCTGGCTGTCGCTGGCGCTGACGTTGGTGTCGAGCGGGGACTACTTCTTCAAGCTGCGACGCCTCCTTACTGAGGCCACCGAGTAGTCCCGCCAAAGCCGGACCCTACACACACCGATCGTAGTGTCCGGCTTCGGCAGGACCTGGGTCGCTATCTTGCGTCGAGTGGTGCGACGATTCCCGCAGCGAACCACGCACCCGACAGGTTGCGGATCAGAAGGACAGGGCTGGCGCATCCGGACGGTACGGGGCTCAGCACGTCGTCGATCCTGAAGTCGCCGTTCTGCGCCAGGAGCACACCCGTTGGTGCCGTGCTGCGCTCAATGAATGGCGCTGCTGCTTCGCAGATCAGAGTGGCGAATACACTCTGCCCGCCGTTTTGCCCGATCCGATTGCCGCTTGCCAAAAGCAAGCCTCGGCCAACGACTCTGATTCGACCGTCGGTTGTGATCGTGGCTCTCAGATCCCCGATGCGCCATGGCCCCCCACCTGGCAGGACTCCGCGCACCACGTTTCGCGCAACGTTCTGGAACGTGCCATCGGTATTCGCCGGGGCGGCGACGTTCGAGGCCGGGATCACGCCGATGCCGCCGCTGAATGTGACGAGAACACCTGGCTCCTCGGCGCGGACGTGACCGGCCAGGCCGACGACCAGGGCGAGGACTGCCGCTTGCTTTTTCATTGTTGTCTGTCCCTTTCGTGACTAGTGAACGAGGTAGTGATTGGAGCGCTCCCTCGTGATCGCCAGAACTGGTGATGTCACGACGCGGTTGTTGTCGCTGCGGAACTCGATCAGCAGGCCTACACCGATCCACCCGACCATCAACATGCCGCCGCTGATGCTTGCGCCGTCTACATGCGCGGATGTGGGCTCCGGAAAATAGTCTCCGCCCTGGACGTAGACGTCCGCGCCATCAGCGACCACGACCCGGTAGAACGAGTTGATCGTGCAGACGAGCAGCGTGGTCATCGGCGGCAGGTCCGTCAGATGGACGCTGTCGAGAACGTTCATGACACCGAAGTAGCTCTCCATGCCGGTGCAAACTCGATCGCGCGCCGACTTATTCCAGGAGGGCTAGTCCGGGGCTAGTGCGCAGGCCGGCTCTTCACAAAGGCTGCGATGAAGAGAAGGCCCAGCAGCAGGTCGGGCAGGACCGGTTGGGTGTCCAGCGAGGAGATCCGTCCCTGGGCACGAAGAACCAGCAGAGTGGATACGTAACCAAGTTTCTCGACGATGGCCGGGATCATCAGCATCCGGAGTCGAAGTGGGCTCGATCCGATGACGAGGAACGCGAGCTGCCATGCGATGGCAACCGACAGGAAACCGTAGAAGAACTGCGGGTACTCCGTTGGGTTCGGATACTGACGACCGGTGATGTCTACAAGAAAGTAGAGCGGAGTCAGCACGACGATCCCCCAGATGCCAGCGCCAATGAACACGTACTTCGCAAACTTCATATGGAGGCCTCCGAGGTGATTCCCCTCATTGGTCACAACGTGCCAGACAGATGGTTTATTCCAGTGCAGGCTGGCCGAGGGCGCGCTCGACGTCCTTGAGCATCGAGTCGATCGAAGACCGGCGACCGTCCGCGTGCGATTGCGCCCATCCGTCTGGGCCCAGGCGCGCTCGAGCGTCGGCCTCGATTCGCTCGCACAGTTCGCGCATCAGCGGATCGATCAGGATCGACCCGGTGCGTTCGGCAATTGCGTCGCGGGTGCCGAGGATCCTCGCGACCCATGCATAGTCGCCTTTGAGCGCAGCAGCGGCCGCGAGAGGAGCCATGCCGTAGACGACGCCGAACCTGTCCTGCGATTCCCGAACGCGAATAAGACTCTGCCGCATCAGCGCGAGCACTTCGTCCGCCTGTCCCCGTTGCAGCTTCAGGACGACGCGGATGTAGAGCCCGAGTGCCAGAAACCAGGGCCCTGCCTCTCGTAGTGTGGACGTGGCCTCGCTGACGAGGCGATCGGCGCCTGCTTGATCGCCTGTGGCGAGAGCGACCCAGGCGAGGCCGCTCAGCGCAGAGCCACGTCCCCACGGAACGGGCACGTTCTGGAAGCCGTCACGACTCTGTCCGAACCAGTCGTGCGCTCTCGTCAAGTCGCCGGCGGCATACTCGACGTGCCCGCACATCCAGGCGGCCTGCGGGATCACCTCGCGATCAGCGGCGTCTCGCGCAAGGGTGAGCGCGCGAGTGAGATGGGTGCGCGCCTTCGCAAGCCCGCCCTGGGTGTGCAGCATCGCCGCCGCGCCGAGTTGTGCGCGTGCTTCAGCCTCTGGGGGCAGCGAGGGGATGCGCAGGATCTGCTCGAACCATCGGAGGCCTTCAGTCGCATGCCCACGAATCAACCAGAAGAACAGGAGTGGCCAGGCGATGCGAGATGCCTCGGCGCCGCGACTATCCCCGATCAGCCACGCGAGTGCCGCGCGATAGCTGTCGAGATCTTCACGCACGCGGTCGAGCCACTCGACCTGTGCCGGCCCGACGAGCCCCTCGGCCGCCAGCGCCGCCTCCGCGGTGCAATACCGCACCAGCCCTTCCATCGCCTCGTCGCGCTCGTTCGCCGAAATCAGCTCGTTCGCGGCGTAGGCGCGCACGGTTTCGAGCATGTAATAGAGCGGGCATGTGGCGACGACTGAGGACTTCGAGCGCAGGAGAAGGCTCTTGTCCACCAGAGCCGCGATCGCGTCGAGCGCCTGGTCCATTCCAGCGGCACCTTCGCGACCCGTGAGCACTTCGGCTGCCGCATCGACAGGGAAGAGACCGGGCAAGGCACCGATGCGGCGGAATGCATGCCGTTCGGTGTCATCGAGCAACTGATAACTCCACGCCACCGTCGCGTTCATCGTCTGCTGGCGTTCGGGAAGATCGCGCCTCCCAGCGGTAGAGGGCAATCCGTTTCGCTCGAGTATGTTGAGCAAGCCGCTGGCCGTCAGCACCTTGATCCACGGCGCGGCGAGCTCGAGGGCAAGCGGTAGCGCATCCAGCTGTTTGCAAATCGCTGCAATGGTCTCGCGATTCGCCTCGGTGACCTCGAAGTCTGGCTGTACGTCTCGAATGCGCTCCACGAAGAGGCGTATAGCCGGGGCTTCCGACGCAGACGTCAATGCGAGAGTGCTGACGATGTACTCGCGCTCACCACGGACGTGGAGCGGGGCCCGGCTCGTCGCGAGTATTCGCAGTGACGGCACGGCTGCAACGAGGTCGGCAACGAGCGACGCCGCTGCCAATACCTGCTCGAAGTTGTCCAGCACGAGCAGTACCGGATGTGCGCCACAGACGGCGCGGGCCCGTCTAGGGAGATCGAGCGACGCCGCGTCACCGACGCCAAATGCCTCGGCGATCGCGGACGCGACGAACCCCGGGTCGCGAATCGCGGCAAGTGAGACGAACACGACGCGTGCGGACCGTTCTTCAGCAATCGCTCGCGAGAGCTCCAGGGCAAGCCGTGTCTTGCCAACGCCGCCTGGCCCAATGAGGGTGACGAGCCGCGCAGCAGGATCGGCCAACCATTGCCGCAGCGTGGCGATGTCGCCTTCGCGGCCGACGAGGCTCGTGAGCGGTTGCGGCAAGGAAGGACCAACGTGTCCAGTCGCGGGGGTGACTGTGCCTCGTGCGCTGGCAAGCAGTGCGTCGCGAAGTGGACCGGTGAGCTCCAGTGCCGTCGAGAGCGACCGCACCGTTTCGAACTGCGGTCGGCGCCGTTCGCCGCGCTCGAGTGCGCTGACGGCGTGAACCGAGAGGCCTGAAATCGTCGCGAGCTCTTCCTGCGTGAATCCGGCGGCCTCACGGAGTGACTTGAGGTGCGCGCCAAAGGATACGGGAGGCGCCGGCTTCATCAACCGTCCATCTTACCCCCAGGTGTACGGGCATTGTGCGGGCAGTGTGGGTGGTCGCGCGTTCGTCCGCGCGTAACAGTGGTGACACACGCGTTGCGCTGGAGGGCTCAGTGACCACTGACGGATTCGACGAAGTCGTTCTCCCACATCTCGATGCGGGCTATCGCCTTGCGCGCTGGATCGTGCGCAACGATCACGACGCACAAGACATCCTGCAGGAGGCGTCCTTGCGCGCGTTTCGCTATTTCGAGTCGTTTACGGGAGGGAACGGCCGCGCGTGGTTCCTTAGGATTGTTCGTAACACATGTGTGGATGACCGGACACGCGCGATGCGCGAGCCGGCGGATCTGTTCGACGAGCAGCGGCACAGCGATGTCCGTCCCACATCAGATCCTGAGGCGCTATTGCTCCGCACCGATGACGCGATGCTCGTCGAGCGCGCCATGCGCTGTCTGCCGAAGCGCTCGCGTGATCTGATCAGGCTCCGTGAGTTGGAGGGTCTCTCGTATCGAGAGATAGCAGACCTCCTGCGCATCCCTATTGGCACGGTCATGTCCAGGTTAGCGCGTGCGCGACGGGCGTTGCGCGTCGCGCTCGAGCGCGCTATCGCTTCTCCGGCGGAATGTCCCGAATCGGCGCCGAGAACGCTGCGTGAGCTGCCGGATCGACGGGCTTGTGTCTGATGCGTATGCTCGCCGGATCCTTGCCGAGATAATTGTCGCCCTTCCAGTTCTTTGACGGCCGGACGGGCCGTGGAACGAATCCTCCGCCACAGTTCGGACACACGTTGCCGATGACCTGCTCGACGCAGGTTGCGCAGAACGTGCACTCGTAGGTGCAGATGCGCGCGTTCAGTGCGTCCGGCGGCAACGGCGTATTGCAGTGCTCGCAGGTGGGTCGAAGTTCCAGCATCACGTGCCTCCTAAGGGCTCAACCGTCGCACTCGCGCTGATATTCCCAAACACGCTTGTACGAGTTTTGTACGGGCGTTGTCGGTGGTCGCGCCTCGTCTTCAACCGTAGCGTAGAAATACGCCGGGGCAATGACGCGCCGGCGCATGCACGAAGAGGCACTCCCATGTCGAGCGCTGTACCCCGCGACTCCGTCAACATGGCCCGGTCACCGGGTGATGTGACGAACTATCGCGCACAAGCGCTGGCCGATCGCCTGATGCAAGGCGCAGAAGCGTTGGCCAGTTTCGCCAGTTCTCTCACCGACGTCGAATGGCAGACCCACCTTCCCGGGGACGGCCGAAAGATCGGCGTCATCGTTCATCACGTTGCCAGCGTGTACCCCGTAGAGATTCAGCTCGCCCAAACCATTGCTGCTGGCATGACGGTCAGGGGGCTCATTCCCGCGGACATCGATCAGATGAACGGGAACCACGCCGTGGAGTTCGACGGCGTGGCGAAGCAGGCCGCTATCGAACTGCTCTGGCGCAACAGCGCGGCTGCCGCTGCTGTGATTCGGCAACTGACTGACGAGGAGCTCGACCGCGCCGTGCAGGTGTCTCTCTACGGCGACGCACCGCTCACGTGTCAGTTCGTGCTCGAAGACCATGCCGTGCGTCACAGCTATCACCACTTCGCGCGCATCCGCGCGGCGCTTCGACGATAGCGAAGGGAGGAGGCCATGAAATCAGTACGTCTCGTTGTTGCACTGGTGGTGCTCGCGTCCGCAGCGGCGTGCGGAGGAGGGTATTCATCTCCGACTCCGCCGCCGTCGCCATCTCCCGCGCCTGCGCCGGCGCCTGGTGGGCCGTCGGCCGGCCCGTCATCGTCGGTGACCATACCGGTCGGTGCGTCAGTGCTCGGGCGTGGCGCGTTCAATCCATCTGACGTGACGGTCGCTGTCGGTACGACGGTGACGTGGTTGAACACGGACACCGTTGCGCATACGTCCACATCGGATGCTGTCGGCTGGAACTCAAACACCATCGCGCCCGGAGGGCAGTTCTCAAACGCGTTTCCAACGGCGGGAACGTTTTCCTACCACTGCGCGATTCACCCTGGGATGGTGGGTACCGTTGTCGTCCGGTGACACGCTCGGCGAACGGCTCATGCGTTTCGACTCGTACGAGCTCGACACGCGTGCGCGCGAGCTGCGTCGTGGCGCGGAGCGCGTGCGTCTTCAGGCGCAGCCGTTCGAGATCCTCGTGATGATGCTGGGTCGTCGCGGCGATGTGGTCACGCGCGAGGAGCTCGTGGAACGTTTGTGGCCCGAAGGCACGTTCGTCGATTTCGAGCACAGCCTGAATGCCGCGGTGAAGCGATTGCGTGCGGCGCTTGGTGACGACGCCGAACACCCGCGCTTCATCGAAACCTTGCCGCGGCGGGGTTACCGGTTCATCGCGGCTTTCGCTGGCAGTGGCACGGGGTCGTACAAGGCGCGCCCCCGGGTGGCGGTGCTGCCGTTTACGGATGACGGCGGCGAGGTTTCCGCGCGCGACTTCAGCGACGGCCTCACCGACGAGATGATGCTGCAACTCGGCGCCCTTGAAAGCCTCGGCGTGGACGTCGTCGCGCGTTCATCGTCGCTGTCCTTCAGGGGCGGTGCCTGCCTGGCGCGCGACATTGCCGCGATGCTGCGCGCGGACTATCTGCTCGAGGGCAGCGTCCGCCGTCAGGGCGAGCGCGCCCGGATTGCTGCCTGGCTGATTGAAACCTCGGGAGAGACGCAGGTATGGACCGGCGTCTACGACCGTTGCCTGACCGACGCGTTGTCGGTGCAGACCGACGTGGCGAGCCTCATCGCGGGCTCGCTGGCGTCAGAGCTACGCCCTGAGTGCCGGGCGTGATTGAAGAGGGTTCCTATGACAGCGGGTGACGGTTACGTCACCCGCGTCTTGAAGTACTCGATCGATTTCTTGAGTCCCTCTTCCAGCCCGACGGTCGGTTCCCATCCGAGCAGCGTGCGCGCGCGCGTGATGTCGGGGCGCCGTTGCTTGGGATCGTCAATGGGAAGTGGGCGGTAGATGATCGAGCTGGTGGCGCCGATCAGCCGGATGATCGTGCGCGCGATCTCCTCGATCGTCACCTCGTGCGGGTTACCGATGTTGACCGGTTCGTTCGTCTTCGCGTCCATGAGGCTGAGGATGCCGCGCACGAGGTCGGTGACGTAGCAGAAGCTGCGCGTCTGCGTGCCGTCACCAAACACGGTCACGTCCTGATTGGCCAGTGCCTGCGAGACGAAGGCTGGCACCGCGCGGCCGTCGCGAAGGCGCATGCGCGGCCCGTACGTGTTGAAGATGCGCACGATCTTCGTGTTGACGCCGTGTGTGCGGTGGTACGCGAGCGTGATCGCTTCGCCAAAACGCTTGGCCTCGTCATAGACACCTCGGGGGCCGATCGGATTGACGTGTCCCCAGTAGGTTTCCTTCTGAGGATGTTCGAGCGGGTCGCCGTAGATCTCGGATGTTGACGCCAGTACGAACGTCGCACCCTTCGCCTTCGCCAGACCGAGCGCGTTGTGCGTCCCCAGTGATCCGACCTTCAGCGTTTGGATAGGCAACTCGAGATAGTCGATCGGGCTGGCTGGGCTCGCCCAGTGCAGCACGTAGTCCACGGGTCCGTCGACGTCGATGTATTGCGTGACGTCATGGCGAATGAACTGAAAGTCGAGCGCCCGGAGATGAGCGATGTTCTGCAGGTCACCGGTAACCAGATTGTCGATGCCGATGACAGAGTCTCCGCGAGCGAGAAGCGTTTCGCAGAGATGCGATCCGATGAAGCCGGCGGCGCCGGTGACGACGATGCGTGCCATGGTTTGCGGGTGGTCAGGCGCGCTGGAACAGGCCGCGGACCAGGGTCAGCCACATGATTTTCAGATCGAGCGCCACAGACCAGTTCTCGATGTAATAGAGGTCGTATTCAATGCGTTTCTCGAGCGATGTATTTCCACGCCAGCCATTGACTTGAGCCCAGCCGGTGATCCCGGCCTTGACCTTGTGCCGCAGCATGTACTGCGGGATGCGGTGCTTGAACTGCTCGACGAAGAACGGGCGCTCGGGACGTGGCCCGACGATCGACATGTCGCCCTTCAACACATTCCAGAACTGCGGCACCTCGTCGAGATCCAGCTTGCGCAGCCAGCGTCCGATCGGCGTCGTGCGCGGGTCATCATCACGTGCCCACACGGGCCCCGTGGTGTCTTCCGCGTCGGGATACATCGATCTGAACTTGTAGACCGTGAACGCCGCTCCATCGAGGCCCATGCGTTCCTGCCCGTAGAAGATCGGACCGGGTGACGTGCGGCGCACGAGGAACGCGATGATGAGCGCAGGCACCGCAAGAACGACGATGGCCGAGGCCGAGAGCACGATATCGAGGCCGCGCTTGATCCACGCGTTGACGCCCTGAAGCGGGACGTCGTTCACGTTGATGATCGGGAGGCCGTCCAGATCCTCGAGCCTGGCGCGCAGGGCGATGAACTGCAGCAGATCAGGCACGACCTTGACGTCGATGCACTCGCGATTGGCGACCTCCATGAGGTCCAGGAGCTTGGCGTGTTCTTCGAGTGGCAGTGCGACATAGAGGTGATCCACGCGCTCCCGTTGCGCGATTTCCGCCACCTCTGACAATGTGCCGAGCAACGAGAGGCCGCGATAGCCGATGTGATCGCCGCCGGCTCGATCGTCGAGGAACCCGACGACCTGATACCCGAGCTCGCGGTGCTGCAGCATGCGATCGGCCACCATGCGGCCAAGGTCGCCGACGCCGGCGATGAGGATGCGCTTCAGCCCGATCCCCGCGCGCCACCGTCGCTCGAACAACTCGCGGACGAATTCGCGCAAGGCGTACGTGAACATCACGGTGAGGACGAGGAACAGCATCCAGACGATCTGCGAGACTTCGTACGCACCGCGAGCACGTGCCTCGTCGGACGCCCAGTACGCCTGGACGTAGAGCGTGGAGACGACCCCGAAGACGACCGCGAGGATGCTGCCGACAAGAACCGAGAAGAAGTCGTCAACTCGAGAGCGCCCACGTCGCAGCCGGTAGACGCCCTGCACGCGAAACGCGAGCGGCGTGAGCACGGCCACGAACGGCATCAGGTTGAGGTACTGCTCGAACGGCGGATATCCGCGGAAGACCGGGATCAGCCCGCTCTCGAATCTGATGCCGTACGCGAGGATGAACGCCCACATCGCCAGCACCGCGTCACCGATGACGTAGAACGCGACGAGGAGACGGTTGTAGCGTCTTACCATCGTGTGCCCATGGGGGCAGCCAGTGTGTCTTCGATCACCGTTCGCATCTGCTCGTCGTAACGCTCGCGAGCAAATTGCTCTGCGTGAGCTCGAAGCGTCGAGCGGTTGAACGAGATCGTCCGGGCGCGCTCGAGCGCTGCCGTCAGTGACGCGACCGACGACTCAGCAAACAGCACGCCGGTCTCGCCATCCTTGACTGTTTCCAGTGCACCGCCGCGGCCAAGGGCGATTGTCGGACACCCGCACGCCTGGGCTTCGACAGGAACGAGACCGAAGTCCTCTTCACCCGGCATGATCACCGCGGCCGCCCGGCGATACTCGTTTCGAATCTCGTCAAGCGACATCCAGCCCAGAAATGTGACCCCCGGCCCCGCCTGTTGTTCGAGCCGCTTCCGTTCGGGGCCGTCCCCGACGATGCGGAGTGGTGCGCCGATCTTTCCACACGCGTCGATGGCCAGGTCGATGCGTTTGTAGGGCACGAGCGCAGACACGATGAGGAAATGACTCTCCGGTGTGGCGTCGGCGGGATGAAAGAAGACCGTGTCAACGGGCGGATACACGATCGTTGCCTCGCGATTATAGTATCGGCGGATCCGGCCGGCAACGTGCGCTGAGTTAGCCAGGAAGCGACTGACGCGCCCCGCCGTCGAGGCGTCCCACTGAGCCAGTCGCGACAAGATAGGCCGGTACAGCCATCGACTCTTCAGTCGTCCGACGCGTGCCGGACCGAAATACGCGTCGAACTGATCCCACGCATACCGCATCGGCGAGTGGCAATAGCACACGTGCACCGCGCGTCCGGGTACAACGACGCTCTTGGCCGCGCAGCTGCTCGAGCTGATCACGAGGTCGTACCCGTCGAGGCTGAGCTGCTCGATCGCAAACGGGAAGAGCGGGAGATAGTTTGGATACTTCGTGGTGGCCTTCGGGAGGTATTGGACGAGCGACGTGCGAATGCGATGGCGTTCGATCGTCGGCGAGACTGAACCCTTGCGATGGACCAGCGTGAAGATGTCGGCGCGCGGGTACATCTGGCACATGGCCTCGAGCACTCTCTCGCCACCACGCATTCCGGTCAGCCAGTCGTGGACGAGCGCGACTCGAGGCTCGCTCACCCGGCCAGGTGCTCCATCTCGGCATGGCCGTCTGCGGCCACCTGGCGATAAACGCGCTGCGTCTTCTCAACCGATCGTTCCCACGAGAACTCGCGCGCGCGCTTCAGCCCCTTGATCCTGAGCTGCTCGGCGAGCCGTGGATCGTCGAGGATGCGGCGCATGCCGTCGCCTATTGAGTCAACGTCGTAGGGATCGACGAGGACGGCGGCGTCGCCCGTGACCTCGGGCAGCGAGGAGACGTTCGAGGTGACGACTGGCGTACCGCTCGCCATCGCCTCGAGTGGCGGCAGGCCGAACCCTTCGTAGAGCGAGGGGAACACAAACACCGACGCCAGTCGATAGAGGACCGTCAGCGTGTCGTCTTTGAGGTAGCCGAGGAAGCGCACGAACTTGTGCAGCTTGTTGCGATGCACGGCGCGCCGGAGAGCGGGCAGTCTGGATATTTCGTCGCCGATGATCAGCAGCTTGAGATCGTCGTGCGTGCGGCGCAGCTGACTGAACGCTTCGATCAAGCGCACGAGATTCTTGTGCGGCTTGATGTTGCCGACATACAGCACGAACTTGTGATCGAGCTGGTAGCGCTCGCGGATCCGCTCGACCTGCTCGTCGGATGGCGTCGCGCTGAAGTGCTCGTCGATCGCGTTGTAGACGACGACGATCTTCTCCGGCTTGACGTTGAAAAAGTGGAGGATGTCCCGCTTCGACGCCTCAGACACGGTCAGGATGCGGTCTGACTGCCGTGCGGCGGCCCACATTGAGGCGCGCGCATACGCATAGGCGGCGCGATTGGGCAGGTACTGCGGAAACATCAAGTGGATGCAGTCGTGGATCGTCACGACCGATCGGCACCGGACCGCCGGCGGCAGCACGTAGTGCGGTGCGTGGTACACGTCGGGTCGTTCGCGACGGAGCACCCACGGTACGTGAATCTGTTCGCGGATCGAGTAGTTGGGCGAGGGCTCGACCACGCCGCGGAAGTTAGGGCCTAGCTGCGCGGCGATGCCGAGGTCGGGCTCACGGCAGAGCAGGATGTATTCACTGTTTTGATCGATCCGCGCCAGCTGTCGCAGGAGGTTGCGGATATAGGTCCCGATGCCGAAATCGTGGATCTTCCGCGTGTCGATCGCGACGCGCATATCCACGCATTATATCGAGTGCGATCGAGGAATCGGGGTCTTACCGGTCCCAGCCGCTCCAATCGAGGCGATTGCGGCGGCGGATCTCTCGCATCACGCCAGGGTACACGCCACTGCGGCGAGCGATCTCGCCGGCCTGGTCGATCGTGTTCCTGATCTGCGAGGCATTGGTCCGCAGGTTGTCGAGCCATCCCTGGCAGTCGAGGTTCGATGTGACGTTCAAGCTCACGCCGTTCGGCTCGAACACCGCGAACCACGGCCGATCGCCGTTCTGTACTGACGCCTTCACGCAATTGGGCGCGTACTTGTTCCAGTAGTCATCGAGCTGCGGGCTGTTCTGCGCCGCCCACGTCAGTGCTTGCGTGTACGTCTGCTCGCCGCGCGCGCGGAGATCCTCACCTTCACCCGCCCCACCCATGGCCTTGTTCAGTGCCGTCAACGGTGTTTGGGCCGATGCGTTCGCGCCCTGGCCGCTCAAGAGTGGCGTCGCGTGATCGATCGCAACGGCGAAGCCGATGCCCTGTCCTTCGCGAGCCGCAACGGCGAGCGAGTTGACGCCGATCACGACGCCGTTTCGATCGACCAGCGGCCCGCCGCTGTTGCCCGGGTTGATCGCCGCGTCGGTCTGAATCAGGCGGACCGTGCCGACATCTCGAATCGCGCTGACGATGCCGCGAGTAACCGTGTTCGAGAGCACCCCGAGCGCCGATCCGACGGCGATGACTTCCTGTCCAACACGAGCCGTTGATGCGGAACCGAGTCGCAGGATCGGCTGCTTGGGATCGGGGTTGTAGACCTGAAGGATGGCCAGATCACTTCCTTGAGAGACGCTGACCACACGAGCGGTGTATGTGGCTTCACCGACCTGGAGCCGCACAGAGCTCTGACCGTCGATGACGTGCGCGTTCGTAAGCACCTGATCGTGGCGAACGAAGAACCCGGTGCCTCGCGCCTGCCCGGCGGCGATTGATGCAACGGCCGGCAACACGCGTCCAACCACCTCTTCGAGCGCTGCGGGTGGCGCTGCGGTTGCGGCTGTGTCCGCCGGCTGCGGCGCCTGCATCGTCAGCAGCGAGATGCCGGCGGTCGTTGCTGGGCCCTGCGGCGCATCGGTTCCCGAGTCGGGCGCGGGTTGAGCCGTCTCTGCCGGCTGCTCGGAAAGCGTGATCGCGGGCACGTCAACGGTGGGCGTGGCGGGACGCGTCAGCATCAGGACGAGACCCCCGCCAACCACGAGCCCGCCGACCAGGAGTAGAAGTGAGTTTGCTGTCGCCGGCGATGACGCTTGTTCGGGTGGCGCGATGCCGTCCATCGGCGGCAGATTTGCCTGGTTGAACCCGCACCGGCACGCATCGACGTGGCGCGGCACACGCCTGCCACACGACGGGCAATTCCACGCCGAAACTGAGGAGGTGTCCACCTAGTGAGGTGTATCGGGCAGTCGTCCGATTATCTTGAGGTAAGCCTTTAGAAATGGCACCCATCCGGGATGGTGCTTGGCGTAAAAGGCAATCTGGCTCATGCGGTAGGCCTTCCTGACCCGTTCGGGTGCTGCGGCGGCCGACCGTCCACGCAAGTGCACCACTTGCGGGTCTGCGGAAAAGAGCACCGATCGGCCGTGCGAGCGAACGGCCGCACAGAGGTCCACGTCCTCCGCATACATGAAGAACCTGGGATCGAACCCGCCTACCTGATCCAGATCCTGCCGCCTGATCAGAAGACACGCGCCACTGACCCAGTCCACGCGATGCGTTCGCCGCGTCATGCGATCGACGATCGTCGTGATGAACGACAGACCGCGATCGTTTCCGCGCACGAGAATCTTCTGCCGGAGCTCCGCCCACGGAGAAATCATTGCGCCGAACGACAACTCCGCGCGGCCGTTTCCATCCACGATGCGTGGTCCAACGATGGCAACGTCGGGTCGCGACGCGAGCACCGACACCAGTCTGTCCACCGCTTCGCCGGTCACGATGGTGTCCGGGTTGACGAGCAGGACAAGCTCGCTGGACGTGTTGCGAATGCCGACGTTGTTGGCCTGTGCGAACCCGAGATTGCTCTCCGATGCGATGAGCCGGACGCGCGGCCATCGCTCACGAATATAGGCGGCCGTCGAGTCCGTCGAGGCGTTGTCCACGACGATGATCTCGTGCGGCGTCGCCGGCGCGGGCTCGGTGAGCGAATGCAGTGCGGTCTCGAGGTCCTTCCGCGAGTTGTAGCTGACGATGATGATCGCGAGTGGAGTCATCGGGTAGTGAGAAGGACCTGAAGTGTGCGCTGTGCACACTCGCGCCACGAATAGCGCTCCACCTGCTGCGTGCCTGCATCGATCAGCCGCGTGCGTTCGGCGGAGGACGTGAGGACGCGTTCGAGCGAGGTCGCGATAAGGCCGGGCTCGGGCCGCTGCACGTACTCGGCCGCCGGGCCGTAGATCTCGCGAGAGATCTCGGTGTCGAGCACAACGATGGGGATGCCCGCGGCCATGGCCTCGATCGGAGTCAGGCCGAAGCCTTCGTAGTCGGAAAGAAACACGAACGCCGATGCGGTCGAGTAGAGCGCGGCGATGTCTGCATCCGAGATGTAAGAGCGCCAGCGCACGCGGTCGGAGACGCCGCTGGCGGCGATGAGTTGGTCCATGTCGATGCGTGGGTTCGTTCGATTGTCACCGACAATCTCCAGCCGGACATCCGGTACCCGCGCTGCAAGACTCCGGAATCCCTCGATGAGTTCAGGGATGTGGCGCCTATTGAAGATCGAGCCGACGTAGAGAATCACTGGGCTTCGTTCTGCAGTTGCGAGTGACTTCAAGGTCGTTGCGCCTAGATAGATCACGTCGATGTCAGATGACGGGATGCCGAGGAGTCGAGCGATTTCCCGCTTCGAGAAGTCGGATTGTGTGATCACGCGTGCCGCGCGCCGCGCACCGAGACGCGTGAGCATCCGGCGACGCACACCTTCTCGCCAGGAGAACCACTCCGGATGCGCGGTGAACGACACGTCGTGAATCATGAGCACGATCGGTGCTCGGCACCAGAGCGGACAGGTATAAGCCGGCGAAAACAGCACGTCGGCGCCAGCTGAAGCAACCAGCCTGGGCAGGACGCGTTGTTCCCACATCGTGCCCGACCCGGGCGCCGTCTGGCAGGAGACGCGCAAACCTCCCAGCGCGTTGTGGGAGACGCGCTCGGGTGAGCAGAGCACGAACTCATGTGACGCCGCTGCCGGCATCTCGCCCCAGGCGGTGAGCAGCTCCGAGAGGTAGCGGCCCACGCCAGTCGGCCGGCCAACGAGCTCGCGACAATCGATCGCGATCCGCACGTCAGCGTTCCCTCCGTCGGCGGACGGCATCCAGGTAGGCGCGATGCAACTCGATCGCCGATCGCTCCCATGTGAACGTGCGTGCGCGCTCGAGGGCCGCGGTCCCCAACTCTGTCGCCCACGACGAATCGGACGCGACTTTCTCGATCGCCGCCGCCCAGGCGGATACGTCGCCCGGATCGAGCAGAACACCTGCGTCGCCGACGACCTCGGGCAACGATCCTCGATTCGAGGTGATGACAGGGACGCCTGCCGACATCGCTTCCAGGACGGGAAGGCCGAAGCCCTCATCGAAAGACGGAAGGACAAGAGCGCGGGCACCCGCAAACAGGGCCTCGCGCTCGTCGTGATCGATATAGCCCCTG
>Ga0315912_10001954_pt1 | contig 23190 bp, 22 predicted proteins | sample VfabasoilMG_FD_204469 | JGI IMG/M metagenome (GOLD analysis project Ga0315912, IMG submission 204469) | Garden soil microbial communities collected in Santa Monica, California, United States - V. faba soil | ecosystem: Environmental > Terrestrial > Soil > Garden | place: USA: California... | reverse complement strand
CAGATCCGTTTCAAGCCGGACCCGAAGATCTTCGGTGACCTGCAGTTCCAGCCCGCCCGCCTCTACCGCCTTTGCCGGTCCAAGGCCTACCTGTTCCGCGGCGTGGAAATCCGATGGTCCTGCGCGCCGGAACTGCTGAAGGGCGGCAAGGACGAGGCGCCGCCTGAGGCCGTACTGCATTTCCCCGGCGGCCTGCGCGACAGCCTGGAAGCCGAGATCGGCGGCGCCGCCCGTGCCATCGCCACCATCTGGTCCGGCGAAGCGGATTTCCCGCCACTGAACGGCGAGAATCAGGGCCGCCTGGAATGGGCCGTGACGTGGCTGGAGGATGCGGAGGGCTTCCTCCACTCCTACTGCAACACCGTGCCCACGCCGCTCGGCGGCACGCATGAGGCCGGGTTCCGCGCCGCGCTCATGAAGGGACTGCGCGCCTGGGGCGATCACCGCGGCAACAAGCGCGCCGCCAATGTCACGGCCGAGGATCTGCTCGGACCGATCGCGGCGAAGTTCTCGCTGTTTATCCGCGACCCGCATTTCCAGGGCCAGACGAAGGAGAAGCTGACCTCCGGCAACGCGACGCGTCTGGTGGAGACGGCGCTGCGCGACCGCTTCGACCATTTCCTGGCCGGCGACCCGGCGCAGGCCGACAACCTGCTGGCCCTGGCGATCGAGCGTGCCGAGGAGCGGCTGCGCAAGCGGGAGGTGAAGGAGACACCGCGCAAATCCGCGACGCGGCGGCTGCGCCTGCCCGGCAAGCTGTCGGACTGCTCCAGCGAGAACACGGCGGCGACGGAAATCTTCCTGGTGGAAGGCGATTCCGCCGGCGGCTCCGCCAAGCAGGCCCGCAACCGCGAAACCCAGGCCGTCCTGCCCCTGCGCGGCAAGATCCTCAACGTCGCATCGGCCAGCGCCGACAAGCTGCGCCAGAACCAGGAACTGAGGGACCTGATCGAGGCGCTGGGCTGCGGCGTCGGCGACCGCTTCGACCGCAACAAGCTGCGCTACGGCCGCGTCATCATCATGACGGACGCGGACGTGGACGGGGCGCATATCGCGTCCCTGCTGATGACGTTCTTCTACCGGGAACTGCCGGAACTGGTGCGCAACGGCCACGTATTCCTGGCACAGCCGCCGCTCTATCGCATGACGCAGGGCGCGAAATCCGTCTACGCCATGGACGACGCCGACCGCGAGCGCAAGCTGAAGCGGGAATTCAAGGCCAACGCCAAGGTGGAGGTGAGCCGCTTCAAGGGCCTCGGCGAAATGCCACCGGCGCAGTTGAAGGAAACCACCATGGACCCGCGCAAGCGCACCCTGCTGAAGGTTGTGGCCCTGCCGGAGGAGCGGGCGCGGACCAATGACCTGGTGGAAAGCCTGATGGGGCGGAAGCCGGAACTGCGCTTCCAGTTCATCCAGGAGAATGCGAAGTCGGTGGCGGAGGTGGACGTCTGATCCGCTTGAGGCGGATCAATGCCGCCGCGACCGCTCAACGTTTTCCTGGAGCCCTTATCGATTGGGCAGGGCAGGGACCATGACCGAGGCAGCGCCGGCGGCGGCGGTTACCGTCTTCGAGAGCGACCAGCGGCCGTTCGGCCAGATCATCCATGCCGGACACCACGTTACCGGCGCCGATGAGCCGGAGCGTCTCGGCGGGCACGACACGGGTATGGCGCCATATGACCTGTTGCTCGCGGCGCTGGGTGCCTGCACCTCCATGACCATCCGCATGTATGCGGACCGCAAGCAGTGGCCGCTACGCAATGTCCGGGTTGCCTTGCGCCATGGCCGAGGCGCCGGCCCGGCGGGCATGGTGGACAGGTTCGAGCGCCAGATCATCCTGGACGGCGACCTGACCGACGAGCAGCGCCAGAGACTGCTGGAGATCGCCGAGAAATGCCCGGTCAGCCAGACGCTGTCCCGCGCATCCAACGTGGTCTCCTCCTTGGGCTAGGCCCGTGTCGCCAGCAGCCAGTCCACCATCGCCGCGTTTTCGTCCCGCGGGTAGACATGCGCGAGGTCCTCGACCTCCCGGTACGTCACCCGCGCCCCCAGCGCGGACAATGCCGCCTGGGACTGGTGCGCGAGTTCCACCGGGAACATCCAGTCCCGCGCGCCGTGCACGATGTAGATCGGCAAATCCCGCACGCGGTCCGCATCCCCCATCTGTGCCATCAGCGGATGGAACCCCGCCGCGACAGGCGCCAGGTGCGTGAACGGGCTTTCCGCCTGTAGCCCGGTGAGCAGCGTGAAACTGCCGCCGTCGCTCATCCCGGTCAGTAGCATCCGCCCGGCATCGATGTTCCATCGCTCCCTGATGAAGCCGAGCATCGCCGCGAGCTTCGGCGTGTCCTCATCCGGTCCGCCCAGCGCCCAGGTGCCGCCAGTGGAGGTGGGGCAGGCAATGATCAGCCCGCGGGACCGCGCTTCCCGCACCCAGTTCCACCCAAACAGCCGGCCGTGCCCCGAACCGCCATGCAGGGCGACGACGAGCGGGTGCGGTACGTCCGGCGTGTAGGTTTCCGGCACCAGCAATGAAAATCCGCCGCGCTGGTCCCGGTTGTTGGCCGCGTGCATCAGGCCGGTGTTCGGCGGGCGCGGTTCCACGGCGAGGCGGGCGCGCAGGCCCTGGTCCTCGCGCGCCGTCGCTTCCAGGAAGAAATCGCTGATCGCCGGGATGTAGGGCACCAGCAGGAACAGGGATTCCAGCGCCACGGCTTCCCGCCGCGTGGCCTGGTAGGTGGCGCGCAGATCGCTCCGCGCCGCCGCGTCGCGCAGCATCTCATAGGCGGTGAGCGTCGCCTGCGCCGCCTGGTCAAGCTGCCGCATAGTGGACGTGAATTCGTCCGCCATCTCCGCCGGCGGTTGGGACGCCCGGCGCAAATCCTCATCCGGCGTGCCGATGGAGGCGACGACCTCGCCCAGGCGCTCCGGATCGAGGTGGCGGCTGACGAATCCGAGCGCATGCAGCGCCCGCAGCGTCGCGGTGACCAGCGCGGCAATGTGATCCAGGCCGGGGAGGCCTGCGGCAGGATGTCGGTCGCTCATCGCTCTCCTCCTCCTGCCACGAATGGCGGCCTAGTTGGCGCCGCTCTGACGGGCGCTGCCCTCGGTCATCCATCGGGCGACGAGCGAATCTCGCCCGACCGATTCCATGACCATGATCCGTTCCACCGGGATCGACATGCGGTCGGGCTGGTGCCAGTCGCTGTCCTTGCGCCGGATCAACTGGTTGCTTCGACCAGGCATCATCGGCGCCGCTCCAGGCAGGGTCGGCACGGAATTTCCGGGTGACTGGAAGTAATACACGTCGCTCAGCACCACCGTGCCGCGATCCACGGATTCCAGCGTTCCGAAGAAGAACTGCCCGCCCATGATGAACACGGTCACCTTGCTGCCGATCGAGCCCGGCGCCGCAAACTGCACGGGCGCCTGCATCGACGTATACGCCCGCAACGCCAGCGCGCCGCTGGTGACAATGCCGCAGGCCGCCAGGACCAACAGGATCGGCAGCGGTATCGTCAGCCGCGCGTTCCGACCGGAACCGGATCCGAACCCCGTGCCCTGGCTTCCGCCGGTACCGGAGCCCGACGAACTGCTCGACTGATCGGACAAAGGACGCTCAGCCGCCGCCTTGTAGCGGTTGCGCAGCCAGCGGCGGATTGGTCGCGGCAGAAAGCGGCGGTCCATCACGGTCCTCATTCAGGGGCCAGCATGACAAGGCTGCCCGGCCCGGCGCCATAGCAGATCAGCAACTCTGTGGCACCGGCCGGGCGATTCCGGTCAATCGCGGATCGGTAGCAGGCGCCTCAGTCCTTCTTCGCCACCTCGGCCGTGATCGGGTCGAACACCCAGGCCAGGCGTTCGGCGCCAAGTGCGTCGCTCATGACCATCGCCGACGTACCGGAGCGGGCAGCGAGTGTTGCCAGCGTACCCTTAAGATCATCTGTGTCGATGTGGTACAGGGCCATATAGCGCCACGGGAACGGCCCGGCGGCGCGTTGCGTGTCCGACAGCCTGAAGCGCTGGGCCGAGACGAACCCGGGAACGTCAAGTACGTCCGGCAGGTGCCGGTCGTTGTACCATCTGTTGTATTCCGCTTCCTGTGCTTCGCTCGTCGGGTTGGTGAAGACGACGAAGACATGCCTTGCCATGGTGTTTCCTCCTTATAGCGCCTTCCAGTGTAGTCTCAGCGGCGCGCGAGGGGGAATCGGACGTTTTGTCGGGACATGTGGACCAGCCGCTGCGCGGCATCGGGTTGAGCCTCGCCGCCGGGATCGTGTTCTGCGTCGCCGACGTAATCGCCAAGTCCCTGGCCCAGAACGTGTCGGTGATCCAGATCACCTGGACGCGCTACATTGTATTCACGCTGATGGCGCTGATCCTGACGGTGCAGATGGGCGGGCGCTCCTTTTTCGTGAACAAGCCGCTGCTGCAGGTGGCGCGCGGGGCGTGCCTGGTCGGCTCTTCGCTGCTGTTCGTGCTGGGTATTCGCGACATCGGTCTCGCGGAAGCCACAACCATCGGCTTCATCGGACCGATCATGACCACGCTGCTGGCCATCCCCGTGCTGGGGGAAAAAGTGGACCGGCGGCGGTGGATGACGCTGGCCGCCAGCATGCTGGGGGTGATGATCGCCATGCGGCCGGGCACCGGCGCGTTCCAGCCGGAGGCGCTGTATCGCGTCGGCTCCGCCCTGTTCTGGGCCACCGGGCAGATCCTGACCCGGCGGATGACGGCGACGGAGCGGGCGGAGAGCACCATGTTCTGGTCCGCCGTCACCGGCCTCGTGGGGCTGACGGTGGTAATACCGTTCCACTTCGTGCCGCCGACGCACACTCAGCTCGCGTTCCAGGTGGCGCAGGGCGTTTTGTCCTCCCTGGGCCAGTGGTTCGTCATCCTGTCGCTGCGCTTCACCCCGGTCTCGACCCTGGCGCCCTATTCCTACACCCAGTTGGTGTGGACGACGCTCGCGGGATACCTCGTGTTCAATGCCCTGCCGGATGCGTGGACCTGGCTGGGCGCGGCGATCATCGTGGCGAGCGGCCTGTATTCGCTGAAGCGGGAACGGCGGCGCTGACACGAAAAAGGGGGGCCGAGGCCCCCCTTCCGTGACGTCGGCTTGTCGCTTACGCCGCGTGCGCGATGGCCGGCGCACTCGGCGCGGCTCCGATGGCGATGCGGCGCGGCTTCAGGCTTTCCGGCACCACGCGCTTCAGGGCGACATGCAGCAGCCCGACGCGCAGGTCGGCGCCATCCACAACGATGTGGTCGGCGAGAACGAACTTGCGCTCGAACGCGCGGGCGGCGATACCGCGGTACAGCACCTGCCCCTGCGGCGCCTCTTCCTTCACACGGCCGGTGATCTGCAGGGTGTTATCCTGCACCGTCATCTCCAGCTCATCCGCGCGGAAGCCGGCCACCGCGAGGGTGAGGCGATAGCTGTCATCGCCGAGCTTCTCGATGTTGTAGGGCGGGTAGGTCTGGGCGTTGGAATTGGTAGCGTCCATCATCCGCGCGAGGCGGTCGAAGCCGATAGTGCCACGGAACAGCGGGGAAAAATCGAAAGCGCTCATTTTATAACCTCCTGGGTCAGCAAGGTTCGATGTGTGCCGGACCGCCCGAAGGGCCGGCCCGAAGACGACGCCCGGCCCCATCAGGGCACCGGACGTATCCCGGACATGGAAAACGCCGCCCCTGGTTTCAAGGGCGGCGTTTCCAGATTTTTCGTGCGACCAGGTAGGGCGCGGGAAGGTGTCTTAGCCTTTGGTGCGCGTGCCGATGCCGGCAAAGCGCTTGTTGAACTTCGCCACCTGGCCTCCGGTGTCGATCATACGCTGCACGCCGGTCCAGGCCGGGTGGGACTTCGGATCGATGTCCAGGCGCAGCGTGTCGCCTTCCTTGCCCCAGCAGGAGCGGGTCTTGAACTCGGTGCCGTCGGTCATGACGACATTGATCGTGTGGTACTCGGGGTGGATCCCGTCTTTCATAGCGTGGTGCTCCTGCAAGGCGCCGCCGATCCCGACCGGCAGCGCGAATGAGCGGCGCGTATACGCGCGCGCCCGATCCGGTTCAACCCCGTTGGCCGGTTGCCCCCCCCGGCGCCATTGCGTAGCCTACCCGCCAGTAAGTGAACCGGGAGGGAAACCGTCATGCGCCTGTCGCTGCAAGGCCGCGTCGTCGCCTACGATCTGGTCGGGCCGGAGGACGCCCCGGTGATCTGCATGACGCATTCGCTGTCGTCCGACGGCGGCATGTGGGCGGAGCAGATGCCGCCCCTGCTGGCCGCCGGATTCCGCGTGCTGCGGATCGACATGCGCGGCCATGGCGGCTCTGCCCCGGTCCCCGGCCCCTACACCATGGCCGCCCTGGCGGACGACGTGGCCCTGGCGCTGGACGCGTTGGCCATCCCCAAGGTTCACTACATCGGCCTCTCTATCGGCGGCATGCTCGGCCAGGGCTTCGCGATCCGTCACCCGCATCGCGTGCTCTCCGCAATGTGGTGCGACACGCTGCCGCAAACCCCGCCGGGCGGGGAGGCGGTGTGGCAGGAACGGATGGACACGGTGCGCAAGGCCGGTTCCCTGGAACCGGGTGCCGACACCACGCTGGAACGCTGGTTCACGGACGCCTTCAAGCCCCGCCGCCCTGGCCGCTGGAAGCAGATGCGTGACACCGTCGCCACCACCACGCCGGACGGCTACCTCGGCTGCTCCGCCGCCATCGCCAACTACGACTGGACACCGGACCTGCCGAAGCTGAACCTGCCCGTTCTGGTGGTGTGCGGCGACCAGGACCCTGGCACCCCGCCGGAGGGCAACAAGCGCATCGCCGCGCTGGTTCCCGGCGGCCGCTACGAGGAAATTAAGGACGCGAAGCACTTCCCCAACATCGAGCAGGACGCGGTGTTCAACCGCATCATGATGGACTGGTTCAATACCCAGCGTTCGCGGGGCTGAGGAGACGGACAATGAAAATCAAGCGCGTCGAGCACATCGCCATCGTCGTCAAGAGCATCGCGGAATCCACCGCCATGCTGGAAAACGTCTTCGGCCTGAAACTGGAATACGAAGAACAGATCAAGAGCACCAAGCTTGCCATGTTCCCCGTCGGCGAAACCTACATCGAGCTCCTCGAAGCCGCTGCGCAGGATTCCAAAATCGCCGAAGTCCTGAAGGAGAAGGGCGAGGGCTACTACCACATCTGCTTCGAGGTCGATGACATCGACGGCGCCGTGGCCGAGATGAAGGCCAAGAACGTCAAGCTGCTGAACGAGGAACCGATGAACGGCCACGGCGGCAGCCGCATCGTCTTCATCAACCCGGAATCCACCGGCAACTTCCTCATCGAACTCGCGCAACTGCCTGAAGGCCACGGCGCGCACCACTAACGGAGGCAGCAATGTCCACCGGCTTCGCCCATCCCGAATACCTCGTCGGCACGGACTGGCTGGCGCAACACCTGAACGACCCCGACGTGGTGGTGCTGGACTGCACCACCCACCTCGTGCCCAACCCCGCCACCACCTTCGATGCCGTGCCCGCGCGCAAGGAGTTCGAGGCCGGCCACATCCCCGGCGCCCAGTTCGTGGACATCATGGGCGACCTCTCGGACACCACCCAGCCCTACCGCTTCATGCGCCAGTCCCCCGCCGATTTCGCCGCCGCCATCGGCCGCTTCGGCGTCGGCGAGCACACGCGGGTCGTCCTCTACTCCACCACCGGCCCGCAATGGGCCACGCGCGTCTGGTGGTTGCTGCGCGAATTCGGCCACGACAACGCCGCGGTGCTGGACGGTGGCTTCGACAAATGGCAACGCGAGGGCCGCCCGGTTTCCACCGGCCCCAGCCAGCCCCACCCGCCGCACGCCTTCAAGGTCCGCCAGGTTCGCAACCTGATGGCGGACGCGCAGGAAGTCCTCGGTGCCATCGGCGACACCGCCGTTTGTACCCTTAACGCCCTGCGCCCGGAACAGCACACCGGCACCGGCGGCCACGTCTACGGCCGCCCCGGCCGCATCAAGGGCAGCGTCAATATCCCGGCTGGCGACCTACTGAACCCCGCCACCGGCTGCTTCCTGCCCCCCGAGCAACTGCGCGCCAAGTTCACGAACGTCGGCGCCATGGACCGGAAGGTCATCACCTATTGTGGTGGCGGCATCGCCGCCAGCGCGGATGCCCTCGTCCTCGTCATGCTCGGCCACACCAACGTCAAGCTCTACGATGCCTCGATGTCCGAATGGGCCAAAAACTCCAGCCTGCCCATGGAAACGGGACCCATGTAATCGAAGCGATGCAATCGCCTGAAAGGAACGAAGAATGCTCGAAATCGAAAAGCCCGCGGACATGCACAAGCACGTCGGTCAGAAGCTCGGCATCTCCGGCTGGGTTACTGTCAGCCAGGACATGATCAACAAGTTCGCGGGCGCAACCGGCGACCATCAGTGGATCCACGTCGACGTGGAACGCGCCAAGAAGGAAATGCCCAACGGCACCACCATCGCGCACGGCTACCTAACTCTCTCCCTGCTGCCGATGTTGTCGGACCAGTGCTACCGTATCGCCAAGCGGTCCCGTGGAATCAACTACGGCTCCAACAAGGTCCGCTTCACCAACCCCGTTCCGGCCGGGTCCCGCGTGCGCCTGCACCAGACCCTGAAAGCCGTGGAAAACATCGAGGGCGGTGTCCGCATTATTGCCGAGGCCCAGGTTGAAATCGAAGGTGCCCCCCGCCCCGCCCTGGTCGCGGAGACGATCTCGCTGGCTTACGACTGAACGGTGCCTGTCATGCCGGCGGGGGAGCCCCCCCCGCCGAGCGCCAGGCCTCCAGCAGTGTGTAGGCCACGGCCAGTAGCGCCGGGCCGATGAACAGGCCCAGGAAGCCGAACCCCAGGAAGCCGCCGAAGACACCCAGGATCACCAGGGCCAGCGGCAATTCCACCCCGAAGCTTATCAGCCAGGGGCGGATGAAATTGTCTACCGTGCCGACGAAGATGCCCCAGGCGACCATGAAGATGGCCCAGCCGGTCGCGTCCAGCCCGTAGAGCCACCAAGCCGCGCCGCCCCATACGGCGATCAACAGCACCGCGCCGATCTGGCTAATGGCGAGCAGCATGGTCACGAAGCCCAGCAACGCGGCGGCGGGAACGCCGGACACCGCCAAGCCGAGCGCCATCAGCACGCCCTGGATCACCGCTGTTCCCACCACGCCATAGGCGACGCCGCGCACCGCGCCACCGACAACGTCCAGCGCACGGGTTGCCGGTTCTCCGCCGAGCCGTGCCAGCACGTCGCGCAATCCGGCGGCCAGCGTGTCGCCGCTGGTCCAGAACATGGTCGCCACGATCAGGGAGAGCAGCAGTTGCGTCACGCTGTCGGCCAGCGCCTGCGCGGCGGTCATCACGAAGCCGCGCAGCGGCCCCGCGTAGGGCGCGACGAGAGTGCGTACATCCCCGTGCGCGTCCAGCACCTTGTTCCAGCCGCGCACCAGGTCCTTGCCCACCAGCGGTATCTTCTCCAGGAACGGCGGGGGAGGGGGGGATGTCGCGGCATAGTCCTGGGCCAGCTTCATCGCGTGGGAAACCTGCTCCATCAGGCTGGGCAGCACGGCCAGCACCGGCAGCAGCACCAGTAGCAGGGAGACAATCAGCAACAACGCCGCCACCAGCCCTCGCCGCCAGCCGCGCGCGACCAGCGCCTCGCGCAGCGGCCACGCGGCCAGCGCCAGCGTACCGCCGAACAGGATGGCGGTGACGAAGGGCGCCAGCACCTGCGCCACGCCGGCGGCCAGCGCGGCCAGCAGCAGCAGGATCGCCGCCCGTTCTATCACCAGCCGCGTGGCCATCGCCTCGCTTCGCTCCGGTTCCTCAGGCGCCATGCCCTATCTCCCCCGTTTGCCGCGCCCCACAATGACAAGCTTCCACGCCCACGGCGAGCCGCGCGGTTCCGTTCCAAGCCGCCCTGTCCTAGTCTTCCGCCGGAAGCCGCCCGCCGTCGCGGGCCGCCGGAGGAGACCGACCCAGATGAACAACATCGCCCCCACAGAGGCGCCGAAGATTTCCGGCAAGGAAGTCGCCCACCTCGCCAATGAACTGAACAACCTGCTGCGCCTGCGCACCAACGCCATCGGCATGAAGCTGTTCACCGACCTGGACGAGATGAACGCCATCCAGGGCCTGCGCCGCCCGGCGCCCGGAAAAACCTTCTCCACCTGCCAGCTCGTCTCCCAGGCGCGCTATGCCGGCTTCACCCTCGCCATCACGCTGGACAGCGTGCCCGGTAACTCCTCCTGCTCCTCCGTCATCGGCCTGGACACGGTGGGGGAGATCTACACCTCCGGCCGCAAGATGAACGGCGTGTGGTTCGAGAACCAGGAAGCCGCCGCCGCGCACCAGTTGCAGATGCCGCGCGCGCCGGCCAATGGCAATGTCGGCCTCGTCGTCTCCCCGCTGCGCAGCGCGCGGCTGGATCCGCCGGATATCTGCCTTTTCTACGCCAACCCGGCGCAGATGATCCTGTTCATCAACGGCCTGCAGTGGAAGAACTACAAACGCTTCGACTTCTCCGTCACCGGGGAAAGCGCCTGCGCCGATAGCTGGGGCCACGCCCTGAAGACGCGCAAGGCCAGCCTCTCGCTGCCCTGCTTCGCCGAACGCCGCTACGGCGGCGTCGCGGATGACGAAATGCTGATGGCCTGCCCCCCACAAGACCTCGCCACCGCCGTCGAAGGCCTGCACGGCCTTTCCCGCGCCGGGCTGCGCTACCCCATCGTGCCGTTCAGCGCCCAGGTGGAACCCGCGGAAGGCATGGCCAAGAGCTACTCCGGCAAGTCTTGACGGGCCATGCCGCGCTGAGGCCGGGTATCAAGACAGCCTGGGCGGAAAGGAAGATCGGGGGCTTTGCCCCTGGATCCACTTTTACGGTAATCGCGAACAGGCGGAGAACATTGGAGTTCTCCGTCTGATTTTTCCGTGGTGTCTGGGCTAGGCCGGCGAGACAATGACCTGTTCGACCAACTCCCGGGCTGCCCCCAGGGCCTCGGAACCGTCAGGTCCTCGGAGAGCCTCGCTCAACCGCGCCATCTTTTCGCGATAGACCTGTGCGAGGTTCGGATGCAGAGCCGGTGGCGGGCTGGTTTTTTGGGCAAGGCCGGCCAGCAAGACCGTCCTTTGCTCCTCCAGGGAGGCAAGCCGGGTCTTCAAGTCCGTTGAGCGAGTGCCCTCGCTAAGGGCATCGATCAGATTGGCGATCTTGCGCTCTATCCCCTGCAGCTCTCGACGCTGGGCTTCGCTATCGGCTCTGTGTTCGGCAATCATCCGGTTCCATTCAGCGCTGAAGGCGGCGACGAACTCGGCCACGAGGGCGGGGTCCATCAGCTGCCTCCCCAAGACGTCCAGCACGTGGGCCTCCAGTTTGGTCCGGACGATCCGCTTCGTATTGCGGCAGGCATTCTGTCGCGCGGAGCGGCAGCCGGTGTAACCGTTCCCCGATCCGGCATAGAGCGCACCACACGCGCCGCACACGACCTTTCCGGTCAGCAGGTGCCGAGGCCGGCGGCGTTCCCAGAAGCGGTGTCCCGGACCAGTAGTTGGATTGGAGGCAGTCGTAGGCGTGGTGCGCGGGGCCTGCACCTCCTCCAGCCGGAGATGCGCCCTCTCCCACAGGTCCTGCTCGACGATCCGAAGTTCAGGAATTTCGTGGATCACGAGCTGGTCGGGATCATTGGTCCGGCGATGCCGCACGCCATTGACCGGGTCCTTGGCGGAATGCACGCGGTTCCAAACCATCCGCCCGATATAGAGCTGGTTGCGGAGCAGACCATCGCCACGCAGGGGGCGGCCCCGGATCGGAGCGTCGCACCAGATCCCTCCCGAAGGACCGGGGATCCCTTCCGCGTTGAGCGCCTGGGCAATCGCCCGCGGGCTCTGGCCGCCGGCGTAGGACCGGAAGATGCCACGAACGATCCTGGCCTCGGCATCGTTGGTCTCCCGTAGCCCCCGGTCCGGCTCGCCATCCGATCCCAGCTTACGCACCACCAGGTAGCCGTAGGGCGCGATCCCGATCGCGCGGCCATGCCGGACCCGTCCTTCCTGCCCGCGCAGTGTCTTCTGGGCGAGATCCTTGAGGTAAAGGGCGCCCATGGTGCCCTTGAGGCCCACATGGAGTTCGGAGACTTCCCCATCGGCCAGGGTGACGATGCGCGCCCCGGCGAAGCTCGCCTGCTTGTAAAAGGCGGCGATATGCTCCTGGTCGCGTGAGAACCTGTCCAGGCTTTCGGCCAACACGATGTCGACACCGCCATGCCGCATGGCGGCGAGCAGCGCCTGGTAAGCGTTCGGTAGGCCTTGATCATCTCGAAGCCCAGCGAACGCGCCGGGCTTATGCTATTCGGTGAATATCGGGACGACCTTTCGTTCGCGTGGGAATTCGCGGCGGACGCTAGGGGACTTCAGTTGCTATGAAGCCGCTAGGAACAAGGATATACCTCGTCCTTTCATCCATACGATGCATCAAAGCCGAAATTCCACCTCGTTAGCGGACGCGGCTTGATACATCCCTAGAGAGTAATGGATGCCCCGGCCGAAGACTGTTGGCCGCCAAGCGGAACGTATCGCAAGGCGTGGCCGAGACCGGTCCGATGATGCCGTCGGCGTGCTGCCCTATTGGGTGTCGGGCTCCAGCCTGGGGCAATGGTCCATGACGGTGCTGACAAGCTGAAGCAGCGTCATGAACGAGTTCATAATTTCGCTTTGCGTATTGTCGAGGTCGGACGGTAGTACCGACATGTCGCTCACGCGCATCCCACTGCATGCCTCCATGGGCGGCACGGCAAGTATCCCGATGCCACGATTTCCCGCTAGCGGCGGGCCGAACACCAGTTCCGGCTCCGCCTGGGATCCGAACACGCCGATCGCTTCCGCGTCAAGGACAGTGCTTTCGTCGCTAGTTCTAGTAACATCCTCTGGCCTCATGCCGGCCTGCCACTGGGCTTCCTCCACCCAATTGGACAAGCACGTCAGCAGGTACCGGGCCTGGCGGCCCTGGGCGCGCACGCTGATGGATCCGCTCCCGTCTCGCTCGTCGGCGTTGGCTCCGGTTTTCTGCTCGATCCGACAGTATGATCGCGTTGTCGATTCGTAGATCTGGACGCCGTTACGCCAATAGATCGCCCGCTGCCCCGCCAGCCGCCCGATCCGCGCGATCAAATTTCGTAGCAGACCGGGTGGCAGCAATCTGTACACAAAGGTCTCCACTTCCTCCGGCTCTGCCGGATCCCATTCACGGTCAATCGCCTCCTGCACAACCTCCCGATCGACAAGCAAGTCGGGGGCGACGAACTCTGTGCTGTCGTCGTCAGGTCCACCACCTGGCGTGATGGCGAAGCAGATATTGCATGAGAGCATCATGCTGAGGAAAAGCCGCTGATCGTTGACCGGATACTCGCTCCAGACCAGATCATGCAGCATCGGGCGCGTGAATACGCCGCCGGCTGCGCGAATCTGGCGGTAGCATCGCTCGCGCTGGAAAACCGCGTAGATCCCGTCGAGCGCCCAGGACTGGTCCAGCACGATCAGTCCGTCGAACAGGCCCCGCCGGTAGAACACCGCCCCGGCATTGTTGAGATACGCCAGCAACTGTTCGGGTGATCCGACGCCGCCTTCCTCCTGGCAAATGTCCATGAACGCCGCGCGATCGAGGAAGCGCGACTGACGCGCGGCGGGCGGACGTGCCGCGTCCGTCTCGCGCAGGGCCTCCAGCCTCCGGCGCACCCGAGCCCGTCCGGCACCGGTCGTGACGTCGCCACGATGTTCGTTCTGGCAAAGGGCGGCCACGGCGGCATGGAGGGATTCATGTAGTTCCACGCGCCCACGATCGTTCGCTGAGCTGTACTGCAAGACGCGTACATTGCGAGAGTCCGCCCAGGCTTCGTCGAGTCCCGGCAGGTCCGGTACATCGTCCACCGCCGCATCGCACTTTGTCTGAACGATCAGTATTGGGCTGCCCGGGTCGCCAAACTGGCGGACATATTTCATCCAGTACCCAAGGCGATGGTTCTGGAACCGGATGCCCTGGTGCTCGTAATCCGGCGTGTTTTCCACATCGGCGGACCAGGCTATGACGAATACGGCACGGGTACGCAGGAACAGCGCGTGCGTGCCGTGATAAATGTCCTGGCCGCCGAAGTCCCAGATCTGTAGATGCGCGGTGGCCGTTCCGTTGCCATCCACGAGCTTGCTGGCGCGCACCGCGATACCGTGTGTGCTGTCCCAACGCGATTCGAATTCCTCGTTGCATAGCTTGCGGCTAATTTGTGTCTTGCCGACGCGGCCATTCCCCAGGATCACGATCTTGACGTCCGGAATCGACTGGGTCCCCTCTTCCAGGTCGGCGTAATGTGCGCGTAGCGCTTCCAGGCAGTTATCGCGCTTCGATTGGGACAGCACCTCGGCTGGTACATGCTCCACGATAGTGCGGAACAGCCGCAGATCCCGCAGCGAAGCCAGGCCCAACACGGCCCGGGGAATTTCATCGATGTGGCAGTCGGACGCATCGAGCCACTGCAGGGATCGCACCCTGCCGAGCGGTGAGAGGTCGCTGACACGTGTGCCGGAGCAGGAAAGCCACCGCAGCGCAGCCATGCCCGCTACCGGTTCTAGATCAGTGACCTGCGTCGCCGAACATGACAGCCATTGCAGGCGCTGCAATCCGCCGAGCGGCGCGAGGTTCGATACCTTCGTTCCAGAACAGGAGAATTCCCGCAGGGCCAGCATACAATCAAGCGGCCCGAGATCGGCCACTTCGGTTTGCGCACACGACAGCACCTGCAAAGCCGCGCACGTGCGCAACGGTGAGAGGTCGCGGATGAACGTTGCGGAGCAGTTGACCACCTGAAGTTCCGTCAACCCGGCCAGCGGCCGCAAGTCTCCGACAAGCGTCTGGGAACAATGCAATACCTGCAGGCCGGTCAGATTTTCGAGGGGCGCCAGGCTGTGCACCCCGGTCCGGGAACAGTCCAGTCCGCGCAATCCGCCCAGGTTCGCCAGGGGCTGAAGGCTTGTCACCCGTGTATCGGCGCAGAACAGGACGCGCAGGCCTGTCGATCGGGCAAGTGGCGCCAGGTCGGAGATGTCGGTCTCCGAGCAATAGAACTGTTGCAGACCAGCCAGTTTCGCCAGTGGTAAGAGATCGACGATCAACGTGCGGGAGCAGTCGCAAACCCGCAGGTCGCGCAACGCGGCGAGTGGTGCCAGATCCTCGATCTGGGCTCCCGCGCATATAAGGCGATGTAATCCGGTGAGTCCGGCAATCGGTCCGAGGCTGGCTATTCTTGTATCCGCGCAGAGGAGCACCCGCAGTTCGTGAAGGTTCGCCAGCGGTTGGAGATCGGTCACATCGCTGGATGAGCAATCGACGTGGCGCAGCCGATCCAGGCCCGACAATGGTGCGAGGTCCTGGACCGGCGTGTGTGAGAAAACCACTGTCTCAAGATTCCGCAAATCCATAAGCGACGAAAGTTCGGCGACGGACGTCCCGGAGATATCGAGCCTGCGTAGTGCGGCCATGTTGTACAATGCAGCCAAGCCGGTGAGTTGCGTGCGCGCGCAATCCAGGACTTCGACGAGCCCGAGCCCGGTGAGCGTCGCCGCATCCCCAAGGCCGGTGCCTGCCAGGGAGAGTTCCCGCAGCGCCGGCAATGCGGCCAGTTTCGGCAATTTATGGTCCAACCGGTTCGGCGGGCCGTCGGATCTTGCTTCGATCCAAGCCCCATCCGCGCGCCGGTATCCGTCACCCAAGCACAGGACCCGCAACTGCGACAACGCGAACAACTCCTCCGGCAGGTCGTGCAGACCCAGCCGACCGAGATCGAGTATACCGCTTGCGTGTCGGGCTTCTTCCGCGACGCGCTGTCTGGCCAGCGCCAAACCATCAGATCGCGATTCCATGACGGTTAAGTGAAAATCCCTTCGGCCTTGCTTCGACAGCCGATTGAATCGGCGATGCCAGGACTAAGTGACTGATCCAATCGCGGCCAAGAGCCGGCAATTCCCGGTCAGCACCTGGTGGGAAACAAACCAGAGCCTTACGTATGTACGCACGCGCCCACAACATGCGTGGCCAGATGAAGCCTGTGCGGCCTTTTATCCGCCGCACGACAATACATTGTGGTACCAGAGCGGCATTTTAGAGATACCCGCGACGCGTACAGCCGCGCCGCGGGGTTCCGCTTGGGTGCCAGCCGGCCTACGAGTACTCCAGCTCACCTTCATAGGCGCGCAGTTCGTGGCGGGCCAATGCGAGGTTCGACTTGGAGCGGTCCAGCACTAGATAGATGAACAGCTGTCCATTCCTCTCCAACGGCCTGATCAGATGGTACTGCTTGCCCAGCGTGATCAGAATGTCCTCGATTTTATCATTCAGCTTGAGGCTGGCCGCTGTCTTCATCTTCGACTTCACGACTTCTGAATTGCCGGCTGCCGCAAGGTCAAGGTTCACACCAGTGCCGTCTTGGGCGAGGCACATGCCGCTATCCATGTCCACTACGGCCGAAGCCACATAGCCGTCGACATTCCGCAAAGGTAAGAGACTGATTCTTGCCACAGTTTTGACTCCTGTTTTCCGTTGCCTGATTCTGCGCTTCGTCATGCGTCTAGAGGGTCTCATTGCCACGAACTGAACCCCAAGTTTTACGCTGTTAGACGATATTAAACCCCCGGTATAAAAGCAATCGAAATGTGATGCGTTATCATGTCAGATTCGGTGACATACAATTCTTTTGTAATATGTCGTCGGTAGAGATCACTCGCACTGTTAGTCTGTTTTTGAGATTCGCCGCGAAGAAAAACGCTCGTGCCAAAATTCGCCATGGCATCGGGCGCTGGATCCGGCCACCTGTCGGACCGGGTACAATTCTAGATTCTACTCTCGCCATATCCATTGTTCCGTACTCCGTGAACCGCGGTCACTTCGGAATGGATGTTATTTTAAAGAACATGCCGATCCAGCTTCCTGGCTCTCAGCCAAGAAGCCAGATTTCTTCATGCACCCTATTCCAGAAATTTGCGGCGTGGATCTCTCCCGCGATAACCGCCAAGGACTGCTGGTCAATCACCGAATCGATCGCAGGACCCTTGCCCAATCGGCCCATTAGCGTGACGGCCGTCAATTTCGGATCATTGCGCCGGATATGATCGAAAGTAGATTGTGGGATATGCATCGCAGACACCACGCAAATCCTGGTTGAATTACATTTCGATGGTGATCGTGACGTTTCCGCGAATCAAGAGAATTTACGCAAGGATTGAAAAATAACCGCGTTATTTCAATTATTTATACATAGCGACTTTCGAAGAACGACATGCGGACGCCGTTATACGCAACATGATTGTTGATATGACACATTTGACCTATGTCATTCATATGTATTTCGATACCCATAAATACAATTTCTGAGATGGATTAGCCTGCGGTTGCGATAAAATCCGCATCCACTGCTCTTTTATCGTCAGAAAGCCGTCCGGAGACTTGTCGTGACCAGTGAATTACATACCCGCCCTCTGTACATGCAGATCCGAGATATCATCATCGACCGCATAAATTCCGGCACGTGGGGCGGACTGGAGCAGATACCCAACGAATATGTTCTCGCACAGGAATTCCGGGTGAGCATCGGGACAATCCGGAAAGCGATCGAGATTTTGAGGGAGGAACGCCTCCTGACGCGCCAGAGAGGACGCGGCACGTTCGTCATCGACCGCAGTTCGAAGGAATATGAAAACAAGTTCGACCGCGTCCGCCACCTCGATGGGCGGCAGATCATTTGGCAATATCAAATTCTGAAGAAGGACGTGGGCAAACCCACTACGGCCGAAATTGACCGGCTGCGGCTTTCCGGTCCGAATGCCGAAGTACTCAGGCTTGTCAGGATTCGAAGCGCGGACAGCCGTCCGGTGAAATACGAGACGATCAGTATCGCGCTCGAACGGATGCCCGGGGCGGACAGGCTGGTCGATACGTGGCATGGCATGGCCGATCTGGCGCGTGCAACTCGGATCCTGCTCGGGAGCTGTGTTGAGTTCGTGACCATCAGCGATGCAGAATCCCCAGTGACCGACGGCCTGGGAGTTCAAAGGGGCATCCCCCTGCTAGTACTCGATCGCTTGGTATCCAGCATCGACGGAAGCCCGCTTGAATGGCGCTACGGGTACTGCCTCCTGACAGACAAGAAATACGTAAGTGTCGTGAACTAAATTGCCGCAATCTGGATGCCGAACTGGCGGCGTGTCGACCAAGAACTACCACGAACCTCGCCGGTGCCAGGCACGGGCCCGCCGCCGCGGCCGCGGAATATTCTCCGGGCGCGCTCGGTTTTGTTCGGGATTGGGGTCCACAGGGGATTCGAGTGCCTGACATCGCCGCGAAACGGGCGGATCTTAAGGTTCATGGCGTTCATCAGATCGGCATGGTCGACAGACGGAATAGTTGTTTGCGTGTCTGAGCAGTCATTAGCAATCTGGTCGGGCTATCTCACTGCATGCGATGCTGGAAGTCCGGTAAAGGTAGGTCGAGGCCCCTATGCCCCCTTTCGACGAATGAAGGCTGCCCTCCATAAACTCATAGCTGTACTGCCCGCGGCCTAAGTGCATTTCCGATCATCAAGACCAAACCAAGCGCCATCACCGCCGCCGCTACGATAGGGCTGTGCAGCCGCCGAAAAGCAGTATGGAGAGCGCCCGCGACCAGGAGCGCGTTGATTGGCAAGGAAGCAAACCTACGCCGTCGTCCGCGCCGGGCGCCCGCATACGAACTATCAGGATCGAACTCCTCCTATCGTGAAAAGTGGTCGAAATTCCCTCCGGCCTTTTGAGGCGCCAATGACACGTCATTGAAGCGTCACTTGTGAGCAGTTTATATTTCCATTATTATCGAATCATGGATGAAATCGCTGCTGCCCGCATTATGGGAGCCCTGGCCCAGGAACACCGCCTCGCGGCCGTGCGCCTGCTGCTGGCTGTCGGGCCCACGGGGCTTCCGGCTACGGCGATCGCCGAACATCTCGGGATCGCTCCGTCCACTACCTCCTTCCACCTGCATGCGCTGGAGGAAGCGGGCCTGGTGCAATCCACCCGCCATGGGCGGCAGATTATCTACGCCGCACGCTTACTCGCCCTGCGCGACCTGTTGGCATTCCTGACCGAGACCTGCTGCCTCAACCGACCAGAATTGTGCGGCGACCTGCTGGCCATGCTGCCCCAGGTTCCGGAGGAGACCCAGGCGATGACACCGGCATTCAATGTGCTGTTCCTGTGCACGCGTAATTCTGCCCGGTCCCTGATGGCGGAGGCCATCCTGTCCGCGGTGGCGCCCGCACGGTTCAGGGCCTACTCCGCCGGATCGGAGGCCGCCGCACGGCCCATGGCGGAGGTGGTGGAGAAGCTGCGCGCCCTTGGCCATGACGTGTCCGGCCTGCGCAGCAAATCCTGGGACGAATTCCTGCGCCCGGAAGCGCCGCGCATGGATTTCGTGATTGCGCTTTGCGACGTGTTGGAAGGAAAGTCGTGCCCCGACTTCGCGGCGACCGCCGTGACGGCTGCCTGGCCTTTGCCCGATCCCGCTAAGTTCCGCGGTGACGCGGCGGAGAAGTCGGCCCTGCTGAACGAACTCTATGCCGGCCTGCACCGGCGCATTTCCATTTTCACCAGCCTGCCCTTCGCCAGCCTGGACCGGTTGGCAGTGCGCAAGCGGCTGGACGAGCTGGGCGCTGGCCCAGCCGGTGTCATGGCACGGACGGGAGCACGCTGATGCGCGTCGGGATCAACGGGATGGGCCGCATCGGGCGGCTGGTGGCGCGCGCGGCGTTGGGGGGCTTGCCCCGCATGCCGGGCGACCCACGGGCAAACGGCTCGCTCGACATCGTGCATGTGAACGAGGTGAAGGGCGGCGCCGGGACCACCGCCCACCTGTTGGAGTTTGATAGCGTCCATGGCCGTTGGCGGGAGAGTTTCGCTGCGGAAGACGAGCACGCGATCATCATCGGCAACCGCCGCATCGGGTTTACCGCCGCCGCCGCGCCGGGCGAGGTGGCCTGGGGTAACCTGGGCTGTGACGTGGTCCTGGAGTGTACCGGCAAGTTCCTCAAGCAGGAACAACTGAACGCCTATTTCGAGCGGGGCGTAAAGCGGGTGATCGTCGCCGCGCCGGTCAAGGACGGAGCCGCCTTGAATATCGTGGTTGGCGTGAACGACGACCGCTACGAGCCGCGCGCGCACCGGCTGATCACCGCCGCGTCCTGCACCACGAACTGCCTGGCCCCGGTGGTGAAGGTGGTGCAGGAGGCGATCGGTATCCGCCACGGCCAGATCACCACGATCCACGACCCCACCAACACCAATGTGGTGACCGACGCGCCGCACAAGGATCTCCGCCGGGCACGCTCCGCCCTGCTGTCCCTTCAGCCCACCACCACGGGCAGCGCCACCGCGATCGCGCTGATCTATCCCGAGCTGAAGGGCAAGTTGAATGGCCACGCGGTGCGCGTGCCGGTGCTCAATGCCTCCCTCACCGACTGCGTGTTCGAACTGACTCGGCCAACAGACGTGGAGGAGGTGAACGCGCTGTTCCGCGCCGCCGCTGAGGGGCCGCTTGCCGGCATCCTGGGCTATGAGGCGCGCCCGCTGGTCTCGGCCGACTACAACAACGACACCCGCAGCTCCATCGTCGATGCGCCGAGCACGATGGTGACGGATGGCACCCTGTTGAAGGTGTTTGCCTGGTACGACAACGAGGTTGGCTACGCCTGCCGCATGGTGGACCTGGCGAACATCGTCGCCGAGCGGGGTGTGTGATGCGCAACTACGCCATCGTCACGGGCAGCTACTGGGGCTTCACCCTGACCGATGGCGCCCTGCGCATGCTGGTGCTGCTTCACTTCTATCGGCTGGGCTACACGCCGTTCACCTTGTCCGTGCTGTTCCTGCTTTATGAGGCGGCCGGCATCGTCGCCAACCTGGCCGGCGGCTGGCTCGCGGTACACTTCGGCATCCCGCGCATGCTGGCCGTGGGGCTGGGCTTACAGGTGGCGGGGCTGCTGATGTTGTCCGCCACCGCTCCGGCCTGGAGCGTGGCGGCATCCGTGGCCTGGGTGATGGTGGCGCAGGGTATCTCCGGCGTCGCCAAGGACCTGACCAAGACGGCGTCGAAGGCGGCGATCAAGGCGGTGGTGGTTGATCCTGGCGACCGCATGTTCCGCTTGGTGGCCTGGTTCACCGGATCGAAGAACGCGATGAAGGGGGTGGGTTTCTTCCTGGGCGGAGTACTGCTGCAGGCGACCGGCTTCCAGATAGCCCTTTGGCTGATGGCGGCGCTGCTGGGGGTGCTGTTCGTACTGGTCCTGGCAAGCCTGCCGCGAGAGTTCGGCAGGGCAAAGGCCTCGCGCAGCTTCAAGGAGTTGTTCGCCAAGAGCCGCGCCATCAACCTGCTGGCGGCGGCGCGCATCTTCCTGTTCGGCGCGCGGGACGTGTGGTTTGTGGTGGGCCTGCCAGTGTTCCTGTATGGCCAGGGCTGGCGTTTCGCGGAGGTGGCGCTGTTCCTGGCGCTGTGGACGATCGGCTATGGCGTGGTGCAGGGCCTCGCGCCGAGCGTGATCCGGCGCAGCGACGACGGTGTGTCCCGCGAAGTGCCGGAGGCGCGGCTATGGATGGCGGTGCTGGCCGGCATTCCGGCGTTGCTGGCGGTGCTGCAGGGCGCCGGCATCTCCCGGCCCGATCTAGTGGTTGTGGCCGGCCTGGGGTTGTTCGGCGTCGTGTTCGCGGTGATGTCCTCGCTGCACTCCTACCTCATCCTCGCCTATGCGGGATCGAAGAAGGCGGCGGAGGATGTCGGGTTCTACTACGCGGCCAACGCGGGTGGCCGGTTCCTGGGCATCGTGCTCTCCGGCCTGCTGACGCAATGGGGTGGGTTGCCAGCCTGCCTGTGGGGCGCGGCGGCGATGCTGGGGATCTGCCTGTGTCTGACGTTTACCCTCCCAGCGCATGCCACATCCAAGCCCTTCGCTGCGTGACAGGACACACCGGCCTGGCTAGCACCCGACCCCTTCCGCGTTCCGGATGCCGACACCGAAGATATTGATGAGCACTGAGACCATGGATCGCCGCAAGGCACCTGGCCTGGGGATTTTCGAGCGTTACCTGACCCTGTGGGTCGCGCTCTGCATCATCGCCGGTATCGCACTGGGTAGCATCATGCCGGCGCCATTCCAGGCGCTGGGCAATATGAACCTCGCCAAGGTCAACCTGCCGGTGGCGGTGCTGATCTGGTTGATGATCGTACCGATGTCGCTGCGGGTCGATTTCGGCGCTATCGGGGAGGTGAGCCGGCATTGGCGCGGTATCGCCATCACGGTGGGAGTGAACTGGCTGGTGAAGCCATTCAGCATGGCGGTTCTGGGCTGGATTTTCGTCGGCTGGCTGTTTCGCCCCTACCTGCCTGCGGCGCAGATTGGTTCCTATATCGCCGGCCTGATCCTCTTGGCGGCGGCGCCGTGCACGGCGATGGTGCTCGTGTGGTCCAACCTCTCGGATGGGGAGCCGAATTTCACCCTGTCCCAGGTGGCGTTGAACGACGCGATCATGGTGGTGGCCTTCGCGCCCATCGTTGGACTGCTGCTGGGCCTATCCGCAATCACCGTGCCCTGGGACCCGCTTGTGCTGTCCGTGGTGCTCTACATCGTCGTGCCGGTCATCGCCGCGCAGTTGTGGCGACGCGCCTTGTTGGCGTCTGGCGGCGAGGCAGCCCTGAAGTGCACCCTGGGTACTTTGGGGCCGGTGTCTCTGGTGGCAACGCTGGTTACCCTGGTGCTGCTGTTCGGCTTCCAGGGACCGCAAATCTTGGCCAGCCCCTGGTGATCGCGCTGCTGGCGATGCCGATCATCATCCAGGTCTATTTCAATGCGGGGCTGGACTATCTGCTGAATCGTCAGTGCGGCTCGGCACATAGCGTGGCCGGGCCCTCGGCGTTGATCGGGACAAGCAACTTCTTCGAACTCGCGGTGGCCGCCGCTATCAGCCTGTTCGGCTTCGGGTCCGGGGCCGCGCTCGCCACCGTGGTGGGTATTCTGGTGGAGGTGCCGGTCCTGCTCTCCGTCGTCGCCATCGTGATGCGGAGCAAGCGCTGGTATGAGTACGTCTGATCTATGCTGC
>Ga0315912_10001953_pt1 | contig 23214 bp, 22 predicted proteins | sample VfabasoilMG_FD_204469 | JGI IMG/M metagenome (GOLD analysis project Ga0315912, IMG submission 204469) | Garden soil microbial communities collected in Santa Monica, California, United States - V. faba soil | ecosystem: Environmental > Terrestrial > Soil > Garden | place: USA: California... | reverse complement strand
GCTCATAAAGTGCTACCGTGGTGACGAGCTTGAACAAGCTCGCGGCAGGGGCGACGGGCTCAAACAGGAGACTCCCCCGCGCATCGCGTCCCAACTCGGCGGCGGCCAGGATCTGCCCGGAGGTCGCGTCGATCATGGTGGCCGCGGCGGCGATGGGTTTGGCTTGCACGAGCACGTCTTGCAGCAGGTGCTGGTAGCGTTCCACGAGCCCGAGCTGCACCGTTTCACCGCTTTGGGTCTGGGCGCGGGACTGACCACGCTCCCATTTCACGGTCGAAAACTTAATGAAGTCACCGGGCGTCTCGGAGCTTGCCCAGACGGCCGGAAGACCCGCTGCGAGGAGGGCCGCAGCTAAAGCCAGCCACTTTCGCTGAGTCACGGGGCGCCGCATGGACCATACCTAACCTCCCTGGGTCCTCACGGCCAAGAAAACTCACAGTGTATTGCATTGACCTACATGTCGCATAAAGTGTACAAAAACTTGCCCAGAACAAACAGCTGGGCAGAGCATTTGACGCACAAGGAGGCCAGCCGCTGTGGAACGACGCATTGGAGTACGCGCACGAACAGATTTTTCAGTGATGAGCAGCGGGGGCCTGTTCGTGCAGCGGCTGCGCGCCATCGAAGTCTCCGGAACGGGGCTGGTCGTGAGCGATCGTCTGCCGCTCGAAGGCACGCTTCGGCCACTGGTCGTCAAGCTACGGATCCAGTTGCCAGAACGCAAGCGCCCCATCTTTGCCTTGGCGCGGTCGGTGCGCACCTACGGCTATCAAGAGGCCCTGCGCTTCATTGAGATTGCGGATGTGGATCGTCTGACCCTGGCCGAACACATCGACGTGCTCCATCGCCGCGGAGCTTTGCTCCACTGAACGACCATGCGTCCATCGCTGTCACAGATCACTTACAGGCAACACTCTAATTTATGAAAAATTTTCACGCTCTTCTGTCCCATCCTGTCGTTTGCCGGTTTGTCCTCCTGCGTTTTGTGGGGCTGGCTTGCGGACTTTCGGGATGTGTTCCCGCTACGGCTTATGAACAAGCGTCTTCCGCGGCAGATGTCGAACGTGAAGGACATCGTCGGGCTCAAGATCGGTTGCTTGCTGCGCAACGTGAATTGGATGGCCTGCGTAGCGAGCAGGATCGACTCTTGCGCGAAAAGGCGGAGCTCAGCCGTCGCTTGCAGGAGGAGCAATCGCAGCTGGCTCAGGCATCACTTGACGTTGAAACGGGCCGCAAAGAAACCGAGCAGCAGCAAGAACTGGTGACCCAATTGCGAGGGGAGCTGGCGCGCGTTGGCGAACACATGAAGACCTACGCCGGACAAAAATCTGAACTCGAGCTGCAGCTAGAACAGACTCAGCTGGCGTTGACCGCGCGCGAGCAGCGCATCTCGACGTTGGAAGGCGAGGTGAGCGGACTTTCGGCCACGGTCGATGAATCTACGCAGACCACGAACCAGCTGAACGACGCGCTCGCCGAGTTGTCCGCTTTGCAAGGCCAGATGGCGGATAGGGCAGCTGAGGAACCGCAAGCAGCCGAGGAACCGCAGGCAGCTGAGGAACCGCGGGCGAGCGACGATGCGCCGGCCGAGGACAGCGCCGAGTCAGATGCACCCGACGCGCCGATCGAGGCCGAGGCTTCGGAAGAGCCCGCAGCAGACGAGACAGACGGCGAGCCGGTTGATGCGCCCGAAGAAGTCTTGCCGTCGGAATGACGTGAGGTGACCGAGCTAGCGTCAGCGCGCAAACGTGACTTTAGCGCGCCAGCTACCGGGTGAGGTGAAGGTCATGTTGCGGACGGCCTCCACGAGACACTCTGCCGTCGACTGTCCTTGGTCGTCGACGTGAGCAATGCCGGCCGAGAGCACCTTTCCACTGGGGGCTACATAAGCGGTGATCTCGAAGGGCCCACCGCTGCCGCATTGCTGCAGCGCGCTTTGATTCTTGTCCTCGGACAGGCTGCTGCTGGCGTCGCTCTCGCTCCAGTCGACTGGAGGTCGCACGTCAGACGGCGCGTCAAAACCGATCGACCAACGTGCAAGGCCGATCAGGCCGCCCACGGGCTTGGGCCAATGTGCGCCTTTCAAGATCTCGAGCATACAGCTCTCTGCAGCGTAGCTGCCCAAGTTGGATTTCTCGGCGTGGGCAGCGATGGCGTGTCCGCTGCGATCCACCTTGACCAAGAATGCAACGTCGCCCGCGAGGTAGGGCTCGTCTGCGCTCTGGCTGGTCAGGCAGTCAGCCAGGCGCGGCGCGAGGCCTTTGAACACCTTCGTCACCTTCTCTTCATTCATCCCACCAAACTCCTGCATCATCTCCATGTCGTCTTCAGTCTCTTCCTCGTCATCGACGTGGACGGGGGTCGTGGATTGTGCTGCTTTCTTCTGGCTGCCGCCGCAGGCAGCCAAGAAGGTAGTGAGAAGAGGGATGAGGATCAGTCGTGGTTCGACGCGCATGTTGGTGCGTGGTGTAGCTAAAGCGCCCCACGTGCTCCAGGGGTACAGCAGACAAAATCCGTCGAACCTAGCCGGCGGCAAAGTGCGCGGATCGGACGCCCGCTGAACCCAAAGCTTGAAGTGTGCGACCCGCTCTCACAGGTCGCCCTCCGGTTCGTTACCGCCTGGTTCATGCCGCGTTCTGGGCGGCCTCGTTGCGAAGGAGTCCCACCAGCCGCTTCAACGTATCGGCGTGCTCGAGCAGATGCGCTCGAGCCTTTTCTCGGCCTTGACCCAAGTTTTGGCCATCGAGGGCAAGGTAGGCGCCCGCCTTGGAGACATGGCCGTGCTCCTGCCCTAGGTCCAAGAGCTCCCCCACGCTGTCGATGCCATGTCCCCAGCGAATATCGAACTCCGCCTCTTGAAAGGGTGGGGCCAGTTTATTCTTGACGACCTTGACGCGGGTGCGGTTCCCCACGGTGTCCTCTCCGGCGCTGACCTTACCAATGCGACGTACATCCAGACGCACTGAGGCAAAAAAGCGCAAGGCATTACCTCCCGTCGTGGTCTCCGTACTACCGAATGTGACTCCAATCTTTTGCCGCAGCTGGTTGATGAAGATGACTGTCGTCTTGGTACGGGACGCGTCCGCGGTCATTTTTCTCACCCCGCGGCTCATCAGGCGTGCATGCAGGCCGATGTGTTGATCACCCATGTCACCGTCTATCTCCGCTTTGGGCACGAGCGCGGCCACCGAATCGACAACAATCAGGTCCACCTTGCCTGACTCAACCAGAGTCCCGGCGATGTCCAAGCCCTGCTCGCCGCAATCTGGTTGAGCAACCAACAAGCGTGTGAGATCCACCCCCAGCGCCTTGGCATAGCGGATGTCGAACGCATGCTCGGCGTCGATGAAGGCGGCGGTGCCGCCGCGCGCCTGCACCTCGGCGATGGCGTGCAGGGTGAGCGTCGTTTTGCCGCTTGATTCAGGCCCAAAAATCTCAACGATCCGTCCGCGAGGGTAGCCCCCAGTGCCCAGCGCGCGATCCAAGGTGAGTGACCCGGTGGAGGTTGCGTCTATCTGCGCGAGTGGTCCGTCACCGAGGGCCATCAAGGCACCCTCGCCGTAGCGCTTGTTGATGTCCAGGGCGATCTGACTGATGCGGTCATCGAGACCTTTGGACTCAACCTTGTCTTGGGTGGGGACTTTGTTTGCTGTTTTCGTGGTCATTGTCGAGACTTTCTGAGCTTTTTATGGTGGGGTTTTGGGGTTAACAATTGGCTAAGTCGTTGATGCGGTAGCGCAGAGCCTCGCCCACGTGGAGCGCTCGCACGTGGGCGCTGTCGTCTAAGTCGGCTAAAGTGCGCGCGATGCGCAGCACACGCACGTAGCTGCGCGCCGAAAGCTGTTGACGATCGATGGCGAGGTCGAGCAGGGCGCGGCCTTGGGCTTCCGGTGCGGCCACGCTTTCGAGCTCTGGCAAAGTGAGACTGGAGTTGGTGGCAGCGCACAGCCCCGCTGCGGCTTGTCGGGCGGCCTGCCGCGCTCGGGCCGCGTTCACCTTGAGTCGGGCCGTCTCCGTATTCCAGTCGCCGGGTGTGGCCGGCCGCTGCCAGGCTTTGAGGTCGGCGGGCGGGACCACTACGTGCAGGTCGATGCGGTCGAGCAGTGGGCCGGAAATACGGGCCAAATAGCGCAGACGTGCGTCGGTCGTGCAGCGGCAACTGGCACGGGGGTTACCCCAATTGCCGCACGCACACGGGTTCATCGCCGCGACCAACAACGGCCGGCTAGGAAAACTCGCGCGGAACTGGGCGCGCACGATGTGCACCTCATGATCCTCGAGTGGCTGACGGAGGGACTCCAGCGCGCCACGCCGAAACTCCGGAAGTTCGTCGAGGAACAGGACGCCGTGGTGAGCAAGACTGATTTCGCCGGGGCGCGGATAGCTACCCCCGCCCACCAGACCCACCTCACTGACAGAGTGGTGCGGCGCGCGAAACGGTGGGGCAGAGATGATGCCAGCTTGCTGATCGAGGATCCCAGCGATCGAATGGATCTTCGTGGTTTCGACCGCTTGCTCTAGGGTGAGCGCGGGCAAGAGCCCCGGTAGTCGCCGCGCGAGCAAGCTCTTTCCTGCACCGGGGGGGCCAACCATGAGCACGTGGTGACCTCCGGCAGCTGCGACCGTGAGCGCACGTTTGGCGGCAGCTTGCCCACGTACATCCAGCAAGTCATAGCGGTCCTCATTCTGGGCACGGTAGGGCGCAGGCTCGAGGCTTGGCGGCAAAACATGGCTTGAAAGGCGATCGAGCAACTCGCCGAGGTGGCGCACCGCCTGCACCTGCATGCCCGTGAGGTGGGCCGCTTCCTTGTGATTGTCGTAGGGGACCACTGCACTTGTAACGCCGCGACTCTTGGCCCCATCCAAGAGAGGCAGGATGCCCGGGATCCCGCGCAGGGAACCGTCGAGCGCCACCTCTCCAAAAAAGACCGCGTGCTCAAGTGCCTGGACGTTTACTTTGCCCACTGCCTTGAGGATGGCGAGGGCGAGGGCGAGATCGAGACCAGAACCTGACTTGCGCACATTGGCCGGCGCGAGGTTCACGATGAGCGCGTACTCGTCCAAGTTGAGTCCGAGGCCCATCAAGGCGCTGCCCAAGCGGATGCGTGCTTCGCGCACTGCCGTTTCAGCCAGACCGGCCAGTTGAAAGTGGGAAGGGCCGCGCCGCAAACAAACTTCAACCACGATGGGCTGGAAAGTGAGACCGATCAGCCCACCGGTATGCACGGCGCAGAGTCCCAGGGGGCGCTCTTGAAACAAGGGAGACGGCTCGAGTCGATCGGTGTGCTTGACCACGCGAACCCATGAACCACGTTTCATGCCAAGCGAAGGCGAGCCCAATCCGCCTGCAAATCTGGGAAGCCGCACGGTGACGACCGCTGACGCGCGGCCTGGCGACCAGATCCCGCGTCAGCGGGAGGACCGGGCGCGGCGGGCGGGGCGGGCGGGTTCGGGTGCTACCGCTTGCGCTGACGACATCGAGCGAGACAGGCGTCGTCGTAGGGACACCGTGCTGGATGCAACTGCGTCGCTGGATGCAACTGCAGTTGAAGCAGACGCAACTGCGGTTGAAGCAGAGGCAACAGCGGTTGAAGCAGAGGCAACAGCGGTCGAAGCAGACGCAACGGCTGGGGCCAAGACCCCGGGAGTTTGGCCGCATACATCGCACACGCCACAGTTGCCCGCCGAAGCCTCGCTACTGGCGAAAGCTTCGCCGCCGATGACGGCTCCGCCACGCCCGAGCAAATGATCCAGAACGGTTTGCCGGCAGGTGGTGCTCTCCGCGTACAGGGCGACCTGCTCGAGGCGCTCGGGGTCCAGGTCGCGCAGCTGTTCGAGATCCGCGCAGAGCAAATGAGCACCATCCACGAACTGACCCGGCGTCGTGATAGTGATGTGAGCACCCGTGGCCAGGTTGCCTGGACTGCGTGCAATCAAACCCGCATCCGTCAGAAATTTGAGGACGTTGTGCACCTGGCGCTGCGATTTGAGGCCATCGCTGCACAGCTGTTGCTCCGGGCAAGGCTGCGCCCCGTGCTTCACGAGCGCATTCACGACGGACATCACCTCATCTCCTCGAGGGCGCTTGCGCTCGAGCAGCTCATGGCCAAGACCCAGCTGGCTGGGGTGGTAAAAAAGCAGCGCCACCGAACTGCGCTCGCCGCGCCCGGCCGTGCCGCTGCCCATCACTGAAGCAATGCGTCGCTCCGAGCCATCCTGCTCCGAAAGTTCCTCCTCATCCGCGTCCGACTCCACCTCCTGAGCGTCGGGCTCATCCTGCGCGCGGTCTGAGGCACCTAGACCGTCTGCGGAGGGAACGGAGGCAGTGGGGCGAGGCCCTGGCTCGAGTAGCTTGAGCTCTGAAGCGTATTGTTCCAGCGAGGTTGGTGCCGTCAAGTGGATGAGGCTGCGCAGATCACGCCGGCAGTAGCCCGGCCCGAAGTTTTCTGGCAGGTCCGCTGAACGATCCCCAGCGAACCCAGAACCGGGAACGAGACCACTGACTGCCACCATCACTGCGCGTCGACCGGGTAGGGCGAACTGGAGCAGTTCTCGCGCGCGCTCGGCGTCTGAAAGTCCGGAATGATAGCGATGGACCGGCAGTTGATGAGCCAAGAGCGACTGGTGGACCGCGTCGGCTTGCGCGTTGGTCGCGCACAAGACGAGCGCCGGGCGTGGGAGCTCAGCAATGGCCCGACTGACGGAAGGCTGCATTTCCGGACGCAGATCGTCGCTGTTTTCATCGGCGAGACGTGCGACCCGCAGCTTGAGTGTCGGGCTGGACAGCACAGCGCGTTCAATCCACAGCTGGGAGTCATGGCCCAGCTCAGGACGCTCCAGTCGCCGCGCCACGTCTTGTCGCAAATGCGCAGGGCTCGCGTGCGCGCTCCCGATGAGCAGGGACCCGGGAAAGCGTCGTAGAATGGGAGCTAGCTTCTTGAAGCTGGGACGGTAGGTACTGTGGAGCGATGACGCTGCGGCGATCTCTTCGACAAACACGTAGTCGGGCCCCTGACTGCCAAAGACGCGCGACACCAGAGCCGTGTCCAATTCATCGGGTGTTGCCCACGCTGCGAGGGGGCGGCGCTCACCAGCGCTCCGCACCGCCTCGACCAATGGAGAGAGGGGACCGCGCCGTTGCAGTTTTACCTGACAGAGCTGCAGATGATCGCGCAGTGGGCTGACAATGAGCACGCGCATGCCTGCTGCAGCGCTGGCGACCGCCAAAGGAACCAAGGCATCCGCGAGCAAGCCGTCGATCCACAACGCAGAACCACCCGCCTTGCGTTCAGTGGACAGCGCTCGTTCAGTAACTGCAGCTCGTTCAGCACCTGCAGTTCGTTCAGTAGGAACTGGCCCTGCTTGGAGAAATTCAACCAAGCGGGTCTCCAAGGCGGTGGGAGGCCTCTGAACCAAGCGCGCGAATTCACCAGCTATTTGCGGTGGCACAAGCATCTTGTCTGGCGACGGAGTCAACAGCCTGGTGCTACCAAAGGGCAGGGGCGAAGGGAACAAAAAAACAGTGAACATTTGCGCGGCCTGAGGAAAAGGCGAGGCCACGCAATGATTGGCCTACCCGCCCCTGCATGCTCTGCTCAAGTTCATGGCTGCTCCCTCCCTGCCTCCGGCACCCCTGTCCAGCGGGGTCGTCCCGCAATGGGGCGACGCGAGCCTGTTTCCTCACCTCGCTTACCGTGCGTTCTTTGCCCACGCGGCCATCGCGCCGCTCAATGAACTGGGCCGTCGCGCCATGGACCACTATGCGGTCTCGCTCGGGCAATGGGGCAACGGTGCCTTTCCGATGTGGATGGCGCAGCGTGAGCGCTTGCGCGAAACGCTGGCGCGCATGTTGGGTGTCCAGCCTCATCAGGTTGGATTGTCTTCTGGCTGCTCGCACTCCATCACCGACGTCGCCTTGGCGCTCCCGTGGTCGTCGGGACAAGTCTTACTGAGCTTCGAGGGAGAGTTTCCTGCCAATGTAGTCCCCTACCAGCAAGCGGCGCACGCAGCGGGCGGACATGTGCGGTTGTTACCGATGCCCCCCGCTGACTCGCCCTCTGCTGCCGAGGACATCTTGCAGGCGGTTGAAGATGCGCTGCAGTCGCCGTATGAGCGGGTGGCTCACCTTGCCGTGAGCGCCGTGCAGTTTCAAACGGGTTTGCGTATGCCCCTCGCCGGCCTGGGTGAGCTGTGTGACCGCTACGACGTGACGTTTTTGGTCGACGGCATTCAAGCGTGTGGTGTGCTTCCCCTCAATTTAGCTGAGCTAGGTGTGGATGCGTTCTTTACCGGCGCGCACAAATGGCTGCTCGGTGTGGAAGGCGCAGGGGCGAGTGTCTTGTCGCAAGATCTTGCGCACCGTCTTGCCCCGCGCACCGCGGGGTGGCTGAGTCGAGAATGCGGCGCCGATTTCTTGTTCAAAGGCCCGGGCCTGCTCCGCTATGATCAGCCCTACCTGCCCGCGCCCCGCGTCTTCGAAGGAAGCACGGCGAATGCTGCAGGGCTCGCTGCGCTCGAAGCGGGGGTCGACATCTTGACGCACCTGGGGCCTGCTCACATTTATGCCTACGTGCAACGCCTCCACGATTACATCGAACCGCTGCTGATTGAGCGGAGGTTTGTCTCACTGCGGTCGCCGGATGTTGACCTGCGCTCATGCATTCTGTCGTTTCGACCGCCCGACGGCGTGGACGTGTGCGCCTTGTTCGAGGGTCTGGAGGCGCGCGGTGTGCGCGTGAGCATCCCGGACGGCGTGCTGAGATTAGCTCCCCACTATTACAATACGCGAGCTCACGCCGATGTCCTGGTCAGTGCGCTGGACGAAATCCTGGGCAGATAGACGGTGAGTTGAGCGCGTCCGGATGGTCAAAGGACGCCGTCGGCTCGTAAGACCTGACCGTACCCTTCGACGAAGCTTGGAAATTGAAAGCGATACCCCAGCTCGAGTAAGCGCGCAGGCACGATCTTACGGTCTCGGTGCGCCCGCGTGCTCGCAGAACCCGGCAATTTGCCCCGGGGCAGCAGCTGGCGGACCCAGTGCGCCAGCTCACCCAAACGAGCTGGATTGGGATCACTGGCGTTGAAGATGCCCAATAGCTCAGGCCGATCGAGCAGGAATTCCAGGATCCCCGCTAAGTCATCGCGGTGGATGCGGGAGCTGAACGCGCCTTCATCCTCTGCTGATAGATCGTGATTGAGCAGTGATGCGATCAGCCTGGTGCGTCCGGGACCGTAGATCCCACTGGCGCGAATCACCACATGCGCCGGCGGACGCGATGACCTTGTCATTTGCTCTTGGCTCGGGTGAAGGAGCAGATCTTCCGCGCGCTTGAGCTGCTGCGCGGTGGGCTGCGCAGCGTCCGCAGGGGCGCGTTCATCCACCAGCTGCCCTGCAGCTTGCCCGTACACCGCCGTGCTAGATACCAAGATGATGCGGGCGCCCGGAAACTGACGTTGCACGGCGGAGACGACCTCGGGATAGGCCGCGCGGTACGCGGCTTCACTGCGCTCGTCGGGCGCCACGGCGCACACCACCTGGCCCAGATCTGCGGGCACGCCGCTGTGCGCGGAGATGTGTCTGGCGTCACCTTGAATGAACGTGACCCGAGCGCTTGGCGCTGCTTCGACGCGGCTGCGGCGCATGGCGTACACGCCGCGCCCCGTCCGCTGCAAACGCTCCGCGAGACACTGTCCCACGTAGCCGAAACCAACAATCAACACCTTGTTCGGATCGGCTAGGATCATCGCGTTTCGTTAGCGGGCGCCAAAGATGGGCGTCACATTGGACGGCAGATCCGGCATGGTCTCGCGCTGTACGCCGTCCCGCTCGAGTTGGGTGATGCGTCCTTGTGCCATGCCTTGTGCGGTGAGTTGCGTGATGGCGTGGAAGCCCTCGCGGACCTGTCCATCAATGCGGTGGTAATAGTTGCGCAAGCTCGACACAGCCTTCTCTTCGTCGCCGTTTTCCAGTGCGTCGAGGAAACTGCGCAAGTGTTCGGGGAAGCCTTGGTCCATCACCCACACCTCGGGAAAGCGGTCCAAGAGCTCGCGAAATGACGCCAGGAACGGATTGGCGACCCAACGCATGGCCACCGAATGGCCGGCGTCGATCAGCGCCTCCAGCCAACGTTGGAAACCCCGCGCAATGATCACCGCGCTCCCCGTCTCAGTAGCCGAGATGATGAGGTCGGTGATGTCGCGCATGCGCTCGATGTCCGTCCGATCCGCGCGCTGTACGGCAAGACGTCCGGCAAACTCGAGGACCATGAGCCGCGCAGGCAGGATGTCGTGGACGATTTGCCCCAGCTCGCTAAAATCCGAAGAGGCCTCGAACAAGGGGGCCAACAAGTCCATCGTGCCCGTGCGACGGAAATCAGCCACGGTCACACCTTGGCCGTGACGCACGGTAACCAAGCGCATTTGTTCCAAGCGCCGCACGGCCTCACGCAACGTATTGCGATTCGTTCCATAACGCGCCGCCAATTCACGTTCGCCAGGCAAGCGTTCACCGGGGGCTAAGGTTCCGGCGAGGATTTGTCTACGCAGATCTTCATAGACTTTCTTGGCGATGTTTTGGCTATCGTTGGTCTTGCTCATAAGTTTTTCTCAAGCGGCCCGAGCGCTGTGGGCTGGGCATATCCCGTATTGGGCCGGGTGAATGGCGGCCTTACGATTGTACAAGAAGAACCTCGGGTGCGCGTAGCGGTTGAAAACTCCTGCACTCTTAGGCTGTCTGGCGCGCACCCGCGCCCGACCCATTGGGCAACTCGGAAGGATGGGGATGTGGCCCGCTCAGACACTGCAGCTCCACGAGCAGCCGCGGCACATCGGCGCCCACCTCCTGATTTTGGGCGAGCCAGGTGGAGATGACCGACAGCTCCTGGGCGGTGGGTGCAAGCAAACGTCGCCCGCCCAAGGCCCCTTGTATGCGGTCGGCGATGCGATGTGCGCTGGCGTCAAACGTCGCGGCTCCGCGATCCAAAAGGAGCGTGCACAACCCGGCCAGCTTGGTGCGTGAGAACCAGCCCAGGCCCGTGTGGTGACCCAGGGCCCGGGCGCCCCAACTGAGCGCTGCTTGGTACGCGGTCACGTAGCGCGTGTCGGCCACGAGCTCGGCGTCGATCAACATCTCCACACCCATGTGGCCGGCGGCGCGTGCGGGACCGCGACTGACGCCCAGCGCGCGCAGGGCCACCACAGCACGCTGGTTGTGGGAGATGAACATGGCGGTTTGGTGAAAGACCGCGTCGGTACGCACGTGAAAGTCGAGCCCCTCCGCCAGCTCATCTTGCCCCAGACCAGAGACGCTGGCCTTGGATGGAGCCGTCACGCCTACCATGCCGCACAGATCAGGCAGCATGGCGCCGAGCACGAACGGCGGTGCGACCGAGCGGTGGCAGGCGAGGGCTGCATGTCCAAAGTAATTCATGGTGGTCTAAAGATGCGGCTGACCCGAAGGGCTTTTTCTTTGCTGGGGGGCTAGCTATGAACAAGAAATGAACGGCGTTCTGGCCGACCCGCCTTCTAGCACCAAGATCGTCGGAATTCGACGGTTGTCGATGGATGTTCTCCAGGTGACCTGCAGCGCTCCGGCCGGTTTTTCCTGGTCGCCCGGTCAGCATGTGGCCGTCGCGGCTAGCCCATCAGGGAGCCCCTCGTATTACTCCATCGCTTCGGCCGACGTGACGCGCGTCGGCTCCCCGCGGGTGATCGAGTTGGCCATGCGTGAGTCATCCATCAAGTGGCCGCTCCCCTTGCGGATGGGGCAAGAATTCTTCCTCTCGGCGCCCAGTGGAGGTCCTCCCGGCGCAGCGCTCGGGGCTCAACACTTGATCTTGATCGGTATGGGCACCGGCATCGCACCATTGCGCGCGCTCTCTCAAGCGCGTCTGGGACGTGCGCCTGGGTCGGGTTTGCTGACGCTGATTCAGGGAGCCAGAACGCAAAGCGAGTGTTTGTTTTTCGACGAATTTGCGGCGCTTCACGCGCCAGGATTTGATTATCGCCCCGTGCTGTCTCAGCCAGGCGCTCCGTGGTCGGGACGTCGGGGCTACGTGCAGGACCATGTGGCGGATCTCCCCCATACAGGCACGTATTTTTGTATTTGTGGCAAGCTCGCTATGGTGGACGACGTGACGGCTGGGCTAGCCAAGCTGGGCGTCGACTCCTCGGCCATTTTCTCTGAAGGGTACTGATTTAAGCGAGCCAACATGACCCAAGATCCCTCTTCTTCTGGCTCGGTGCGCATCGATCGTTGGTTGTGCGCCGCGCGGATCTACAAATCGCGCACCTCCGCGCAGGAAGCGTGTGCGGCGTCCCACGTCAAGATCAACGACAAGAACGTGCGCGCCAGCCAATCCGTCAAGGTGGGCGATCGCATCATCGCGCGCGCCCCGCGTGGACAAGTGGTGCTCGTGGTGACGGCGCTGGCGGAAAAGCGCCTATCGCCCGTGCTCGCGCGCGAACTCTATGAAGATCACTCGCCCCCGCCACCGCCCAAGGAGGAAGAATTTGGTTTGCGCGATCGCGGTATGGGGCGTCCGACCAAGTCCGACCGCCGCAAGATGGAGCGTTTTCGCGGTGGTTTTTGAGCATGGCACGTGGTGCCTGCGCATCAGCTAGCATTGTCCAACGCACAAGTTGAATGACGCGGTGGAGTGGCTTACGCGAGCAGTATGTGATGTTGCTCGTAGCCGAAGGCCGTTGACTGGGTTCAAGATAATTGGCTAAATGCACCAACCTACGTCTGATGGGTGTCCTTGCGTGCCCGCTGATAGGTTTAGCACAGCGTCTTGCGTCAACGTAAAGGGGAACAAACACCAACAAATGGCCGGATCTATACAACGAGGATTGAATGCACGGCTGAAGATTCGGTGGAAAGCGTTATTGGTAGTCCTGTGCACAGTTGGTTGTGCTCAAGTACCCGACAACCATCATGGCGATACTTTCAGCAAAAAGTTACCACTCAAATTGGAGGATGAAGGATCGCGCGTAGGTGAGAGCGATCCATTGGGCGCAAAAGACGAGCCAATTGAACCCGAAAATCCCCTCGGTTCCGTCACCGCGCCACTCTATGCTGAGGTTGAACTCCATTTGGTGGCAGATGTTCCTCTGGTCGACTGTTTGAACGGAGGGTGTCAAACCGAAAGTCGTCCCGTGTTCTCCAACTTGTCCGAGGCAGAGCGTCGAGCGCGCATTGAGGCCCACGCTAGCAAGGACCACCAAGAGCGAGCAAAGCGCCTGGCAGAGGACCACGAGATGATTCTCCGTCATACTGAAAAGGCCCTGCAACGAATCAATGAGCGGGCTGCGTTGGCTCGTGACGGTGAGTTCATGCAGATATTCGTTCACCTTGAGGACGAAGATTTCGATTTTGAACGGTTGCGCAAAGCTCGCGCCCAAAGCGCTGTGGACGGCCGTGCCAGCAGCCAACAGCAGGCGAGCGAAGCTCGCTTGAGGTTCAATGCGATCGTAGCCGAACGGCGAAGCCAGCTGCTGACCAAGAACAAGAAAGTCAGCGAAAGAATTGAGTCCATCGGTGGCGTTGTCACAGCGCGACGCACATCCGCCAATATCTTGGAGGTGGCCATTGCGCCTAGCTTGGCAGCACGTTTGCTAACCCAGCCAGAGGTATTGGGCATTGAAAGTTGATGAGAGCACGCTTGTGGTCGCTGCTGACGGAAACCAGCGACGATTGGCGCTGGGGCTGCCTGATGCGGGCGCCATACTGTACGGCAATCAAGAAGGCGCGGTTGGCGGTACCCGTGGAAGTGGTGCCGTACATGTCGGGGTTGTCGAAGTTGAGGACGATGACAACGGCGATCCCAATCGACTCAATCTGTCACATCCAGCTTTCGAGGACGGCCTTGGAAACAATCGAGTTCGCGACACCGAGATGTGCAAGCTGCGTGCCTTTGAGCGTAAGTGCACAAACTCAGCGGTGGGCACGATTGGCAGTCATGGAACCAAAGTTGCCTCAACGCTCTTGGCTGACTTAACGCTAGGACAGGATCCGAACTATTCTTCTTCAGCTGAGAGGGTCAAGCGGAGCGGTATCGCCCGAAGCGCGGAGATGACTTACTACTTGGTGTCCCGGCAGGACTCTTACGCAAATGTCGCCACGGCCATTGAAGCTGCTACCTTCGATGACGAGGTGGACATCGTCACAATGTCTTTGAGCGAACCAGCTACTTCCGATCGCTTGTGCTCGAATGAAGATTACGCTGGAGTCAGGAGCGCGATCCGTGCTGCCGAAAATGCTGGCATGCTTGTGATCGTGGCTAGCGGAAATAATGGGGAGGAAGTCTCAGGTTGCAGCGTTAGCAGTCATGCTACCATTCCAGATACTGTTGCGGTGGGGGCCACAGATGATGTTACAACCTTGGCCGGGTTGGAGACTGTCGGAGTCTGGTCTAAGTCGTCGCGGGGCACCTTCACCGCGGTGCTGGACGGAGGCAGTGAGGTGTCAGCTCGAATCATTGACCTCGTAGTCAACGGCAAAATCCATCTGTGGGCTGATGGCGCAGATACGTATGGCAGCACCGGGAGTACGGGCACCAGCTACGCTGCCCCTCAAGTGGCGGGTGCTGCGGTCATGCTCAAGACTTGGCTCGATAATTATTTTCTCGAAGATGACTATGGATCTGTACCGTACGCGTTGCGCGCATTTCTTTCCGTAATGGGCGACGGAGCTGCCGGGGCCTCCGGGGGCGGACAAAATTCGTACACGGTAGACACGACCACCGGTTTCGGTCACTTGCGCTTTGTCGATTTGGAGCAAGAAGTAGGGTCTTTGGGCACCTGGGGGTTCGGGGGCGGAAGCCCGCTCGTGCTCACAGAAGGGGAAATGCGCCAATGGCCGGTAGGTAATACCAGCGCGGAGTCATCTAGCATCAAGGGTTGGAAATTCGCTGCCCTGATTGACTACGACTACTACGATGGTGGGCCGGACATCCGCTTCGAGTTGGTGGATCGATGTCCCGCTGGTGGGGGGGAGCAGGTCGTCAAGACGGCGCGAGAGGCTCCGCTGAAGGCCCGCATGCGTATGTCTTCCGCCGATGAGATGGAGGAGAAGTATCACGGCCGATGCCTCTGGATCCGCGCGACGGCCGAGCATTTACCCAACGCTACCGTGACGATCTGGGCCGCCGACTATTATTACAGCAACCCTAGAGCAAGTCACGACATGGGAGGTTGAGATGCAGCACATGGAAATTCAAACCAAAGGTCTGCTTTCGGTCCGATCGTTAGGATGCTTTCCGCTCATCCTGCTGCTTGTGCTGAGCTGCAAAGAAAAGGTCAGCATCATCGGAGAAGTTCGGCACGCGTCGCGGGACTGTGAGGCTGTCTTCGTTGACTATGAGTTCAAGGTCAACCCCAATGAGCTTTCTCCAGCCGTGGAGAGGCCGGACTGGTGTGCCGTCATGGCCGATTCTGGTGAGCTGACGTGTTTTACGGATGCGAACAATCCCAAGAACAATGACTACCTCGCGCGCCCGCGATCTCTGCCACACACCGCACCCAACTCGTCGCATCCTGATTTGGTGTGTTGGCCTGGCCTTGATCCGGATGAAGCCGACTATTACGCGGCAGGTGGCCATGGTGGCGCCCTCGATTAGTGCGATTCCCCCTGACGCGCGGTGCGCGTGGGGGAATGCGAGCAGGAACTCAGCCGCGCCCCGGTTCCTCAGCCGCCCTCGACGTGATCCTCTTCGAGCGGAGGCGTAGCATCGTCCAAATCGTCCAGGTAGCCGTCAGGCAACCTGACCACCTGCGTGCCCGCGGTTTTGCCCCGGGGCACGCGCATGGACTGTGGCGGAAACGCCTCCGATGGGTCAAGCGTTGCGATGACCTCGTCCAGCTCCGCAAGGGTGCGCACCTGCATGAAGCGACTGCGCGCCACGGCGCTGCCCCGAAAGCCCTTGGTGTACCAGGAGGTGTGACGACGAAAGGAGCGAATGGCCGAGCCCTCCCCCATCCACTCGCACAAAAGCACCGCGTGCTTGCGCATGGTCGCACAAACCTCTCCCAAACGGGGTGGGTTGGGGGGCGCCTCACCGCGAAACACGCTGGCCAAATCGCGAAACAACCACGGCCGCCCCAAACAGCCGCGGCCGACGATCACGCCGTCGCAGCCCGTTTGACGCATCATGCGCAGCGCATCTTCCGCCTCCCAAATGTCGCCGTTGCCCAGCACAGGGATCGTAAGGCCCGCCTTGAGCTCGGCGATGTACTCCCAACGCGCTGTCCCATCATACAGTTGAGCGGCCGTGCGCGCGTGCAAACCCACTGCCGCGCAGCCTTCTTCTTGCCCCACACGTCCCGCGTCGCGAAACGTCATCCATTCTTCATTGATGCCCAAGCGAAACTTGATGGTGACCGGCACCTTGGCGGGGGCCGCAGCGCGCACAGCAGCGCCCACGATCTGCGCCAGCAGCTTGGGCTTGAGGGGCAGGGCGGACCCGCCACCCTTGCGCGTTACCTTGCGCACCGGACAGCCAAAGTTCATGTCGATGTGATCGACGTGGCCCTCACCCACCAAACGCTCCACGGCTTTGCCCACATAATACGGGTCCACCCCGTACAGTTGCAGACTGCGTGGTGCTTCAGTGGGCCCAAAATCAGCTAATTTGAGCGTTTTTTGCACGCCTTCCACCAGGGGGCGCGCGGTGATCATCTCCGAGACGTAGAGCCCCGCGCCGTAGTCGCGGCACAGCGTGCGAAACGGAAAGTTGGTGACCCCGGCCATGGGCGCGAGCACCACCGGCGGGTCCACCCTGAGATTGCCGAGCACGAGGGGGGCAAATTCGCCGGGGCGCGCCAGCGGCACGTCGCGATTGATCGCGCTCTTGTAGATCTCGTCCATCGGAAGCTTCACTCGCCGCTGCGATGTTTTTTCTTGAGACGATCCAGCGGTTTGAAGTGGCTCAGTGGTTTGAGGTGGCCCAGCGGGGAGCGCGCCACAAGGTCGTCCACCTTGTCTTTGATCTTGTTCAACTGCATCTGAGCTAGCTCTTTGGCCGCGCTTTCAGTCAGGCCACGGGTGAGGGCGGGGATGGACAGCAAGGACTTGCTGAGCTGCGCGACCAGGGCAACGGGGGTGGCGGCGTCGGCTTGCAGCGACACCCGCTCACCGTTTTGCAGGTCCTCGAGCGCGCCCCGCGCCACGGTGCGCGAGCCGTCGGAACGGATCTCCACCACCATGCGCGCCACGACTGGGGGTAAGCCTTGCTCTTCGGTGAGCTCGTCGCGCTCCACACGCGTAATCTTGGAGCGTTCTGCAAAGATGGGAGGTTTGTTCATGGATATTCAACGCAAGCTAGAGATGAAATTCTTGACCGCCCCTGGCCCGTGTTCATCTATCACTTTGATCGTCTGTGAGCCAACCACGGCGATGTCGACCTTGCCCACCAAACCATCGACATCGGCGCGGTCCTTGACTCCAAATCCGAGCGCCAGAGGCAGGCGTGTGGCGCTCTTGCACCGCGCAAGGTAGGGCGCGAGCGCGCCGAAGTCCGTTTGGGCTCCGGTGACGCCTTTGCGTGCCACCACGTAGATGAAACCACTTTGGTGCTGTGCGATAGCGCGCATGCGCTCTTGGCTGGTATTGGGTGAAAACAACAAGATGGGTTCAAGCTGGTGCGCAGCCAGCGCTGAAAACCAGTCCCCGGCCTCTTCATGGGGGATGTCTGGGACAATGGCGCCGCGGATCCCCGCGCCTTGCGCGTCGCGCGCAAACGCGTCGAGCCCGCGCTTGAACACGATGTTGAAGTAAGTCATGAACAAAAACGCTACCCCCGGGTGCCGCTGGGCCAGCAGCTTGGCCACCTCAAAACAGCGCTCGACCGTCGCCCCGGCCTCGAGCGCGCGCTGATTGGCGTGTAGGATCACCGGGCCATCAGCCATCGGTTCCGAAAACGGGATCTGCAGCTCAATCAACTCGACCCCGGCCTCGACCATAGCGTCCACTACGTCCATGGATGCCTCGAAGCTGGGGTAGCCCAGCACGATGTGGGTCATCAGCAGGATGGGCTTTTGGGCTCGCTGCTTCTGAATGTACGACTCAAGCACGATACTGCTCCGCTTTGTTGATGATGAATTGTCTCCATTTGGGGTCGCCGATGGCGTCCGCGATGGTGAAAATGTCCTTGTCGCCGCGACCCGATTGATTGATCAAGATGATCTGATCGGGCCGCATGCTGGGCGCTTCCTTGTAGGCCTGGCTGAAGGCGTGGGACGACTCGAGCGCGGGGATGAGCCCCTCATTTCTCACCGTCATCTTGAGGGCCTGCACCACTTCTTCATCGGTGGCGGCTTCAAAACGCACGCGACCTTGCTCGAACAGGTGGGCCAAAATGGGTGAAACGCCGACGTAGTCGAGGCCCGCGGCTACGCTGTGCGTGTCCTGCATTTGCCCTTCTGCGTTTTGCAAGAAGTAAGTCTTGTAGCCTTGGGCCACCCCCACCGTTGCATCGCGTAGTCCCAAACGGGCCGCGTGCTCCCCCAAACCAGGGCCGCGTCCGCCTGCTTCGACACCCACCAGTTCGACCTCGGGATCGTTCAAGAACCCAGAGAACAGACCCATGGCGTTGGAACCCCCGCCCACGCACGCAAACACCCGGTCAGGCAAGCGCCCCGTGATCGAGAGGATTTGTGCTCGGGCTTCTTTGCCGATGATCGACTGAAAATACGTGACCATTTCAGGAAACGGATGGGGACCGCACGCGGTGCCGAGCACGTAATGGGTGGTGTCCATGTTGGTGACCCAATCGCGAAACGCTTCGTTGATGGCGTCCTTGAGCGTCTGGCTGCCTTCGGTCACCGGCACCACGGTGGCGCCCAGCTGCTCCATCCAAAACACATTGGGACGCTGCCGCGCCACGTCGACGGCGCCCATGTAGATGGTGCACTCGAGGCCCAAGCGGGCCGCCATAGTGGCCGTGGCGACCCCGTGTTGGCCGGCCCCGGTCTCGGCGATGACGCGCGTCTTGCCCATGCGTTTGACCAGCAAGCCTTGGCCCATGACGTTGTTGGCCTTGTGTGCGCCGGTGTGATTGAGGTCCTCCCGCTTGATGTAAATGGCGGCGCCGCCCAGGCGTTTGCTGAGGTTTTCAGCAAACGTGATGGGGGTAGGGCGACAGGAGTAGCTGCTCATCAGCTGCTCATATTCTCGCCAAAAGCCGGGGTCGGCTTTGGCAGTGTCGAAGGCACGATTGAGTTCCTCGAACGTGCCCACCAAGATTTCGGGGATGTAAGCCCCGCCAAACTGTCCATAATATCCGCGTTTATCCAAGAGAGCCTCCAATGGTCTGGCAGAAGGTGTAGCGCTGGTCTTGCCGACACAGCATGGTCACGATGACGGCGTCGCGCGCGACGGAAAAATGCAAGCTGCGTTCGACAGAGAGGCCTACGCTCCCGCGACTCAAATTGAACAGCCGCGCTTGGTCGGGCGTGAACTTGACGGCCCGAGAGGTTTGGTCCGCTTGCAACGGCGCAAGTCCATATCGCGTCAAGATCAGCGTGGACAGCGACGTCTCCCGCCGCAAATACCGATCGAGCTGGGGAAAAACCACGGCATCGAACCAAAATTGCTCGTACACCATGGCCACGTCATTCAAATGGCCCAGACGTTCGACGCGCAAGCCGGCGCGCCCGTCCGCGCTCGTCTCCGGCCTGGCGGGGCCGAGTACACGTGTGTCCAATTTGAGCCCCTGATTCTCGAACGAGCGGATGGTCCCGCGCAGTGAAAACAAGTCGACCGCTGGAGCGGGCTCCCGCACGAACGTGCCCGCTCCCCGTTTGCGCTCCAGCATGCCCCGCTTGACCAACTCGTCGGTGGCCTGGCGCACCGTGGGACGGCCGATCTTGAACTCTTCACTCAGGGCGTGCTCCGACGGAATGCAGGTCCCGGGCACATACACCCCAGAAGCGATGCGCGCCTCCAGTTGCCGCGCCAGTTGCGCGTAGAGCGGCAGGGGTGAAGTGCGGTTGAGCTCGGCCATGACGCGGACAACAGCTTGGCGTGCTCTCGTTAAGTTGTCTAGTTGTATTTACAACTAGGTCGCCGTGTGAATTCAATAGGTTACGCGCCGGTCTGCCGCTCAGTGCGCCCCGGGTAGGTCGCCGCGGGGCTTCTTTCCTTGCCACGGGCGGAACGAGACATCGGCGCCCGGACTGCTCAAGAGCGAGCACTGGGGTGGATGCGTGCTGCCGACGACGCGCAAGCCCGACGCGGCGTCGCGGTTGTCGTAAACGTAGATCGCTTCGTGTTCATCGATCACATACAGACTGGTGTGGGGTAAGCCACTCTCGGACGGCCAGGCATAGGCGCGCCAGGCACGCTCGGCGGCTTCGTTGTCGACGGGGTCGTTCGGCTGGGCCGTGTAACCGCCGTGAGGAGTCGGAAGGCAGACCATAAACAGATAACTTTCCAGCTTGGTGGCGGGACCGAGTCGGGTGTCCACGCGCGGGTTCAAGCGTGGTGCTAATGGGAACGTCTTGAGCGCTACGCCCGTGCGCGGCCGCGCTGCGCCGGTGAGCTCAGCCAAAAACCCGGCGCTGCCGACGCCGTCTGCATCTGGGTCAATCATCGCATAGCGTCGGGCTGCGTTTTGCGCGAAATAGATCTCCCGCAGCAGCGACACGGCACGGCGCTCCGTATCGCGCCCCCGGGCCTCGGAGATGCCGAGTACGGCCTCGGTAAACACGAACCGACCGACCCCGAGGCCCGAAAGCCCCAGGCTGATGAACAGCAGCGCCCGCCAGCCGCGGTTCAGGCGAGCTCGGCTGAAGGACGCCAGCGCGATCACCGACACGAGCAACGAAAACACGGCGAGCTTGGGGTAGACCAAACAGGCCACGCTCAGCAGCACGACTAGGCCGTAGGCGCCCCTCACCAGGCGCGGGGACTCGGTCGGCGGCGAGTCGGCGCTCACGGACGGCCCCCGTACGGGAAAGCCAAACCTTGGTCGCGTAGAGCGCGCGCCTGACCACGGCTGAGTTCGCGAGTGAGGGCGGGGTGAAATTCTTCAGGAATGACCTGCATCGTGTGGCGCAGGGAGGGAATGAACCGGTCTAACATTCTCTTGTCGGAGCGAGCGATGGCGGCGAGCATGTCTGCTTGGGGGGGCAAGTTGTAGTGGCCCGTGAGGTGCTTTGCGATGGCCTTTGCTTGTGCTTCTGCCACGGGCATGACTGCGCCAATCGTCTGCAACAAGCCGACGAAGAACACGTGGCGCAGCTCGGGATGAAAGGTACGAAAATAGAGCGGAAGGACGTTGTCGGGGGCGACAATGTGAGTCGTGTCAAAAAACGGGAAGTTCACTCGGTAGCCGGTGCAGAAGATGATGGCATCGGCATCGAGCGAGCTTTGGTCGGAGAAGAATACTCGCGTGCCTTGGGCATGGCTAAAACCGGGCCTTACCGCGATGTCTCCGCTCTTGACCATCACCGGAAACTCGGTGCTGATGGTGGGATGGGCTTGACCGATCAAATGGTCTGGTTCCGGCAGCCCAAAGTCGCGCATGTTCCCGTAGAGCCACGTGAAGGCTCGGGTCACCAAACGTTGACGTAGACCGCCTGGAAGCCAATGAGGGAAGACGGCTGGGCCGTCGATGGGGCGGCCGCGGAGATATTTGGGCAGTACCCAGGCGCCGCGTCGGGTAGACAACGTCACCCGACTGGTTGCGCCGCTGCGTGCGAGCTCGCACGCGATGTCCATGGCACTGTTGCCGATGCCGACGACCACGACGCGCAGTCCGCGCAGGCCGAGGGGGTGGTCAGGGTTCTTGTACGCAGAAGAATGTATGATTTGACCGGTGAATCCTCGATATTGGTCGAGCGGCGGGAGAAGCGGAGTGTGATGATGACCGCTTGCGACCACCAAGGCGTCAAACTCCTTTTGAGTGCGCTCGGGCGCGTCGAATTCCAAGCGGTATCCGCCTTGTGGTCGCGGCTGGCAAACGCTGACGCGGTGGCCCAAGCGAATGTGAGCGGAGAGGTCAAAGTGCGCTGCGTAATCGGCGAAGTACCGGGCCAAGTGCGCGTGGTGAGGGAAGTCGCCCAACTCCTTTGGGAAGGGAAAATCGGAGAACTGGGTTCGTACCGTGGACGTGTTGATGTGGAGCGAATCATAAATGCCCCCGTGGGTGTCCGCCGCCTGCTGCACCCACAATCCACCGACGTGCCCATGCTGCTCGAAGCACGTCGCGTCGAGCCCATGCTCGAGCAAGACTTTCAAAGTGACGAGCCCACAGCTCCCGGCGCCCAGCACGGCGACGCGGGGCCTTTGCTTGGGCAGGGGGGTGTGCCGCGCGCCCTGGGAGGCAAGGGGCCCCGGGGCGGAAGGGCTATTTGCGGGGATTTTGGGGGGCAAGGCGGCGCAAGAGTGACACTTTCTTGGAGAATGCAAAATCTTGATACGATACCCCGCAGTGACCGATCAGGGGCGAGACGACTTCCTTAACGAAGCGCAAGACATTATCGAGGCATTTGCCCGGAACTTGCTCTCCATCGATGCCGCGCACAAGCGTGGGGTGTCCCAGCCGGAGCTCATCAACGAGGCGTTTCGCGAGATTCACACCCTCAAGGGCCTGTCCAGTTTGTTCGGGGCCAAAGCGCTCTCGGGGCTGACCCACAAGTTGGAGGACCTTCTCGACGGGCTGCGCCTTGGGCGCATCGAGATTTCGGCGCCGGTTCTCGACGTGTTGTTTTCCGCCGTCGACGTGGGCCATCAGCTGCTGGCCAATCCGGACTCCGAGACGGACGCTGACCTGCAAGCCAAAGCGGCGCGGGTGATTGACGCGGTCTTGTCGCTTTCGACGGTGACCCCCAAAGAGGAACCGGCCGACAACAACATCGATCCAGCGATCTTGGGCGTGCTCACCGAGTACGAGGAGCACAGGCTGCGCGCCAACATTGACGCCGGTCAACGGCTGTTTCGGGTGCGCGTTCAGTTTGACTTGATGACCATCGACAGCGAATTGAGTGCGCTCAAAGACAGCGCGCGGCAATTGGGCGAGGTGATCACTTACTTGCCTACCGGAGAAGCCACGGCACCGGACGTCTTGGAGCTGGACTTGGTGCTCGCATCGAGCCAGTCGCTGTCCGCGGTGACGAGTTTGCTGGGCAGTGAAAATGCTGTCGTTCACGAGATCCCTGTCGATCGCGGAGCCGCGCTGGTCTCGGCCGCTCCACCCCGCGCACGGGCCACAGGCG
>Ga0315912_10001952_pt1 | contig 23234 bp, 24 predicted proteins | sample VfabasoilMG_FD_204469 | JGI IMG/M metagenome (GOLD analysis project Ga0315912, IMG submission 204469) | Garden soil microbial communities collected in Santa Monica, California, United States - V. faba soil | ecosystem: Environmental > Terrestrial > Soil > Garden | place: USA: California... | reverse complement strand
GCCGTCCATTCGTCGTCCAGAATGCGGCACGCAAAACTGCCCACGTTGATCATCGGCTCGATGGTAAAAATCATGCCCGGCCGCATGCGCGGACCACGCCCACGTTGGCCTACATGCGACACCTGGGGTTCACAGTGGAAGGAGCGGCCGATGCCGTGCCCGACAAAATCGCGCACCACCGAGAGCCCACGCGGCTCGGCGAAGCTCTGGATGGCCGCGCCGATGTCGCCGATGCGCGCCCCAGGTTTGACCTCAGCGATGCCCAAGTCCAGGGCGCGGCGTGCGGTCTCGGTGACGTTCTTGGCCATCTCCGAGGGCTCGCCCACATAAAACGTGGCCGAGGTGTCGCCATGAAACCCCTTGTATTTGTGGGTTACGTCGACATTGATGATGTCTCCATCCTTGAGCACGTAGTCCCCCGGGATGCCATGACAGACCACGTCGTTCACCGACGTGCACACGCTCTTGGGATAGCCCTTGTAATTGAGCGGGGCCGGGATGGCCCCCCGGCGCACGGTGTCCTCATGTACAAACGTGTTGATTTCCTCGGTCGTAATGCCAGCTCGAATGAGCGCATCCACGAGCTCAAGGGTTTCGGCGGCCATTTTGCCCACCACGCGCATGGCCTCAATCTCTTGAGGGGTTTTGATCTCGATCGCGGAGCTTCTAAAGCGGAGCATGGTCAGTCCCTTGGGGTGTGGCGGAAATTTTGGTGGCGCCGTCCGGCAAAATGGCCCCTGAAGTCACGTCCACGCGCGCGCCGGGCAGCACAGCCCGCACCAAGGGGGTAATGATGTGCTCGGCCACGAGGCCGTTGCCTGGGCAGCCAGCAAACTTGCCACGGAGGTGCAAGACAATGTGTTGGTCAGTGGCGGAAACCAGGAACAATTCCCCTTTGTCCGATTCAATCATCGGGGCCAGGATGTTCTCCAACGTGGCTTTGAGTTCAGACGAGGGCACTTTTTTGAATTCTCTCTAGCGAATTTGCCACGGTTTCCCTTGACCGACCATAGGCGCTTCCGTAATTTCCGCCTCCCTCCGCGGCCTTGTGCGTGACCTGCGGCCAGCTGGGCATCGGTTCCGGCGGTGCTGGCCATCTGTTTCGATGGTGCTAGGGTCCGCGCCCCCTGGAGATATCCCCGACTAGACCATTAGACAATCCTGATTCCAAAATACTTCTGCCGCTGGCACGCGGATGCTTCTCGCACCAGGTGTCAATTCAGCGGGGCGTATCCCGACATCGTTACCCAGGGCACTTTCCTCGGCTCGGCGACGGGTGAGGAAAATCAAAAGATCACTCAAGAACGAATAACTATCATGGCTGTACATATCCGACTTGCTCGTCACGGTTCCAAGAAGCGTCCCTTTTATCGCGTTGTTGTCGCAGATCAGCGCAACTCACGCGATGGCCGTTTTCTTGAACACATCGGCTCCTTCGATCCCAACGTGGAGTCTGGCCTGTCTTTGGATCTTTCGCGCGTCAATCATTGGAAGAGCCAAGGCGCTCAGCCTTCTGATACCGTCGCTCGTTTGATCAAGAACGCCGAGAAGGCTCAAGCATCCGGCTGAACACATGGCATTGAAAGATCTCATTGCCACGATCGCCGAGGCGCTGGTCGACGATCCAGATTCAGTGGAAGTGGACGAGCTTGAGGACGACCGTGGTGTCATCGTTGAATTGCGCGTCGCGCGTGACGACATCGGCAAGGTGATCGGTAAGGACGGTCGCACGGCACAGAGCATTCGGGCATTGCTGAATGCTGCTGCAGCTAAGCAGGGGTGCCGCGCCCATCTGGACATCTTGGATTGAGGCTCGCTTTGGCTGTGGAGGAGCTGAAGCACACGCATCTGGAGATCGGCGTCATCGCTCGGCCGCACGGTGTGCGCGGTGAACTCAAGGTGCGGCTGCACCATGAGGAGAGTGAGGCGCTGTTTTCCGTCACGCAGGTCACCCTTGCGGCCAAAGGGCGCAGTCCACAGCCGTACGCGGTTGAATCGGTGCGCGGCAGCACCAAGTCGCCCATCTTGGCCCTCGCAGGCGTCGATAGCCGAGAGCTGGCTGACGGATTGCGAGGCTGCTCATTGCTCGTGGAGCGCTCACAACTGGCTCCGCTCGACGAGGGTGAATATTACTTGGTGGACTTGGTGGGCTGTCAGGTCGTGATGTCCGGACAGGTCATCGCCAAAGTGAGTGACGTGCGGCCAGATCCCAGTGTGGACACCATGATCTTGCGGATGAAGGACGGCCGCGCTGCGGAAGTTCCTATCGTGGAGGCCTGGGTGGGGCAGGTTGACCTTCAGCAAAAGACGGTTGAATTGCTGAGCCAAGACGGGGTCATTTTCGAGTGAGTGAACTGCTCGAGCTGGAGCACCCGCCAGCGAAAGGCCAGCTACAGGTTGCGGTGATCACGCTGTTTCCGGAGCTGTTTCAACAGTTTGAGCAGGTCAGCTTCGTCGGGCGGGCCCGAGAGGCACGGCTACTTGAGCTGCACCGGGTGCAGTTGCGCGATTTTGGTCTCGGCAAACACCGCAGCGTGGACGACACACCGTACGGCGGCGGAGCGGGCATGGTGATGCGCGTGGATTGTTTGGTGGCGGCCATCGAGGCTGCGGAGCTGGTCTTGGGTGGGCGTGCGCACCGCATCTTGATGACCCCCCAAGGGGTCCCGCACACGGCCAGCGTTGCTAAACAGCTCGCACGCTTCGAGCGTTTGTTATTGATTTGTGGGCGCTATGAGGGATTCGACGAACGAGTCCGTCACTATGTCGACCAAGAATTGTCGTTGGGTGATTTCGTGCTGACAGGCGGTGAAATCCCCGCCATGGCCGTGATTGAATCGACCATTCGTTTTGTTCCAGGCGTCCTCGGTTGTGAGGAGTCCGTGAACGAAGAATCGTTCAGTGACGCGCTTTCTGGGGGGCTAGAATACCCTCAATACACGCGACCCGCGGAGTTTCGTGGAGCGTCCGTGCCCGACGTTCTCAAATCGGGCGACCACGAGAAAATTGCGCAATTTCGCCGCGAAGCATCTCGTGCGCGCACAGAAGAGCGCCGCCCGGACCTCGTGGTCGGAGCGCATCGTGACGAAAAGGACCTATGAAGCGACCTCTGGCCATTGCGCTCGTGCACTACCCAGTCTTGGCAAAAGACGGCTCGCTCGTCACCACGTCGATCACCAATCTGGATATCCACGACATCGCGCGGAGCGCCCATACCTATGGCGTGGACGGATACTACTTGGTCCACCCTGTCGCCGCGCAGCGCGAATTAGCGTCGCGGGTGATCAAGCATTGGACCTTGGGCAGTGGCGCGGAGCGCATTCCTGATCGTCGCCCGCCGATGGAGAGCGTGCGCGTGGTCAATAGTCTAGAGGAAGCGACCATGGACGTCTCGGCGCGCTTCGAGACGCCGGCGCAAGTGTGGGTCACCAGTGCCCAGGCCATGCACGATGCGATTACGCACGAGCAGGCCCGCGCTGAGCTGCGTCAGGGCGGCGGCCCAGTCTTGTTGGTGTTCGGTACCGGCTGGGGGCTTGCCCCATCGCTCACCCGAGAGGCCGAGCGACGACTCTTGCCCATCGTTTCACCACGCCCAGATGGTTACAACCACCTGAGCGTGCGCGCGGCCGCTGCCATCTTATTGGACCGCCTGCTTGCGGAGAGCCCAGAAGGATGAACGCCGCGCGGCTGCGCGGTTGGGCGGCATGGGGCGCTCGACGTGGGCCAGACTGGTTCGTGCGCACAGCGCCGATAGTGATCGGTATCGTTGCCTACCTTGTGGCGGGGCGCGCACGGCGCGCGGTGTTGCGCAACCTACGCCTCATTTACGGGGAGCGTGACCCGCACGTCGAGCTGTTGCAATCGCTTCAAACCTTCACGGCATTTGCGCGCAATTTGACGGAGTCACTATGTCCTGCGCGATTCGTTCCCAAGGAGCGTGTGATCGTGCGCGGCAAGGCGCGCGTGCTCCGCTTGCTCGATGATGCAGGGCTGATCTTGGTCACCGCTCATGTTGGTCCATGGGACAGTTCAGCCATGACGCTCGAGGGTGATCTCAATCGTCCCGTGCTCATGCTGCTCGCGGAGGAAGCCGATGAACGGGCAGCTTCGATCCAAGATCAGGTGCGCGTGAGCACGAACGTGCAGGTGCTCCGTCTGGGACAGTCGCCGCTTTCCGGCTTGCCCGCGGCCGCGCATCTCGCGGCCGCGGGTGTCGTGGTCGCCCAAATGGATCGCTCGGTTGCCCCTCGCAGAAGTGTCCGAGGACAGCTGTTCGGCCAGCCTTTTGGCGTCTCCCTGGGGCTCATGCGGATGGCGGCGGCGTGCGGTTGTCCCCTTGTTCCCGTGTTTTCGGCACGCATGGATGGTGGAGCGCGCCTCGTGCAGGTGGGCGATCCGATCACAGTGCAATTGCATCCCCAGCCAGCGGACTTGCTGCGTGCGGCTCAGGCGTATCTGGATCAGTTGGAACAGCACCTGCGCCAGTTTCCCACCCAGTGGTTTCATTTTGTGAGCGAGCCGAGCGCGGAGCACCAGCCGCAACACGATTGAGGCCGCTGTCAGGCGATTCCCGCAAAATCGCCTGGCATGTGTCGGCTCAATTTGGCAAAAGCGGGACATGCAACTTCTTGTGGGGCTCGGCGCTCATCGTGGCGGGATCAACCGTTACCCGTTCGATATTTTGGAGCTCCCGATCAGTCCCAGTTTGCCCAAACCCAAGACGCTCAAGGAGATGCGGCAAGCACGACCTGCGCTGGTGTACTCGCTGCGCTTGCATCCGGATGTGGTCCAGACTGGCATCAGCCATCCTGACGTCGAGCGCACTTGCGTCGCGCGGGACGTGCTGGGGGCACGGGTTGTGGTCGTGCCCACTGGTCCGCGCTTCACTCCGACGGACGCCAACCGCAGTGGTTTGTCTGCATTGGCTGAGCGCTTGCGGCATGAAGGGTGCGACGTGGCATGGGAGCCGCGCGGGGTGTTTGCGCCGCGTGAGGCCGAACGCTGGGCGAGCGAGACGGGCGTGCTCTTGGTGCGTGATTTGACGCGCGAGGCGGCCTTTCACGATGGCGTGATCTACACCCGCTTGCCCGGCTTGGGGTTGTCGGCACGGATCTCGGAGGACTCGGCGGAACTCTTGGCGGGACAACTCGAGGGGGCGGAGCTAGCCATTGTGATCGTAGGGGGCGAGGGCGCCAAGTTGACCCGACAGCGCCTGCGCGATTTGCTCGAGATTGAGGAGCAGCCATGCGACGATACTTGAGCCTGGCGACCCAACAGGACGTGCAGGACAGCACACAACTGGCGCTCACTGCTCACGGTAACGCGTTGCTGGCGGTGTTGTGTGGCTTCTTCACCGCGGCGGGCGGACACCCCGGGGTCCTATTTTCACCTGTGAGTTTATTGGTAGGTGGGCTGGGGAGTGGCACATTTGCGTACGACGGCCGGGCTCGCCAACCGGGGCGCGAGGTCAAGCGTCCCCGCGGCTTCGAGGGGCTCCCACCCCGCTCGGCACAAATTGCCGTGCCGGGGTCCATCGCTGCGCTCGCCGTCGCTTGTGCGTTTCACCCCGGGACATCTTTGCTCGCGGCATCTCGGCCGGGCGTATCAGCGGCCAAGGCGGCGGGTGCGCGTACACGCGCCACATTGATTGATGCGGTGGCTGGGTTGGGAGCGCGCTTCCTCAGCGAGCCTCGGCTCAAACGCGAACTTTTGGCGCGCTTTGGCCCCGCCGAACAGGGCAATTGGGGTACGGCTGATCTGGTGGCAGCTTCGGACATTCAACGAGTGCCGCTGCCGAGCGCGCAGGGTGAGGGCGAGAGTCTGGGTTTACCCTGGCAAGTGGACGGAGCGCCGGAGGACACCTCCAGCGATGGAGCCATCCGGCGCGCTTGGGGGCGGGCACAGAACATCGTCGCGGTGGACGCCAGCGGGTTGTTCGTGGCCCTGGCTTACCGAGAATTGCCGGATCTGGGCTTCATGGAAGAGTTTGAGCTGAGCTTGCCGGCGTTTGCCGTCCCGGTATTGCGTGGGGTACCGCGCGTGACGCCCGGCGAGGCGCTGCCTACGGATGCCGATCTCTACCTCGATCGCGACGAATCGGGGGCGATCTGCGCAGCGCGCGCGCTCAGCTCGGCTGACGGCCCAGGGCTACGCATTGTGCGCGACACCGCCACTAAAGAAGCATTTGCTGGTTGAGCAGTTTCGACCACCACCTGCCGCGCCGAAAGCGGCGTCAGCGCCTGTCGAGCGACTGCGCCACGCCCGAGCGCGGCAGCACGTCTCAGCGACGGCAACAGCAGCCGGTCACGCCAAAAAGAGCAGCCGAGGTCCACTGCGCGGCAACAGCTGAAGTCCGCCGCGGTACTGCCGCTGAGGTGCACTGCGGGACTACCGCTGAAGGGCACTGCGGGACTACCGCCGAAGGGCACTGCGCGGTCACCGCAAAGGGCTCGCTGATCAGGCCAGCTTGTAACCGTGCTGCTTGGCGAACGCGAGCAGACCGATCTTGTCGATGGTGCGCAGGTCACTGGTGGCCAAGCGAATGGTCACGTAGCGATCAAGCTCAGGCACCCACAAGCGACGGCGCTGGACGTTGACGTGCTGCCAACGTGCGGTCTTGATGTTGGAGTGAGAAACGTTGCGAGCGCGCAGGCGGCGCTTTCCGGTGATTTGACTCTTGGCCATGGGGCGGCGAAAGCTAGCCGATCGTCCTTTGGCCTTCAACGCAATTTCAGTGGTGTCGTTGTAAAAAAGCACCGTTCTGGCGCCCAAAACCTTGAAATATCGTCCAAAATTTCAATGCTGGTTCAACCCCAGCTGCAACTCACCGAGTTGGCGCACCAATTCAGAACAGAAGTTCGCGCAGCGCTCAAAGGAGTCGCTGCGGCGTAGGGTGTTCTCGTCCATGTACAAGCGGCGCGAGAGCTCGATCTGCAGGGCGTGGACGTGTCCGGCGGGGCTTCCGTAGTGTTGTGTGGTGTAGCCACCGCGGTAGGGGGTGTCGTGGGCCAAGTCATAGCCGGCCCGCTCGCTCACCTCTTCAGTGGTTTGCAGCACCAGGGCATGAGCCGTCGTGCGGCCCTGGCTACCGGGTACCACATCCGCCCGCCGCTCACCCAGCCGTCCAAACGAGGGCATGGAGTGCCCACAGATCAGGATGACGAAGCCAAACCGCTGCCTTTTTTGGCTGACGAGCTGGGCCAGTCGCTCATGATAAGGATGGTAGATGAGGTTGAGGCGCCGTTCAATTTCAGCGGCGGGAACCGGCGCGAGCAGCGCGGCCCGACCATCCGTTGTCTTACGCCACACCAGCCCATGGGGTGACGAGGGAGATGCGCCGCTACTCGTGGTGCGTGTGTCGACATCGTGTGGTTCACGATTGAGATCACACACGTAGCGACTGAGGTGTGAATAGATGAGATGTGCCCCCAAAGCGGGGGCCGTGGAAAATAGCTCCGACACATAGAGGTCAGCGTCGGCCCCGATGCTGCGCGCAGGGGCGGTACACAGCGCCAATGACTCCGGATCGAGCGAGAGCCCAGCGTGCGGCACTTCGACGATCACAGGGATTTCTGTGCCCGTTGGTTCGCGGACTGTGAAGTGCGTGTTAGAGTTGCTCACAGGTGATACGGCTAGTTGTAGGGGCTCAGTAGTTTGCTTCGGTTAGGTTACGAGCGCAACAGTCGTGCCCTGGGATGGGCCCGTTCATGAACTTCCTGCACATGAGCGGGGGAAACGTGAGTATAGATTTCGGTCGTCGCGATGCTGACGTGACCGAGCAGCACCTGGACGCTGCGCAAATCGGCGCCCCCTTGGAGCAAATGGGTCGCAAACGAATGGCGCAGCGAGTGCGGGTGAAAATCCCCGGGAAGCCCAGCCAATTGCGCGTAGCGTTTCACCATCTTCCAAAACATGACGCGGCTGAGCGCTTTGCCGCTAGGTCCAGGGAACAACAACGAGGAAGCGCTGCTGGTGAGCCGGTGCGCGAGGTGCGCCTCCACGTGCTCGAGGGCTATTTGGCCCACAGGGACTAGACGTCGCTTTTCACCCTTGCCCAGCGTACTGACCACGCCACTTTTCCGGTCGAGATCACCGAGCGCCAGGTGAAGCAGCTCGCTCACGCGGAGGCCGGCGGCGTAGGTCAAACTGAGCATGGCTCGATCACGCGCGCCCCGGGCCGTGTTTGCGTCCGGCAAGGCCAAAAACTCAAGCAGCTTTTCAGGCGCAGCTGGACGGGGCAGGGTGCGTCCAAGCTTGGGCCCCACCACGTTTTCGCACGGGTTTTTGGCCAGATTTTGCTCATCGAGCAAATATCGACTGAAGGTCTTCAGGCTGGACAAGGTGCGCGCCACGGTGCGGGCCCGCGCGCCGCTGGCCGTCAGCTCTTGCAAATAGCTTCGCACCTGAGCTTCATCGAAAGCTTGAATATCCTGTTCATGAAGCCCAGTGCGCAAGCCCAAGAGCGACAGGTCCCGCCCGTAGGCGTGGAGTGTATTTTCCGATAGACCGCGCTCGACGCGGAGGTGCGTGAGAAATGAGTCGACGGCGGCATCGTAACGCACCTTGCAATTGTACTCGGCTTTTTGTAGCCGGGGCAATTGTTAGTGAGCCGCAAGTGGTGGAGCGCGGCAGTTGTTAAAGGGCAGCAGAGACGAGCTCGGCGAGCGTCTCCGCAGGATCGTCGCGGCGCATCAGGACTTCACCCATGAGCGCGGCATCCGCGCGGCCGGAAGCGATGCGACGCACGTCCTGTGGGCTCTTGACGCCGGACAAGTGGGCCACCACCACAGAGGGCGGCATCGACTCAATGATGCGCTCGGCGCGCTCGGCATCCATGTCCAAGCTATCCAAATCGCGAGCATTGACGCCAATGAACGTCGCGCCGCTGTCGAGCGCGAGCCGCGCCTCCTGCTCGGTGTACACCTCGACCAGCGGTGTGAGCTGTCGCTCATGTGCCGCGCTCATCAAGCGAGTGAGCAGAGTCGGGGACAAGCAGCGGGCAATCAACAGCACCGCGGAGGCACCAAAGGCGTAGGCTGCGTCGAGCTGACACTCATCTACCACGAACTCCTTACAGAGCAGGGGTAGCGCGCAGCCGCTGCGTGCCAAGCGCAGATGCTCGTAGCTTCCGTCAAAATACGCGGCGTCGCAGAGCACACTCACCATGTGCGCACCGTTTTGTTCGTAACTGCGTGCGCGCTCAGCCACGCTGAGCCTCGTGGAGAGCGGTCCGGCGGAGGGTGAACGGAGCTTGATCTCGCAAATGAAGTGCAAGGACTGCCCCGGCTGGCGTCGCAAATCGACGGCAGGAGGCCTGCCCGATGCAGGCGGCAACTTCAGCGCGCGCAGCGCGGGAAGCTCACTGCGTTTGTTGTTGATGATGTCATTGAGCACGCCCATCTCAGTCATTCCTCATGCTCGGCTGAGCCAATTCTGTAGCAGCTGCATGCCGCTTTCGGTGAGGATGGACTCCGGGTGAAATTGCACCCCTTCGACGTCGAATTCGCGATGGCGTACGCCCATGATCTCGCCGGTCTTGGCCACGGCTGTGACCTCCAAGCAAGCCGGGACCGTGTCAGGATCGATGACCAGCGAATGATAACGCGTGGCGATCATGGGCCTGGGCAGGCCGTGGAACACACCCTTGCCTTCGTGCAGGATTTCGCTCGTCTTGCCATGCATGAGCTCGGGCGCGCGCACCACGGCTGCCCCGTAGCTCTGCCCAATGCTTTGGTGTCCCAGGCACACACCGAGAATCGGAATTTTTCCGCCTGCCAAACGAATGGTATCCAGCGTGATCCCCGCGTCATCGGGCGTACCCGGTCCGGGTGAGAGCAAGAGCCCGTTCGGCTTTCGGTCGAGCACGTCCTGGGCGCTCTGGGCGTCGTTGAGCACCACCTCACAGGTCGCTCCCAAACTGCGCACGTACTGCACCAAGTTGTACGTGAATGAATCGTAATTATCGATGACGAGAATGTGAGACTTCATGGGAGAAGGGCCGGGCTTTCATCCTTGCAAACGGGACTTTGTTGGTCAAATCGCTTCAAGCGAGTAGGGGAGAGGAAGGGACGGCACGTTTGCGCTCGATGAAGGAAAGGACGCGCTCCGCGATCATTTGGGGAAATTCAGCTGGAGCGTAATGGGTGCCCCCAGGCAGCACAAACAGCTCAGCTTGGGGGATCGTTTGAGCGATCTTGCGCGCCAAGTGGGGGGGCGTAAGGACGTCTTTGGCTCCCGTGGTGACCAACGTGGGCACGCTGACACGGGGTAAGATCGCCTCCGCGTCGTGCTGGCCGAGCGCGTGAAGTTGGCGCACATAGGCCTTGAGATCCACTTGCTCAAAGTCACGGATCATCCGGTAGAAGTGCTCGCGATCGAGGCCCTTGGCCACGATGCCCAGCGCGCGCAGGGCGGGGTAGCTGAGCGGTGAACGCGTGATCGGAAACAAGAGGGCATTGCCCCAGGGTCCCCACCTTTGCACGCTGGGCAGCAGCGAGGGCAACGTCAGCTCCGCAAAGGGCAGGGGTAGACCGCGAAAGGGTCGACCGTAAGTTCCGTTGAGCAAGGTCAGGCTCGCCACGCGTTCGGGACAGCGGGAAAAGAACTCCAGCCCCACTTGGACGCCCATGCTCCAACCTACGAAGTGGACTTGATGGATGCCGGCTGAATTCAAAATGTCCGATAAATCTTCAGCGTGGGCAGATACGTGTACGCTGGCGTCGGGCCGAGACAGAAGCGAACCATAAAGTCCCCGGTAGTCCCAAGCCAGCACCCGATGCCTACCTCGGAACACATTGAGGTAAGGTAGCCAGGCTGAATGAGGTCCCCCCAAACCGTTAGCGAACACCAGGGGGATTGCCCCAAGTGCTGTGGGGGGCACAGACGGTTCTTCCCTCGATGAAACAGGCGGACCGGTATCGAAATAGCGCAGGCGTGAACCGTCGCCGGCGCGAGAAAAATAAGTGCGAAAGGAAATGGTTAGGGGACTCCGCCGATTTCATTCTTGCCCAGGCGGAATCACGAAGGTAGTGTCCGCCAGGCCTGACCAGCGTATTTACCGCTGGACGCCCGGCCAGGGAACCCCTCCCTGGCGACTCCAAACGAGATCTCGATGTCCGAACAACAGAACAAGCCAAAGATTGACCTGCGCGCCCGCCTGGGAAAAAAGACGGTGGGCACGGCTGGCCCCTCCATTCCTCCCCCCATGGCAACCGGTGCCAGCATCCCTGCACCTCCCTTTGTGGCCAAGTCGATCCCTCCCCAGGCGGTAGTGCAGCCTGAGGTTCCGCGTTACATCGAGCCGCAGGCCATCAAGATCGAGATGAGCGAAGAGATGGTCGAGGCCCAGAAGAAGGGCAAGAGCAAGATCATCACTTTGGCGGCGGTCGCTGCAGTTGTGGGCGCCGGCATCGGGTTTGCCTTGGGTTCTGGTGTAGAAAAGGGAAAGAAGCACACCATCGCGCTGCAAGGCGCTGAGCTCCTGGGCAAGGACGTGGACAAGGCCAACGCAGAAATCGACAAGATCGATGATCTGCTCAAGAAGATCAAACTGCGCCTCTCCGATGGTGAGTTTCCCGAAACCGAGATCGCCAGCCTCTCCGAGGTCAGCGTGCCGTTCGACACCTCGTACTTGCTGGGCAAGGGCACGAACTTGATGAGCGCCAAGGTCAACGACATGTTGCTCAGCTTTTCCTCACAATCCGTGGAGGCCAACGAGCTCAAAGACACGGTGCAGAGCAAGCTCAATTCATTGCGCAAGGACTTTGACCAGAGCGTCAAGGACAGCAAAAGCCCCCGCTTCTATTGGTCCATCTACGTGACCAATGGGCCTCACGGTCCGATGGCCAGCATGCAGAAGTTCACCACGCCTTTTGCGGTCAGCGACAAAGAGGCGAAGGACTACAAGTGGCCGGAAGAAGTTGAGGTGCCTGAGGGCGACAAGAAGGTCAAACTCAAACTGTACAAGGACGGCAACCCCATCAACTCCTCCCCGCTGTTGATCCCTGTCGATCCTGCGTCGCCTGGGACTGCGATGCTCAACGACTTCACGGTCAAGTACTACGAACTGCGTCAGGAGATCGACGACTTGGAGAAGGTGCTCAAGGGTGACCGCTCCGATCCCACGAACGAGAAGACCGGTTTGGTCGACTTGGGACGTGGTCTCATCGACGAACTCAAGCAGATTGGCATGGCGAGCTGAGGTTCGTCTCTGCTCGGTTGAACGTCACTGCTCGGTTGAACGTCACTGCTCGGTTGAACGTCACTGCTCGATTGAACGTCACTGCTCGATTGAAAAAGCAAGGCGCCCTACGGCGCCTTGTTCTGTTTTGTGGAAAAACCAGGTCGCCTGGGTGGCTCCCGGTGTTACACGTGAGCTCTTGGGCCCGGGCAAGGACTCACGCGGCGGTCGCTGGGGGCCGATTGGTGGGATTGCGGGGCGCACCGGGCACTTCGGACAACTCGACCTTGGAGACGTGTCGTTGGTCGCTGTCCAGGATCACCACCTTGAGCCCGAGCAGGCTGTGACTGGTCCCCTTGCGCGGCACTCGGCCGAGGTGCTCGATGATCAACCCGCCGAGAGAAACATAGTCGCCTTCGGGTAACTCGGTCCCGATGGTGCGATTGATGTCCGCGATCGGCGTGGAGGCGTCCACGCGCGCCGTGTGGGGGCTCACCATGACAATGCGAGCAGCGTCGTCTTGATCGTGTTCGTCCTGGATGTCACCCACGATTTCCTCGAGCAAATCCTCCAGCGTCAAGATCCCGGACACTCCACCAAATTCATCCAGTACCACGGCCATGTGGTGCCGCCCGGCGCGCATGTCGCGCAGTACGGAGCTAGCGAGTTGGCCTTCTGATACGAACGGCACAGGCTTTCGGGCGAGGTCGACGAGGCGTTTGTCTTGAGCGCCTTCGTGGACCATGGCGTGGAACAGATCTTTGACGTGCAAGATCCCCACCACGTTATCAATGGATTCGGCAAACACTGGGTAGCGAGAATGCTGGGTGCGCGTCGCCTCGCTCAACGCGTCGGTGATGGTGAGTTCCGCGGGCAAGGCGTCCATCTGGGTGCGCGGTACCATCACTTCCTCCGCGGTGACCTCGCCAAAGTCGAGCACGTTGCGGATCATCTCGGACTGATCATGATCCAAGGCGCCCGAGAGCTCACCTTCATTGACCAGCATCTCCACCTCGGTCTCGGTCAAGGTAGGACTGGGACCGCTGCGCGGCGCGCGATCAGAAAAACGCGTCACCACCCAGTACAGCGGGTCGGCGATCAGCGCCACCAGCCACTCCCCGGGGCGCGCCCAGGAGAGCAGGCGAGGAAAAATGTCCTCTGCGTGGGGGCGCAGGTAGTGACGCAGCACTTCCCCCGGAATGGCATAACAGGCCACCGAAACTACCCAGGCCACCAACCACCCGTACGTGAGTTGACCGACCAGCTGTGCTCCAAGCAGCGAGGCACTGGCCGCCACACCGCTGACCCTGAGCACCACCCAGCGGGTGTGGATTTTCTCCTGGTCGGCAAAGTAGCGATCGACGACGCGGGCGGCGGCACCGCTCAACGTGTCGTGGATGGCGGCCTGTCGGGACGACGAGAGACTGGTCACTGTGGCCGCGATCGCTGCAAACGGCGCGGCGAGCAGTGACGGGAGTACGGAGAGGGCGAGGAGAAGTTGAGGGTGTGGAGGTTCAGAGTCCAATGTCGTGTCGCGCCGAATTCGCGCTCCTTGGTCCGGGAGAATGGCTCAATGAGCCCTTCCCCCCAGAGACCCCACGTTTTAGTGGGACCCCCTGGGGCGCGCAAATCCGCACCACTTGGAGCCGGCAACATTTGGATTTTATTGATTAATTTAGGAATTTCCGGTGGCGCACATGCCGCGCAGCACCCGGAAAGTTTGGTCGGGAGCGGGTTCCACCAAGGCGATCAATTCTCCTTCGTGCAAAACCCCCCAGGGCTTGGTCGGGTCCGCGTTTTCGGTGACCAGCACCTCGCTGTGCTGCAGATGCTTGCCCTGTCGGACGCACAGTGCTCCGAGCGCGGTGACTTCCAACATCGGGATGCTGAGCCGCGCCGCCTCTGTGATGGGCATGAGAGGGGTGTCGCCGCTGAACGGGAACGGAAATGTTTGACTCACTTGAAACGGACCACTGCTGGTGCGCCGCAAGCTGCTCAAGTGGGCCACGGTACCCAAACGTTCCGCCAGGTCGCGTGCCAAGCTGCGCACATAGTACCCTTTGGAGACGGTCAAACGCACCTCGGCGCTGTCCGCAGTGAAACCCAACAAGCTCAATTCATGGACCTTCACGGCCCGCGGCACGAGATCAACTTCGATGCCACGACGCGCTTGGGCGTAGGCGCGCACGCCACCCACCTTGATGGCGCTCACCTGAGGCGGGACTTGGTCGCGCCGGGACTGCTCACCAAAAAGGGCCGTGCTCAGTTGGGCTTCGGTGAGCGGCTGGGGTAGGGGCAGCTTGCGCGTGACTGGGCCATCTTTGTCCAAGGTCCCGGTGGTCACCCCAAACTGGATGGTTGCTTCGTACGTCTTTTTGTCCGTTGTAAGTACGCTGGACAACTTGGTGGCCTCACCGAGCAGGACCACCAGGACTCCAGTGGCCATCGGATCGAGGGTACCAGCGTGTCCGACGCGCCGCGTGCCGTAGGCGCGACGCGCGGCCGCGACGACGTCAAAACTGGTCATTCCCCCGGGTTTGTCGACCAGGAGCACGCCATGGACCTGCCCGCTGGGGCGGGCACTGCGTTTACCGGACATCAGTCGCCCCGGGTGAGAATTAGCCGAGCCATACACTCTTACGGCGACGCAAGGCTGTTTCTAACATATTGCTAATAGTAGTGCGCACCTGCTCTGCGATGCGCCCAACCAACACGTGGTCGACGGCTGCTTCCGGTCCGTACTCTGCGACCGAGATGGGCTCACCAAAGATGATGCGCCACTTGGTGGGCGCCGGAACGAGCCCGAGCGGACCGAGCCAAGGAAACGTGGGGGTCACGGGCAAATAGTCGAGGCCGAGCAGCTTGGAGAGGTTGTCGAAGCGGTAGAGAATGGGGTTGGTCTCCTCCGCCCCGACGATCGCGCACGGCACGATGGGACTCTGGGTTTGCAGGCACAACCGGACGAATCCACCGCGCCCGAAGCGTTGTAGCCGATACCGGTTGCGAAACAGCTTCTTGGTGCCCTCTGCCCCTTCTGGAAAAACACCAATCAGGTGCTCGCGCTCCAGGAGGCGGCTGGCATTTTCAGGGCACGCGCGCACCGCGCCCATGCGATTGATGGCTACGCCCAAGAACGGCAAATAGAAACTGAAGTCCTCAGCCAACCAGCGGAAGTCCGTGCGCGTCTTGTGGCGGGTGCGGATCGCTTCGCGCAGCATTACGCCGTCCCAGGGCAGCGCGCCCGAATGGTTGGCCACGATCACGGCACGTCCCACGTCCGGTACGTTGCGGATGCCGTCCACCTCGACGCGGAAATAGCGCTTGAACAGGAACTCCACCGCCGGACGAACTTGCTCTTCGAAATCGGGGTCGAGACCGAAATCATCGACATCAAAGGTGCGCTGGCGGATTGCGTTTCTGCCCCAATTGCGCCGGTAATACTCGCTTTGCAAAACTTCGCGCGCGGAGTTCACTGGGGAGCTTTCGGGCGTCAAGTGCTGCGGCGAAGGTGGATGGGCGCTATCGAGGTTGTCCTCCGGCGCCCCCGCCATGAGCCCGTCCAGCCTCTCCTGCAATTCGCGGATACGTGCCTCCACGCTGGCGCTGTCGTCCCAGGACTCAGTCGGTCCGATATTTTCGAACAATTGGTCCTGGAACTCATTGTGTACTGACGGCGGAAAGATAGGTGACCCGATCCCCAGCATGCCCACGTCGTCGCTCGAGCCATCGTCCTGCTCGCTATCACTGTCCTCTTCCGATGCATCGGTGGGGGGAAAATCCAGGTCATCCATGGTGTGGTCTTCAGTGGTCACGAGTGTCGAGTCCTCGAGCGGCTCGCGATCGGAGCGCCGCTCCAGGTTGTTAGTCTTGCGGCGTGGGGCGCGCAGCAAACTGGGAGCATTTTTTTCTATACGCTTTCGGGATTGAGCGGGCGTCGAGGGTTCATGGGTGCGCGTGTCTCGGTCTGAAGGCTCCGAATTCTGCTTGCGCTGTTTCTTGTCCGTCAAGCGGGAGGACAGCTGACCTCGATCTCGAGGCTTCTTGGAGAGGCGGGTCGAAGCGCTGGGCCGAGGCGCCTGAGCGCTGGGGTGGGGCGCGGCACTTCTTGCTGAGGTTCGCTGGGAGGCGCGTCGTTCCGGTCGTTTGCCTGATTTCGATCGCTTGTCGTTCACGCGGGGATCTCCGACAACAAGTGGACTTCGCGGAGCTTCACGGCGGACGCAAAATCGATGATGGCCTCGCGGCTGGAATGTAGCGGCACGAACCCCAGGACGCTGCGGCAACGTTCGGTGTCGGCGACACAGGCGTATTGAATATAATTGAGGAATGTAGGCGGAATGGCTCCGCCACGGCCGACCCACATCGCGCCCAGGAGCAGATGTACCGCCGGCCGTGTCAAGGGAACCTTGGCCCGCCCGAGCAAGCGGATCGCCTTGCCCAAAGGGAGCACACCATCTCCAGCCACGTTGAATACCCCCGGCGCGTCCACGTCCAGCGCACGTTTGAAGGCGGCGACCGCGTCAGCTTCATGGAGAAACTGCCACAGCGGATCGAACCCGAGCACGGTGGGCACGTACGTTTGACGGAGGTAACGAGTGAAATAGTTGTCGACGTGGGGACCGACGATGGGACCGGTACGCAAAATGGTGGTGATCCGACCCCGGCCAGGCTGGCCAAATTCAAGGGCATCCCGTTCGGCCTGCATCTTGTCCCGAAAGAACGTCTCCCCCGTTTCCGCGCACAACGGATGTCGCTCATCCAAGTAGCAGGGGTTCTTGGGGCTTGCCCCATAGAGGCTCGTCTGACTCCACATGACGAACTTGAGCACCCCCGCACGGCGACATGCGTTGAGGACGCGCATGGTGCCGACGCTCTCCAGATCGTGGGCAGCGTCCGCGTTGTGGCTCGGCCGGTCGTGAAACGCGAGGTGTACGACAGTGGTCACCCGTTCAGACTTCAAGATCTCGCTGAGTTGATCTTCGGCATTGTGCCGGACCAAGTCGACGGAAAAGTGCCGTGTCTTCTCGCGCTTGGTGGAGGGCTCCTTGTGATCGATGCTCACGAGATGAGTCACCCGGGGCGCATCCTCGAGCAGCCCCACGAGATGGGAGCCTAGGAAGCTGGCGCTGCCTATGATGGCCACGGGGCCTAGGGTTGCACCAGCTTGTGTTTGGTGTTCTGCCATGTGTGGGTGCAATACCGCCGGTTGTGCCAAGACTGAAGCCCTGAGCGTGACAAATTGCCGAGCTTGGCTCACTCCAGCGCCCTGATTTCTGGAAGTTGCAGGGACAATCGCGGCCGAGAGCGCAGCTTTGACCTGGTCCTCGCCGGGGGGCGCCCACATTGTATGTGCATGGACGTGGGGTTCGCTCTCGCGCTGCCGGTTCAGGTGCTGGCCACGCCTGCGTGGCCGATGAGTTAGCTCAACTGCGCCATGCGCGCGGCTTGCCTCCGCCCATGTCAGCGGGATTGAAATCGCGCGCCCGCGCGCGTCCCCCACCTACCACACGCATGTGATACGATATCAAGCGCCCCAGCGCCTCGAGCACGTGACACGCGTCGCACTCCTCGCGCTCATGGTTGGGGGGGGGCGCCGCGTGGTTTGCTGGATGGAGCCAGAGGGACTACACGTCGACACAAGAGCGCGGCTCGGTTGCCTGGGTGTGCGCAGGTGCCACCGCAAAATCAGCAAAAACTCGCGGCGTTCAGGCGGTTTTCCGGTAGACTCGAGCCCAGTGACTCACGCTCTGCGAACACACACTTTGGGCGCCTTCCGCTTGGGGGACCGCTTGGGCTTGGGCGGGATGGCCGAGGTGTTTGCTGGCGAACATGATCGGCTGGGGCGTGTCGCGGTCAAACGCATTCTGCCGGGCTTGGCTGAAGATCCCGAGTTCTCGGACATGTTTTGGGACGAGGCGCGCATCACCAGCCGCCTCGATCATCCAAACATCGTTCGCGTTCTGGATTACGGCCGCACGGACGGTCAACTGTACATGGCGCTCGAGTTTGTCGACGGGCCGGCCTTGTCCAAAGTGCTGCGCAAAGCAGCCAAAATGAAGCATCCGCTCAGCTATCCGGCGCTCTTGACGGTCATGGCACAGGTGCTTGATGCCCTGCATTACGTCCACAACGCGACGGATGAGCGCGAGCGTCCCTTGCACATCGTGCATCGTGATGTTTCCCCGGGTAACATCATGCTCACCAAGTCCGGCCAAGCCAAGCTAGGTGACTTCGGGATCGTGCGCAGCCAAGCCCTGGTGCGTCGCACGCAGCCGGGAGAGCTCAAGGGTAAAGTCGGCTACATGTCGCCCGAACAAGCGATGGGCGATGCGGTCAATCGGCAGTCCGATATCTTCTCGGTGGGCATCATTTTGGCGGAGTTCTTGACGCTTCGTCCGCTGTTTCTGGGAAAAAATGAGCTCCAGACGCTCACCCGCACCGCCACCGTCGATCTCAGCACGTGGCACCGTTACAACGAAGACGTGCCCGTGGCGCTGCGCTCGATCGTGGAGCGCGCGCTGAGTCGTGACCTCACCGAGCGCTACAAGACCGCCGCCGAGATGCGTGACGCGTTGATCGAGCTGGCGCGTGGCCGCGGTTGGGTGCTCGATGCAAGTCTGCTGGTGGACGAGTTGTGCGAATTGGAGTTCGTGGAGCGGGAGACGGATCGCAGCGGCGAGCGGCGCATCGTCTCGCGTATTCCCAGGCGACTATTCATTGGCGAGCAGGCCGACCAGGAAGCGGAAGCGCCTCTGGTGGACGCGGTGGGTCAACCTAGAAGACCCCAGGGTAAACCGGTCTGGAACGTGGAATTTACCCAGGCAACGCTGCCTGGTCAGCTGTTCCTTGCCTTGCGTCGCGCGCGTACCGGCGCCATTGAGCTCAACGACGATGGCAGTCTGCTCGTTCTGGAGCTCAAAGACGGGGTCATCATTGCAAGCCACGACTCCACGGGCAGTTCAGTGCTCGGTACGCTGTTGGTCGAGGAGTCGCTCATCGGCTCGGCGGACCTCGTGTTAGCTATTGGTGAGAGTCGTCGCCAAGGTCTGCGCCTTGGCCAGTACCTGGTTCTGCATGGGGTGCTCAGGGAGTCGGTGCTCTCGCGGGTGCTCAAGAAACAGCTGGACAACCGTGTGCGCCCTTGGCTCAGCAAATCCAGAGGAAAACTGGCCGTGTACACCCGGGACGCATCCGGCGGCATTGGGGAGACGCCGCAGGCCCCGTCGAGCTTTGGACAAGTGGTCTCGGCGATGCGGCCTGCTTGGAGTGAGGCAGATTTGGAACGCATCTTACACGGCGTTCTGGATGCCATCGTCCTGCCCACGCACAACTCATCGGTGGTGGAGTTTGGCCTCACCGATCCCGAGGTGCGAGCACTCAACACGGTGATGGTGGGCGGTGCCTATGAAGGTCACTCGATTCGGCGCGTCGTGGACAGTGTGGCTGAGGAGCGCGTCGCACGCCGGCGCGACGCTCTGTTTGGGCTGTTGGTGGGCTTGTCTGCCGGGCTGGTGCAAGCCCCCGGCTTCGGACGCTGAGCCCCTGACCAGAGGTGGGCGCCTCAGTCCGCCGTGGCGTTCGGCTTGCTGACTTGTGTCGCGTTGCGTTCCAAGATGGGGAGGAGATCGCCAACTGAGATGGGCTTGGCTAAGATTGGGCAACCGGCGTCGGCAAAGTACTGCGCGTCTTTGGAGCTCACCGGTGCGCCGCTCACGAACACGAATCGCGCAGCCACAGCGGGCTGACGGTCGCGGACCTTTTCGTGCAATGCCCTGCCGTTGGTGCCAGGCAGCCACAAATCGCAGATCACCAGGTCGGGCTCATCCCCCGCTTCCATCAGCGCGATCTCAGCGTCCGCGGCTGTTCCGCACACCCGCACGTCGTGTGGGCTGAGTGCGCGCCGCAAGGCGCGTGCAAACATTGGATCATCGTCCACGAGCAGGATGCGCCGGCTGGGTGGCGCAGCCGTGTGAGGGTGCTTGCTCGCTGGGGCAAGGTTGGGGAAGGAGACCTCCAGCACGCCCGGTGTAGCCGTCAGCTGTCCGCCATGCGCCTCCGCTATGCGCAAGCATGCCGCCGGCGGGGTTGGGGCAGGGTTTGCGGTCGGCGTGCGCGCGATGACCGAGATCACACAATGCGCGTCGGTGCACGTGAGCTGGATTTCGATCACTGGTCGACGCGCGGCTAGCTTTTCATCCCGACTGAAGGTGAACAAAAGCCCCAGGGCCAAGTGCAAGAGCTCATGGCGATCGCCGTAAACGTAGCCATCTTGGGTCACACGTTCTTGCACCGTGAAGCCGCGGTGTTCTAGCTCCGGGCGGGCGATGACCGCCGCCTCATGGAGCAGCCGGCTCAGTTGAACGCGTTCCTTCTTGTCCTCGCTGGGCGAAAGATCAGACAAGTTGGTGAGCTCCTTGCGCACCAAGGACGCGGCGAGCGTGATGTCGTCCAGTGTCTGACCGAGTTCTCCCAAGACGTCGCCGAGGGCATGATCAGCCGGGTCAGCCAAGTGCTGGAGCTCAGCGGTGAGACGCCGCAACTCGTCGATTTGGATGAGCATCGAGGAGGAGGGGCCGCGCAAGGAAAACAGCGCGCTGTCGAGCATGAGCCCGAGCGAAGCCAGTCGATTGACCTCGCCGAGCGAGGTGAGCGCTCCCTCCGGGGAAATGGAGCGATTGTCTCGTTCAAATGCCAAGGTCAAAAGTTGCCGCACCGCGCTCAAGATGTAGTTGGCCGGGATCTTGGTGGGGTCCGCTCCGCCGTCGAATTCCTCACCAAACCATAACACAATGCCGCCATGGTCGACGCCGCGATGCTGCAGTGGCACCGCGATCGCACCTGCGTAGCCAATTTCAAAGAGTTGCTCGCTATCGTGGCGCGAGACAAACGGTCCGTCCCGCGTGTCGTCCACGCGCACCGCGACGCCTTTCTCTGCGGCCAGCTGAACCAAAAGGACGGCCGGCCCGTCGCTGATGGCCCGATGATGCGGTTGTTGCTGCTCATCGTGGGCCGTCACGCGTCCTGCCTGCACGGCGACCGCGGCACGCGCGCCCAGATACTTGCGCAAATGACCCAGCGCGGCCCCGAGTTGTGTGCGGGCCGGATGATCAATGAGCGCGTCGCCCAGCTCCCTCAGCTTGTCGTCCCAGTTGTCCATTTGATCGGCGGCAAGGGCTCGTTTGGCCCACCGAGCCCCACGCGCAATACGGCGCGGACCTGCCTGACTGAAGGGTCGTCGTAAGTGTGCCTAAATACAATGGGTTTCGCCGATAACTTCGCCGTGGTGGCCCAGCCCTTGCCCAGGGCAACCCAGCCTGTTAACGGCAAGGCGCCCATGACGATGACTCGCGATGCAGTCCTCGCCGTTGCAAAATTGGCTCGGCTCGAGCTGAGTGATGCGGCGGCCGAGGCCCTCACCAAAGATTTGGACAAAATCCTTGGTTACGTAGCCAAATTGGACGAACTGGACACCAGCGATGTTCCCCCCACGGCTCAAGTGAGTGTCGTGGCGGCCAAGCTTCGGCCCGACGTTGTCCAGCTGGGGTTGGCCAAGGATGTGGCGCTCGCGCAGGCGCCCCGGGCGGACGAAATTGGCTTTTTGGTGCCTGGGTTCGTGGACGAGTCATGAAATACTTAGATAAATCGTGCGCAGAAATTGCGCGACTCGTCGGCTCCGGCGACGCCAGCGCCGAGCAGGTGGTGGGTGAGTTCGTCGAACAATGCCGCAAGCAGGCCCACCTCAACGCCCTGACCCACCTGGCCCAAGACAGCGCGCTCGCTTGCGCGCAGGCACGCGATGCAGCGCGCGCCCGCGGTCAGCAGCCGGGACGCCTGGAGGGTGTACCCCTAGTCATCAAGGACGCGATCTGCACGGAGGGTCTGCCCACGACGTCGGGCAGTCGGATCCTACAGCGACTCACCCCAAACGGTCCGGAGCCGTGGCGCGCACCCTACACGGCCACAGCCTTGGCTCGTCTCCAAGCCGAAGGTGCGATCGTGATCGCCAAGGCGAACATGGACGAGTTTGCGATGGGGTCATCCAACGAGACGAGCGCCTATGGCCCCGTCAAAAACCCCTTGGACGAGAGCCGGGTTCCTGGTGGCTCGAGTGGCGGGAGTGCAGCTTCCGTGGCGGCGCGGCTGGGCGCTGCGGCGCTCGGCAGCGATACCGGTGGCTCCATCCGACAACCGGCCGCGTTTTGTGGCATCGTTGGGGTCAAGCCCACCTACGGTCGCGTGTCACGTTATGGACTGATCGCCTTTGCATCGTCGCTTGATCAGATTGGTCCCATGACGCGGGATGTGCGGAGCGCTGCGCGCCTGCTCGAGATCATGGCCGGGGACGACCCTCGTGATTCAACGACGACGGACCACCCGGTGGGCAAGTACGAGGCAGCGTGTGACCAACCGCTGTCCGGACTGCGCTTTGGCCTGCCCGAAGAGTACCTGAGCGAAGGTATCGACCCGGACGTCAAGGATCGCATCCTCACAGTCGTGGAGCGCCTCAAGCAGGCGGGGAATGAGGTCAAATCCATACGCATGCCCCATACCCACTATGGCGTGGCCACCTATTACGTGCTCGCCACTGCAGAAGCATCGAGCAACTTGGCGCGCTTCGATGGGATCCGTTTTGGGCTTAGGGCAGAAGACCAGGGGGCCGATCTCGCGCAAGTGTACAACCAATCGCGCGCTCAAGGCTTTGGAGATGAGGTCAAGCGCCGCATCTTGCTCGGAACCTACGTGCTCTCCGCAGGGTATTACGACGCTTACTATAGCAAGGCGCAAAAGGTCCGGACCTTGATTGGTCGCGATTTCGAGCAGGCATTTGGCGAAGTCGATGTCATCTTGTCTCCGACTAGTCCTACGCCTGCCTTTAGGTCAGGGGCGCGCTCAGCTGACCCTTTGTCGATGTACATGGCGGACGTGTACACACTGCCCGCCAGTCTAGCTGGCGTGCCAGCGCTGAGCTTGCCGTGCGCAGCAGTGACCCGAGACGGGGTGCAACTGCCGATCGGCTTGCAAATCATGTGTCCAGCGCTGGCCGAGGAGAGAATGT
>Ga0315912_10001951_pt1 | contig 23242 bp, 19 predicted proteins | sample VfabasoilMG_FD_204469 | JGI IMG/M metagenome (GOLD analysis project Ga0315912, IMG submission 204469) | Garden soil microbial communities collected in Santa Monica, California, United States - V. faba soil | ecosystem: Environmental > Terrestrial > Soil > Garden | place: USA: California... | reverse complement strand
TCGGCGCTCGCGCTCGACAGCTGTTCTGGTGCGTGGCACGCAGCGGAGATCAGCCAATCTTGCCCGATGGCCGCCGCGAAGGCGCGCGCGTCGTGCACGGCGACGCTGGCTTCGGAAAGGTGGACGCCGTCCGCGTCGAGCAGCCCCGCCAGATCCAGGCGGTCGCTGACCAGCAGGCGCTGGCCGTGTTCCCGCGTCGCACGTCGCAGCCGCCGACCCAGCTCGAGCCGCTCCCGGATCGGCAGCTGCCGATCGCGAAGCAGCACGACCACGCTGCCCGGTAGCGCGAGAGCCAGCAGAAGCTGGAGCTCGTCGAACCACGCCTGCTGCGCTCCCCGCTCGGCATCACTGATGACGATCAGCCGGGGCGCGGCGCCGGCGATCATGGCGCGGTGGGGCGGACTCTGGAGAACATCCAGATCACGCCCGTGAGGATGACGGCCAAGAGCGCCCCCAGCGCGTCCGCCACCCAATCCAGGAACTCGCAGCTGCGATACGAGAGCAGCCCCTGCCACAGCTCGAGTAGCCCGCCGCACAGCACGCTGGCGCTGAAGCCCCCGAGCAATGGCAGCCAGACGGGAGCGTCCCGGCGCAGCTCGCGCAGCGCACGCCAGCACAGCCACGCCAGGACGCCAAAGGCGATGAAGTGGAGCGTCTTGTCGCTCAAGCCCGCCTTTTGTGGGGGGCCCATCGGCAGCGACCCCAGGACCAAGAGCGCGACCGCATACGCGGGCGCGGGCCAGACCTGGAACGACGTGAGCCAGCGCTTCAGATCAGCCCGAACTCCGGACTCGACGCCGAAGCGTGCAACCGGCGCGGGATGCGCCCCGCCAGGAAAGCGCGACGCCCTGCCGTGACCGCGTCCCGCATCGCTTCCGCCATCAGCACCGGATCTTTGGCCAGAGCGATCGCCGTGTTCATCAGCACCCCGTCACACCCCAGCTCCATGGCCACCGCCGCGTCGCTGGCGGTCCCCACGCCCGCGTCGACGATCACCGGCACCCGGGCATTCTCGAGGATGATGCTGAGATTGTATGGATTTCGGATCCCGAGGCCCGAGCCGATGGGCGCGGCCAGCGGCATCACCGCAGCACAGCCCACGTCTTCGAGCTTCCTGCACAACACGGGATCGTCCATGCAGTACGGCAGGACCACGAAGCCCTCGCGGACCAACACGCGCGCCGCCTCCAGCGTCTGCTCGTTGTCGGGGTAGAGCGTGCGCGCATCGCCGATCACCTCGAGTTTGACGATGTCGGCCATGCCGAGCTCACGCGCCAGGCGCAACGTGCGCAAGGCTTCGTCGGCGGTGTGGCAGCCCGCCGTGTTCGGCAGGATGGTCCAGCGCTTGCTCGTCAAGAGCGACATCATGGAGCCCTCGCCGCGGTCCTGCAGATTGACCCGGCGCACCGCCATGGTGACAATCTCGGCGCCCGAGGCGCTCAACGCCGCGCGCGTCTGCTCGACGTCACGGTACTTGCCCGTGCCCACGATCAGCCGTGAGTTGAAGGTGAGAGGGCCGATCTTGAGCGGCTCCCGCGCAGCGTCGGCAGGGCTCACACGAAGCCTGCCTTGCGTTCTTTTTCTTTTGACGCTTCGATGCTGCCCGCGAACACATCGTCGAGCCGCACCACGTGGATCTCCCCTCGGGAGGTCTTGGCGTAGATCAGCGGGCCCACCAGTTTCAGCCCCTCGATGCGGGACAGGCTGAGCGAGGCACCGTTGAACGCCGTGTGCAGCGTCAGCGTGTGCTTTTCCAGATTCAACCAGGCGTCCGCCGTCTTGCGCGCTTCCGCGAGCTCGAGCAGGCTAGCGATTTGCTCCGAGTTCATAGGCACCGATCCAGCAACGGAACCGTCGCTCGCGTCAACCCCTGCTTGCTCGCGGCGACAGAACGAGGACGCCAGAACACAGGCCCACCGGCCGCCGCGTTCGGGGGTTATGCTGGTGGGTGATTCTCCGCGCATGGCAGCCCCCCACCTGAGCCCGCAGAGGGGCGACCCGCACGTCGAAGTTCGGGGCGTCTCCAAGTCCTTTGGCAAGACCGCGGTGTTGAAGGACATCGACATCAGCTTCGGGCGCGGTGAGATCGGAGTCATCATCGGCGGCTCGGGCACCGGCAAGACCACGTTGCTGCGCCTGTTGATCGGCCTCGAGAAGCCGGATCGGGGGGCCATCTTGATCGCCGGCGAGGACATCGTGCCGCTCGGCGACGCGCAGATGAATCTCGTACGGCGCAAGTTCGGCATGGTGTTTCAGTACGCGGCGCTGCTCGATTCGATGTCCGTGCTCGAGAACGTCGCCTTCCCCTTGCGGGAGCACCGCTCGCTCGCGGAACGGGAGATTCGCGAGCAAGTTCAGTCGAAGCTCTCGGACCTCGGCCTCAACGACGTCGGGCATCTGTTCCCGAGCCAGCTCTCGGGCGGCATGCGCAAGCGCGTGGGGCTAGCGCGCGCGCTGATGCTGGAGCCGGAGCTGGTGGTGTACGATGAACCCACCAGCGGCCTCGATCCGTTCACCACCGAGCTCGTCGATGAGATGATCGTGAGCACGCGCAACCGCCTGGGATTGACCAGCATCGTGATCTCTCACGACATGTCGAGCGCCTTGCGCATCGCCGATCGGATTTACCTGCTCGCGGAGGGCCAGGTCGCCGGCAGCGGGACCCCCGACGATCTGGTGGGTGGAAAGAGCCCGCTGGCGCTGCGCTTCATTCAAGCGAGCGGCATCGACTGCGAGAAGGCCCGCGCCTGGCGCAACAGCCGCGGCCACGAACCAGGAGCCCGCGCCTAGCTCGAGAGGCGCGCCGCCTCGTCCAGGCGCACGAACGCGTAGCCGGCGCCGCGCAGTTCCTCCACGACCCCCAGCAACGTCTGCCACTTGCGCTCCAGCGGGATGCGCAGATCGAACTGATGCTGCCCGAGCTCCGACAACTGATCATGGTCGTCCAGCAGATCGATGCCGTGCAGCTCTAGATTCACGAACGACTGCCCGAGCAGACCCCGCACCAGGCGCCGCGCCCACTGTGGCCCCGCGAGCATCAGGCTCGTACCGATGACCGGCAGGCGCAACCGCGGCGTCACCCCGATCGGCAGCTCGAGCACGCCGGAGCCAGCGCGCCAATAGGGCCGCCCCACACGGTAGGGCGCGAGCGGCGCCAACAGCACCGCCGGCCCCGCCTGAATGGACTCGGAACCTCTGCCGCGCAGCCGCAACTCGGCCAGCTTGGCGGACTTGGCCAGGTAATACGACGGACAGGGAAACACCGACGAGCTGTAGCCGAGCCCCGCAGCAGCGACGGCCGCATACACCTCGTCGCTCATCACGTAACCGGGCGCGCGAAAGCCCGTCGGCGTCTGCCCGGCGCACGCCCAGATGGCCTCGTTGGTCTGGACGAGTTGGCGGTCGATCTGTTCGCGCGGCCGCCGCGACAGGTCATACCAATGGTCGAAGCTATGGTTGCCGATCTCGTGCCCGAGCTGGGCCAGCTGACCCAGCATGGCCGCGCTTTCGGCGCGCGCCAGATCGGCACCCACCGCAAAGAAGGTGAGCGGCAGGCGCGCGACGCTCGCGAAGTCTCGATACCTCGCGAGCGCGGTGTCGTACACCTGATGCGCTGCCGCCCGGGACGGCGGGAGCCCGTGGATGGCGTAGTAGTGGTGGATCTCGTCGAGATCGACGGAGATGGCACAGACTCGCATCGCTCGGGCGCCGCCTTGGCCCGCTCCGTAACCCACAGAGCGGGCCGTCGTGACTAGCTCTGACCGGCCATGCGCCGGGCTTCGTCGGCAAAGTCGGGCGCGGCGGGCGTCGCCAGGCCTTCGCCGCGCTCGTAGCGCACGAACGCCTTGATGCCGAGACGCGCTCCCGCTGCCTTTTCGGCGGCGGCGCGCACCTGCTCCACGGTCTTCTCAGCATCGATCACGCTCTGCTGGTCGACCAAGCAGACTTCCTTGAGCCACTTGCTGAGCTTGCCTTCGACGATCTTGCCCCGTGCCTCCACGGGCTTGCCTTCCTCGGCCAGCTGCCCTTCGAAGATCTCGCGCTGCTTGTTCTTCTCCGCTGCCGGCACGCGCGAGGCGTCCACGAATTGCGGAGCCATGGCTGCGATTTGCATCGCGGTCTCCTCGACGAACGTGCCCAGCACATCGCGAGCGGCGTTGTGCGCCGTTTCCACCGCCAGGAGCACGCCGACCTTGCCGCCCATGTGCACGTAGGAGTGCACCACGCCGCCGTCGTCGACGGTCAGGCGATCCCAGCGGCGCACCTGGATGTTCTCACCCAGCTTGCCGACCAGCGCCTGGCGGGCCTCTTCGATCGTGCCGGTACCCCGCGGGGCGGGCTTGGCGCCCAGGTCCGCTCCAGCTTCGCTCTTCAGGGCGACCGTGACGACGTCGTCCACGAACGCCAGGAACTCCGGATTGCGCGCCGCAAAGTCCGTCTGGATGTTGACCTCGACGATCACGCCGCTAGCGCGGTTCTCTGCCACGCGCGCCGCCACGATACCCTCGGTGGCCACGGAGCCCGCGCGCTTGGCGCTCTTGGCCAGGCCCTTCTTGAGAATGATCGCCACCGCCGGTTCCATGTCACCGTTGGCTTCGACCAGCGCCGAGCGGCAGTCGTTCAGACCTGCCCCCGTGCGATCGCGCAACTCTTTGACCTGACGCATGTCCACTTGAGCCATGACTACTCCTTGATTGCTTTCGCCAGGCTCAGCGCCGGTAAACGACAGCGGCTTCGGGTTGGGGGTTACGCCCACCAGACTCATTACGTTCGCGACTCCCGGACGGCGCCGCCTCGCGCCGGCGCGAAGCACCGAGGAGGCAGGCATCCGCCAACGCGCCCGTGATCAGGCGAATCGAACGAATCGCGTCATCGTTGCCGGGGATCGGGTAGTCGATCGAGCTCGGATCGCAGTTGGAGTCGGTGATCGCCACCAACGGCACCTTGAGCTTGCGCGCCTCGGCGACCGCGATCGTCTCCTGCGCCGGGTCGACGACGAAGATGGCTTGCGGCAGGGAGCCCATGCCCTTGACGCCACCAATGTACTTCTCGAAGCGGGTGCGCTCCTTCTCGAGCTGCGAAATCTCCTTCTTGGAGATGTTTTCGTAGGTGCCGTCCTCACTCATCCGCTCGAGCGCGCGCAGGCGTTCCAGACCACCCTTGATGGTGCGGAAATTGGTCAGCGTGCCACCGAGCCAGCGATTGACGACGTAGTACTGGGCCGCGCGCTGTGCTTCTTCGCGCACGATGTCCTGCGCCTGGCGCTTGGTGCCCACGAACATGACGTGGCCGCCACGAGCGACGACGTCAGAGATGAAGTTGAAGGCACGCCGGAACAGCTGGACCGTCTGGTCGAGATCGATAATGTGCGTGCCGTTGCGCGAACCGTACAAAAACGGCCGCATCTTCGGGTTCCAGCGCCGCGTCTGGTGACCAAAGTGCACGCCCGCTTCAAACAGCTCTTTGACGGTGAGCGGACGGGTGGGATCGCGGAGCTGAGCCATGGAGGCTCCAGAGGCCGCGTCGGAGGTTGCCTCGGCAGATACAGTTTCGTTCATGATGCGCTCCTTTGCGGTTATGCTTCCGCCTCACCACCGAGAAAACCGACCCGGGACGAATCCCCTGCCGGCACCGCGCTCGGATGTTTGCGCTGTGAGACGTGTATTTTCGGGGAGCGGTTCTTACGCCAGGACGGTGCTCCGGACAAGCGACAGATCCGGCGATCCGCCATGGGCCGGCCAACCGTATCGCACCCGCCCCTCTCGCCAGACCGGACCCGCCTACTGTATGAGAGCACGCTCCATGGCTCTATCCCGCGCCGACGTGCTGCACATCGCCGAACTCGCCGATCTCGCGCTCACTGCCGATGAGGTCAACCAACTCACCCGCGATCTGGGCGCGGTGCTCGAGCACGTGGCGCAGCTCGAAGAGCTCGATACGACCAACGTCCCGCTCACGACGCACGTGGGCGTCGTGCAGATGCCGCTGCGCGCCGACCGCGTGATCCCCGGCCTGGGCCAGGACGCGGCGGTGGCCGCCGCTCCCCGGGCCCACTCGGGCGCCTTCGCCGTGCCGAAGTTCATGGACGAATGAGCATGAGCAACGTGCTCGATCTATCGATAGCGGAGTTGGTCCGAGAGGTCCGAGAGGGGCGCGTCTCCGCCCACGAGGTAGCGCGGGCAAGCCTGGCGCGTGCCGAGGCCACACGGTCGCTCGGAGCCTTCCTGCACCTGTCCGGGCAGGCAGTACTGGAGACCGCCCGGCGCATCGACGAGCGGCGCTCTCGGGGTGACCAGCTCGGGCCACTGGCGGGCGTCCCGATCGCCATCAAAGATGCGCTCTGCACGCTCGACGCGCCGACCACGGCGGGCTCCCGCATTCTCACCCAGGACCCGGAGGCGCCCCTCGAGAGCGCCCGCGCCTGGCGCTCCCCCTACGACGCCACGGTGATCGAGCGCCTGCGGGCCGCCGACGCCCTGCTCATCGGCAAGACGAACATGGACGAGTTTGCCATGGGCTCGTCCAATGAAAATAGCGCCTTTTATCCGGCAAAAAATCCCTGGGACCCGACCCGCATTCCCGGCGGCTCCAGCGGCGGCAGCGCCGTGGCTGTGGCGAGCGGCGCCGCGCTGGGCGCGCTCGGCAGCGATACCGGCGGCTCGATTCGCCAACCTGCGGGCTTGTGCGGCGTGGTCGGCGTCAAGCCGGGCTACGGTCGGGTGTCGCGCTACGGGCTGCTCGCCTTCGCGTCCAGCCTGGACCAGGTGGGCCCGTTTGCGCGCGACGTGCGCGGGGCAGCGCGCCTCCTCGAGGTGATCGCCGGTTCGGACGAACGAGACTCCACCTGTAGCCGCGCGGCCGTGGGTGCGTACGAGCAGGCGTGTGAGCGCAGCGTCCGCGGCCTGCGCGTGGGCGTGCCGAAACAGTACTTCGAAGCGGGGCTGGACGCGGAACTCGAGCAGGCGACGCGCCAGGCCATCCTGACCCTGGGCAAGCTCGGCTGCGAGCTGGTCGACATCGACATGCCGCACACCAAGTACGGCGTCAGCACCTATTATCTGCTCGCTACCGCGGAGGCTTCCAGCAACCTCTCGCGCTACGACGGCGTTCGCTTCGGTCTGCGCAAAGACGGCGAGCGCTCCGAGATCCATTCCATGTACCGTGCGACGCGCGGGCGCGGTTTTGGAGCGGAGGTCAAGCGCCGCATCATGCTCGGTACCTACGCGCTCAGCGCCGGATACTACGACGCTTACTACGCCAAGGCCCAGCGGGTGCGCACCCTGATCACCCAGGACTTCACCCGGGCGTTCGAGAAGGTCGATGTGCTCGCGACGCCGATCAGCCCCACCCCGGCATTTCGTCTCGGTGAGAAGGTCGCCGATCCGCTCTCGATGTACCTGGCCGACATCTACACGTTGCCGGGCAGCCTCGCCGGTGTGTGCGGCCTGACCGTGCCGCTCGGCACCACCCTGGCGCGCGCGGATCGTCCACCGTTGCCGATGGGGCTGCAGCTCCTCGGCGGCCAACACGCCGAGGAAACGCTGTTCTCGGTGGCCGCGGCATGGGAGGCCGCGCGCCCGATGCGTGTGCTCCGCCCCCCGGCCCTGTGAAGCGGCGGAGCCGAGCCGAATGACCCCGCTCGTCCCGCTCGAGATCAGCCCGGCAGAGCCTCGACACGCAGCGGGGCTGGCCGCGCTCTTCGGCTCCAACGGTTATGGCTGCTTTTGCCGCTTCTGGCACTTCGCAGGCACCGCGCGCGAGTGGCTCGAACGCTGCGCGCAGCGCCCGGAGGAGAATCAGCACGAAATGCAGGCCTCTCTCGCCCAGGGCTCGCCCGAGATGTGGGGGCTGGTCGCTTGCAGCGAGGGCGAGGTCATCGGCTGGTTGAAGCTCAGCCCGGCGGCCACGCTCGGCAAGTTGTACGGACAACGCCTGTACAAGGGCCTGGCCTGCCTCGAAGGCGCTCGCGAAGGTGTCTTCACCGTGGGCTGCCTGCTGGTACGCGAAGACATGCGCCATCGCGGCATCGCGCGGGCTCTGCTCGCCGGGGCCATCGCACATGCGCCGCGCTGGGGAGCGCGAGCGATCGAGGCCTTTCCCCGCAGCGATCCCGAACTCGCAGATGCTGCCCTGATGCTCGGCCCCACGCAGCTCTTTCTGAGCGCGGGCTTCGAGGTCGTGCGCGACTTCTACCCGTATCCGGTGCTGCGCCGGATTCTGCCCAGCGCGGGCGCAGAGCAGTGAGCCGTCCCGTGGCGGAGCCGGAGCCGCATGGCCTGTTGGTGGTGGACAAGCCGAGCGGCGTCACCAGCCATGACATCGTGGCCGGCGCTCGCCGCGTCTTCGGCACGCGCCGCATCGGGCACGCGGGGACACTGGACCCCATGGCCACCGGTGTGCTCGTGCTCTTGCTCGGCGAGGCCACCAAGCTGGCGGAGATCGCGACCGGGGCTGACAAGACGTATCAGGCTCGCGTCTGCTTTGGGCGCGCGACGGACAGCTACGACGCGGACGGCCGCACGACGGCCGAGGCGCCCGTGCCCCTGGGCGCGCTCGAGGCCTCGCGCGTCAGCGCCGCGCTCGACGCCGAACGCTGTCGAAGCCTGCAGATTCCGCCCGGCGTGAGCGCGATCAAACTGAACGGGCAGCGCGCCTACCGCCTCAGCCGCAGCGGCACGCCACCGATCCTCGCGGCGCGGTCGGTGCAGGTCCGCTCGCTCGCGCTCCTCGCGCAGAGCGAACACACGTTGAGCCTCGAGCTGTCGGTGTCCAAGGGCTACTACGTTCGCGCGCTGGCTCGAGACCTGGGAGAGGCGCTGGGGCTGCCCGCGCACCTGGATCAACTGCGACGCCTCGCCAGCGGCTCTTTCACGCTGGCCGAAGCGTGCCACTGGCCCCCGGCGAGCGTGCCCGAGTTGCTGCCGTTGCGGTCGGCGCTGCCTCACCTCTTGCCGACGCTACGCTTGAACGGCGAGGGCGTACGGCGGGCGCGCTTGGGGCAAGGGTTACGCCGCGACGATTTTCTCGACGCGGACCGCACGCGCGTCGACGAGGCGCTGGCGGGCGCACATGCAGGCGCTGCGACCACACTGTACGCATGGGTCGACGAAGCCGGGGCGCCCATCGCGCTCGGGGCCTGCGATGGTGTCTCCCTTCGGGTTCGTCGCGGCTTTGCGGCCGAGTTTGATGCCGCGGCGCCCCCTGCAGATGCGCCTGCAGGCGAGAGTCAGATCTGAACAAACATCAAAGTTGGCGGACAGATGGCGCGTAAAAATGCGCATCCGTAGGGTGGCCGACCCGGGCCGATGCGCACGCCAGAGCGTCGATCCAGGAGCGCGGCCAAGTGCGCCTTAACCACGCAAAGGCGCTCCTCGGTTGCGAATTGTGCGGAAAATCCGTACGCTTTTGGGCGAACGTGGGGATTCCGCCCCGCAGCTCGACTTCGCGGCTGCGCGGAGCATGAGCTGACTGCCCAGAGAACCGATTGGACCCGCCAGAACAGATCGCGCAGATAGTGCTGAGAGCGCTTCCAGCATTCATCGCCTCCGTCTACTCGGCCGCGACCGCCGTGTTCGGCGCCATCCCGCACACGCGTCGCGTGGCTCTTCTCGACTCCCTGGGGGTCGGACCGAGAGCTTCGCTGGAGCGCTACCTCGCCAAGACCGAGGAGATCGAGACCCGCTGGCTGGTGCTGCGGGTGCTCGGGGTCTCGGGCAGCGCCGTGGCGATCTATCCGGTGGCCCCGGCTCCGGCCGCGCTCTGGACGATCGCCATCGTGCTGTGCGCCTATGCCGTTCCAAGCCAGTTGATGAGTGCGTTCTCGCGTCGGTTCGCCGAGCGGGCGGCGCCGAGTTTGCTCGGATCTTTGCGGCCGCTCGAGATGTTGGCGACTCCCGTCGCCGCTCCCCTCACCTTTCTGAGCCGGCTGCTCTCGCGCCCGCGCCATCAGGTCGAGCGAGAGCACGATACCTCCCTCACGGAGACCGAGGTGGAAATCCTGGTCAACGAGGGAGAGCTGAACGGTTCGCTCGATCACGACCAGTCCGAGATGATCCGGAACGTGCTCGACTTCGGTGACGTGCAGGCCGGCGACGTCATGCTGCCGCGTATGCAGGTGTCGGCCATCTCGGTGGAGACGGACATCCACGATGTGCTGCACATGGCCGCGGAGACAGGCTACTCCCGCTATCCGGTCTATCGAGACCGGATCGACAACGTCGTGGGCTTCCTGCACGTCAAGGACCTGGTGACTCGCGCCAGCTCCAAAGACTTCAGCCAGCTCAAGGTCAAGGACCTCATGCGCACCCCGGTCGTATACGTGCCGGAGACACAGTCGGCGTCCAGCGTTCTTGCGGGCATGCGCACCGGACACAAGCACCACATCGCGATCGTGATCGACGAGTTCGGTGGCATGGCGGGCATCATCACGCTCGAAGACATCATCGAGCGAATCGTGGGCGACATTCGTGATGAGCACGATGACCCGGAGAAGGCCCCGCCGATCGTCGAACTGGGGGACGGGCGCCTGCTCGTGGATGCTCGCGTCACGATGGCGGGGCTGAGCCGTCACCTCGGAGCGGAGCTGCCGGAGGGCGGAGATTACTACTCGCTCGGTGGCTTCATCGTCGAAGCGCTCGGTCAGGTGCCGCGTCCAGGAGCCATCCTGAACAAGCTGGGCTTCGAATTCATCGTGCGCGAGGCGGACGAACGCCACATCACGCAGGTGGAAGTCATTCCCGGCGCGGACGTGGCGCCGCGCACGTCGAGCCGGCCCAGTCGGCCTCGACCTGCTGCCTAGCTGGCCCGGAGCGCGGCAGCGCGGCTCGGTACGCCGTCAGCGTGAGCTGCCGGCGTGCCCCTGCCGTCGGGCGAGCTGCGCGGCGCGCCGCCGGCTCGAGGCGCACCACTCTCGCGCCGCCCTCTCTTCGGCACCGGGACCCCGGCAGCAGGATCCCGGTACGACGACGAATCAGCCGCCGATCGTCTTGAGCTGCTTCTTGATGGATTCGCCCAGCGCGGCGAAGCCATCCGTCTCTTGCCCGGGGGTCTGGTCGCCCTTCACGAGCTTCTGCAGGTCCGCGAGCTCCCGACGCAACTTCACCATCGTGTCCGCCGGGCAGACCGCGCTCTGAGATTGCGGCGCCACCGGGATGAGCTGATTGTTGGGATCGCCCCCGGAGTAGCGCTTGATGGCAGGCTTACCCTCGCCGGTCTCGAATTGGCCGGGCCAACCGCCCTTTTCGCTGACGGCGAAGCCAGCCGGCAGCACCTGCAGGCTGCCCCACGGGCCCTGCGGCCCCGACTGGACCGTGACGCCCCAGCGCACCTGAGGATTCGATCCCTGCGCCAGGAGTTCTTCCACCGCGGGCTTCGAGATCGTCAGAACGTTGCGGATCTTGTCCTTCTGCGTGTTCACCTTGGCGGCGTCCTCCGCGTAATTGATCAACATCGTGACCAGCTGCGGCTTGAAGCGACCGATGTTCTTGCCGGCCAGGTGAGAGCCGTCGAAGGGGATGTTGATCGCCCCGAGCGCCTTGACCTCGGCGTCCGGATATTTGCCGTCCTTCAACGACTTGAGGGCGCCCGTGAGCACCTCATCGAGTTTCACGACCTCCGCATTGGCGGCGTCGACCTCGACCACCAACTGCTTGGCGCCCACGACCGCCGTCTCGGCGGCGCTGTTGCGCTCACTCAAGCCACCGATCGCGAAGCCGAGCACGCCCCCGACCAGCGCGGTGCCGGCGGCGAGCACGATCACCTTGGTGCGGCTGCCTTGACGGACCGCGCGAAACTCTTCTTCCGCTTCATAGGTCGTTGGCGCAGCGGGACCGCGGATCGGCGCCGGCGCTTGTACGACGGCGCCCACGCCCATCGCATCGAACGACGACCGCACTTGCTGCTGCGGCTGCGCCGCCGGGTAGCCTCCCGTAGCGTAGCCACCCGGTTGCGCCACGGGCGCGGGCGATGGCTGCGACTGGCCCACACCCACCGGCGGAGGAATGGAGGCGCTCGCCGGAGTCGCCCCCGGTCGGCGTCCGAGGCGGGCCTTGAGATCGATCTTCGGCTTGTTCATACGCTCCTGCGAGTCGAGCGCGGCAGGACCCCCGCGAGTCAGCGAGGTTTCGAGGAAAGTCGATTTTCCCTAACCGCTGAAAATGGCTCAGAGACTCAGTCGCAGACCCTAGCCATCGAGCGCTCTTTCGGCAAGGTTCAAAACCTGCTGGGTCGCACCTCAGCCCATTGGCCGGTGAGACCTCGCCGGCGCGGCCTCAGGCGCCCAGCGCCGTGGCTTTCTCCACCAGAGCGGTCAGACGCCGAGCAAAATCCGCAGGATCCTCGAGCGGGCTGCCCTCGGCGATCAGCGATTGATCGTACAGCGTCCGGATCCACGAACGCACGTCGTCTGAATCTGGAGTGACCTCGTAGGCGCGCTCGAGATTGGCCACCACCGGGTGGCTCGTATTGACCTCGAGGATGCGCTTGGAGACCGGCACGTCCATCTTGCGGGCGCGCAAGAGTTGCTCGATGTGCGGCGCCATGCCGCCGTCGGCAATCACCAAACACGCCGGCGAATCCGTGAGCCGATGGGAGGCCCGGACCTCTGCCACCTTGTCCCCGAGCACGGTCTTCATGTGACTGAGCAGCGACTTTCGCTCACTCGGCGCTTCGCTCGGCTTGCCGTCTTCCGTCGTGCCCGCCGCCTCCGGCTCGAGCTTGAGATCGTCGGTCATGGCGTTGACGAGTGGCTTGCCGTCAAACTCGTTCAAGCTGCTCACGGCGAACGGATCGATCGGGTCCGTCATGTAGAGCACCTCGTAACCACGCTTGCGCAGCCCTTCGAGGTGCGGGCCCTTCTCAATCAGCAGGCGCGAGGGCCCCGCGGCGTAATAAATGGCCTTCTGATCGGGCTTCATGCGCGAAACGTAGTCGTCCAGCGTCGACCAGCCTTCCTTCGCGGACGACTCGTACTGCACCAGCTTGGCAATGCGCTCGCGCTCGGATTCCGCGAAGTGTAGGCCCTCTTTCAGCACCGTCCCGTAGGCGGCCCAGAAGGCATTGTAGGCTTCGGCGTCGTTCTTGCGCAGGTCCTCCAGCAGGCTGAGCGTGTGATTGGTGATCTGCTTTTTGATCACCCGCACCGCGCTCGAGTCCTGCAGCATTTCACGCGAGACGTTGAGCGGTAGATCCTCGGAATCCACCACGCCGCGCACGAAGCGCAGGTAGCGCGGCACGAGATCGCTACAGTTGTCGACCACGAACACGCGCTTCACGTGCAAGCGCACGCCGTGCTTGCTCTCGGCGTCGAACAGATCGAACGGCGGGCGCTTGGGCACGAACAAGAGCGCGTAGAACATCTGCGTGCCCTCGACCTGGAAATGCCGATACGCGAGCGGGTCCTCCCAGTCGTGCGTCAGGTGCTTGTAAAAGCCCTGGTACTGCTCGAGGCTCAGGTCTTTGGCAGGACGCCGCCAGAGCGCACTCGCTTGGTTGACGCGCTCATAGCTGGGCTCCGTGCTCGCCGCCCCAGCGGCCGGCTTCTGGAGGAGCTCGATCGGATGGGGAATGTAATCCGAATAGCGTTCGATGAGCTGTCGCAGCCGGAAGGTCTCGAGGTACTCCTTGCGGTCCGCCTTGAGGTGCAAGACCACCGTCGTGCCCTGGACGTCGCGCGACGCGGGCTCGATGCTGAAGCTCTCTTTGGCGTCGGAGGTCCAGCGGAAGGCCTCCTCGCTGGCCGCGGCACGGCTGACGACCTCGACGCGCTCCGCCACCAAAAATGCGCTGTAAAAGCCGACGCCGAATTGACCGATCAACTGCGGGCGTTCGCCGGCCTTTTGCGCGGCCTCGAGGGCCGCCGCGAACTGCCGGGTCCCCGAGCGGGCCAAGGTGCCGAGATTGTCCTCGAGTTCCTGCATGGTCATGCCGATGCCGTTGTCCCAGAACGTCAACGTCTGGTGCTCGGCATCCGGCGTGATTTTGACCGCCAGAGTGGTATCGCTCGGCATCAGCTCCGGCCGGCTCAAGCTTTCGAAGCGCAGCTTATCCAGGGCGTCCGAGGCGTTCGAGATGAGCTCGCGAACGAATACCTCAGGATTACTGTAGAGCGAATTGACGAGTAGCTCGAGCAGGCGGCTGACTTCGGCCTTAAACGGACGGACGGTTGGATCACTCATGGTATCGAGACGCTGACTGGGGAGGTTTGGACCGCAGAATCGCCACGGACGCTTCCCTGTCAAGGCCTGCGCCACGCGGAGACTCCGCTCGAAGATGGACTTCTCGCCCCCCCTGGGCTAGCTGCATGCGGCGAAAGTAGTCGCCCAGCATGACCCTGCCGCCCCATGACGTCTGGCGTAATTGCAATATCTGCAAGGCGGCCATGGGCTTCGAGGCAGAGTATTTTTGTTGCAGTGTGTCCACCTGCAATCGCAAGCGCACCGGCCTTTTTTTCTGCTCCCTGGCATGCTTCGAGGCACACCTGCCCGAGGCGCGGCACCGCGACGCCTGGGCCGAGCGCCAGCGCTCCCCTTCGCGCGCCCAGGCGCTCGCAGAGCTCGCCGAGGACCCGGACGTCCCCCCGGCGCCCGTGGCGCGGCGCGTGGTGAGCTCGGCCACGACCTCGGCTGGTTCCCCGGGGAATGCAGATCGCGAGGCAGAGCGAGCGGAACCCGAGGCAGAGGTGCTCGTCGTCGTCTCGAAGCTCAAGAAGTACGTCAAGGACTGGTCGGGGATGAACACCTCGGATGGCGTGGTCGCCATCCTGTCAGAGCACCTGCGGGAGCTCTGTCGAGAGGCCATTCGCCAGGCGGGGGTGGACGGCCGCCGCACCGTGCTCGACCGCGACTTCACGAAGGTGCTGGAGGCTCTCGCCGGTGCCACCCGAGAGGGCAATTTTCGCCCCCGGCGTTGACAGCTTTCCTAACCCCGTGCGAAACCACCCCGCCGACCGTGCCGGTGCCGGCGAACACAATCGATAGAGCATGCGCAAGACTACCGTCATTGTCGCCTGGGCCGCCGGTCTCGCTGCAGCAGTAGGACTGCCCGGGGTAGCCGTCGCGCAACAGGTGAGGCACCAGGCAGATCCCACAGCCCCCGAGGCCCCGCCACAGCCGGCGCCTCCGGCAGAGCCTCCACCGGCAGCGCCGCCGGCGCCGACGCAGGGAGAGGGCGTGAGCCCGGAGCCTGCACCAGCGCCGGAGGAAGCACCTCCGGGCGAGCTGCCGCCGGGCGAAACGGCCCCGGCCAACCCGCTCGACCACACGCTGTTCCCCAGCCCGTCCACCGACACGGACAGCCTCAAGCGCCAGGGGGACGAGCGCCCCGACGCCCGGCACGAGGGTGGCACCGTCAGTCTCGAAGACATCTTCGCGGAAGATTGGTGGTCGCACGCGCGACCGATCTTCGAGTTTCACGGCTACTTCCGCACACGGGCGCAGCTCTTCTACAACTTCTCGCTCGGGCGTCCCGACGATCCCAACCAGTCTCTCTACCCGCAGCCCTCGGACAACCAGTACCAGAGCATCGCGGGCAACATGGTGGGCAACACCGTCGGCCCCTCGCTGTGCACCGCGGACGAGAGTACGGCGCCCCCCAGCACGCTGAGTGGTCTGCGCGGCTGCCAGGACAAGACGCAAGCCGGCGCAAATCTGCGCTTCCGCCTGAACCCGGAATTGCATGTCTCCGACAACCTGCGGGTGATGAGCCAGATCGACATTCTGGACAACGTATCGCTGGGCTCCAACCCAGAGGGCTACGTGATCGGGCCAGCCGCAAACGGCGGCTACCAGGTCCTGCCGCGCAACGGCTACCTGCCCAACGGTTTCGTCGACGCCGCCCAGGTGCCCCCCACCTCGGGCGTCAACGGTCTCGAAGACAGCGTGCGGGTCAAGCGCGCCTGGGCTGAGTTCACGACCCCGCTCGGGGAGGCACGCTTCGGGCGCATGCCGAACCACTGGGGCCTCGGCATGCTGTACAACTCCGGGGACGGCTACGACGACGACGTGCAATCCACCGTCGACCGCCTGATGATCGCCAGCGGCATCAAGCTGATCGATCTCGTGATCGCCGGCATGTGGGACTTTCCGAACGAAGGCCCGTTGACCCCCGCCGCGTATCCAGGCGGCGAGACCTACGATCGAGCCTCGCTCGACGACGTGAACCAGTGGGGCTTGATGCTGCTGCGCAGCAAGAGCCCGGAGCTCACCAAGCTGGAGCTGGCGCGCGGCAACCTGGTGTTCAACACCGGGATCTACGTCAACTACCGGACCCAGACGCTGGCCAACGATCAGCCGGGCAATGCGGGCGCCAACGTGCCGGGTGCCGACCCGGCCACGCTCGCCAACTCGGGGTTCACGCGGCGCGGCCTGAACATGTGGGTGCCGGACCTCTGGCTCCAGCTGCTCTTCAGGAAACTGCGCGTCGAGGCCGAGGTGGCAGCGGTGTGGGGCTCGGTCGAAAGCACTCGGGCCACGCCCCCCAACAACAGCGACGAGTTTCTGCCCGGTAGCACTGCCAAGCGCTATCTGCAGCAGTATGGTTTTGCCTTCGAGCTGCAGCAGAAGCTGGTGGAGGACCGCCTCCGCCTCAACTTCAAGACGGGCTGGGCCTCCGGTGATGGCGATGCGTTCGACCCGGACTCCGCCGGCAACCTGATCCCGGGGCCCGGTGAGCAGCAGATCAACGACGACACGATCTCGACCTTCCGGTTCCATCCCACGTACCGGGTCGATTCGATCCTCAACCGCTACATCCTGCAGCGCATTCAGGGCGCCTACTACTTCAACCCGAGCCTCGAATACGACTTCTCCCGGCAGCCGAACGGGCAGCGCCTGGGTGGTGGCGTAAACGTGACGTGGACGCGCGCCAGCGAGTTCGTGCAGACGCCCGGGCACGCCGAAGACCTGGGTCTCGAACTCGGCGGGTCGCTCTACTTCCAGTCCAAGGACGGTGGGATCAACGACCAACCCGAGCGCATGGGCGGCTTCTTCGGTCAGCTCCAGTACTCGGTATTGTTCCCGCTCGACGGTCTCGGATACCAAGCGATCCCTCGCGAGCAGCTCAACCTCGATACATCCGCGGCCCAGATGGTGCGCATGTACCTGGGTGTGCTGTTCTGAGCGCAGGTCCGCGAAATCGGCGCCGCCGGGGCGGCGCTGTCCTACCCCGCGCGGCTCGGCCGCTGCCGCTTCGAACGGCGGCGCAGCGCTCGCGCTGACCCTTTGCGATGCAATCTGCCCCGGAGCGGGGCAAGCGTGCGCGCCGGTGCCGCCCGCACGTCGATAGGATCGCATGGGCCAACGCACAACGGCGCTCAACTCAGAGCCTTCTCGGGCCGTTTATTGATCAAGGATGGCCTTGCCCGAAACGGTGCCTTCATCGGCGCCACCTGTCGGGGTGACCTTGGACGAACAAACCACGGGCGCCTCCGGGACACGACTGAAGGTTGCGACCCGACCCGCCGCGGTCGGTGCGACCTGGCTGGACCTGTTCCATCCCGGCAGTCCGTCCGAGCTCACGCTCGAGGCACGAGTCCGCGTCATCGCGGACGTGGCGGGCGCGCTGATCCAGATTCACGAGAACTCCGGCACGGCCAAGCAGCACCGCCGACACGGGCGGCTGACGCCGCGCCACGTGCTGGTGACCGTCGATGGCAGCGCCTGCCTGTTCCACGTCAAGGAGCCGTTCTCCAGACTGCTCCCGCCGCAACCAGACCTCGGCTACCTCGCGCCCGAGCTGCTCATGCAGTCGGCGCCGGCAAGCCAGGAGAGCGATGTCTTCAGCCTCGGCGTGCTGCTCTGGGAGGCGCTCGACAACGGCCGGCTCTTTCCACATCGACGGGCCGCGGCCATCAGTCGCTTGAACGCGCGCTCGCTGCCCACTCCCCGCGCCACCGAGGAATGGGCCCTGCCCCTCGGCGACGTCGCGCTGCGAGCGCTCGCCTACGAACCCGCGGATCGCCATGCGAGCGCCACCGCGTTCTGGCTCGCGCTGCGCGAGCATCTGCCACCGCCCGACGGAGCGCGCAGCGCGCTGTCTCGCGTGGTGCAAAACGCCCTCAAGCTCGAGCTCACCTCCGAGATTCGCGACCTGCCGCCGTACCTGACGCAGGGCCCCTTTCGGAGCTCCAGCCCCGGGCCTCTGATTTCCGAGCTGGCGGGCGAAGCGCCGACGTCGGCGCGCTACTCCATGCAGCCGGAGCCGAGCAGCCGGCGATCGAGCCTGGCGCCCCGGCCCTCCATTCTCGAGGCGTCGAACCCCGCCTGGCTCCTCTCCGACGCGCCACCCCCGCCGCCGGCGTCGTCGCGCCCGAGCGCCCGGGTCAGTGCTCCGCCCTCGAGCGGCTCGCTCGCACGAGGGTCCGGCGCGCCGAGCTCCGGCACGCTCAGCTCCAGCACACCCAGCTCCCTGTCCCTGGGAGCCGGCGCGCCAGAAGCCAAGCCCAAGCCCTCGCGCGCGCCCAGCGCAGACCCCACGCGCGCCAGCATGCGCGTCCATTTGCCGCAGGGCCTCACCGACAATTCCCTGCCTTTCTTCGTCACCAGCCCGCCCGCGCCACGGCCCTTCCCCTGGGGCGCGTTGAGCTTCGCGGCGCTGATCTTCTTCGGCGTGGGCGCGGCCGTGGCGTTCGGCGCCGTGACCGCGCTGCGCGCGCCTCGCACGGATGTCGTCGTGCATGAGACTCCTGCGGCCGCTGCCGTCCCGCCTGCCCGCCAGCTCCCGAGCGCGCCGCCGCAGCCAACGCTACCCAGCGCGCCGCTCCCTGCCGCCGAGATGGCCGCGGCTCCGAGGGCGCCCACGTCAACGCTGAGCAATCCGCCCCCGGCGCCCAGCAAGGCGGGGGATGGCCGCAGTGATGCTCGCCGTCCGCCCAAGCGGGCTCCCCGGGCAACACGCCCACGCCACGCCAATCGGTCCGCCCCCGAGGAACGCGCCAAATCGACCGCCACTGCCCCGGCGGAACCCGCCTCCAGCGCGGAACCCAAGAACAAAGACATCGAGGACCTGCCCTTCGTCACGCAGCCGTACTGAGGCGACGCGCAGCTCTACGACCGGCGGGTGGCGCCCCCGGGCGTAGGGGCTGGTGCCCGCGCCGGCCCGAGAGTAAGCCTGGGCAAGGCCCGCGTGTCTCCGTACACCCCTTCCCCCCGCAGATGGCTTCGCGGTCGGCGCTCGCTCGGCGTGGTCGCGCTGGTGGCGCTGTTTGCTCTGCTCTTCTTCACGATCTGCGAGTCGAAGCTGCGCACGTTGACGGAGCCCTCGGCTGGCTTCGCGTTCCATCAGCACCTGTCGGGCGAAGTAGAAGCGATCGCCATCACCGCGCCGGCGGCGGGCGCTACCGGCGGTGAGCGCGACTGGCGGGTGTTGTCCGTGAACGGGCAGCCGGTGACGAGCGAGCGGCGGGCGATCGCGACCATCTCGCGCGCGCTCCAGATGCAGCCCGGCGCCAGCAACGAGTTTGAGCTGCTGAGCCCGCGCGGACAAAGACGGCATGCCTCGCTCGCCGTGTCGGCGCCGCATTTCATCCATCTGTACGTGTCGTCGCCCGAGACGGTGCTGTATCCCCTCGTCGGCCTCCTGTACGTCGCGCTGGGGCTCTGGGTGTGGTGGAAACGCCCGGAAGATCGCGCGGCAACGCCGATGCTGCTCATGACCCTGACGGCCGCGTGCGTGCTCGGCTGCAGCTTCGGGCTCGATCCCGTTGCCGAGTGGCTGGTGCGCTGGGAGCATTTCGTGCTGCCGCTGTATGGGCCGGCACTGGTGCATTTTGGTCTGAAGTTCACCGGCTATCACCCGCGCCGCCGGCTGCTGACACGAGTCATTCTGCTGGCTGCGCTCGCCCTCGGCAGCTTCGAGCTGTTCTATTCGGGGGCGAGCCCTGCGGTCTGGAAGCTGGGGCAGGTCGCCATTGGTGCGCTGCTCGCCGGCTCGGTCGTCATCACGACGCGACTCGGACTGCGCGTGGCGCACTCCCCTCGCCCACTGGCGTTGCAGCGCCGCGGCCGCCTGCTGGCCAAGACGAGCCTGGTGGCCTTCTTCATCCCCACCCTGACGGTGATCCTGCCCGACGTGCCCGGAGAGTGGGTCGTCGTGGTGGCCTTGCTGCTGACCTTTCCGATGGCGATGGCGTACGCCATCATCCGGCACGGCGTCTTTGACTTCCGGGTGGTGCTCCGCCAGGGCGTCGTGCACGCGCTCTTGTCCGTCGGCGTGCTGATCGCCTATCTCGCACTGACCCTGGGGGCCCTGCGCCTGGCCAGCCTGAGCGATCACAAGGCGAGCTCGCTGACGCTGGCCGCCGTGCTGGTGCTCGGCCTCAGCCTACTGCAGCTGCGGCTGCAGCGCGCCATCAACCACCTGGTGTTCCGCTCGCGCGACGTCTTCGGCGATGTCGTTGCCCTGGCCAGCGCGCAACTGGCGAACGCCAAGACACGAGCGGCGGTGCTGGATGTAGTGCGAGATGCGCTGCTCGGTAAGCTGGAGTTGTCGCGCGCCGCGCTGGCGACGGCCGAACTCGGCACGGGAGCGTGGCAATGTAGCTTGCTCTTGCCCGAAGCCAGCGCGCCGCAGTCAGACAGCCCGCCGCCTCTGCCCGCACAGCTCTGGCCCGCGCGCTATGCCCCGCTGCGCCGGGCGCTCGCCAGCCAGGCCATCGTCACCGCCTACGACAGCGCCGCGGCGTCAGCACACGTCGCGCACGAGCCACGTGTGCGCCGCGGCGGAGCGTCGGCGGAGCCGGCGGCGGAAGGCGACGACGAAGCGACGTTCTGGACCCACTTTGGCTTTCAGGCGGTGGTGCCCCTGGCCGTGGGCACGGAGTCGCTGCAGAGCCGCGTGGTGGGGCTACTCTTGCTCGGTCCCAAGGTGGAGGGCAAACCCCTCGACAGCGCGGACGAGCGACTGGTACTGACGCTCGCTCACCAACTCGCGGTCGCGGTGGAAAACGCCGCCGCCTTTGACGAAATCCGTTCGCTCAAGGACGGCCTCGAGCAACAGGTGGCCGAGCGGACGCGAGATCTGTCCAATGCGCTGTCCGATCTACAGCGCGCCCAGGGGCAGCTCATCGAGTCCGAGAAGCAAGCCATGCTGGGCCGCCTGGTCGCGGGCATGGCGCACGAGATCAATACGCCGCTCGGCACGCTGCGCTCCTCGGTCGATACCTTGCGACGCATCGTCCACACCGTGCCCCAGGGCTTGGCGTCCGGCCTTGCACTTCGCGCGGGCCCGCCGGCGAGCTCCGATGGCCGAGCGCCCCCGTCGTCACGCCCGGGTGGCGCCGTCGACGGTCTGCTCGAAGTCATGGCCTCCAGCGCCGAGCGCTTGCATCAGCTCGTCAGCCGTTTGAAGCGCTTCGTCAGCCTCGATCGAGCCACGCATCAACAGCTCGACCTGCGAGAGAGCATCGACAGTGCGCTCGCCGTGCTGGGACCCAGCCTGACTCCGGGGATCACGATTCGCCAGAATTACTCCGACGCCGACCTGAGCCTGCAGGGCGATCGCGCCAAGCTCAACCAGCTGTTTTGGAATCTGCTGCAGAACTCGCTCACGGCGCTGAACGGCCGAGGCGAGATCCGCATCGAGGCGCGGCGCGACGAGGATCAGATTGAGGTGGACCTCTCCGACAACGGCATCGGCATTCCCGAGGAACGCTTGCACGACGTTTTTGACTTCGGCTTCAGCCAGAAGAACGGACGCGTGGGCCTGCGCCTCGGGCTGCCGACGAGCAAGCTGACGGTGGACGAGCTCGGCGGGGAGATTTCGATCGAGAGCTCGCCGGGGCGCGGGACGTCGGTGCGGCTGCGCCTGCCGGTCAAGCCGCCCTCCGGCGCCAGCGCCGCTTTTGGCGAAAAGGTGGCGTGAGGTGCGGGCTTCGGCGTCTCTCCGGTGGCACGGCGCGCTCTCGTGCTTGGTGGGTGCGCTGGCCTGCGGGCAAGCTGGAGAGGGCGGCGCCAGCCCGGCGCTCGTCACGCTGGGAGGGCGCCCTGGCTATCCAGCGACCACTTCGCGGCTCACCTCCAGCCTGGGCGGCAACCTGCTCAAGTTGTGTCACGCAACGCTCGTGCACCCGGCCTGGGCGCTCACGGCAGGGCATTGTTTCTCGGGCGTGGAGCCAGGCGCCCGCGGTGCCCTGCCCGATTTTGCTCGCGGCTTCTCGGCGGACGAGATCGAGTTTTATCCCGGTGCGCACCGCAGCTCGGCGACGCGCCTGAACGATGTCTGGGCTCGCGAGGATTTCATCGCCGAAAGCGATCTGGCGTTGGTGCCGCTCGAGCCGCCGGTCGACGACGTCTCGCCCGTGGCACGCTGGCAGCCGAGCGACGCTTGTGCCCTGCGTCGCGGGACTGGAGTGATCGGCGAATTTGGTTTGCAAGGGCGGGACGGCCAGGCCTGGACGGCCGACACGGCCCTCCAGGGCCCGGTGGACGCAGCGTCGCTGCTCGGCCCAGGCCATCCGGGCTGGCTCGTCTCCGCCCAAGGCCCCGGCGTGGGCCCGGGAGATTCGGGCAGCGGCGTGACCGCGACGTGGGAGAGCCTCGAGACCGCGGCGCCCGGCTGTGAGCTCGCCGGCGAGGATGATCCCGAGCACGTGCTCGTGGGCGTGGTACAAGACGCAAACCCCCAGGATCCGAGCGCCGCGTTCGGACTCGTGCCGGTGTATCGCGCGGAGCACGCACGCTGGCTCGCCGCGGTGCTCGACGCCACCCCACCTCCCCGCTCCACGGAACCCCCGGTGTTGCCCCCATGATGCCCCGCGATCCCGCCGTCCCCGCGAGCTCGCTCGAGGCCCCCTCCCGCGATCTCGGTGCCGAGCGCCGAGACTATGAGGGCGAGCGGCTGCTCGAGGCCCATGCTCCGTCCGACCCGCTCGTCCTGTTTGCCGAGTGGCTCCAGCGCGCCCTCGACGACGGCCTGCTCGACGCCACCGCCATGTCGCTCTCCACTTGCGCACCCGATGGGCGTCCCAGCTCGCGCATGCTGTTGCTCAAGGGACAGGACGCGCGCGGATTCGTTTTCTTCACGCGCTACAGCACACAGAAGTGCGTCGATCTGCTCGCCAACCCCCAGGGCGCTTTGCTCTTTCACTGGCGTGAACTCAATCGGCAAGTGCGCGTCGAGGCGCAGCTCGAGCGCGTGACCCGGGCGGAGAGCGAGGCCTACTTCGCCACGCGGCCCCGCCTCAGCCAGCTGTCGGCGCGCGCCGCCTCGGGGCTCGGCAAAGTGCCGAGCGCGGAGTTGCTCGAGGCGC
>Ga0315912_10001950_pt1 | contig 23247 bp, 20 predicted proteins | sample VfabasoilMG_FD_204469 | JGI IMG/M metagenome (GOLD analysis project Ga0315912, IMG submission 204469) | Garden soil microbial communities collected in Santa Monica, California, United States - V. faba soil | ecosystem: Environmental > Terrestrial > Soil > Garden | place: USA: California... | reverse complement strand
GCGTGCGGCCTGCTGGCATGCCATCCTCCAAGATCTGGGTGGTGGTGACCGCAACGACGGGCGCCTCCGACATGTCGATGGCGTTGGCCGCAGCCGGTAGCTTCACGTTCTTGTCGACCGGAAGCTCGCCCGTGGCCGAGAAGCTGGCGAGCAGGAAGAGCACGATGCAGAGCAAGAAGTCGATGAACGGGATCAGCGGGATCTCGGTGTTCACCGCGCGACCGCCGCCGCCGGCTGCCTTCTTCTTCACGAAGGCCAGCCGAATACCGTGGAGCAGGCGCCGTCCAGGGACGCTAATCGGCTGATGAAAACGACTGAGTGGTTTGGTTCCAGACATGATGCCTCGGGATTCTCTTGCGACGTCGGCGCCCGTTCAGTCGACCGCGAAGGTCACCTGGAATGCGGGAAACTGCTCCGACTTGCCGCCAGCGGTGTACTCACGCTTGGTCACGTAGATGGCGTCGAGAACGGCGACGACATGCTTGAACTCGGTGGAGTTGTCCGTGTGCAGGATCGCACGGTCGAACTTCTTGTCGGCGGGATTGCGGTGCGAGCCGTTCACCTTCCACTCGGCTTCGATCTTCTTGCCGAGGTCCGGGTAGGTGACGTCTTCGTTGACCGGAACTTCCTTTCGGTCGACGTCGATCGTGTTCACCACGGTCGTACCTTCCTTCCAGATGAGCTGGAACTTGCGCTCGCCGCGCATTTCGACGTGCAGCTCCTTCTCCTTCGGGGGATCGACCGTCTGGTCGTCCTTCGGAGGACCGGGAACCTTCGCGTCGGCTTCGATGCGCGCCATCTGGGACCAAACCGCGGTCACCAGGAGGAACATCACCAGACAGAGCAGGAAGTCGATGAACGGGATCAGCGGAATCTCGTGATTCGAAGACCGCTTTCCATGACCTCCAACGTCGATACCAGCCATTTCTTACCTCTTGTCGCTTCTCGAACTTGAAAGGGGCTCGGCAGGGGGAACCTGCACGGCCTCAGATGAAGCTTCCGACAGCGGGACCGGTCGAGAAGTTCTCTCGACCGGGCGCCGCCGGCTCAGCATCACATCGCGTGCTCGAGACCCTCGAGATTGACCTTCTGGCGGTTGGCGACGACGAGGTTCAGCACGCGAACGCTGGCCTCGTTGATGTCGTCTTCCATGCCCTGGGTCTTGGTGTTCAGGAACGCGAAGCCCATGAGGCACACGATCGCGGACAGCAGGCCCCAGGCGGTGCAGTTCATGGCTTCGGAAATACCTTCCGCCAAGATGCGTGCCTTCTGGCTGGGATCCACCGACTCGCCGCCGACCGCGCCGAAGGCCTTGATCAGGCCGACGATGGTGCCGAAGAGGCCACAGAGCATGGCCAAGTTGGCGAACAGAGCGAGGAGACCCGTGCGCTTGTTGATCTTGGGCATCTCGACGAGCGCCTGCTCGTCCATGGCAGCCTGGACTTCCTCATCCGGCCGGTTCACCTTGACCAAGCCTGCCTGCACGATGCGAGCGAGCGGTGCGTTCGCTGCCGAGCAGAGCTTCACGGCCTTGGCCACATCGCCTGCCAGGATGCACTTCTGCATGGTGGCCAGGAAGACGTCCTTGTTCATCGTGCCGCCGATCAAATAGACCGTGCGTTCGGTGATCACGGCAATGCCGCAGATGAGCCAGAACGTGATGAGGTGCATTGCCCATCCGCCCATTTGGTAGTGGTGCCATGCGTCTGACATGTGTCTCTCGTCCTCTTGAATTGGGTGTGCTGAGTGCGGTCGAACCCGGGCCCCGCAGGATGTGGTGGCCAAGGGCCCGGTGTCCGACTGGCGGGAACCGTTAATTTCGTCCCGTCGTGCCCGACAACTTGCCGCAATTGTTGACTATTTTCCGATTTTTGCCGCTCCAGGGCGGGTTCGGACCGTGCAATCTTGCTGAAATCCGCCCACTCGCGTCAAGAGGCAGTGAACGATCTTGGGGATGTTCGGGGTAAGGTGGAATTCTTTCCCCACGCGAAACAGGCCCTTCCCACCCCAAGGGTACCTCAGACCCCCGTCCGCAGGCCTCGAGCGTAGGCTTACCGGAGGGCTGGGCTCGCAGGGGCCAAACTCGGCCGGAGCGGTCGGTTGCGACCGGCCGCGGGGGCTCGTTATAGTCCGGAGCGTCGCCTGCGCGCCCCCGGCGCGCTCCGAGCGGTGCCCTCAGCCCAGGCGAGGGGGCGAGGGGGCGACGAGGGAGCCCAGCGGGCCCCGGGGGAAGAGACCGGAAGAAAGATGAAAGGATTACAGGGGATGCACCTCCTTTTGGCCGCTGGCGGTTCGAGCCAGGTCAGCCAGCTCATTGCCGCCTTCAAGCACAACCCGACGTTCATGGTGCTCAACCTGATCACGTCGGCGATCGTGCTCACCCTCGTGATCGAGCGCTTCTACTTCCAGCTCACGCGCTACCGGGTCAACTCGCACGAGTTCTTCGCTCAGATCAAAAAGCTCGTGCTCGCGGGCAACGTGGATCGCGCCATCAAGCTTTGCGAAGCCGGGGACTACCCCGTGCTGCGCCTGGTGAAAGCGGGTCTCGTGCAGGCCAGCCGCGGGGAGGACGAGATCGACGCGGCCCTGAGCGAGAGTCTCTCGGACCTGAAGCCCGAGGCCGAGAAGCGAATCGGCGCCCTGTGGTCCCTGGCGAACATCGCAACCTTGATTGGACTGCTCGGCACGGTGTCGGGCTTGATCGCGACCTTCGCTGCCATTTCTCGACCCGACCTGTCGCAATCCGACAAGCAGAGCCTGCTCTCGAACGGCATCGCGGAAGCCATGTACAACACCGCGCTCGGCCTCGGCATCGCGGTGTTCTGCATGATCACTCACATCATCCTGCACACGCGCGCCAAGGCGATTCAGCACGATCTGGAAACTCTGATGGAGCGCACGTTCAATCTGCTCACCATCTCTCGCGGCCGCACCTGAGCCGAAGCCCATGGCCAGGCTGAGCGCCGCACAACGAGCCAAAATCCGGCGTCTCAGTCGGCCTCGCGAGCTCGCACCCGACGAGGAGGGTGGTGAGCTCAACATCGTGCCGTTCCTCGACATCATCATGAACATCTTGATCTTCGTGCTGGCCACGGTTGCGGTGACCTTCACTACGACGATCGAGACCACCCCGCCCTCGTCGGGCAGCCCCAAGAATCCGGGAGAGCCCAAGGAAACGCTGAACATGACGGTGCTCATCGTCAACGACGGCTTCAGCGTGAAGGCCGCGGGGGGCAACGTCGCGGCGGGATGCCGCGGACACGGCGCAGGCTTGGCCGTACCGAATCGGGGAGGCAACTACGACCTATCTGGCCTCACGGTGTGCGCAGAGACGCTCAAGGGCATGAAGGAATCCTTCGCCGAAGAAACGCAGGTGTTCCTGTCCGGCAACAACGACACGGAGTACGGCTTGATCATCAAGGTCATGGACGCACTGCGCACCGGCAGCGATGGCAAGACGCCACTCTTTCCCAACGTCAACTTCTCGGCGCGGACCCAATGAACGGCAGCGGACAAGAACGCCTCCCCAAGGCGCAGTTCAAGGCCAAGCTCCGGCAGGCCATTCGGCGCGGCGCGGCCGAGCCGGAGATCAATTTCCTCAACATCACCGCCATGCTCGACATCATGACCATCATCTTGGTCTTCTTGCTCAAGAGCTTGGGTGAATCCGCCGCGGCCGTCCCGCAAAGCGACGATCTTCAAATCCCGACCTCCGTGCTCAAGACCGAGCCGTCGCAGGAAGGCGTGATCGTCACTCTCTCCAAGACCCAAATCCTGCTCGATGACACCCAGGTGCTCAGGCTGCCGAGCCGGGAGTCGATGGTGCAGACGGGCGTCGGCGCCGCCAACAAGCGCAACGGTCCGAACGACCTCTACATCACGCCGCTCGGCAACGCTCTGTCGCGCGCACGCGAGGCCGACAAGGTGGTGCGCCAGACCAAGGGGCGGGATGCGAGCTATTCGGAGGCGATCATCATCGCCGACCATACGACGCCGTACCGGCTCCTCATGGAGGTCCTGTTTACCTTGGGACAGAACGAGTTTGCGCGTTACCACCTGATGGTGATGCAGGCGAAAAATCCGGGCTAGGCCCCCCTAGTGCCCGCTTCCCGCCCAAAAGCCCGCTCAGCGTCGATCCGGGTTGCTGAGGGAGCGGGGCTCGGGTAGTGTCCGGCCCGAGGCGTTCGTTAGAACGACTCGACCCTGATCTCACGTCTCCTCCCCACCGGGGCGACGCTCCGCAGGCACTCACACCTCCCCGCCGAGGTGCCGAAGAGCGCGTTTCGGGTGGCCTGCCAAGGAGGGCTGGACGTGACAGGGCAGCGCGCTCTCCCAGCCTCTCCGTGCGATGTAACCCGTGGCGCTCCCCTTCCTGCTCTCCCTCATCGACGCCGTCTTGGTCCTTTGCGCCGCCCTGCTCGGCCTAGGCGCGCTCGGCAGCGCCAAGGATCGCCCCGAGCCGGCGCGCGTCGTCGCCGCCGCCGAGCGCGGCGCGCTCGATCTGCTCGTGCAGGCGTCTCCTTTCGGCGCGCTCTTCTTGGTGCTCTTTCTCGGGCTCGGCGCACTTTCGGGTGCACCGTTTTGGCCCCTCATTTTTGCCGGCCTGCTCGGCGCGGGCGTTGCGTCGCTCGGGGCGTGGCTTTCGAGCTGGCAGGTGGCCCGGACCACCGCACGGCTCAGCCGGGGGCAGCAGGCAGAGACGCTCGCGCGCGAGGTCGGTCGCCTGAACACGGTCACGTTGCTATTGGCCGCTGCTGCGGGGGGCGGCCTGACTGCCTTCTGCTTCGGCTGGTTTCCCGAGGCGCCCGCACAGACCTCTCTCGCCAGTGCCGCGAGCGCGATCGGGCTCCACGCGGTCCTCGCTCGCCCGGGCGTGCTGGCCTGGGCCGGCGCAACGCACGGCGGCGCCGCGGAAGACCTCCACCCCGGCTCGCTGACGGAGCTGGTCGGGGCGACGTTCGCAGGCACGTGGCTCCTGCACACGAGCGTGCTCGCCCTCTCTGCGCTGGGAGAGCTCGCCCTGCTCACGCTGGCGAAAGGAGCGCCGCTCGGGCTCGGCACCTACGCGCTCTTCTTGCCTCCGGTCGGCCTTCTTGCGTTCGCCTGCGGCGGGCTCGGCACTCGAACCGGGGCACGCGACGTGGCCCAAGCGCTCTGGATGCGAGAGCTCCTGATCACGCTTGGCGTACTTCTAGGGGGCGCATGGGCCGTGCGCGGAACCCTTTCGGGCGATGCTGCGCGAGCTTGGGCCCCCTCCCTCGTGAGCTACTTGTGCGCATGCTTCGGTTTCGGGGCCTGGGTCCTGGGCAGTCGGGGCAAACGCGAGGCCACGTTCACGGCGCCGCTTGCGCTCTTGCCGGTGCTGCTCCTGGCCGTGATCGTCGACCCCACCGAGCTCGGTGGGGAGAACGCCGTCCTGCTTCTGGTCACTGGGGCCGCCGTTGCGCTCCTGCCCCTGGCCGCCGCGTACCGCATCGGCGCGTCCGTCCTTTCGGCAGCCGCTACTTGTGAGCTCTTGGCCGGCGGCGCAGAGGAGTCGACCTGGGCCAGCGCGTCCGATCGACCCACGCCGAGCCCGGGGCAGCAGGCGCTCTTCTTTCCCCTTTCCTGTCTGGTCAGCCTGTGCGTCCTGGCGAGTCTGCTCTGGCCGTGGCAGGAGGCAGCGCGGCCGAGCCCACTTCTGCTCGGGCTGGGGGCGCTCACGTCCACGCTCTCGCTGTCGGCGCTGGCGCGGCGTCAAGCGGCCTTGGGCACAGCGGGCGGCGCCGAGCTGATGCAACTCTCGAGCAGCCGCCCAAAGGACGGTAGCTTGCTCCTCGGCGAGGGTTTGGCATTGCTCAAGCGGGCGGCGGGAGAGCAGCAGCTCGCCTTTTCTCTCGTGCTGCTCGCGCCACCGCTCCTCCTAGCCGGGCTTTCGCGCCTGGGCTTCGCCGAGGCCGCCGATGTGGCTGCGGGCTTTGCCGCCGGCGCGCTCTTTTCGGCCGCACTCGGCGAGTGGCGGCCCCCTGCGCGCGGGCCACAGGCGGCGCTGACGACGTTCGTGTGGCCGCTTTCGCTCTACCAGCTCAGTTGGTCGACCCTGCTCCTGATTTCGCTTCCGTCAAACCCCTGACCTCCGTCTTCTCGAAAGTACCCCGTCATTTGTCCACCATTTCCGATGCGCTCTCGACGCTCTCCGATCGCGGGCTTCGCCGCTTGCTCGGCGCTCGCACGTTTCTGCGCGGCCTGGACTACGAAAAACGCCGCGTCGTCGAGCAAGTTGCGGTCGACGACACCGAGGCCACTTGCACCGTGCGCGGCTCGGACGCCGAGCCCTACGACGTGAGCATCCGGCTGGGTAACGAGGGGGTTACTTCCACCTGCAGCTGTCCCGCGTTCGCCAAGACTGGCCAGCACTGCAAGCACGTGGCTGCCCTGCTCATCCACGTGCGGAACAAGGCTCGCGCCAAGGCACCGCGACCCGCCGCCCCTGCGGTGCCACCCGTCGCTCCCATCCTCGCCACAGCGCCGCGACTGCTCGAACAGAGCAAGGCCAGCCGAAGGCGCGAACGCAGACGGCGCAACCAGGTCCAGCAGAACGCGGTCCCGCCCGGTCTGAGACCGCCGCCGGCTCTGGATGCGTCCGCTCGGCCTACCGGCATCGGGGCCTGGATGGCGCCGCCCAACTCGACCAGGCCCATGGCGCTCGAGTTCCGCGTCCACGTCCGCGCGGGCGGGCTCACCGTGACCGTGCTCGACACCGACGGGCGCATTCCGCTCCTCCCGAGTGTTGCCCTCTCCTGGCAGGCCCTGGCACCCAGCGGTGACCGCGACGCTCTGCGCGTGCTCGCACGCCACGAGTCCGGAAACCCGAGACACCCGGCGGTGGACATCCGCGGCGAGGATGCAGCCGAGCTCCTGCCCCTGCTTTCGGGACGGCGCGTGCTGCTCGAGCCAGCACTGATGCAGCTCCGGTTCTCCGAAGAAGTCCTCAGGCCGCGCTTCGACCTGGAGATGGTCGGCGCGGACACCGTCATCGCCAAGGCCTCGTTCGTGCGCCCGTCCGACGGTCGTGTGTTCTCGCTTTCGAGCGGCGGCTGGTTCGAAGGCTGGCCCGGCTATCACATCGACACCAACGAGGGCACGGCTCGCCCCATCGACAAGCGCGTGTCGCCGAGCGCGCTCAAGCGGCTGCAGAACAGCCCCACCATTGCCGAACCCGCGAGTGAGCTCATTTCGGTGATCACCTCCGACCTGCCGCGCGTAGCCCTCGACGTCGGCGCCGACCTGCCGGACCTCGACCAGGTGGCAGACGTCGTCGACCTCAAGCCCAAGTTCGTCTTCCGAGCTGGCGGCAGCATCACCGAGGTCGAGGCCACGCTTTCCGCACACTACGGGGACCTGGGCATCGAAGTCCGCGCCGACGGCATCTCCCCGCCGGTGATCGTGCGCCCGCCCGAGGAAGGTCAGAAGCGCGCCCGCTGCATCCGCACCGACATCGCCAGTCAACAGGCTGCCGTCAACCTCTTGCTCGACCAGGGCCTGTCGCCGAGCGACAGCGGCGAGCATTTCACCGCTGATGGCGAGGACGCCATCTTCTTCTGGTCCGAGGGCGTGACCCAGCTGCCTCGCGACTGGCAGATGTACGTGCCCGAGGAGCTCTTGGGCACGAAGGTCCGGCATTCGGCGCTGGCCATGAACGCACGCGTGTCGAGCGGTGTCGATTGGCTGAACGTGAAGATCAGCTGGGAAGCCGACGGCGTCAGCGTCGCGCGGGACGACATCGTGCAAGCGCTGCGCGAGGGTAAGAAGTACGTGAAGTTGTCCGACAACAGCTTCGCCTCGCTCGACGCGGACCGCGTGAAAGCGCTGATCGATCGGGAAGTGGAGCTTTTGGCTGGCGCTAGCAAGCAAGGCAAGCTGCCCCTCAGCCAAGCTGGGCGCGTCCAGGAATTGCTCGAGCACGCCGACGTGAAGACCATCGCTGCCAGCGCCAAGACCCTGTTCGAGAAGATCAGCGGCGTCGACACGATCAAGAAGGTCAAGAAGCCCCGCGGGCTCAAGGCGACCCTGCGCCCCTACCAGGAGCAGGGCCTGGCTTGGCTCCGGTTCATCCACGATCTGGGCTCGGGCGGTGTGCTCGCCGACGACATGGGTTTGGGCAAGACGGTGCAGACGATCGCGCTCCTGCTCTCGCTCCAGGCGGAACGCGAGGAGGGCAACATCAAGACGCTGATCGTGGCGCCTACGTCCGTCGTGACCAACTGGCACCGCGAGCTCGAACGCTTCTCGCCCACGCTGACCGTCGCTCTCTGGCACGGAGCCGGCCGCAAGGAGCAGAAGGACGAACTGCAGAGCGCCCACGTGATCATCACGAGCTATGCGCTGCTCAGGCGTGACATCGAGTTCCTCAAGACCCTCAACCTGGACTACTCGATCCTGGACGAAGCGCAGGCGATCAAGAACCCGCTCAGCGCCACCGCGCAGGCGGCCAGAGAGCTCGGCGCCAAGCGCAAACTCGCGCTGACCGGTACACCGATCGAGAATCGCCTGAGCGAAATCTGGTCGATCTTCGACTACGTGAGCCCCGGCCTCTTGGGCCCGCTGCAGAAGTTCGAGGAACGCTACGCGCGGCCAATCGACCAGGGCGATTCCAAGCAGGCCGCGCGTTTGCGCGCCACCATTCACCCGTTCATCCTGCGCCGCACCAAGAACGAGGTCGCCAAGGACCTGCCCGAGAAGCTCGAGTTCGACAAGATCGTCGACATGACGCCAGAACAGCGCGCCATCTACCTCCAGGTGCTGCGTGAAGTGCGCGCGCAAGTCCTGGGCGAGGTGGAACGCGTGGGCGTTGCCAAGAGCCAGCTCCACATCCTGGCCGGTTTGACCAAGCTGCGGCAGGCGGCATGCGACCCCCGTTTGCTCGGGCTACCCAAGGAGCTCAGCCACGACGACAGCGGAAAGCTGGCCGTCTTGCGCGAGCTGGTCGAGGAAGTCGAGGAAGGTGGCCACAAGGTGCTCATCTTCAGCCAGTTCGTGTCGATGTTGAAGCTCGTGGCGAACGCTCTCGACGAGGACAAGATTCGGTACGAGTACCTGGACGGCAGCACGCAGGACCGCGGCGAGCGCATCGATCGCTTCCAAACCGATCCCACCATCCCCGTCTTCTTGATCAGCCTGAAGGCAGGTGGCACCGGCCTCAACCTGACGGCGGCCGACACGGTCATCCACTTCGATCCGTGGTGGAACCCTGCGGTGGAAGATCAGGCCACGGACCGGGCTCACCGCATCGGGCAAAAGAAGGTCGTCTCCGTGTATCGACTGGTCGCAGCAGGCACCATCGAGGAGAAGATCCTGGAGCTCAAGGCGCGCAAGAAGGACCTGGTCTCGGCCGTCTTGGAAGCGGACCAAGGCGGGGCCAAGAAGCTCTCTCCAGCCGACATCGACGACCTGTTCCGACTGGACTGAGCCGGCTCGACCGTGCCCGCTCGGCCGTGCTGGTTCGGCCGGACCACCGCGCTCCGCTCAGTTGCGCATCGACACGCTCATCAAGAGCCCCAGGCAGATGAGCATGGTGAGCAAGCTGCTGCCTCCGTAGGAGAAGAGCGGCAAGGTCACACCCACCACGGGCAGGAGGCCCATCGACATGCCGAGGTTGAAGGTCGCCTGCCAGAAGACGACTCCTCCGGCTCCCACCGCTACCGCCGCCCCAAAGCGATCCTTGGCCTGCGAGGCGATGCGGATGGTCCAAAGCGCGAGAAAACAATAGAGGATCAGGAGCACCAAGCTGCCCAAGAACCCGAATTCCTCGGCAAACACGGCGAACGGGAAGTCCGAGTGCTGGTCGGGCAAGAAGCCGAATTGGTTCTGCGTGCCCTGCATGAAGCCTTCGCCAATGACGCCCCCGTTTCCAATCGCCGTTTGAGCCTGGAGCGCATGCCAAGCCGTATCGGCTTTGTCGGCCTCCGGGTCCAAGAAGCTACGGATGCGGTTCTTCTGGTACTCACGCATGCCAAACTCCCAGAGCAGGTAGCCGGCGCCGGTCGTGAGTCCCAAGCCCCACACCATGGCCGTGGCTCGGATGCGCGTGATCATGAGCATGGACAGCGTCGTGAGCAGGTAGATGAGCGAGGTGCCGAGGTCCGGCTGCAGCATCACCGCTGCCGTGGGCAACGCGGCGTAGGTGAGCGGGACGACCATATCGAGTAATCCGCGCGCGTCGGTTCGGTGATCGCCGTGGATGTGCCTGGCGACCATCAGCACCACGAGCGGCTTCATGAACTCGCTCGGCTGGAAGGTGAAACTGCCCAGCTTGAGCCAGCGCTGCGAGCCTCGAACGTCCGTGGCGAGCACGAACACGAGAAGCAAGACCAGCATGCCGCCGACGTACAAGATGGGCGCGAGGCGCTCGAAGTGGCGGTAGTCGATGGCCGCCACCAACATGGCCAGGAGCAGCCCCACGACGATCCAGTAGATCTGAGTGACGTAGACGTCGGCCAGGACCGAGCGCTGACTGGCGCCAACGTAGGCGCTGGTAGCGCTGTACAGATTGACGACGCCAATCGACGCGATCAGCACCACGACGACGAGAAGCCACATGTCGATGTGCGGCCCTCCGCGAAAAGAAACGGTGTGGCGTGCCACTAGCGCTGCTCCTTGCGGTCGGAGGAGCGGTCGGAGGAGCGGCCCAGGCGTTCAGCCTTCAGGCGCTGCCAGTCGGCGACGACCTTCATCGCCACCGGCACGGCGTTCTTGCCGCCACCCCCGCCGTGCTCCACCAGCACCACGACGGCAATTTCCGGAGAAACCACGGGCGAGTAGCCGGCGAACCAAGCGTGGTCGCGGTGGAAGTACTGCACTTGCGCCTGATCGGAGCCGCGCGGCGCAATCTGGCTGACCTGGGCGGTGCCCGTCTTTCCCGCCAAATCGACGCCTTCCATGCGCTCGGCATGGGCGGTGCCGTCCCGATCGGCGACCACCCCTGCCAGGCCCGTGAGCAAGCGGTCGAGGTGACGAGGCTCGACGTCGACCAGGCGCCGCACGCGCGGAGGGAAGTCCTGCACCACCGTGCCGTCCGCGGTTTCGATCGAGCGCACCACCTGGGGCCTGTAGAGCGTACCGCCGTTGGCGAGCGCGGCGTAGGCCAAGGCCAACTGCACGACGTTGACCGTCGTCGCCCCTTGTCCGATCGCCGCGAGCAGCGTGAAGCCGCCGCGGAAGGCCCCCTTGTAGCGCCGGGTGTACCAGGCGCGGGTGGGCATGCGCCCCCGCGCCTCGGGGTTGACGCCGATGCCCGTGGCGGCGCCGAAGCCGAAGCGAGTGCCTACCTCGGCCAAGGCGTCGATTTGGATGCGCGACCCGAGCTCGTAGAAATAAGTGTTGCACGACTGCACGATGGCGTCGTGCAGGTTCACGTTGCGGTGCACCCCCGTGCAGCGGAAGTAGCGCTTGCCGTACTCGTAGCCGCCGCGGCAGTCCACGCGCCCGAACGGATCCAAGAGGCCACTTTCTAGGCCTGAAAGCGCCGAAAATGGCTTGTACGTCGAGCCGGGCGGGTAGGCGGCGGAGATGGTGCGGTCCAAGGTGGGCTTCAGCGGGTCGGCGTAATAGCGCGTGAACGCCTCGCGCACGGCGTCCTTGCCGCTGCCGCCACTCACGGCGTTGGCGTCGAAGCTCGGTTTCGACAGCGCTGCGAGCAGGCGGCCCGTGCGCACGTCCACCACGACCACGGCGCCGGCCAGATGACCGCGCATGGCCTCGCTGGCCGATCGCATCAGGTCGACGTCGAGCGTGAGCGAGATGTCGCGCCCCGGCGTGGGGTCTTCGAGGTGATCCCCACCCAGGTACCGTTTCTGCAGCTCTTCGACGTGTTCCCGTCGGGCCTTCTTGCTGATGAAACGCTGAAAGCCGCGCTGTCCGCGCAGGTAGCTCTCCCAGCGATGCTCGACCCCGACTGCGCCCAAGCGGTCGCCGGCCCGATAGCCTGCGTCGGGCTGCTCAGCCAGGATTTCGGCGTCGACCTCGCGCATGTAGCCCAGCATGTGGGCTCCGAGCTCACCGTAGGGGTAGGAGCGGACGGCTGCTGGGCTGACGCGAACACCGCGAAAATCACTGCGGTGCGTCTCCAGCATCGCCACCACGTCGCGACTGACGTCCACGGCGAGCAGCGTCGACTGATCCGCGCGCGGTCCCCCTTTCAGAGCGATGCCGCGAATTCGCTCCAAGAGCTCCTTCTCCTTGTCGGCATCGACCTTCAGCACAGCCGCGATGCGGGGCCACGTCTCCTCGAGATCGACCTGCGAGGGCACGATGTGCACGTCGTACGCCGGACGATTCGACGCCAGGACTCGTCCGAGTGCATCGCGGATGACGCCACGAGTGGTCGCGAGCCGCGTTTCGCCGATGATGTTGCGACGTGCCTCGGCGTCGTGCACGTCCCCCTCGATGACCTGGAGAATGAAGAGGCGCACGGCCATGGCCAAGAAAGCCAGCACGACGAACAAGCGCAGCCAGCGATAGCGCTTGCGGAACTCGCCAACGTCGGAGCGCTGAATCAGAGTGGCCATCGTTCTTCTGGCTCGACCGGCTCAGGAGCCCGCACCCGACGTACCGGACTGACCCGCGCTACCGCTCTGCGGGGCGCGACCTGGTCCACCCCAGGCAAAAATGGCCAACCGGTGCGAGAGGTCGAAAACAGCGGGAGCTAGGAGCGTGGTCGAAATCGCCCGCGGCAAGAGCAGCGCCGTGAGCTCGAGTGGGCGCTTGCTGTCTTGGCCGAAGATGGCGAGCAAGGTCAGGATGATGGCGCTTTCGGCCAGCGAAGCTGCGAACGCAAGTGGCAGCCGCATCACCACCGACTGCGTGCTCACGCGGGCGCTGGCAATTTTCGACAGCCACCATACGGCAACCAACGTGAAGCGGTGAATGAACGCTGGTCCACCGCCGAGCAAGTCGAGCTCCCAGCCCAGACCGAACGACAAGAGCGCCCCACGCGCCATCGATTCCTCGTGGATGCCGAGGTAGACGACCATCGGCAGCACGAGGTTGGGCGTGGCGCCGGTGAGCAGTGGGCGGAGCTCGATGCCCAGCACGCTGACGCCACTTGCCCAGGGCAGGAAGCGGAACACCACGCCCTGCAGCAGGATCAGCACCAGACCGACGAGGAGGTAGGCGGTGCTCCTCATAGGGCGCTCCTCGGGCAGGGGCTGTTCACGGGCTCCTGGCTCCAGACTCCAAGCGCGGACAGTCTCCGGGCACTTCCCCTACGACGACCAGGACGCTGTCGAGCCGAGAGAAGTCCACCGTGGGCTCGGCAATGACCGCCTGGTAGCTACCGAAGTCCCGCTTCACCACCTGGGTGACCTTGGCCACCGCAATGCCCTCCGGGAAGCGGCAGCCCACGCCGCTCGTGACCAAGAGGTCGCCCACCTCGACCTCGTCCGAGCGTCTGACGTACTCGACCTTGACCGCGTACTTGGACTCGTCGCCGACTCCGCGCACGAAACCGCGGGCGCGGGTGCGGGGCACCACCACATCGACGCCGAAGCCGGCATCTGCCACCAGCTGCACCGTTGCGCTATCGCCGCTCACCGTGCGAATGAGGCCGACGGCGCCGCCGGGCCCAATCACCGGCATGTTCTGGCGTACGCGCGCGCCCCCGTGATCGATTGCGAGCTGCGCGACGCGGAAGAACTCGGTGGGCGTCTTGGTGGTGATGGCCGCGCTGATCGTTTCGACCGGCAGGCTCTCCTTCAGGCCCAGCAGGCCGCGCAAGCGATCGTTCTCCGCTTGCACACGAGCCAGCTCCCCCACGTCGTGGCGCAGACGCTGCATCTCACGCGAGAGGCGATTGTTGTCCCGTCTCACGTCCACGAGATAGACGTAGTCGCTGAACCAGTCCGACAGCCGACGCGCGCTGGCTGCCGCTAGGAACTGCACCGGTGCCATGACGCGCATCAAATTGCGGTCGATGCCGTTCAAGTCTTCCGGATTTCTGATGCTCGCGCGCAGGAAGAAGAAGGGCACTGCCAGGAGCAGGATCACCAGAATGATGTCACGATAGCGCCTGTAAAAACCCACGGCTCACGGCCTCGTGCTCGTCCTTGGCCCGCTCAGCATCAACCGCTCAGCATCAACCGATCGTGACTTCCTTCAACAGATCGATGTGGTCCAGCGCCTTGCCGCTACCGAGGACCACAGCGCTGATCGGATCGTCGCTCACCATGACCGGTAGCCCGGTCTCCTCCCGCAAGAGCACATCGAGGTTCTTGAGCAGCGCCCCACCGCCGGTCAAGACGACGCCCTTGTCCAGAATGTCAGCCGCCAGCTCAGGCGGGGTGCGCTCGAGCGCGAGCAGCACCGCATCGACGATGGCATTGATGGGCTCGGCGAGCGCGTCCCGCATCTCGTCCGAATTGACGACCACCGTCTTGGGCACTCCGGCGACCATGTCGCGGCCCTTGACCTCCATCGACAGCTGCTCCTCGAGAGCATAGGCGTTGCCAATGGTCACCTTGATGCGCTCGGCCGTCTGCTCGCCGATGGCCAAGTTGTACTTGCGCTTCATGTAGGCGACGATGGCTTCGTCCATCTTGTCGCCACCGACGCGGACGCTCTGCGAGTAGACGATGCCGGCCAGCGAAATCACCGCGACCTCGGTGGTGCCGCCGCCGATGTCCACCACCATGTTTCCGCTGGCTTCGGTGATGGGTAGGCCCGCTCCGATTGCAGCGGCCATGGGTTCCTCGATCAGGTAGACCTCGCGCGCACCAGCGCTCTCTGCGCTCTCCTTGACCGCCCGTTTCTCGACCTCGGTGATGCCGAAAGGGACGCAAATGATGATGCGCGGCTTGACCAGGCTGCGACGATTGTGCGTCCGCGTGATGAAGTAACGCAGCATCGCCTCGGTGATCTCGAAGTCCGCGATCACGCCGTCGCGCAAGGGGCGGATCGCCTCGATGTTGCCCGGGGTCCGACCGAGCATCTCCTTGGCCTCGCGCCCGACCGCCAGCACCCGCTTGTCCCCCCGGGCATCGCGCTGCACCGCCACCACCGAGGGCTCGCAAGACACGATCCCCTTACCCTTGACGTAGATCAGGGTAGTGGCCGTACCCAGGTCCACGGCCAGGTCGTTGGAGAATAGGCCTGAAGCCCAGTCGAGTATCATCGAGCAATCGGTTGTGTGTGCGCCTGGCGCACAACGGGGAGGAAGCTCTTAGCACGCTCGGAATCACCCGTGCAACTGCAGCCCCCCTTACATAGCTGATTGATATGATTGATCAATCCCCTGGACGACCCGGGCCGCTGACCCACCCCCACGGGCCCGCGCGCGGCCAAATCTCCCTCGGTTGAGGGTGTCTGCGCCGCGAGCGAGGACCATCGGCGGCCTCAGGCAGAAAGAAGGCGCAAACGGAAACGGAAAGCCTCGCTGGCTCCCGAGCTCGCACTCCGTGCGCGATCCGTCCGGAAACATTCAGCGCTCCGGCTGCTTCTCGGCCCTGCTTCTCGGACGGCGGCCGACCCCAGCGACGGGTCGACAGGGCGCTCAGTCGTCGTCCTTGTCCCACTGTTTCCAGCTGCTGCCACCGCCGCGCTGGCGCTTACCAGCCTGGTACTGGTCTCCGCCCTTCTTCTTCTCGGCGGCGCCACGCTCCTTGCGGCGCGGGTCGGTCTTCCGGCGCCGCCCTTCCTCGTCGAGCGGCGGCGGGGTGGGTTCAGACGAGAAGTACTCGGGCTCCGGCTCGCGCGGCACGGCACGGGGACCGCGCACTTCGTAGCGGGCCTCAGGCGGACCATCGTCGCGGGGGCCACGGCCGGGGCCTCCGCCCGGTCCCGGCGGACGAGCACCTCGGGGCTGTGCGGGGCTGACCACGATGCTGCGCCCGCGCAGGGTGGCACCGTTGACGCGCTCGACCGCCCGGGCGGCGGTCTCCGCCGAGTCGAGGGTGGCAAACCCGAACCCACGCGGTCGCCCATCGGGCCCCGCCGGCAGGGTGACGCGCACGACGGGTCCACAGCCCTTGTCAGCGAAGAGTTGCGCGACTTCGTCGGGCGTGGCGTCGAACGGAAGCTTGCCCAAAAAGACCGTGGGCTCCTCGCCGCGCGGCTGCCTCGGCGGGCCGCCCTTCTGCGGACCTTGGCTGAACTCGCGCAGGCTGATCGAACGGCCCGCGCAGAGGGCACCCTGCAGCTTCGAGCGCGCCGCCAGGGCTTCCTCCTCGGACGCCAGGGTCACGAAAGCAAAGCCACGCACGCGTCCGGTTTCGCGGTCGCGTGGCAGTGCCAAATGAGCGACCGAGAAGCCGGCGTCGCTGAAGATCGCGCGCAGCGCATCCTCGCTTGCCGCATCGTTCAACCCGCCAACGAATAGTTTTCGTGCGTCCTCCGCACTCATCTGCTGATCCTGATTGCCGATGCTGATTCTGTCGATCCCGGCCGTCTTGCCCGGTCAGAGTCGATTTCGTTGTTGGGGACGGTGGCGAAGCGCACCGCTTGTCCGACATTATCGGGGACGGGGCAGACCTTCAAGCGCCAAGCCGGCCTTGGCTGGAGACGTCGGCGCCCGGAGCCTGCCGGGAGAAACGGATCGCGCCAGACTCGCCCCGAATTTCAACAAAAATGCAACGAACCAGCCCGGGCAAAGTGGAAACCACTCTCATCATCGTCAACCCGAAGGCAGGCGCCGGGCGGGCCCAGCGCGCGGCGGAAACGCTCGTAGCACGCCTCCGAGAGCGCTCCGGCGACGGAGAGCTCGTCCTCACCCAGCAGCCTGGCCACGCGACCCTGCTCGCGAGGCAGGCCGCGGCGACGGGGGTCCAAACGGTCGTCGTTGTGGGCGGTGACGGCACGATCCAGGAAGTCGTCACCGGACTGTGTCTGAGCACCGACGGGCAGCCAAGCACCCTGCCGCGACCAGCGCTGGCGCTCTTGCCTGCTGGAACCGGCGGCGACTACCGCCGCACCTTTGGCTTCGACGAGGCCGTGGATCAGGCGTTTTCGCGCATCATGTCGCCAAGGCCGGTGCACGTCGACGTCGGTCGGGCCACGCTCGAGTCTCCGGGCGGGCAGCGGACGGTGCTGGCCTTTGCCAACGTGCTCTCCTTCGGCCTAGGGGGCCTCACGGATCGACTGGTGGCGCGTTCGCCGAAGTGGATCGGCGGAACGGCGGCGTTCTACCTCGGCGCGGTGCGCGCCACCCTGGTGTATCAGCCGGTGCCGGTGGAGCTCACGGTGGATGGAGAGGTGGTGGAGGTCGCGCCCTTCACCAACGTGGCGCTCTGCCTCGGCAAGTACTTCGGCGGCGGGATGAAGATCGCGCCCGAAGCGGATCCGAGCGACGGGCTGCTCGACATCGTCACCATCGTGGGATCGCGGGTCAGCGTGCTGGCTCTGACGGCGGACATCTATCGGGGCACCCATGTGAAACGCGACGGCGTCCGCGTCCTGCGTGGAAGGCGCGTTTCGGCCCGCGTGACACGCCCCGGCGAGGTGTTGGTCGACGTCGACGGAGAGCAGCCGGGGACACTGCCGATCGAAGTCGAGGTGCTGCCGGGGGCGCTCCGGCTGTTGACTTGACGGAAAGGCGAAGCGTCAATCGTAGATACTGCCCACCGCCGTGTTCACCGACACCGGCGCCGGACTGTAGTCCGACGTATTTCCACTGGTGGTTTCGCTCCCGCCTGTTCGCACCCTGCCGCCTGACTGAGCAACGAACCCGGAGGCATTGTCCGTGGCAGTCGCGCCCGCGAGGTCCAGATAGCCGAACTCACTTGCAAAGAAACCGTAAAAGGCGTTCCCGGTGGCCACCGGCGCATCGAGGGTGATCTGTCCACCGTAGATCGCGTGGAAGCCATGTTGGTTCCCCGTCGCGTTGAGGTCCCATCCCGAGATCATTGCATTTCCCGCCGCGCGGAAGCCAACCGCATTTCCCGTAGCCTCGGAGTCGTAGATGACCATGTGCCCCCCGGAGAGGAACCCATAGCTGGCGTTGTCGATCGCTTGGCAGCTGGCAAACCTTGCCGAGGCCCCGCTCATGGCCACAAAGCCTTGGGACGTATTGTCCGCGGCCATCGTATCCGTCAGCGTCATGTGGCCACCCGTCTCGACCCACGCTCCGTAGGTGTTGCCGGTGAGCTCGAGGTTCGAGCCGATGAGGACCCCCCCTTGTTCTGCCTCCACACCGACCGTGAAGCCTTGCACGAGCAGGTCTTCGACCTGGAAGCGCGGTCCGCGTGCATTGACCCCGGCGCCCCCGGTGGCGCCGGCAAGCGTCATGCTGGCCAAGCGGCCGACGGAGTGCCCATGGCTGTTGGCGAAGCCCACCGTATCCGCCGGGAAGTTGAGCACCACGGTGGCGCGCGCCTCGCCGACGATGTGAATGCGCCCACCCTGCGGATGCCGGAGGTAGATCGTGTCCGCGCAGGTGTAGCTCCCAGGCGCAAGCTCGATGGTGACCGTGGCCTCTTGCCGAATCACCTGCTCGCTCAGGTCGGCGAGAGCTTGGACGAGTGCCCCACAGCCGTCGGCGTTCGCGATGGAGATGGTCATGTCCTGGCGAATGACGTGGTCGTTCCAGGCGTCACGTAGCGCAGCGAAATTCGCGTTCATGTCCGCGGCACTGATGATGTCCCCGGCCTCGAACGTGACCAGGTCTTCCACCGGCGCCGCCAGAGCCAGTGCACCGCCGCCGAAGGCGAAAGCGCCTAGCATCCAGGCGAGCGGCCGCCGCGACCGACGAACGGCACTCACGATACGGTCATCGATGACGATACGAATTTCCATCTCTTCACTCCCTCGCCCCAACCGACTCGAGCGTGCCCACTTGGGGCGCACTCATTGAAAACATGCGGCTCCCCACAGGCTCACGCCGAAGATGCCGGGCTCGCAGTCGTTCGCTTCCCCGCCCGTGCCGTCGCCGCCCGTGCCGTCGCCGCCCGTACCCTCACCGCCCGTGCCGTCGCCGCCCGTGCCGTCGCCGCCACTCCCCTCGCCTCCGGACCCATCCGCGCCGCCCGTGTCCGAGCCGGAGCCACCCGTGTCCGAGCCTCCAGCTGAATCACCACCCGCACCCGCCATGCCGTCGGCGTCTGCGCTCGGCGGGGTGTTGCCCAGGATCTGATTGCAACCGAGCAGGAGCAGGCCTGCGGCGAGGGCGGAGGTCAGCAGACGAGACATGAAGGAGGGCCCGCGCAGGGTACGCCCGCTCGGCCCGCGTGGGCAATCCGCAACTCACGGTCGGCCGGGCTAGGCCGAGCTAGCTAAGCCGAGCGTGCTACCCGGCGCAGCTCTTCGATCTCGCTGATTTCGCGCGGCATGGCGCGGGTGAGCACGAGCGGCTCGCCATGCGTGATCACCACGTCGTCCTCGATGCGGATGCCGATGCCACGAAACTCCACGGGAACAGTTTGGTCCTCGCGGGCCACGTACACGCCCGGCTCGACCGTGATCACCACACCCGGCTCGAGCGGAAGGGCCGCCCCAGCCGTGTGGTACGGACCGACGTCGTGCACATCCATGCCCAGGTAGTGGCTCGTGCGGTGCATGAAGTAGCGAGCCGCTGCCTTCTCGAGCTCTTCCCCACTGCCCGAGATCCAGCCGAGCTCGGAGAGCCCAGCCTGAATGACGGTGAACGCCGCGCGATGGATGCCTTCGAGCGTGGAGCCCGCGCGACAGACTGCCAAGGCAGCCTTGTGGGCGTCGAGCACCAGCTGGTAGAGGTGCCGCTGCGCAGGTGTGAAGGTCGCGCCCACCGGAAAAGTCGAGGTCAGGTCGGCAGCGTAATAACCGAGCTCGGTGCCGGCATCGATGAGCACGAGCTCGCCGTCCTCCATCGTGCGGTCATTCTCGCGATAGTGCAGGATCGTAGCGTTCTCGCCGCTGGCGACGATGCTCTCATACGCCTCACGCTTGGCGCCGCCCCGCCGAAATTCGTGTTCCAGCTCCGCTGCCAGATCGTGCTCGGTCAAGCCGGGACGGCAGGTCAGGAGCGCCCGCCTGTGGGCGGAGACCGTGACGTCGGCGGCGCGCTGCATGTGCGCGATCTCGAGCGGAGACTTGACGCGGCGAGCCTTGTGCAAGAGCTCGGCAGCATTGACCAGCTGGCTCGGGGCCAAGACCTTCTTACGCCGCCGCATGGAGACGGCAGAGATGGCATCGAAGATGGTCCTGTCCCAGCTGTCTTCGCGTCCGAAGAAGTAGTGGACGCGCGGAACGTCCTCGAAGTAGTCCGGCAAGAGCTCGCGCAGCTTGCCGATCGGATGGCTAGCGTCGGCGCCGAAGCGCTCCTGCGCGCCTGCTTCTCCTGCCCGCCGGCCGTCCCAGATTTCCTTCTCGGCGTCGCGCGGACGCACGAAAAGGACGAAGCTCGGCTCCTTGCGCCGCAGGACGCAGACGGCTTCGGGCTCTTCGAAGCCGGTGAGGTAGAAAAAATCGGAATCCTGCCGATACGGATGGGTGACGTCCCCGTTGCGTACGTGTTCGGGCGCACTGAAAACGACCAGCACGTCCTCGCCAAGCGCACGCAGCACGTTTTGCCGGCGCAATGCGAATTCTTTTTGCAAATCGTCCTCTGGCATCCGTGGGCTGACCTCGGCCTGAAACATAGCAGCTCGGCGCTCGCGCCGCCCCGCCGAGTTGACTCGCTCGGTGCCCCGCGGTTAGCTGGAGGGTGACCAGCGACCTGGGCGACGAGGAGCCCGCAGCTCCGTCCGCGAGTAGCCCGCTGGAAGGCTCCAGCGTCCGCGAGACGGCCCGCGACGTGCGGAGCTCTTCACCTCGGGCGCCCGAGCCGGGTGCACGCCCGTCCTCGGTACCCCCGCCCGCAGCGACCGGCGGCGCCTCCGGTGCGCGCAGCCACGAGCCTGGTGAGGGCAGCCGCCTGGAGTCGATCGTCTCCGATACCTTGCGCCGCCTGCTCGAGGCCGGGATCGGGCGCCTTGCCGACCAGCCCGAACAGCTCAAGCAGCGGCTCTCGGAGATGAAGGTGCCCCGTGAAGCCTGGAGCGCTATCCTGAGCCAGCTCGACGACAAGAAGAGCGGCCTCTATCGTTTGCTGGCCAAGGAGATTCGGGACTTCTTGGAGAACACCAACTTCGCGGCCGATCTGGCCAAGGCACTGACGACCCTCTCCTTCGAGATCAAGACCGAGGTGCGCTTCGTTCCCAGCGACGCAGGTGCCAAGCCCAAAGTCAGTTCCTCCGTTCGAGTCAAACAGCATGATGAGTCCTAGAGGCGCAGCGAAAGCGCCACAGAAGAAGCTCACCGCCGGTAGTGAGATCGACGCCTGGTGCACGCGCTGCCGGATGGATCTCGGTCACCGCATCGTCGCCATGGTGGGTTCGGCCCCCAAGCGCGTCATCTGCCAGACCTGCGGGTCCGAGCACAACTACAGGCCCGCCGCGGGCAGCTCTCGCGCGGCACGACCCGGCGCCTCCGGCGCGGGCGCTCGCCGAGCAGCCACTCCCGGCAGCAAGACGCAAGCTTCACGCAAGGAGCAGGCGCAGGCCGAGTGGCAAGCGAAGATGAGCAGCGGCGAACCCAAACGGAAGTACGAGCCAACCCTGCGCTTCGCGGTGGGCGAGCTGCTCTCGCACCCGAAGTTCGGCGAGGGCTACGTACGCAGCTTGATCAGCCCGAACAAGCTCACGATCGCCTTTTCGACGGGCGACCGAACGCTGATTCACGCCCCGGACGCCTAGCCTCGTTCGCAGGCTGCCTGCCTCGGCCCTTCCCTTCCTGGTGGGCGCCGCTCTGCTGGCGGGCGCTGCCGTGCTCGCGGGGACCGCTCTGCTGGCGGGCGCTGCCGTGCTCGCGGGGACCGCTCTGCTGGCGGGCGCTGCCGTGATGACGGGCACCGCTCTGCTGGCCGGAACTGTTCTGCTGGCGGGCGCTGCCGTGCTGGCCGGCGCTGCCCCCTGCCAGGCGCTTGGTGCTGGCCTTCTTGGCGGGCACGGGAAGCGGCGGCCCGCCTGGGATCTTCTTCGGCACGCCGTACTTCTGCTTGAGCTCCTTGAGCTCCGTGGCAGTGAGAAAGCGCCATTTCCCGGGCTTGAGGCCCACCGTATCGATGCCGGCGTGGCTGAGCCGAGCCAAGCGCACGACCGGACTCCCCGCGTGCTCCCCCAGGCGCCTCACCTGCCGGTTCTTGCCCTCGCGCAGCGTGATTTCGAGCCACGTCTTGTCCCCCTCGCGACGCAAGACGCGCACGTCGGCAGGCCGCGTCGGCTTGCCGTCGATGTCGATGCTCTGACGAAAGAGCTCCATGTCCTCTTCACCCACGTACTTCTGGACCTTGGCCGCATACACCTTGGGTACGGACGAGCGCGCGTGCGCGAGCGCCTGAGCGAAGTCCCCGTCGTTGGTGAAGAGGAGCGCGCCACTGGTGTTGAAGTCGAGTCGGCCCACGGGCACGACGCGCACGCCTACCTGAGAGAGGATGTCCTGCGCCGTAGGCCGGCCTTCTGGATCACTCACGGTGGTCACCATGCCGCGAGGCTTGTGCAAGACGCCGTAGCACGCGGGCTCGAGCTGGATGCGGTGCCCGTCCACCTCGATGCGCTGCCGCCGCGGGTCCACCTTGACGCCGAGCTCGCTGACGAGCGCTCCGTCCACGCGAACGCGCCCGGCCGTGATCAGGAGCTCCGCCTTGCGCCGCGCCGCGAGCCCCGCCCGGGCCAAGACCTTTTGCAGGCGTTCAAGAGCCATCGTCAGCGCTTTCCCGCCTGGGGCGCAGCGTCCTCGCCAGCCGCCGCTCCGTCTCCTGAGCCCGACGGCGGGGGCCCAGCCGGAGCACGCCCTTTGCCTTCTGTCTCACTCGGGAGCTCGGCCAAGCTGGGGCCAGGGTCGGCGCCGTACCACTCGTCGACCTGGCCCGACTGGTCGAGGTCGACCCCAATGCGCTCGAGCTTGCCGTCTCGGTAGAGCTCGAACGTGTCCTCCTTGCCGTCCTTGTCGGTGTCGCGATGAATGCGGACGATCTGGCCCTCACGGTAGTGCCGGACTTCGTCGACCTTGCCGTCGAAATTGGTATCCAGGCTAGTGCGGCCGATGCGACCCGTGGAAAACGCGGTCCAAGTGTCGACGCGTCCGTCGTAGTTGGTGTCGGCGTCCTCCGTGAGGCGCACCCCACGCAGGTCGTAGGTTCGCACCAGATCCTTGAGGCCGTCGTAGTTGGTGTCCACCTCGCGGCAGACCAGCACGCGCCCCATGGTTTGTCCACTGCCCACGATCGCGTAGACACGCCGAATGCTGCGGCCCGGCGCGCCAGGAGCC
>Ga0315912_10001949_pt1 | contig 23257 bp, 13 predicted proteins | sample VfabasoilMG_FD_204469 | JGI IMG/M metagenome (GOLD analysis project Ga0315912, IMG submission 204469) | Garden soil microbial communities collected in Santa Monica, California, United States - V. faba soil | ecosystem: Environmental > Terrestrial > Soil > Garden | place: USA: California... | reverse complement strand
TGGGTCAGGGCGTCAATCACCTTGACGACGCGGTGCAGTTCATCGTGCTTAAACTCCGTGACCTGCTCTAGCGCGTCGGTGATGCTGGTCAAATTGTGATCGGCGTTATAACCAAAGGTCGTGGCATTGTGCTTAGCGTCAATCACTTTTTCTAGGTTGTACACCGCGTCATATTTATATTCTGTCGTAAACCGACGCCAATTGGTAAAACTGGTGCGGTGGTACATTTTGTCATAGGTAAACGTTACAAAATGCCCCAACGAGTTCGTGACCTGAATCAGGCTATCGTTTTCGTTGTAGTCGTAATCGGTTGAGTATCCGCGCCGGTCTGTGACACGCTTGAGATTGCCCACCGGGTCATAGATAAACGTGGTGGATTTCCCCTTAGGATCAAGGATGGTCGTGATGCGGTCGTTCGGGTCATAACCGAAATGGACGGTGTGCCCATTGGCGTCGGTCATGGTCGTCCGGCGACTCACGCCATCGTGTTCAAAGCGGGTCACATAGTTCTCCGCGTCCTTGACAGTCAACAAGTTGCCCTCGCCATCATAAGTGAATTCGGTGACATGACCGTTTTGGTCTGTTAAAGTTTTAATCAGGCCGTTGCCGTAATAGGTCAACCAGACATCGCCGTCTTCAGCGTCGTGAATGTGGATCAGATTATTGTGAGGGTCATACTCATAAATAGTTTCCGCGCCGGCCTCGTCGCGGGCATGGGTCAAATTGTTACTTGAGTCGTAACGGAACTCAGCCGTTTGCTCAAGCGCATCTTGAATACTGAGCAAGTTGCCCTGCTCGTCGAATTCCATAAAGGTTTCGTGTCCCCCGGCGTCTTTCACATAGACGCGGTTGTGGTCGTCGTCACACCGATACTCCTTGCTATGGCCGATGGCGTCCGTTTCTTTCACTAGACAATAATCATCGTCAAACTCATGGATGGTTTGGCGGCCCTCGTTGTCTACAATCGTCGTGACTTTCCCTTCATAGGCGAACGTCGTGGTGCTCTGGCTGGCGTCTTTTTGCCAATCCACTCGGCCTTCGGCATCATAGTGGTTGGTGAGGAAGGTATGGCCATTGGGGTCGGTGATAGACTCCATTTGGTCCTGGTCGTCATAAGTGTAAGTGATGGAGCCGCCCGTCGCGTTATGGAACGTCTTGAGCAAGTCGCCATCATATTCGTAGGTGTAGACCCGTCCAATGGGGTCTGTAATTTTTGTGATGTAGCCGTCAGTATTGAACTCCACACGGAACCGGCGGCCCACTGCATCGGTCAAGGTATATCCTTCCCGGTCATAGTCAAACTGGAGATGGTTGCCATTCGAGTCCGTCACACTCTTTAGAGCGCCATCTAGATTGAAGGTATAAACGGTTTGATCGGGGTCGGTCAGGGTGAGCGTGTCACCCTCCCGGGTCAATTCGCCGAAAAAGCTGTCCGGGCGCTCATAACCGCCGGAGCCGTCTGGTTTATATAACCCGGCCCGACCATTAGGCAACGTCAGGATAATTTCGCCATTCCCACGATCGATGGCACGCCGATCGTAAGTGTATGATGTACCACGACCAAAAGAACCTAGACGGGTGTCGTAGGAGTTATAAGCGCGCGTAAAATCCACATCCAGCCCGCTCCCAGGCACGTATAGGTCTTGATGTTGGGTATAAAAATTTCCGCGCGCAGTTGAGACTGGCTCGCCCCCCACCCCGCCCGCGGGGTCAATGCCCAGCCGCGCCCAAAATTCGTCATAGGGAATAAGCGTTTGCGTAATCGTCCAACTAGCGCTGGGCGGTAGCCAGATGATGGCGTCATAGCCCACCTTGACTTGAAGCGAACGCTGGCTTTCCGGAACCCGGTCATCCAGATACACCTGACCTGTTTCGCCAGCCGTGTAAGCGTGTTGTCCTAGGTTAATGCACTGGCCACGATTGGCCAGTTGATTGACGAGAACTGAGGTGGTGTTGCCCCCTGAGCTAATTTGGTATTCGGCCTCTTGCGTATCGGCGTTGATCAAAGGGATGCACCCGAAAATGGTATAGAGACCATCTTCGGTGAGGGGCGGCGTCGTCCAAGTGGCCCAATTGGTGCGACCCGGCGGGTTGTCGGTGTTGTAGGTGAAATACATATATCCGCCGTAAGAACCGCTATCCGAGCGCAACCACCAGTAACTCGGCGGCCCATAACGATCAAAACTGCCCGCCCCACTTTCGTTATCTACGATGGTTGCCTCAGCCGGAGGCGTCCCCGAGTGTAAGGCAAGCTGTCCGACGATGGCATCTTTGGGCAAACCAAAAACTGGCTCAGGCCGGACAAGCAGAGCGAAGTCGCCCAATTCATCCGTATAAGCCGTGACAGTCTGGTTAGCGGCATCCACCACCGAATCCAAAAATACCCAACGGCCCACTTCGGACGCAAATCTAGCCAACGCCAAACGTGACTCCAAAGCCTGACTCACAATGCCTTTGGGATAATGTGTGGTGATAATCACATTACCCAAGCCACTTTCAGGGTCAGGCTTCCCCTGGCTCTGCGGCTTAATTCGGAGCCGCTCTAGATTGACGCCCTCTATCGTCTGGGACGATAAAGCAAATTGGAGGCGGGGTTCCCCATAAAACGACGGCACCGGGCGTTGCCAATGGGAACGCTGATAAACAAGCTTCACAAGCTCGGTCACGGCCCCCACTTGAATACGAACGGTCGTCAAACCATCGGCAGATTGCAACGCTCCCCCTTCCGCCGAAATGAAGGTTTGATTGGCAGTGCCGTTTCTCATTACGGGCAGAAAGAGCTGAAAGTTAAGAGCGGCTGGTGTCGCTACCGCCCCTAAAGGCTCAAGATGACTTGTGTTTAAGAATGACCAAGTGAGCGAGAGGCCCACCACAATGCTCAAGGACAGGGAAAGCCAAACACCCACTGGGGAATGATTTTTACTAAACATAAAAAACTCCTGATCCCAAAGCAAATCTTTTGCTTAATCAATCTTAGTCAGCCATCAGGCGGATGGCTTAATTTTCAAATTCGATCTTTGAAAAATTACCACTAGAGCCTTGCGCTATAACCCAAGTCTCAACGGTAATTGGCAAATAAACTAGTTAAATTTGCGCGTGACTCTAACAATAGCTTCAAAAGCCACCCTCATGCAATAGACTCAGGGTCTATTTTATGGTGTACAAAAGATGAAACCACCTTTGCTAGCAAGTTAACTTTCATTGCACAAACTGTGCCAGTCGTCTTCAATATTGACATTGACGCGTTTGTGCAAGAGTTAAGTTGTTATCTAAGACGATTTCCAAAATCTCAGCCTACCTAGGCCGCTGTTGTTAACTCAGTTTTCTGGTGGCCTGCCCGCACGCCTGAGCGTTATCGAATAACCATCGGCAGATAAGATCACTAAACCGGCCAGTTGTATTTTCATTTCGCTCGTGGGTGGCCTCTACTCTAGCGTAATGACGACTTCCCCGGCGCATGACCAGCTTCAACAAAACTGAGCGCCTCAGCCGTTTACTTAAGCGGTAACGTTGGGCGAGCACTGGCTTGACTTTGCCCGCAAAAAAGCCAGGGCGGCATCCACGAGTTTAGAATCAACCAAATGATAATCGTCGAGCACTAGGATGAAAGGCCAAGGATGGTGGCGAGATCGTTGACCAATGTTAGTGAGGAGTACTTCGGGCGGGGCGGCTGAGGGGAGCCAAGCGTAAGGTAGCTTGACTTGCCCGCGGCCAACCACTCACTGACCAACATGGTTTTGCCAAAATCCGCCGGGGCCGAATTAAGGGTGAGCCGACGTCGAAGGCCAGTGGTCAAACGCTCCATCAAACGCGGCCGCCGAACACTGTTAGGCCGCAGGGAGGGGAGATACAGTTTTGTAATGGCAATCGGCATCGGCATTCAGCTATTAAAGCTAATCCCGAGTCGCAGAATGCTCAACTCCCCACTAGATCATGGCCTCACCGAGGCTATTAAGCTGGTTGGAGTATCTGTTGTGGTATAGGCGTTATAGACATCGGTTTGCGCCACAGCGCAAAGAGCAAAACCCCAAAGATGACCACTTGCTGAAGCAACCCAATCAGCACCCCCGAAGTATCCGTAACCGAGATAGGAACGGTCAGCGCTATCCAGACCAAGACGAGGGCGGTGACGCCCGCCGCGTTTTTAACGTCCGCCGCCAGTAGAGTGATGATCCAAAATATCGGCATAATCACATACGCTGGGGCAAACGGACTCTGTAACGCCGAGAGGGTCAGCACCCCCAGCCATAGATAAAGTTTTTGAGAGCGGTCGCGGGGTTGCAAGGAGAAAAACACCGTCAGGCCGAGGAGGGCGAGGGTATACCCGGCGTTGGTAAGCCGCGCCATCGCAAACACATTGCCCACCGGCACCCCTAGCGCCGCCAGCTTGAACGGAATGGAGAAGGGTGCGGCATTAACAATGATGTTGATGAGATCATTAAACGCCCACCGCATGGCTTCGCCGGAACTCAACCGGGGCAGTTCGTACACCAAAAAGCTTTGCAGAGGTTGTACACCAAATAGCACACCCGCTAGCGCCGTAAAAACAAGGCCAAAGGCAAACGTCCAAGCGGCGTCGCGCCAGCGGCGTTGCGCCAGCAACACCACGCCTAAAAATACCGGCGAGATTTTAGCGACGATGGCAAACGCTAATAAAGTGCCACCGAGCACGGGTTGCTTACGTTCAAAGGCGATCATCCCCAACACTGCCATCACCATCACCACATGATGGACATTCCCAATTTGCAGGGTGGCCAGCACGATCACACCACTCCACAACAAGGGGATCAGCCACAGCGCGCGGCGCTGTCCTTTTTCGCTCACCCACAGCGCCACGCTCCCAAAGCCAAAGGCCAACAACAGACCGCTAAAGCCAAACCAAATAGCCCGTTGAACCAGAAAGTTGTTACTGAAACTGAGGAGCGCCGCAGGCAGGAGCAAAAATTGCGGGGGATACATGTACCCATCTAAATAAAACGGGGCATAAGGCCCAGTGGTCGGAATCACGGTGGCGCGCCCCTCCGCGATTTGCACCTCATCCGGCCAATGGGCCACCTCGTATAAATTGGTGACCCCGACCTGAGCCAGGCGGAGCGCCTCCACATACGCCGTTAAACAGGAGTGATCTACAAAAAATATCACGTCGGGAATCACGGATTGTTCCACCCGTTGAGCATCGCCCATAAACGTGCTGAGGCGCGCCGTTTGCCAGATGGTGAAGACGGCCAACATACTGAACAAGATCGCTTGGGTTTTGTGCTGGTGGGCCGTGCCATCTAAATCTGCTGGCAGGCGCGTTGCCAACCCGATGATTAATAGCGACACACCGCCAGCCAAAATCACCAGAGCGACGGCGATGATGAGCTTGGAGTAGACATCTGGGCCAAAGAAGGTGGCCCAGCCCAACCCAACCAGTGAGGCGACTCCGATACTCGGCAACAAGCCGGGTGAATTAAAAAAGCGGTAGGCAAGAATCGCCGCACTCGCCACGGTTAACGCGGCCACCGTCAGACCCAAGGCATCACCTTGTGCTCCCAACGCTGAAGCCAACACCAACCATTCGGCCTGAAAAAAGATCGGCGCGAGTGTAAGCGCCGCGAGCGCGGCCAAACTGAGGCGTTCAATAGGTTTCGAAGGGATTGTGGGCACGTTTGATCCTTACGGTAACTACCCTTGATAAGTCGCTAGTGGCGCGTCGAGTTGGCCATGCAAACACCGTATCGTAGCTGGCACGGTAGCCACGTTAAGCAGATGTAGGTATTGTTCCCGTGGATGAGGCGCAGGGTGTCTGTGGCAGTCATCCATAAAGGGCACCAACTGCCCCTTCGCGTTGGTGAGGGTGAAGTTTCCGTTCATGGCTACTGTCGTTCCATCACCCTCAAACGGGTCGCGCGGGAAGTTCAAGAGGTGGCCGATGAAGGGCTGACCCTTAAGCTTGGGCAGAAATTTGGGGGTGGAAGCGGGCATACATGCCAGACTCTGGTCAGGGTTGTCACTCTGTTAGGGACGAAGCGATTTATCGAACACCACGCCACTGATAAAAGGGAAGCACGACATACGTGTAAGTGAGACATCCCACACAAAAGTCGAAGACCGAGTCTAAGGTAGTGAAGACCAGCAAGATGCCCGCTAAAATCAGGCTGACTGGTAGTGAGGAGAACAGAAAGAGTGCGCTACCGGCGGAAAACAAAAGCCCCAGTCGAGCGGCAAATGCTTTTGGCGCTTGGTCTTTTAGGGCGATTGACCACTTTAACCCGCTGGCGATCTTCGCGGCGATCCAACGCATGGGGCTGTATTGGGGATACCCCGCCACCCGAACGCTATAGTCAAAGGCGGCTAGGATCACAAAATAAGGAATATGGGTGGTTACAAATAAAGCCAACAACACCGCGTTAAAAAAGACGGTCAGGCGGCTCACGTTATTGTCAACCTTGATATTTGAAATTGGACAAATAACATTGTCTAAAAAGCTCATGGCAAATTCCTTGAATAAAAACTTGGTGGATTAATTCAAAGCATAAAACAAATAAACTGACTTGTCTGTCACATGGAGTGGGACAATTTTGTCCTGAGTTTTGATGAACAACGCGAGCAAGCGCCAAATATGGGGGTGTTGCTACAAACACCCCTGTATATGCGATAAAAAAACCAACGCGGTTGTGCATTCCATGAGAACACACACTCGCGTTGGTTTAAGGTGACGGTCGCCTCGCCAGTGAGGCGTTTTACTTCAACAAACCATTGTTACGGGCAAAGTTAATAAGTCCGGGGGTGTCTTGGATGTCTAACTTGTTGCGGATGCGCTTAAGATAGGTATGGACGGTGTTGAGGCGAATGGTGAGGAGGTTCGCGATTTCGGGATTACTTTTGCCCTCTGCCATGAGCTTAAGCACCTGCCGCTCCCGGCTGGAGAGTTGGAGGAGCGGATTGCCAACCAGCGGGTCAATACTCGGGTTGGCCTCATCGAACACAACCGTCACTTGTTCAACATAAATTTCCACCTCAGCCAGCAAACGGGTAGTATCCGATACGTAAGCCACTAAGTTGAGGTTTTGCTCAAAGCCTGCCAATGCTTGTAACGCCGTCAGGTTTTGGCGGAGGTTGGCCATCTTTTGCCGGAGGTCTTCATCCAAACCAGCGGCTTGGTCTTGATGGTTAAGGTGTTGTATCCCCAACAACGCCTTGCTCATGGCGCGCAAATGCTCGCTTTGCTGTTCGGCCAGTGCCAACAAGCGCTCTTTTTCTTGCTGATGGCTTTGGCGTTGTTCAATTTCCGCTTGCAAGGCCGCGCTGGCTTGGGTGAGGGCCAACGTGCGATCTTCCACCCGTTGCTCCAAACTTTGGTTCAGGTCTTGGAGCGCCCACACCCGTTGGCGATGGGCCTCAGCCTGTTTGTAAGCCGTCAGATCATGCAGGATACCTTGATAGCCCATGGGCTGACCCAAAGGATCGAGGCGCACGGTGGCGGTCAGTTGACATTCCAAGTCCTGACCATCTTTGTGGCGCACGATGACGGGGAAATCGGTCACCGCGCCCGTGGGCGCGATGGCTTCTTGAAAGCGAAGGCGGTCGGAGGGATTGGCATAAAAGTCAGCGGCATTTAGGTGCAAGGCTTCGGCGTGGGTATAACCCAACACCTCGAAACAAGCCGGGTTAATCGCTTCAATTCGCCCATCCAGCGCCGTGATAAAGATGAGATCTTTGGAGTCTTCAAACAGGGTGCGATATTTTTCTTCACTGCGGCGTAAATCCTCGCTCAGAATTTCGGTCTGCGTAAATGCCCGCGAGAAACGCGCCGATAATAAATACGCCTGCGCCACAATAAAGGAGAACAATCCGCCTAATACCCAGGGTTCGGCTTGAGTGCGTTGGCTAAATGTCACCACATCATTCAGTCCGGTGATCAACAGCGGCAGATAGCCTAACAAAGCGATGCGGGCTTCGGCGCGTTGATGGCGGACGGCTTGCACCACAATCCATAACGCATCGAGACTCACCGCGAGGAGATACCCGCTCAAGGGAAACACCAAGAAGGTGAGGGCACGTTGGGGGAGCAACACCGCCAAGATAATTAAGAGTAGCACCACGCCCAACAGCCCGTGTAACACCCGCCGGGCGGCCTCTGGCGGAAAGAGCGTATGGAAAAACACTGCCTGTACAAACATTACGGCACTGCCCATTCCAAAAACTGTGCGCGCATATAACTCCCAACTTGGGCTGAAGTGGTCGGTAAAAATTTGGGGTTGTTGCAAAAGCAACATGGTCCCCGTCACCAACAAACAGAACAGGCCAAAATAGAGGGGTGATTTATCCCGCCGTCGCAACGCAAAGAGCAGGAGATGGTACAAGCCCATAATGAAGATACTGCCCATCAAAAAGAAGTCGCGGCCCCATTGGTCTTCGTCGCGCTGTTGCAATTGGGCAGGCGGGCCTAACCCAATGGGCTGGATGATCCCGCCCTCCAGTAGATAAAAATTTGAGATTTGGAGCAGGATTTCTATTTTGGCACTGGTCGGTGCAAACATCACTAAATAGGGAACCTGTTGGGGCGTCATCGTCTCGGCGGTAGCCCCCACTTGCCCAGCCGCGCCCACTAACTGCCCATCCACATATAACCGATGGGCGGTGTTAATCGGCAACGGCAACTTCAAGGCCAAAATTTTTCTTGAGGACGAAGTAGGGTCGAGCAATACCGTGAGACGATAGGTGGCATACCCCTCTCCACTGAGGGGCTGGCCATCAACAAGATAGCCACGCCAAGAACGGGGCACATTGATTACGCCCGTCATGGTGGGCGGGGTGGTTGTAGAAAAATCGGTGACTGTAAGTAGTTGTCCCCAATAAAACTCCCACTCCCCATTGAGATTGAGGCTACTGCTACTTTGCGTAAAATCCCAGTGGCGTAAATCTAAGACGCCCCCAATGGCAAGCGGTGCGGTGGAGGGTGCCAGGGACGCGGCGTTACAAGCGGTGAGCCCACCCCAGAGCCAGAGCGCGCCGAGGAAAAACAAGAAGCGTTTCATCTAAGCTGGATATGATTGATGAAGAAAAAAGCGTCTTGTTCATTATACTCATTCGTAAGTGACCTAGTGGATTATCACCAGCTTAGGTGGCATTTTCCGAAGCTGGGTATACTTCGGCCAGTGAGGCGCTTTACTTCAATAAACCATTGTTACGGGCAAAGTTGATGAGCCCGGGGGTGTCTTGGATGTCTAACTTGTTGCGGATGCGCTTAAGATAAGTATGGACGGTGTTGAGGCGAATGGTGAGGAGGTTCGCGATTTCGGGATTGCTTTTGCCCTCCGCCATCAGCTTAAGCACCTGCCGCTCCCGGCCGGAAAGTTGGAGAAGTGGATTGCCAACCATCGGATCAATACTCGGGTTGGCCTCATCGAACACAACCGTCACTTGTTCAACATAAATTTCCACCTCAGCCAGCAAACGGGTGGTATCAGACACATAAGCCACTAAGTTGAGGTTTTGCTCAAAGCCTGCCATTGCTTGCAAGGCCGTCAGGTTTTGGCGGAGGTCGGCCATTTTTTGCCGTAGGTCTTCATCCAAACCAGCGGCTTGGTTGTGATGTTTGGCTTGTTGAATTTCAAGTAACGCCTTGCTCATGGCGCGCAAATGCTCGCTTTGTTGTTGGGCCAGAGCCAACAAACGCTCCTTTTCCTGTTGATGGCTTTGGCGCTGTTCAATTTCCGTTTGCAAAGCGGCACTGGCTTGGGTGAGAGCCAGCGTGCGGTCTTCCACCCGTTGCTCCAAACTTTGGTTCAGGTCTTGGAGCGCCCACACCCGTTGGCGATGGGCCTCAGCCTGTTTGTAAGCCGTCAGATCATGCAGGATGCCTTGATAACCCATGGGCTGGCCCAAGGGGTCGAGGCGCACCGTGGCGGTCAGTTGACATTCCAAGTCCTGACCATCTTTGCGGCGCACGATGACGGGGAAATCGGTCACCGCGCCCGTTTGCGCAATAGCTTCTTGAAAGCGGAGGCGTTCCGTCGGGTGGGCGTAAAAGTCAGTGGCGTTAAGGTTGAGCGCCTCGGCTTGGGTGTACCCCAACATGTCAAAACAGGCGGGGTTAATGGCCTCCACTTGCCCGTCCAGCGCCGTAATAAAGATGAGATCTTTGGAGTCATCAAAGATATTCCGATATTTATTTTCACTCACGCGCAATTTGTCTTGGGCCGCCTGGAGTAGATCGAAGTTATGTTGGAGCTCAGAAGATAAGGATTTAATTTGATGGTATGACTCGGCATACTCACTCGCGAGCAAATAGGCCTGACCGAGAATAAGAATGAAAAGGCCGATCGGGATGAAAAAACCCGTTTGCAGTAGGCCGTTGATGTACAACACATCATTGAGGCTGGCGAGCAAGAAGGGGAGATAGGCTAACAGGAGAATACCAGCCCGGTTGGCTTTATAGACCACCGCCACGATGATCAGGCCGAAGTTATAAACAACCAGCGCCAGCCCAAAAATGGAAACAGGGGTCACTAGGCGGGTAGAAAACTCGGTCGGGGTCACTAAAATTAAACTAGCCACCGTCACCCCCAGGCCATACAGTAGCCAGTGGAATCGTTTCGGGGCCAATTGCAGAAACACCGATTGCACAAACAAGGTCAAAAGGCTGGGCGAAACAATGGCGGCGATCAGCCGGGTTCGGAAATAAGCCACCCAACTCTGGCTGAGGATATTAAAAAAAATTTGGGGTTGGCGTGTAATCAATGTCCCCCAAGCCACCGCTAGGCAGAACAGGCCGAAAAAAAGCACCGAACGATTGCGCCGCCGCAGGGTGAATAGCCCTAAATGGTATAAACCAATAATCGCGCTGGCCCCTATCAAAAACAGATCGCGTGCCAAGAGTTCACCGTCGCGCTGTTGAATCTGACGTTGGGTCCCGAACTCAATCGGCTGGATCACCCCACCTAGGTAATGGTGAAAATTTGAGATGTGGAGCAACACCTCCACCTGCTCACCCGTCGGCGCAAAAACAACAATCTGCGGATTGTATTGTGGCGTCATCCTTTCGCCGCTGGGGCCGACCTGCCCGGCGGAGCCCACCAACCGCCCATCTATGTACAAACGGTACGCGGTATTAATGGGAACGGGCATGTTAATGGCTAACAGTTGGCCCGCGCGGAGGTTGGGGTCGAGCAATATGCTGAGCCGATAAGTTGCGTATCCCTCGCCGCTGAGGGGCTGACCCTCAACGAGATAGCCACGCCAAGAACGGGGTACGGTGATGAAACCCGTCATGGTTGGCGGGGTGGTTGTAGAAAAATCAGCGGCAGTGAGCAAATGCCCCCAATAAAATTCCCACTCACCATTGAGATTGAGGATGCGGCTACTTTGCTCAAAATCCCAGTGTCGCAAATCTAGGACACCGCCGATGGCTTGCGGGGCCGCGGGTGTTGAGAAAGGTGTGACACTACAAGCAGTCAGCCCACAACCTAGTAAGAGTGATCCAAGTAAGAGTAAGAGCCTTTTCATGTGTGACCCGTTGACACTGGAGGGCTGACTATTAGACATCGAACTTAGAGGCAAGCGTCTTGGCGCTCTGAAAACGAACACATGAGATAGACAACTATAACAAGAGCGTCACAAAACAACAAAGGCGACGGATCTCCTCACTTTCTGCGTACTATATTAACGCACGCGATTATGCGCTTAAGTGAATGTAATGGCAAAGAACAGTATAATTTGTGGGGTTTAATGCCATTGCAAAATATCACTACAAAATTGCAATCGAAAGCCAACGTCTACCCTTGAGGCCAATTCGAACGCAGATGAACGCAGATCGAAGCACGCTGATGGGCACTGATAAGTTCAGAAAAAAATCAGCGTCCATCTGTGTTGTTTCAGCGCAATCAGCGTTCGTTTTTTGCACCTGAATTAAACGCTGTAGGATTAAGTTATGACTCAACACGGCTACCTCTTCCTCGCCGACATCTCCGGCTACACCTCGTATTTAGCGGGTGTGGAATTGGAACACGCGCACGAAATTCTCACTGACTTGCTGGAGATCATCACCCATAAAATCAAACCGGTGCTGACCATCTCCAAATATGAAGGGGATGCGGTGTTTGCCTACACGCCCGAAGCGAAACTGCCGCGCGGCGAAACTTTATTGGAATTGGTGGAAGCCACCTACGCCGCCTTTTGTGATCGCCGCGAAGCCGCTCATCGCCGCACGACTTGCACCTGCGCCGCTTGTCGCGCCATCCCGACGCTCGATCTCAAGTTCTTTATTCATCATGGCGATTACATTATTCAAACGATTGGCGAGAGCCGCGAATTGGTCAGCGCCGATGTCACCCTCGCGCATCGGCTGATGAAGAACCATGTGGCCGAAGCGACCGGTTGGCACGCCTACGCGCTCTTCACCGCACGCGCGTTGGAACACCTAGCGGTGCGCCCAGAAGGCTTGCACCCACAAGTCGAAACGTATGAGCATCTCGGCGATGTTCAAACACACAGCCTCGACCTTAAGGCGCGTTATGCAGACATGGTGGCCGCGCGCCGCGTGTTTATCACCGCCGCCGAATCCGATTATGTGTTGATCCAAGATTTCGCGGCCCCTCCGCCGGTTGTGTGGGAATGGCTAACCGAAGTGCAATGCCGCAACCAGTGGCTGAAGGATCAACATGTCGTTTGGTCGGCGGCGATGCGCCCCCAAGGCCGCACCGGCCCCGGCGCGCGCAACCATTGCGCGCACGGCAAACAAGTCTCAGAAGAAACCTTTGTGGATTGGCGGCCTTTTGATTATTTCACTATGGAGACACGCGGCGGCGGCAATCCAACCACCGTCGAAACGATGCAACTCGAACTTCTGCCAGATGGCACGACTCGTCTGCACGACCACCTCAAAGCCGAAATGCCTTTACCCACGCCGCTCCGTAAGCTGATGATCAAAGCGATGATGGATGGCATGATGAAATACCCGGCGATGATCAACAACGCCGCGCGATTGTTGAAAGAGGAATTGGCGCGGCGAGAAGCCCAACAGTAGATGGATAAACTATGAGCCTCGGTCACTCCCTCCCTCGCATAGATGCCCTCGGCAAAGTCACGGGCGAAACCCAATATCCGGGCGACATTGATCTGCCCGGTCAACTATGGATGAAGATTTTATTTGCGCGGCGACCCCATGCACGCATCAAGCGCATGGACACGCGCCGCGCCGAACAAGCGCCGGGGGTCGTGGCCGTATTCACTGCCAAAGATGTGCCGAACAATGAATATGGCCTCATCGTGCCCGATCAGCCCGTGTTATGCGGCCTCGGCTCAAACAAGGTTGGCGCGGAGGTGGTACGTTTCGTAGGCGATCAAGTCGCGCTGGTCGTGGCCGACACGGAAGCCGCCGCCGCGCGCGGGCGCGACCTGATCGAGATCGAATGGGAAGACTTGCCCATCCTCACCGACCCGCGCGAGGCGATGAAACCCGGCGCGATCCAAATTTTGCCCGACACACCGGATAACATCCTTAAGCATTATCAAATCCGCAAAGGCGATATGGCCACCGCGTGGGGCGAATGCGATGCGATCATTGAAGGTTACTACCACACGCCGATGCAAGAACACGCCTACCTGCAACCCGAAGCAGGCTTAGGCTACATTGACGAAGAGGGACGCGTCACCGTCGTGGTCGCCGGGCAATGGACGCACGAAGATCAAATGCAGATCGCGCACGCGCTGAACTTGCCGGAGGACAAAGTGCGTGTCATCTATCCCGCCATTGGCGGTGCGTTTGGCGGGCGCGAAGATATGTCGGTGCAGATCGTCTTGGCGCTGGCCGCGCTCAAATTGCAACGCCCGGTCAAAATCATTTGGAACCGTGAAGAGTCGATCATCGGGCATCACAAACGCCATCAATATTTCATCAAAGCTAAATGGGGTGCTAAGCGCGATGGCAAACTGGTGGCGGTGGAATGTGAGTTGATCTCCGACGCTGGGCCGTATGCGTACACCTCCACCAAAGTGTTGGGTAACGCGATCTTGATGTGTACCGGCCCGTACGAAATTCCACACGTCAAACTCGACGCCTACACCGTGTTGACCAACAACGTGCCGGGTGGCGCGTTTCGGGGATTTGGCGGGCCGCAAGGCGCGTTTGCCGCCGAGCAACAAATGAACAAGTTGGCGGAGAAGCTGGGGATTGACCCAATCACGTTACGTTTAAAAAATGTGTTGACCGATGAGTCGATCTGGTCAGTGGGGACGAAGGGGCCGAAAGGGATCACGATTGATCGCGTCGTGGCGCGCTGTGCGGAAGAAGCGGGCTGGCGCAAAAACGGGACGCATTGGGAGCCCCCCGCCCCACTGCCCCCCTCCGCCGCGCCCCATCTGCGGCGCGGGCGTGGTTTTGCGTGCGCCTTTAAAAACATTGGCTTCTCGTTTGGCTTCCCCGAACGGTGTGTCGCCACCATTGAACTGCGGGGACAAGCCGAGATCGAACAAGTGATCCTCTACCATGCTGGGGCGGATGTAGGGCAAGGCGCGCACACGGTGTTCGCACAAATGGCGGCGCACGCCGTGGGCGTGCCGGTTGAGCGCGTGCGCGTGGTCGCTTCGGACACGGCCACCAGCGGCGACTCGGGCAGTGCTTCTGCCTCGCGCTTAACATTTATGGCGGGCAATGCCATTCATGGCGCGGCGGAATTGGCTCTGCAAAAATGGCAGGCCGAAGAGCGCCCCGTGAGTGCGACCTTTAAATATATCCCGCCCCCCACCACCGCCCTCGCGCCAGAGACCGGGCATAGCGATCCGAATTTCGCCTATGGTTATGTGGCCGAGGCAGTGGAAGTGGAAGTGGACCTAGAGACCGGCCAGGTGCGCTTGGTGGACGTGATCTGCGCCGACGACGTGGGCAAGGCGATCAACCCCCAACAAGTGGAGGGGCAGATCGAGGGCGCGGTGGTGCAAGCGGCGGGCTACGCCTTGCTGGAAAATTTTGTGATGCAGAACGGGCAAGTGCTGACGTCGTACCTCTCCAATTATCTGATCCCGACAGTGCTTGATGTGCCGCCGCGCGTGAAATCTGTCATCCTCGAATACGCCGACCAAGTCGGCCCATGGGGCGCGCGTGGCATGTCCGAGATGCCTTATATGCCGCTCGCCCCCGCCATCGCCGCCGCGATCAAAGACGCAACAGGCGTTTGGCTGGATGAGTTTCCGTATACGCCGGAGAGGGTGTTGAGGAAGTTGAAAGAGGCGTAGCCTAAGCGCACAGAATAAAAAAGCCGAGCAGTTTAGCTCGGCTTTTGTCTGACCAGAAAGCAATTACGCTTTTTGGAGCTCTTCGACTTTGTGAGTCAGGGTAGTGACCTTGCGGCTGAGGGCCTCGATGTCGGTCTTGGACGGTAGGTCAAGTTGCTCCAGCACGGTCGTCAGGCTTTGATCCGCGCTCCGTCGCGTGAACTTCAGCCCGCGTTGCGCCAACTTGCGGCTCTTCACATTCAGGTCTTGCGCGAACTGGCGGACATCGCCTTCAGCGGTTTCGCCCCGTTCGATGAAGCGGTTGATCCAGTCATTGGCTTGTTCCTGAGTCAGCGCCACCGCGCCGAGAGCGGCGAGCATTACTTTGCGGGAGGTTTCCACCACCACATTGGGGGTGCCTTCATCTTCGATAATGTTCGAAACGGATTTGCGAGTAGTCTTGGACATGGTTGTTCTCCTTCAGAACTTGAATTTTAGGGTTGAGTTATAACGCATCGCGTTGTATTGAACGATAGTATAACGCGGCGCGTCAAAAAGTCAAGAGGCAATTTTCCAAATGGGAGTTTTGGGCTATCTTTCTAAGAAAATATCTCATAAGCCTCTATGCCTATTCCTGCTCCCCTCCCCCCCCCTCCTCTCCCGTTTCCTCGGTGACCTCCAAAGCCTTCTGTCGGATCAACTGATCGGCCTCTACCTCTACGGTTCGCTCGCCAGTGGCGATTTCAATTTACAGAGCAGTGATATTGATTTCGTAGCAGTGACCAAAGACGCTTTGACCAGTGAGCAAGTGGTGGCGCTGGAGGCGATGCACCAGCGCCTCTGGGCGAGCGAGGATAAGTGGGCGAAGAAACTAGAAGGGTCATATATCACTCAAGCCGCCTTGCGTCGTTACAACCCCACTAATGGCCCATTTCCCTGTGTCAACGAAGGCCAGTTCTACCTCGCACACCACGAAAGCGACTGGATCATTCAACGCGACATTTTGCGGCGAGCAGGTGTCGTGCTATTTGGCCCGCCACCAGAAACGCTGATTGACCCCGTTGCTCCAGATGAGGTGCGCGGCGCGGTGCAGGGTATCTTGCAATCATGGTGGGCGCAATATCTCGACAACCCGGTGCGCTTGCAAAGTGATGACTATCAGGCGTATGCTATCCTTACGATGTGCCGCTCGCTCTACACACTGACGCATGGGCAGATTGCCTCCAAACCAGCTTCCGCCCGTTGGGCCAAAGAACGCCTTGACCCGCGCTGGCACGCTTCGATTGATTGGGCGCTGGCGTGGCCCTCAGATCAGCCGCGACCAGAGTTGAGCCTGACACTTGACCTCATTCGTCACGCGCTAGCGAGCGAATAAGCTTTAACCACCGATTACACAGATTGCACGGATTGGGATAAATTTAAGTCCTGTGAAATCCGTGTAATCTGTGGTTTCAAACAAAACACATATGACCGACTCACAATCTTTCACTCTCACCGTCAACGGCCAACCACACACGATAACTGCTTCGCCTAGTACAACTCTGATGGATGTCCTCCGCGACCAATTGCGCCTGACGAGCGTGAAGGACGGTTGCGCCACTGGGCATTGTGGGAGTTGCATGGTCATCAAAGATGGCGAAGCGACGCGCGCTTGCCTCGTGCCGATGAAACGCGCCGCCAATGCAAACGTGACCACGCTGGAAAGTTTGGCCTCCCCCGAGGGCGAACTGCACCCCATTCAAAAAGCCTACATCGAGCAAGGCGCCACTCAATGCGGCTTCTGCACACCGGGCTTCATCATGGCGACGAAGGCGCTGTTGGATCACAACCCCAATCCCTCGCTCGCCGAAATTTACAAGACGCACCAGTTCAACATCTGCCGTTGCACAGGGCATAACGCGATCATCCGCGCCATTCAGCAAGCGGCCGGGCAAAGTGCGCCGCCCTTGCCCGCCGTCAAAAACCCGCTCCGCGCCATCAGCCGCCCCCTGCCCCGCCCCGACGCGGTGGACAAAGTGACCGGCAAAGGTGTGTATGCCGATGACTTGTATGTCGAGGGCATGGCGCACGCCAAAGTGCTCCGCAGTGAATATCCCCACGCGCGGCTCAAAGCTATTGACACTGCTCAAGCCAAAGCCCAGCCCGGCGTGCTGGCCGTGCTAACGGCCCAAGACATCCCCGGCCGCAAAGATTCCGGCGTGCATGAAATAGATTGGCCGGTGCTGTGCTATGACAAGGTGCGCTATGTAGGTGATGCGATTGCAGTTGTAGTAGCAGAGAGTGAAGCGATCGCCGAAGAGGCCCTGCGGTTGATCAAAGTAGATTACGACCCGCTACCCGTCGTCACCGGCCCGCGTGAAGCGGCTCAACCCGATGCGCCACACCTTCACGACAACGTGGAACGATTTGGGCATGGCGCGCATGGCAACTTCCTCGCGCACTTTCATTTGAAACACGGCGACCTCGCACAGGGCTTCGCCGAAGCGGACGTGATCGTTGAAAACGAATACCACACCCAAACGGTGGAGCATGGCTTTATTGAACCGGAGGCGGGCTTGGCCGTGCCGGGCGCAGATGGGCGGCTCACCGTCTATTGTGGCGGACAGATTCCGTTTAGCGACCGTGCCCAGATCGCGGCGACGCTCAACTTGCCCGAAGACCGCATCCGTGTGATCAACTGTCTCATCGGCGGCGGGTTTGGCGGCAAGGAAGATGTGTCGGTGCAGATTCATGTGGCGCTGGCCGCGTGGCACACCCGCCGCCCAGTCAAGTTGGTGTTGAGCCGCGCCGAGTCGTTGCGGGTGCATCCCAAACGTCACGCGACGATCATCAAGATGAAGACGGGCGCGAAGCAAGATGGCTCGCTCGTCGCACATGAGGTGGAGATTTACGGCGATGGCGGCGCGTATGCGAGTTTGAGCAACCATGTGATGTTGCGTGCCACCACCCACGCTGCCGGGCCGTATGAAGTGCCGCATACGTTGGTCAACACCTACGCCATGTACACCAACAACGTGCCGGCAGGCGCGTTTCGCGGGTTTGGCGTCACGCAGAGCGCGTTTGCGATGGAGAGTCAGATGGACGCGCTCGCCACAGCGTTAAACATCTCACCGCTGGAGATGCGACGCAAAAACTGTTTAGCCGTTGGGAAGAAAACGCTGGCTGGTCACACGCTGACCGAAAGTTGTGGCCTGCCGCAATGTTTGGAGTTGGTCGCGGGGGAGATGAGCAAGCATTCATTCGTCGCCGAAGAAGGCTCGAAGCGCCGCGCCTGGGGCGTGGCCTGTGCCTATAAAAATACCGGCTTCGGGAGTGGCGCGTATGACGCGGCCGGCGCGGAGGTCGAAGTGTTCTCCGATGGGCGCGCCGCGGTACGCGCTGGGGCCGCCGAGATCGGGCAAGGCTTGGTGGGTGTCTTAGCGCAAATCGTGAGCGAAGAGCTGGGCGTGCCGTATGAAAAAGTCGAAGTGTTGGTCTCCGATACCGATCTCACTTTGGATGGGATGGCGACCACTGCTTCACGCCAAACGTATGTGACGGGCAACGCCGCGCGCCACGCAAGCCTCGAGGTGCGCAAACTCCTCAGCCAAACCGCCGCCGAACTGTTAGATGTCGCGCCGGCACAGTTAATCTTCGTTGATGGGCAAGTGCGCGGCGACGGGCGACACGTGACTTTGAGCGATGTGGCGCGCGCGGCGCGGCGCGAGGGGCGCTTGCCCAAAGTGAGCTATCAATACGTCGCGCCAATGGTGCCGCAATATCACCACTTCGCGTTTGGCTTTGCCGCGCAAGCCGCGCTGGTGGAAGTGGACGTTAAGACGGGCGAGACCAAAGTCTTGAAAGTGATCGCCGCGAATGATGTCGGGCGGGTGATCAATCCGCTCGCCCTGCAAGGCCAAGTCGAGGGCAGTGTTTCGATGGGCTTGGGCATGGCCTTGCAAGAAAATTTTGTGATGGACAACGGCTACGTCAAGACCGATACGCTCAACAAATGCCACCTCCCGACGATTGACCAAACGCCCGAAGTGATTTCATTTTTCGTTGAGGAGGAAACACGCGATGGCCCTTATGGCGCGAAAGGCGTCGGCGAACTGGCCTCCATCCCCACCACGCCCGCCATCATCAATGCCATTTACCATGCGACTGGTGTGCGGTGTTATCACCTGCCAGCGGATAAGAAGTGGTTGAAGGGGCAACTCAGTTCTAAACTTGCGGGGTCCTAAAAGCGGAGAAACGCCAAACCTCGCCAATCAGTAAAGGCTCAACCCGCATAGCGGGTTTCCCCTTGTAGGAGGCGTCGGCTTTAGCCGATGCCGGAATTACCATGGCCCGCCATCGGTTTAAAACCGATGGCTACCGAACTGCAAACCCACTTTCAATCAGCGGCCTCCGGCTCGGCGTTGATGAACTCCAGCGACTGATGCCGAAAATAAGTGTTATACAACTCGGCGTAATGCCCACCGCTCGCTAGCAACGTGTCGTGTGTGCCTTGTTCAATGATCTGCCCGCGCCGCAAAACGATAATGCGGTCGGCGTGCCGTACAGTAGAGAGACGATGCGCGATGACCAGACTCGTGCGCCCACGCATCACCGTTTCTAAGCCTTCTTGAATGAGCGCTTCGGTCAGGGAATCCACGCTCGCCGTCGCTTCATCCAAAATGAAGATCGATGGGTTTTGCAATAACACGCGTGCCAACGCGACCAATTGCCGTTGCCCCATGCTCAGGCTGTTGCCCCGCTCGCCTACCTCGGTCTCCAAGCCGTTCGGCAAACTCTCAATCCAATCGCCGCCCGCTACTTGCCGCGCCACCGCTTGCGCTTCTTCAGGCGTAGCCGCTGGGCGTCCATAGCGAATGTTTTGTAACACCGTGCCCTCGAACAAAAAAGGCGTTTGCGTTACAACGCCCAAATGAGCGCGATACGAATTTAAATTAAACGTGCGGATGTCGCGTCCGTCCACGCGCAACACTCCGCCCTGAAATTCATAAAACCGCGCGATCAGTTTCGCTAGCGAACTCTTGCCTGACCCCGTATGACCGACTAAGGCGAGCGCCTCGCCGGCCTGAACCTGCAAAGAGAATTTCTGCAACACGGGCTCTTGCGGCTTGTAAGCAAAATCTACTTGGTCAAATTGAATCGCGCCGCGCGCTTCGGACACGGGCTCATCCCCGATTTGTACCACTTTGGGCTCAGTATCCAAGATCGCAAACACGCGCTCGGCGGCGGCCAGCCCCAATTGGAATTGACTCCAAAACGATGCGATGCTGGTGAGGGGAAACCAGAACAGGCCCAAGCCTTGAATGAACAAATACCAAACACCCGCTGAGAGCGTGCCGTTCTGAACAGACCAGCCACCCACATAGACCAATGCCGCTGTGCCAGCGCCCGCCAGCACGTTTAACACCGGGAAAATCGAGCTGAACACATAACCCGAGCGCCGGTTGATCTGGAACGATTGCTCATTCACCGTCACAAAGTCATCATAAATCGCCTGTTCTTGTCGAAAGGTTTTCGCCACACTGATGCCGCTGACGGTCTCTTGAATGTGCGCGCTGACTTCCGCGCTGACGCGGCGCGATTGAGTGATGGTGTCGCGCGCGATGCGCCGAAACGTGAGGGCGGCGAATACGATGAAGGGTGCCAGTGATAACGTAATGAGCGTCAGGGTGATATTGACGGTAAACAGGTAAATAATTAAAAACACCACGAGCAACAATTGGCTCATCAAATCCATCGTCAGCGTCACCACTTGCGAAAAGGCTTGAGTATCGGAAGTGACCCGGCTCACAATTTTTCCGGAGGGAAATTGATCGTAGAAGGACAAGTCGCGCTTTAGGATCGCGTCGAAGGCGTCCTCCCGAAAACGCAGGACCACCGCCCCCACCGCGCGCGACGACTGCGAGCGGCGCACATAATTAAAAATCCACGACAAACTACCCAGGGCCACGATGGTGCTCACCACCACCAGCAAATTCGTAGCGTTGTGCTGAATGGCATCCAGATTGCGTGAAATGAAGATCGGCAGGCTCACATCTAAGAGCGATTGCGCCACGATAGCGCCCGCCACCAAGGTCATCCGCCGGCGCTCAGCCTTGAAATAGCCGATGACCCGCCGCACGAGGGCGGTATCAGTATATTTACGGTCATAAGCCTCGGCGTCGAGGCCATCCATGAAAAAGCCCATATCACCCTACCCCGCCGGGTGCTGGCTCAAGTTCGGGCATGGCGAGATCGTAGCGCGCAAAGATGCGCCGATAGTGTTGTGAGCGGCGCAAGAGTTCATCGTGCGCCCCGGCGGCCACGAGCCGCCCTTTGTCTAATACCAAGATATGATCGGCCCACCGAATTTGAGATAGGCGATGGGTGATCAGCAATGTGGTGCGCCCGCGCTGAATGCGGCGCAACGCCTTTTGAATTTCGTCTTCGGTGGCGCTGTCAATGGCACTGGTCGAGTCATCGAGGATCAGAATCGGCGGGTTGCTAAGGAAGGCGCGCGCCAACGCCAAGCGTTGCCGTTGCCCGCCGGAGAGCGTCACGCCCCGTTCACCGATCACTGTCTCGTAGCCTGCCTTTAACGCCAGGATGAACTCATGGGCTTGCGCGTCGCGGGCGGCTTGCTCAATTTCGGCGTGGGTCGCGCTCGGTTTGCCAAAGTCGATGTTCTCGCGAATGGTGCGCGAGAACAAGAAAATATCTTGTTCAATTTTGCCGATCTGTGACCGCAAAGCGTTTAGACTCCACTGGCGGATGTCCACGCCATCAATCAATACTCGGCCAGCCGTTGGCTCATAGGTGCGGTTGACCAAGGCCGTCAGGCTACTCTTGCCCGATCCCGTTTGACCCACAATGGCGACCGTCTCGCCCGGCTTAACTTCAAACGATACGTTTTGCAACACTGGGCGATCCGCATAACCAAACGACACTTGCTCAAACGTGATCGCGCCGTGCACCGGTTGATCTAGCCCGCCCGCGTTTTCATCTAATTCAGTTTCGGTTTTGATGATGGCGAGAATGCGCTCGGCGCTAGAGAGGCCAGCCTGCACCAATGAGAACGTAAAGATGGACACAAAAGTCGGGAAGCGCAGTACGGTCACCAACCCCATGACAGAGATGATCTGCGCTATCGTCGCCCGACCTTGTTCATACAACCACAGGGCATGCCAAAACGTGAGGCCGAGGGTGATGGCATATAACAATACCGGCACATAACGCGCTTCAACACTCCCTTGCTTGACGAGCGTATCGCGCAACGCGCGCGCGTTGTTTTGGAATTTGTCGCGCTCCAATGCTTCACGGGCGCTGGCCTTGACGACTTCAATGCCGGAGAGGGTCTCTTCCAAACCAGCGTTAAGTTGTCCAAACTGCTGGCGTTGCCGACTGGTGACCGGCCTGAGTTCACGGTTGTAGTTCCAGACGGCGACGCAATACGCGGCGAGGAAAGCCAGCGGCATGAGCAACAACTCAACCTGGGTGAGACCGATGAAGAAGAGCGGCACGGCGAAGGCCAGCACGGTTTCATAGATCAGGCTCGCCCCCGGTACAGTCATGTCACTGAGCAAGCCGACATCATCGGTGGCGCGCGCCATAATGTCGCCGACCCGCTGGCGGTTGTGAAAGGTTTGGCTCTTGCCAATCAAGCTGGCATAGAGTTCTTGGCGCGCATCGGCGGAGAAGCGTTTGGCGAGGTTTTCAAAACAATAGTAAGCGGCGAGGTTGAAGACGCCATCTAAACACAACACGCCTAACACACTTAACGCATAAAAAGTGAGCGCGCCGCCCCCCGGCTTAACCATCTCGGCGGCGGCATAGCCCACCAGCACTGGCCCCGACGAATACGACACCAAACTCCCGATGGTGAGCGTCATGCCCACGAGCAACAGCCCTTTGTAGCGCCAGAGGTGCGATACCACCCAGCGCGCTGGGGTTCGAGTATCGTAGCGGTAGGCGTCTTCAATGCGAAATTCACTATTCGTGGACATAAGGAGGGAGATGATACCGCACTTTTAAGTCTAAACTGCAAAATGGAGTCAGCACGTGCTGACTCCATTTTGGCCTATTT
>Ga0315912_10001948_pt1 | contig 23261 bp, 18 predicted proteins | sample VfabasoilMG_FD_204469 | JGI IMG/M metagenome (GOLD analysis project Ga0315912, IMG submission 204469) | Garden soil microbial communities collected in Santa Monica, California, United States - V. faba soil | ecosystem: Environmental > Terrestrial > Soil > Garden | place: USA: California... | reverse complement strand
GATTGGTGTGCTGTCGATCTACGCCGTGCTCGTCATGCTGTTTCACAAGTTCATCCAGCCCGTGACGATTCTGGCCGCGCTGCCACCGTCGGCGGCCGGCGCCGTACTGGCGTTGTTCTTGACCGGTAGCGACCTCGCGATCAACACGCTGATCGGCTTGTTGATGCTCATGGGCATCGTGTCCAAGAACTCGATCCTGATCGTCGAGTACGCAATCATGGCGCAACGCGATCAGGGCCTGTCGCGCTTCGACTCGCTGATCGACTCGTGCTCGAAACGCGCGCGCCCGATCGTCATGACGACGATCGCCATGATCGCGGGCATGACGCCGATCGCGATGGGCTGGGCCGGCGACCCGAGCTTCCGCGCGCCGATGGGTATCGCCGTCATCGGCGGCTTGGTCGTCTCGACGCTCATGAGCTTGTTCATCGTGCCCGTCGTGTTCACGGTCGTCGACGACTTCCAGCAGTGGCTCGGGCGCATCGGGCGCCGCGGCGCGGCAGGCGACGAAGCGGAAGCGGTTGCGGCCCCGAGCGCTGTCGGCTGACCTCCGAACCTTCGCGGCGCCCAGGGGGACTCACAGGCCGTCATAACTTGGCGGAGGCGCCCGTGAGAACTCACACGACACTGGCTCTGATTGCACTGCTGACGAGCGGTGCGGCATCGGCCGACGATTCGTTCACGCACGACAACGGTCCGCGCTTCGCGTCGTTGTACCTCGAGATGCCCGTCGGGGTCCGCGATCGTGCGCATGCAAAGCCCGCATTCGGCTTGCGCCTGCAGCAGTATCAACTCGGGCTGACGAGCTTCGCCGACCGCGAGCGCACGGGCACCAAGACGCTGTTCGACGTGCCGCTGCTCGTGCGCAAGGACGATCCGCTGCGCGCGGCCGGCGCGCGGCACATGCTAGGTACCGGAGCGATCGTTGGCATCGTGGTCGGCGCCGTGGTCGCCGTCGCGGCGATCAGCGACGACGACGACGGCAGCGGCGGCGGTTACTGACCGCCCGAGCTCGCCCCGTTTTCCAGAGCCTGGGCCGACGATACCTGACAATTCACGTCAGGCCGGTCGCACGCGGCTGCCGGCGGCTCGTAAGTGGGCCGCCGATGCCTTTACAATTGGCAATGTTGCCGGCGTCGCTTTTGTTTCGGTCGCCTTCTTCGGCCGCCGCAGCTCGGCCGCCCCGAGAGGATCTTCACGCCGTCCGGCCCTGAAGGGAGTCAGTCACGTGTCATTCGAGCTCAATCGCCGCCTCCAGCGGTGCGGTATCGGCTTTCTTTCGTTGTCGGCGGCGTTGATCGCTGCCTGCGGCGGCGAGCCTTCGGCACCGCCTCAGTTCCCACCCGTCGAGGTCGGCGTCGTCGACGTCGAGCCGCGCGCGTTGGAGCTCGCACTCGAGTACCCGGCGCAGCTCAAGGGCGTACGCGAAGTCGAGGTGCGCGCGCGCGTGTCTGGAATCCTGCTCGAGCGCCGCTACGAAGAGGGCGCGCACGTCGAGGCCGGCGAGGTGCTGTTCCGCATCGATCCCGATCCGTTTCGCGCAGAAGTCGCGCGCGCACGCGCGACGCTCGCCGTCGAAGAAGCGAACTTCAATCAGGCGAGCCGAGAGCGCGACCGGATCGTGCCGCTGTACGAGCAGAAGCTCGCGAGCTTGCGCGACCGCGACAACGCGCTCGCGGCGTTCGAGAGCTCCGAAGCGGGCGTTGCTGCGGCGCGTGCCGCGCTGCGCACGGCCGATCTGAATCTGTCGTACACGGAAGTGCGCGCGCCGATTGCGGGTTCGACGAGCCGCGAGGTGCGCTCCGAAGGCAGCCTCGTCACGGCCGGAAGCGATTCGAGCTTGCTGACTTACATCGTGCAGGCCGATCGCCTCTACGTCGATCTCGCGGTCGCGGATACCGACGCGGATCTCGTGCGCACGGCCCTCGAGTCCAATCACGATGGCCACGTCGGCATCAGGATCACCGACGCGCAGGGCCGAACGATCGGCGAGATGGGCAAGATCGAGTTCGTCTCGCCGCGCGTCGACGACGCGACGGGCACCGTCGCGATCCGTGCCGTCCTCGAGAATCCCGGCGGCATCGTGCCCGGGCGCATCGTTCGCGCGCACGTCGAAGGTGTCTCCATCGACAACGCACTCGTGATCCCGAAGCGCGCCGTCATGCACGGTGCGCAAGGCACGTACGTCTGGACCGTCGATGCTGCGGGAAATCCTGTGCCTACGCCCGTGGAGCTAGGTGCGCTTGCGGGCAACGAAGTTGCCGTCACGTCGGGGCTCACGTCGGGCGCGCGCGTCATTGTCGACGGCCTAATGAAGATCCGCCCCGGCCAGCCCGTCTCCGCCGTCACCGAAAGCACGGCGCTGAATGGCGAGTCGAGCGCCGCCCCGTGATGTCGAATTTCTTCATCGACCGACCGCTGTTCGCGACGGTCGTCTCGGCGTTCATCGTGATAGCGGGTCTCGCGGCATTTCGCGAGCTGCCGGTTGCGATGTATCCGAATGTAGCGCCTCCGCAGATCAGCGTCTCGACGGTCTATCCCGGCGCGAGCGCGGAAGTCATCGCGGAGACCGTCGCCGCGCCGCTCGAGCAGTCGCTGAACGGCGTCGAGGACATGCTCTACATGCTCTCGGGCAACTCGTCGACGGCCAGCTCGCTGTCGATTGCGTTGACGTTCGCGGTGGGCACGGATCCCGATATCGCGCTCATCAACGTGCAAAACCGCGTTCAAAGTGCGATCCAACTCCTGCCCGAGGAAGTGCGCAGGCAAGGCGTCACGATTCAGAAGGCGCTGCCGAGCTTCCTGATGATCCTTACGTTCGACTCGCCGGACGGCCGCTACGACGATTTGTTCGTTTCTAACTACGCCACTCTGAACATCATCGACGAGCTCAGGAGAATTCCGGGCGTCGGCAACGTGCAGGTATTCGGCGCGCGCGACTACTCGATTCGTATCTGGCTCAGGCCGGACAAGCTCACGGAGCTCGGTCTCACGCCGGCCGACGTCGCCGCCGCCGTGCGCGAACAGAACGCTCAGTCCGCGGCCGGCCGCCTCGGCGAGGAGCCGATCGACGAGCGCGTGGATCTGACGCTCTCGGTGACTACGCAGTCCCGGCTCTCCGATCCTGAGCAGTTCGAGCGCATCGTGCTGCGCGCCGGCGCGGGCGGCGAAATCGTGCGCCTCGGCGACGTTGCGCGCGTCGAGCTCGGTGCGCGCGACTATGGGTTCGCTCTATCGCGCCAGGGGCGCCCCGTGATCGGCGCGGCGCTGCAGCTTGCGCCCGACGCGAACGCGCTCGAGTCGGCGGCATTGATCTACGCGAAGATGGCCGAGCTCGAGCGCGGCTTCCCCGAAGGGTTCGGTTGGTCGATTCCCTATGACACGAGCAACTACGTGCGTACGTCGATGCGCGAAGTCGCGCTGACGTTCGTCGAGGCGCTCGTGCTGGTATTTTTCGTCGTCTGGCTGTTCCTCTATAACTTGCGCGCAACGGCGATCCCGTCCGTCGCGGTCCCCGTGTCGCTCGTGGGCACGTTTGCGGGCATGTATCTGCTCGGCTTCTCTATCAACTCCCTGACTCTGTTCGGCATGGTGCTCGCGATAGGCATCGTCGTCGACGACGCCATCGTCGTCCTCGAGAACGTGGAACGGCACATGCGCGCCGAGCACGTCGACCCTCGCGAAGCCACGCGGCGTGCGATGGCCGAGGTCAGCCGCGCCGTCATCGCGATCGTGCTCGTGTTGAATGCCGTGTTCCTTCCCGTCGCGTTCTTGGGCGGTCTCGTCGGCGAGATGTACCGGCAATTCGCCATCACGATCGCGGTGTCCGTCACGATCTCCGGGTTCGTCGCGCTGACGTTGACGCCGGCGATGTGCGCGAAGCTACTGAAGAGCGGCGGTGAAGAGCCCAAGGGGTTGCTCGCGCGCTTCGACAGAGCGTTCCTGCGCCTAACGGAACAGTACACGAACGGTGTGCGCTGGACGATGCGTCACGGCTCGGTCGCCGTGGCCGGCATCGCGGCGATGGTGGTCGCGATCTGGTGGTTCGAGCGCTCGGTGCCGAGCGCACTGGCGCCGAACGAGGATCAGGGCTATGTGCTCGCGCTCGCGGCGCTGCCGGCTGCCGCTTCGATGCAGCGCACGAAGGCCGCGCTCGATCAGCTCGACCAAGCGGCGTTCGCGCATCCGGCATTCTTCGACAACATCACGGTCACGGGTTTCGACGTGCAGACGAACGGTCAGCGCAGCAACACGGGCGTCAGTTTCGTGCTGCTCAAGGACTGGTCCGAGCGCCGCGATCCGGCGCTCGGAGCCGATGCCGTGGCAGGCGCGCTGATGGGAGCCGGGGCGGGGATCCGCGACGCGTTCGTCTTCTCGCTGTCGCCGCCCGCGGTCGAAGGCATGTCCAACGTGGGCGGGTTGGAAGGCTTCGTGCAGTCGCGCTCGAACGACTACGCGGCGCTCGAGCAAGTGACGCAGACACTGGTTGCCGCCGCCTCGCAGCGTCCCGAGTTCAAGAACGAGGACGGCAGCTTCAACGTCGCGACGACGTACTCTGCGCAGGTGCCGCGGATCAATGTCGCGATCGACATCGAGAAGGCGAAGCTGCTCGGCGTGAGCCTCGACGACGTCAACGTGACTCTGCAAAGCACGTTCGGCGCGCTCTACGTCAACGACTTCAATCGCGAGGGCCGCGTCTACCGCGTGCAGATGCAGTCGGACGCCAAGTTCCGTGCGCATCCCGAGGATTTGCGCGATGTCGCCGTGCGCTCCGCGAGCGGCGCGATGATTCCGCTGACGGCGATCGCCACGGTCAATGAAGTCACGGGCCCGGATTTGATCGAGCGTTTCAATCTGTTCCCTTCGGCCCGGCTCTCCGGCGAACCCGCGCGGGGTTATAGCTCGGGCCAGGCTCTCGCGGCGATGGAGGAGGTCGCGGCACAGGTGCTGCCCGACGGCTACACGCTCGCGTGGTCCGGGCAGTCGTATCAAGAGAAGACCAGCGGCCAGAACACGCTCGGGATCTTCGGCCTCGCCGTGCTGATGGTGTTCCTGATTCTCGCGGCGCAGTACGAGCGCATCACGCTGCCGTTCGCCGTCATTCTCGCGGTGCCGTTCGCCGTGTTCGGCGCATTTCTCGCCGTCTGGCTGCGCGGCCTCTACAACGACTTGTACTTGCAGATCGGGCTCGTGACGCTCGTCGGCCTAGCAGCGAAGAATGCAATCTTGATCGTCGAATTCGCGGCGCACATGCACAAGGAAGGCATGGCCCTGAAGGAAGCTGCGATCGAAGCCGCGCGCCTGCGTTTCCGCCCGATCGTCATGACGTCGCTCGCGTTCATCCTGGGCGTGTTGCCGTTGGCGTTATCGACCGGCGCCGGCGCGGGCAGCCGCCACTCGATCGGCACGGGCGTCATCGGCGGCATGCTCGCTGCGACGTTCATCGCCGTGCTGTTCATTCCGCTGTTCTTCGTCTGGACGTCGAGCGCCGGCGATGCCGTGCGCCGGCGGTTCGCACCGGCCGGCGACGTGCAGAAGCGCTAGGCCGTTCAAGCGGCCGCGTCCCGCGCGGTTCTGGCCCGCGGCCGTGATAGCATCGAGTTCGACCGGCGGCGCGCTTGCGCCGGCCGGCTCGTGCCTAGCCAACAAGCAGAACCAACGGCGTAGCGCTGCGGGCAACGCCGGGAGGCAACGATGATCGGCGGACGTCCGTATACGGATCAGACCACGTTGATCAAGGGCGGCTACGTGCTGACCCTCGATCCCGAGCTCGGCGACCTGCCGCTCACCGACGTGCTCATCGACGGCAACAAGATCGCGGCCGTTGGGCGCAACCTCGAAGTCAGCCCGAATGCGAACGTCATCGACGCGCGCGACCGCATCGTCATGCCGGGCTTCATCGACACGCACCGGCACACGTGGCAGACGCCCGTGCGCGGCGTGTTGCCGAGCTGCACGCTCGATCAGTACTTCTCGGGCATGCTCGACAACATCGGCATTCAGTACCGCGCCGAGGACGTCTACATCGCGAACTTGATGGGCGCGCTCGAGTGCCTGAACGGCGGCATCACGACGCTGCTCGACTGGTCGCACGTCAATAACACGCCCGAACATTCCGACGCTGCGATCGCGGGGCTCAAGGAGGCCGGGATCCGCGCCGTGTATGCGCACGGGCCGCCGGTCGGCGCCTCGAAGTGGTGGGCGTACAGCTCGCAAGAGCATCCCGAGGACGTCCGCCGTTTGCGCAAGCAGTATTTCAACTCGGACGATCAGCTCCTGACGCTTGCGCTTGCAGCGCGCGCGCCGGGTAACACGACGCCCGACGTCGCGAAGCACGACTGGCTGCTCGCGCGCGATCTCGGCATCAGGATCAGCGTGCATGTCGGCATGCGGCTCACGGGCGTGCACGTCAATCACGTGAAGACGCTGAACGAACTCGGCCTCATGGGGCCGGACACGACCTACATTCATTGCACCGACTCGACGGACGAAGAGCTCGACATGATCGCGAAGTCGGGCGGCACGGCGTCCGTCGCGCCGTACGTCGAGATGCTGATGGGCCACGGCGTGCCGCCGACGGGCCGCCTCGTCGCGCGCGGCGTGCGTCCGTCGCTGTCGATCGACGTCGTATCGAGCGTGCCCGGCGACATGTTCACGCAGATGCGCACGGCGCTCGTGCAGGAGCGCATCCTCGCGTTCACGGATACGCCCGACACCGCGTTCGCGCCGACGCTGACGCACCGCGACGTGCTCGAGTTCGCCACGATCGACGGCGCGCGCGCGTGCGCGCTCGACCACAAAATCGGCACGATCAAGCCCGGCAAGCAGGCCGACATCATTCTCGTTCGCACGGACCAAGTGAACGTCGCGCCCGTCATCGACCCCGTCGCGACGGTCGTGATTTGCGCCGACAACTCGAACATCGACACGGTGATCGTCGGCGGCCGCATCGTGAAGCACAACGGCCAGCTGATCCGGCTCGACTTACCGCGGCTGCTCGAGCGTCTGTCGAACGCGCGCGACCACCTGTTGTCGCACGCGGGCGTTATCCCCAAGTGGATCCTGTCGCGCCGCGACTGACCGGGGATCCTGACCAAGCGCGCTTCGCGCGCGACTCACTCGCTGATCCGGCTGCGTGATCTTGGAGCGCGCGCGGTTCATCGCGCCTGCACAAGGATGGGTCACGAGCATGGGCCGCGATGCACGCCCACGGGGCATTTGACACCGCTCGACGCAGCCAAACCCCCGCGGTTTTCATGCAACACGTTGATTTGAGAACAACAAGAGAAGGTTGGCCTGAATCCTGCTAATGGCCATGAGGCTCGGACATTGCTCTATGAACGTTACCCCGAGCCAAAAACGTCAGTTTTTCGCAACACGCAGGGAGAGAACACGAATGAACTTCAAGAAGAACCTCGTCGCTGGCGCCGTGGCGGCCTGCTTCGCATCCGCCGCACACGCCGAGATCGAATTGGGGTCTGGTTTTAGCGTTACCGGCTTTGCCGACATGTCCTATTTCAACCTCGACCTGGACGGCGCTGAAGGCACCGAAAAGAGTCTCGGTATCGACCAGTTCGAAACCGACTTCCTCTTTACCGGCGAGAAAGGCATTTCCGCGGAAGTCGACATCGAGTACGGCGGCACCAGCACCACGCCGGAGACCTTCGTCGAGCAGGCCTTCGTCACCAAATCCTTCAGCGACAAGTTCAGCCTGAAGTTTGGCCGATTCCTGAGCTACACGGGCTGGGAAACGGAAGAGCCCACCGGTCTGTACCAATACAGCTTCGCGGGCTATCAACCGTACTTCTACGGCTACTACCAACAGGGGTTCTCGGCGCAGTACGACTTCGGCGCGATCCAGTTGATGGGCTCCGTCGTCAACAGCGCCTTCGATCCGCTGGACTACAACACTGATCCCGACGTCGAAGTCGGCATCGGCATTTCGCCGGGCGAAAACTTCACCGCGAAAGTGTTCATGATCGACGAAGGCGAGGACACGTATACGAACCTCTGGGCCTCGTACAAGGTCGGCAACGTCACGCTGGCCGCCGAGCTCGTGGACCGCGATCTCGACACGGGCGCCGACGGTGACGGCTACCTGGCCATGTTCAACTACGCCTCGGGAATCTTCGGTTTCACGGTCCGCTACGTCGACTACTCGATCGACGACACCTTCGACCCGATCGAAACCAACAGCCTCACGATCTCGCCCAGCTTCAAGATCGGCGACAAGCTGTTGATCGTGACGGAATACAGAATGGACGAGTACGACGCCGGCGGCATCGACAACAACACGGCAGCCGTCGAAGCGCTGTTCATGTTCTAAGCCGGAGGCAGCAGGGAAAGAGTCGGCTTCGCGCTGCTCGGCGGTACCGTAGTACGCCGAGCAGCTCTAGCCGGCATCGCGTCCGGCGGCTCAGCCGCTCTGCGCGACTACGAGCAACGCTTGCCCGGGCGCAACCTGCGTGCCCTCTCGGCACAACACGCGCGTCACGCGGCCCGGTGTTGCGGCCGCAATCGTGAGCTCGGTCTTCATGGACTCGAGCACGAGCAGGCTCTGTCCCGCCTGCACGCGCTCGCCTTCGCTGACCGAGAGCTGCCAGACCACGCCGTGCACGTGGCTCTCGATTGCGCGCTCGCCGTCCGCGAGCACGAGCGCTCCAGTCTTGTCGGGGCCCGCTTCGACGGGCGCGATGTCCGCTTGGCCGGCTGCAGCCCACCGACGCCGCTCCGCGTCGAACGCGGCTTGCTGGCGCGCTTTGAACGACGCGATGTCGTCGCGATGCTCGGCGAGGAAGTCGTTGTAGCGCGCGAGCGAGAACGTCGTCTCCTCGATCTCGATGCGGCAGCGGCCGCGCGGAAAGTCCTCGCGCATCGCGAGCAACTCGTCTTCGCCGACCTCGTAGAAGCGGATCTGGTCGAAGAAGCGCAGCAACCACTGCTTCGGGAACTCGCGCGTGACGTGATAGCGGTTCCACATTTGCAGCGTGCGGCCGACGAACTGATAGCCGCCGGGCCCTTCCATGCCGTAAATGCATAGATAAGAGCCGCCGATGCCGACGGCGTTCTCCGGCGTCCAGGTTCGCGCCGGGTTGTACTTGGTCGTCACGAGCCGATGGCGGGGATCGATCGGCGTCGCCACGGGCGCCGAGAGATACACGTCGCCGAGCCCCATGACGAGATAGGACGCGCCATAGACGATGCGGCGCACGTCCTCCTCGCTCTCGAGGCCGTTGATGCGCCGGATGAACTCGATGTTGCGCGGGCACCAAGGCGCGTCAGGCCGCACCGACTGCGTGTACTTCGCGGTCGCGAGCCGCGTCTGGCTGTCGTCCCACGCGAGCGGCAGGTGCACGATGCGCGACGGGACTTCCGCCGCCGAGAGGTCGCGCAGCTCGTCCTCGGCGCGAATGAGCCAGTCCATGAGCTTCGCGAGCGGCAGATCCTCGGGCCGATAGTGGATTTGCAGACTGCGCACGCCGGGCGTGAGCTCGGCGATGCCGGGTATTGCACGCGCGATCAACCAGTCGAGCAGCGCCTGCACGCGAAAGCGCAGGTTCAGATCGAGGACGTTCGGCCCGTACTCGATGAGTAGATAACGGTCGCCGGCCGGCCGGTACGTCACGCCGACCGGGTGATCGGGGGTGCCTCGCGAGGCCAGTATCGCGGAGCCGACGCGCCGAGATGGTGCGCCGCGCGTGGCGGAGGGCGGCACGGCTGCGCCTTCGACTGGCCGCAGCGCGGCCACGGCCTGCTCCTGCGCGGCAGCCAAGCGGGTCGCTTCCGCCAGCTCCAAGGGCACGAAGCTCACGGTGTCGCCGGCCGTGAGCTGGCCGAGCTTCCAAAGGTCCGCGCCGATCACGGTCGCCGGGCAGACGAATCCGCCGAGACTCGGGCCGTCGGGCCCCAAGATCACCGGCATGTCGCCCGTGAAGTCCACGGTGCCGATCGCGTACGCGTTGTCGTGGATGTTGGAGGGGTGCAGCCCGGCCTCGCCGCCGTCCTCGCGTGCCCACTCGGGTTTAGGGCCGATCAGACGCACGCCGGTGCGGCTCGAGTTGTAGTGCACCGTCCAGCGAGTCGCGAACAACGTTTCGATGTCGCGCGGCGTGAAGAAGTCCGGCGCGCCGTGAGGCCCGTACACCGCGCGCAGCTCCCAGTGACGCTCGTAGCGCGGGATCAGCTGCGGGTCGATCGCCGTCGGCTCGGCTGCCGGCTCGAGCTTCAGATGCAGCACGTCGCCGCTGCGCAGCGGTCGGCCGCCGTGCCCGCCGAACTGGCCGAGCGTGAAGGTCGAGCGGCTACCGAGATACTGCGGCGCGTCGAAGCCGCCGCGCACGAGCAGGTACGCGCGCGCACCTGCGCCGTCGATTTTGCCGAGCGCGAGAGTCTGACCGCGGCGCACGTCGATCGCCTGCCAGGCTGCGATCGGAGCTCCGTCGAGCTGCGCGCTCATCGGCGCGCCCGTCAGCGCGACGGTGGCGTCGCTGCGGAAGCGCAGCGTCGGGCCGGTTACGGTGAGCTCGAGGCCGGCCGCGGAGGCGGGATTGCCGAGCAACCGGTTGCCGAGCCGAAAGCTCAGCTCGTCCATGGGCCCGGACGGCGGCACGCCGATGTCCCAGTAGCCGACGCGCCCCGGCCAGTCCTGCAGCGTCGTCTGCATGCCGCCTGCGAGCACATCGATCGCGGCGACTCGGTAGTCGAAGGTCGCGAGGTACGCCGTCGTTTGAGTGCCTGCGGCGAACACCGGGTCGGCCGCGAGCTGCCGCAGATAGTCGAGATTCGTCTCGAGGCCGGCGATTCGCGTGTCGGCGAGCGCCCGAGCGAGCTTCGCGAGCGCCGCTGCACGATCGTCGCCGTGCACGATCAGCTTGGCGATCATCGGGTCGTACCACGGCGAGATCTCGCTGCCGCGCTCGACCCACGTTTCGACGCGCGCTTTTTCGGGGAAGCGCGCTTCGGTCAGCACGCCCGTGCACGGCTCGAATTGCCGGCCCGGATCCTCGGCGTACAAGCGCACCTGGATCGAGTGTCCGCGCGGTTTCTTGCGCAGCGCCGCGGGATCGAGCGGCTCGCCCGCGGCCACGCGCAGCATCCACTCGACGAGATCGACCCCGAGCACTTCCTCGGTTACGCCGTGCTCGACTTGCAGCCGCGTATTGACCTCGAGGAAATAGAACGCCTCGCGGTCCGCGTCGTAGAGGTACTCGACCGTGCCTGCGCCGCGGTAGTCGACAGCGCGCGCGAGGCGCTCGGCCGTCGCGAGCATCGCATTGCGCACGCTCGTGGGGAAATTCGGCGCGGGTGTCTCCTCGACGACCTTCTGATTGCGCCGCTGCAGCGAGCAATCGCGCTCGCCGAGCGCGACGACCTCGCCGCGGCCGTCGCCGAAGATCTGCACTTCGATGTGGCGCGCGCGTTCGACGAACTTTTCGACGAATACGCCGTCGTCGGCGAAGTTGTTGCGGGACAGACGGCGCACGGGCTCGAACGCCTCGCGCAGCGCGCGTTCGTCGCGGCACAGTTGCATACCGATGCCGCCGCCGCCGGCCGTGCTCTTCAACATCACGGGATAACCGATCGCGTGCGCCGCGGCCACGGCGTCGTCCACGGTCGCAAGCAGCGCGCTGCCCGGCGCCAAGGGCACGTCGTTCTCCGCCGCGAGCCGCCGCGCCGTGTGCTTCAGGCCGAACGCTCGCATCTGCTCCGGCGTTGGACCGACGAACACCAGGCCCTCACGTTCGCAGCGTTCGGCGAAGCCGTCGTTCTCCGCAAGAAAACCGTAGCCGGGATGAATCGCCTCGGCGCCGGATTCCCGCGCCGCGGCTATGATCCGCTCGACGTCGAGATACGAGCGCGCCGCCGGCGGCTCGCCGATGCGCACCGCATGGTCGGCGGCCGTAACGTGCAGCGAGTGCCGGTCGGCGTCGGAATACACCGCCACCGACTCCACGCCGAGACGCCGCAGCGTGCGGATGATGCGGCACGCAATCGCGCCACGATTGGCGATCAAAACTCGCTTGAACATCTCGCTTCCTACTCGAGCTCAATCCCAAACGATCATTTCAACCGGCGTCGGGTTGTACGCGTTGCACGGATTGTTGAGCTGTGGACAGTTCGAGACGAGCACGAGCACGTCCGTTTCTGCGCGCATCTCGACGTACTTGCCGGCGTCGCTGATGCCGTCCTCGAAGCTCAGGCTCCCCTCGGGCGTCAGCGGCACGTTCATGAAGAAGTTGATGTTGCTCGCGAGATCGCGTTTGCCCAAGCCGTAGCCGCTTTCTGCGAGCGCGTACAGAAAGCTGTCGCGGCATGAATGCATCGGTTTCTTGTCGAGCGCATAGCGCACTTGGTTCGATTCGGCCGCGCACGCGCCGCCCAAGGTGTCGTGGCGCCCGCACGTGTCGGCCGTGATCGTGAGCAGGACGTTGCCGCTGCCGGACAGCAACCGGCTGCCCGCGGTCAGATAGACGTTGCGCTGCGCGCGGATCGTCGTTTGCGCGCAGTAGCGCTCGTCGGTGGGACGCGCGAGCCCGTAGAACAGCGTGTCGACGGCCTGGTTGCCTTCGAGGTCGAGGATGCGCAGCGTCTGCCCGCGCGCAAGCTCCGCGAGCCAGGCGGAGCCCGCGGTCACGATCTCGCGGCGTACGGCCTCGTTCGGATCGAGCTTGCTCGCAACCAAGCGCGGCGTGCTCATGCGCTCGTCTCCGTGTCGTCCAGCTGACAGTTGTAGATCGCGGTGTTCGCGTACGCGCGCGCGTTCTCGGGCCGGAAACCGATGCAGTAGTCGTCCTCGCGCACGGGCTCGGCGCGCCGGATCGAGAGCTCCACGGCGCCGGGCGCGTACTCGCGCGCGGGGTTCATGGGATGCGGCGCGGTATTCAGCACGACCAGCGTGTCCATCTCCGCGCGAAGCTCGACGTAGGCGCCGGGCTTGCTGTGCCCCACGGCGTACTCGAGCGCGCCGTCGGCGCCGGCGTGTACGCAACTGAAGAAGTTCACGTTCGCGACGAGGTCCTGCCTGCCGAGGTTCCACTTGCCGAGCTCGATCAGGAATAGCTCGCGGCCGCTGCGGTAGAACGCGTTGCGGTCGCGCTGGTAGCTCGATTCGCCGTACTGACGGCGCACGTCTTGCGGCGTGCTGATGCCGCCGATCGGATCGTGCCAACCGAGCGTGTCGTCGACGATCGACATGAGCACGCGCCCCATGTCCGAGTACAGCATGTGCCCCTTCGTGAGCTTCGACGTGTGCTGCGCTTTCAGCGTGTCGGCCATGTTGTAGCGCTCGGAGAGAATGTGCGGGTTGAACAGCAGCGCCGCGGCGTTCGCGCGCCCGGTGGGGTCCACGATGCGCAGCGCGTAGCCGCGGCGGATCACCATCGACCAGTAGCGCGCGCCGGGCACGTTCTCGCGATGCACGGTCATAGCGCGAGGTCCGGGCCCGTCTCGCGTGGGCTCATGCGTGCTTCGCGGCCGCGCCGAAGCGGCAAGTCGTAGGTGATGCGCGCGCCGTACAACTCGGGCTCGTGCGGATCTTTGCGCACGCGGTCGAGCACGATCACGCGGCCGCCCAAGTAGAAGCTTTCCTTGATGTCGTGGCTCGTCATGAAAATCGTGAGCTTGAGCTTGCTCCAAAGATCGAGGATCAGCTCGTGCATGTCGGCGCGGATGCCGGGGTCGAGCGCTCCGAACGGCTCGTCGAGCAGCAGGATGCGTGGGCGACGCAACAGCGCCTGCGCGATCGCGAGCCGCTGCTGCATGCCGCCCGAGAGCTCGGACGGGTACTTGCCGCCGGCATTCGCGAGCCCGACCGCTGCGAGCATGTCGAGCGCGCGTTGCCGCGTCGCACGCCGCGCTTTGCCGAACAGCCGCGCCGTCAACGGCGCGCCCGCGAACTCCTCGCCGACCATCACGTTCTCGAGCGCGGTCATGTGCGGGAACACCGAGTACTTCTGGAACACGACGCCGCGGTCCGGCCCCGGCTCGTCCGGCAGCGGCTTGCCGTCGAGCAGCAGCTCGCCGCGCGACGGGCGCTCTTCGCCGAGCAGGATCCGCAACAGCGTGGTCTTGCCGCAGCCCGACGCGCCGATGATCGTGACGAACTCGCCCGACTCGACGCTCAAGCTGATGTTCTCGAGCACGACCTGGCGGCCGTACTCCTTCCACAGCCGGCGAACCTGCACCGCACTCATCGCGCGGCTCCGGCGCCGTACCACGGGAACACGAAGCGGTTCGTGAGCCGCAGCGCGAGATCGAGCGCGAAGGCGAGCAGCGTGATCCACGCGACGTACGGCAGGATCACGTCCATGTCGAGAAAGCGACGCACCAAAAATATTCGGTAGCCCAAGCCTTCGGTGGCCGCGATCGCCTCGGCTGCGATCAGGAACAGCCAAGCCGAGCCGAGCGCGAGCCGCGTCGCGTCGAGCAGCCGAGGCACGACTTGCGGTAGCACGATCCGCAGAACCAGCTGCCACGTCGACGCACCGAGTGTCTGCGCTTTGATCAAGAGCTCGGCCGGCAGCTCCTCGACGCGCTGCTGCACGTCGCGCGTGATGAATGGCGCGATGCCGAACACAATCAGCACGATCTTCGACAGCTCGTCGACGCCGAGCGCGATGAACAGGATCGGCAGCACGGCGAGGGGAGGGATCATCGACAACACTTTGACGAGCGGCGACAGCGTTCTACGCACGTACGGAATGAGCCCCGTGACGACGCCAAAGGTGAGGCCGATGGCCATGCTGATCGCCACGCCCGTGAGCAGCCGCTTCAAGCTCGCGGCCGTATCGACCCACAGGACCACCTCGCCGGTGCGCCGGTTCTCTTCCGTGGCGAGCCGCGCGAACGTGCTGGCCATTTTCCCAAGCGACGGCAAGAGCTTGTCGTCCGGGTTCTCGGCGAGCCGCGTGGCCGACGCCAAGACGTACACGGCCAGCACGATCACGAACGGCAGAGCTCCGAGCGCGATGCCGAGCCCTCGGTCGGGCCGAAGATTGATCAGTCGTTTCACGCTGGTCTCGTCATCGCAGGCACAGTCTACCCTGGACCTTCACGAGGTCCTCGAGCGAACCGGCCAACTCGTACGATTCCCCCGTGGCGCTCGGCGCTAGAGCTTCCCCTCGGCCGCGAGCTTCATGTAGTCGGCGTTGAAGCGCAGCTTCACGTTGCTCGGATTGCCGAGCGTGCTGCCGTCGGCAAAGGCGATGCCGAGGAAATCCACGCTCGACGCGTTTTCACCGAGCAGCCCGTGCTCGAACGCAAACTTGCGCACCGAGTCCATGGTTTGGCGCAGCTGCGCGCTCGTCGCGAACTTCACCGCATCGGCCGGAACGTGGAAAAGCTGCGTGGTCGCGAGCTGCTCTTCGTAGCCCGCGAGATCGGTGCCGGACGCTTCGCCCATTGCGGTGCGCGCGGCTTTGCTGGTCGCCGGTGCGTACATGAGCTGCGTGATCTCGTACCACGCGCCGACGAGCGCGCGGCCGAGATTCGGATTGGCCGCGAGCACTTCCGTGTTCACGGACAGCGTGTCGATGATCTCGCCCGGAATCTTGGACGAGTCGAACACCAAGCTCGCGCCTTGCAGCTTGCTGATCTCGCTCAGTTGCGGCTTCCAGGCGACCACTGCGTTCACGTCGGGCGACGACGCGACGGCGACGATGTCGGCGTCGGACGTGTTGACTACGGTCACGTCGCGCTCGGTGAGCCCGACGCTTGCGAGCCCGCGTGCGAGCAGGTAGTGCGACACCGAGAGCTCGACGAGATTCACGTCGCGCCCTTTGATCGCCGCGAGGTTGCTGGCGCCTTTGAGCACCACGCCGTCGTTGCCGTTAGAAGTGCTGCCGAGAATCAGCGCCGTCGTGTCCACGCCGCCGGCCGCCGGAATCGTCAGCGCGTCCATGTTGGTCAGCGCGACGCCGTCGAACGACCCACCCGTATAGAGGTTGATCGACTCGACGTAATCGTTGATCTGCACGACCTCGATTTCGATGCCGTACTTGTCCGCCCATTTCTTGACGATGCCCTCGGCCTGGCCGTAGCCCCACGGCATCCAGCCGACGTAGATGCTCCACGCGATTTTGAAGCTGTCGCGCTGTTGCGCGGCTGCGGGGTTGCCGAGCAACGATGCGCCGAGCAGCGCAGCGGCGGCCGCGATGCCGAACGAACGGCGGCTCAATGGGTTCTTGGGTAGGCGGGTGTTGGCTCTGCGCATGACATCTCTCCTGGATGATGAGCGGGTTACTACGCGGCGCACGGGAGAATCGCGGTCGATCTCCCGGGCTTTTGTCCCGCCGTGTAACCTCCCGTCAGGAGAGGTCGGCGGCTCTCGGACCAGCCGCCCGCATTCCTGCGGGCCGGAACCCTAGCCGCCCATTTCGAAATCAATTTGTGTCGAAGGCCGGTCCGTCGGCCTGTCGGGCTCGTGTTGCCAACGATTCTCTTGTTGCCGTGCTCGTTCTAAGCAAGAACAGGGCCACGCGCCGCAGACCACGAACTTTCAAGCGCTTGCGCGCGAAAGCGCCGAATTTCGACGCGGCCGCGGGGGCGCCGAGCACGAATTCGGGGCGCACCACGGGGATGCATGCACGATAATCGGGCAGCCACCGGGCGTGTCCGCTGCCGCGACCGCGCCCCTTCTCGCCGTCAGCCGCTGGCATAGTTCTCGCTCTGCGCAATCCGAGCTTGGGTGCAGGAAGGGACCGCGGCGATGCATGACGTTTCGCGTTGTTTGACGCTCGGCGAGTGGCGAGCGCAGCTCAAGGGCCGCAAACCGAGCCGAGCCGACTACGCGCCGTTCCTCGCGCGCCCGAAGGAATCGGACAACGCGTGGATCACGCTGCTCGACGACGACAAGCTGCGCGCGCAGCTCGAAGCGCTCGACGAGCGGCTCGCGCTGGCCGGCGGCGACGTCGAGCGGCTGCCGCTCTACGGCGTGCCGTTCGCGGTCAAAGACATCATCGACGTGGCGGGTTGGCCGACGACGGCCGCATGCCCGGCGTATTCGTACGCGGCCACGTCCGACGCTTCGGCCGTCGCACGCTTGCGCGCGGCCGGCGCCATCGTGGTCGGCAAGACGAACTTGGATCAGTTCGCAACCGGGCTTGTCGGCACGCGTTCGCCCTACGGCGCGGTCGCCAACACCTTCAAGCCGGAGTACGTGAGCGGGGGGTCGAGCTCCGGCTCGGCTTCCGTCGTTGCGCGCGGGCTCGTGCCGTTCTCGCTCGGCAGCGATACGGCCGGCTCGGGGCGCGTCCCGGCGGCGTTCAACAACATCGTCGGCTTGAAGCCCACGCGCGGGTGGCTCAGCACGAGCGGTGTCGTGCCCGCGTGCCGCACGCTCGACTGCGTCTCCGTGTTCGCACTGACGGTCGAGGACGCCGAGCGCGTCGCGAGCATCGCCGGCGGGTTCGACGCAGGGGACCCGTACTCGCGCGCTTCGTTGCCCGATACGACGGCCCGGCTCTCTTCGACGCCGCGTTTCGCCGTGCCCGCGGCGCTCGATTTTTTCGGCGACGAGCTCGCGGCGGCCGCATTCGGCGCTGCCACGCACCGGCTGCGCGCGCTCGACGTTGCGCTGGTCGAGATCGATTTCTCGCCATTCGCCGAGCTCGCGGCGCTGCTCTATCAGGGACCTTGGGTCGCGGAGCGGTACGTGACGATGGAGCGGCTGCTGCGTACCGACCCAGAGGCCGTGAATCCCATCGTGCGGCAGATCGCGACCGGCGCCGCGCGCTTCTCCGCAGCGGATGCGTTCAAGGCCGAGTATCGCCGCGCCGAGCTCGCGCGTGCGATCGAGCGCATCTTGAGCGACTTCGACGCGCTCGTCGTGCCGACCACGCCGACGATCTACACGATCGCGGCCGTGCAGAACGATCCGCTGACGCTGAATTCTCGGCTCGGTACGTACACGAACTTCACGAACCTCGCAGACCTTGCCGCACTCGCGCTGCCGGCCGATTTCCGCAGCGACGATTTGCCGGCCGGTATCACGCTGATCGCTCGCGCCGGCCGCGATCACGCGCTTGCGGCGTTCGGCAAGCGCTGGCAGCGCGCGACGGGATTGCCGCTCGGCGCAACCGGACAAGCGGGCAGGGATGCCTCCGGTGCGGATCCGGCCGTCGTCGAACCGCCGGGGGTCGTGCGAATAGCCGTCGTCGGCGCGCACTTGACCGGCCAGCCGCTCAATCATCAGCTCACGACGCGCGGCGCCAAGTTCGTGGAGCGCTGTACGACCGCAGCGTGCTACCGGCTGTTCGCGCTTCGCGGCACCACACCGCGGAAGCCCGGGCTCGCGAGGCACGAGCGCGGCCGATCGATCGAGGTCGAGCTGTGGGACCTGCCCACCGGCCAAGTCGGCGCATTCGTTGCCGAGATTCCCGCACCGCTGGGGCTCGGCACGGTCGAGCTCGCCGACGGCCGCACGGTGAAAGGATTCATCTGCGAGCCGTACGGCCTCGAGGGAGCGGAGGACATCACCGAGTACGGCGGCTGGCGCGCATTTCTAGCCGCTGCCGCGCTGCGCACCTGAGCGGCCCGCAGGCCGCTTCGTTCACGCCGCTTCGAGCATCCCGGCCTTCACGATGAACTGCTCGACGAGGTCGAGCCCCTGCCGTTCCTTGATGTTCGTGAAGACCCACGGCCGGTCGCCGCGCATCCTCATCGTGTCGCGCTGCATGATTTCGAGCGACGCGCCGACGAGCGGCGCGAGATCGATCTTGTTGATGATCAAGAGATCCGATCGCGTGATGCCGGGGCCGCCTTTGCGCGGAATCTTCTCGCCGCCCGCCACGTCGATCACGTAAATCGTCAGGTCGGCGAGCTCGGGGCTGAACGTCGCGGCAAGGTTGTCGCCGCCGCTCTCGACGAAGATGAAGTCGAGCGTCGGGAACTTGCGCACCATCTCGTCGATGGCGGCCAGGTTCATCGACGCGTCCTCACGGATCGCCGTGTGCGGGCAGCCGCCCGTCTCGACGCCCACGATGTGATCCGAAGCGAGCGCCTGCGCGCGAATCAGGATCTGCTGATCCTCTTTCGTGTAGATGTCGTTCGTGACGACGGCGATGTGATAGCGCTCGCGCATCTGCTTGCAAAGCGCCTCGATCAAGCTCGTCTTGCCGGAACCGACGGGGCCGCCGACGCCGATGCGAAGAATGTTGTCTTTCATGTCGAGCTCCTCAGGATCTGAACAACCGGGTGTATTGGGTTTCGTGCAGCGCGCTCGCGATCGCGAGTCCGAACAAGCTCGCTCCGATGTCCTCGTCTGCGCAGGTGGCCGCGCTTTCGACGACGGCCGGCAGAGCGTCGCCCAGCGCGAGCAGCATGCGCTGGCCCGCCGTGTGACCGAGAGGAACGAGCTTTACGGCGGCGGCCACCTGGGCCTCGCACCACGCCCACGCGTAGCCGGCGCAGGCGTCGGCGGCCGGAATGGACCAGTTCACGGCGGCGACCGCGAACGCGCTCGCGAACGGCAGGCGCCGGTCCGGCAGCGGCTCGTTGAGGCTCACGAGCAGCTGGGCGAGGGCGCCGCCCATCGCGAGGTCCTCGAATCGCAGCTCCGCGGTCTCGCGCCGCGCCTCGAGCATCCGGCTCCAGCGCAGCGCGGCCGCGCCGTCGCCGCCGGCCCAGGCCTCGTGGACGCGCAGGAGTATCGGCAGGTCGAGCCGCGCTACGCCGAGCATGAGACCGTCGCGGAGCCAGCGCAGCGCGGACGTTTCATCGTGCACCGTGCCTTCGAAGTGCGCGTACTCGAGTGCCTGCGAGTAGCTGTACGCGCCGACGGGCAGCGTCGGGCTGATCAGCTGCCAGAGCTTCAGCGTGCTCGCGTTCATCGCTCGTGGTCGTGCGTGTGCGGCCGCGCGGCGCCGAAGATCACGGCGCGACCGTGCGGCACTTCGTGATCGTGCCCATGCGAATGATCGTGCGAGTGATCGTGGGTGTGGTGAGGCGTGGCATGCGCGTGCCCATGAGCGCCGTACGCGCCGCTCTCGGGCTCGAACGGCTCGTCCTGATGCACGACCGAGAGCCCGAGCTGCGTGACCATCGCGTCCAACACGTGATCCGCGAGATACCGAACCCACCCCGTGCCGATCTCGAGCGCGACATGCCGGTTGCCCAAGTGGTAGGCGACTTGCGCCAGGCGCCGCAGATCGCGGCACCAGACCGTGGAGACGCGCTCGCGCGCCGCGACGATCTCGACCGTCGTGCCGTCGCCGGCTCGAAGCCGATCGCCGCCGCGCAGCACGGTGCCGCGCGGCAGCTGGATGCCGATGTCGAAGCCCGCTGCGAGCCGTGCGCGCTGCCGCGCCTTCTGCCGTTGCTCGAACGGCAGCGTGAGCGTCAGCATCGTGCCGGCCGGCGGCGCATACGCGCCGGACCTTCCGGTTCCCGGGAGGTGCTGCGTGAAGATGCGTAGACGCTCCGTCATTGGCGCTCCTTCGGCGGTCAGAACAGGAAGTACCGTTGCGCAAGCGGCAGCACGGGAGCGGGCTCGCACGTCAGGAGGATTCCATCGGCACGCACTCGATAGTTCTCGGGGTCAACCTCGATCGTCGGCGTGTAGCTGTTCAGCCGCATGTCGGCCTTGCGCACGCTGCGCGTGTTGCCGACTGCGACGATCGACTTCGCGAGCCCGAAACGGCGGTTCACGCTCGCGGCGAGCGCGGCCGCCGACACGAACGTCACCGACGTATGCTCGACGGCGCGGCCGAACGAGCCGAACATCGGCCGGTAGTGAACCGGCTGAGGCGTAGGGATCGACGCGTTCGCGTCGCCCATCGGTGCCGCGGCGATCATGCCGCCTTTGATGATCAGCGACGGCTTGACGCCGAAGAACGCCGGCCTCCAGAGTACGAGATCCGCTAGCTTGCCGACCTCCACGGAGCCGACGTGCTCTGCGATCCCGTGCGTGAGCGCGGGGTTGATCGTGTACTTCGCGACGTAGCGTTTGGCGCGGAAATTGTCGTTGCGCGCGCCGGCGTCCTCGGGCAGAGCGCCGCGCTGCACTTTCATCTTGTGCGCGGTTTGCCACGTTCTCGTGATGACCTCGCCGACTCGCCCCATGGCTTGCGAGTCCGACGAGATCATCGAGAACGCGCCCAAGTCGTGCAGGATGTCCTCGGCCGCGATGGTCTCACGGCGAATGCGCGACTCCGCGAACGCGACGTCCTCGGGTATGCCGGGGTCGAGATGATGGCAGACCATGAGCATGTCGAGGTGCTCGTCGACGGTGTTCACCGTGTACGGGCGCGTCGGGTTCGTCGACGACGGCAGCACGTTCTCGGCGCCGCAGGCCCTGATGATGTCGGGTGCGTGGCCGCCGCCGGCGCCTTCCGTGTGATACGTGTGAATCGTGCGCCCTTTGAACGCGGCGAGCGTGGTCTCCACGAAACCGGACTCGTTCAACGTGTCGGTGTGAATCGCGACCTGAACGTCATACTGCTCGGCGACGGACAGGCAGGTGTCGATCGCGGCCGGCGTGGTTCCCCAGTCCTCGTGCAGCTTGAGCCCGATCGCGCCCGCTTGAATCTGTTCCTCGAGAGGAAGCGCCAAGCTCGCGTTGCCCTTGCCGAGGAAACCGAGGTTCATGGCGAACGCGTCGGCGGCCTGCAGCATTCGCATCATGTTCCAAGGGCCCGGCGTGCACGTCGTCGCGTTCGTGCCAGTCGCGGGACCGGTGCCGCCGCCGATCATCGTCGTGATGCCGGACGAAAGCGCTTCCTCGATCTGCTGCGGGCAAATGAAATGAATGTGCGCGTCGATGCCACCGGCCGTGAGGATCTGGCCCTCGCCCGCGATCGCTTCCGTGCCGGGACCGATCACGATCGTGACGTTCGGCTGCGTGTCGGGGTTGCCGGCCTTGCCGATGCCGACGATGCGGCCGTTCTTGATGCCGATGTCGGCTTTGACGATGCCGGTGTAGTCGAGGATCAACGCGTTCGTGATGACGACGTCGACGCATTCCGCCGCCTCGCGCTGGCTCTGCCCCATGCCGTCGCGGATGACTTTGCCGCCGCCGAATTTGACCTCGTCGCCGTAAACCGTGTGATCGCGCTCGACCTCGATGACGAGCTCCGTGTCGCCGAGGCGCACGCGATCTCCGGTCGTCGGTCCGAACATGTCGGCGTAGGCGCGGCGTGAAATCTTGCTCATCGCTCGAGTGGCCCCATGATGCGGCCGAGGAACCCGTAGACCCTTCGCGCGCCGGCGAGGGCGACGAGCTCGACCGTACGTTCCTGGCCGGGCTCGAAGCGCACGGCCGTGCCGGCCGGGATATTGAGCCGAAACCCGCGCGTCGCGAGGCGATCGAATGCGAGCGCGGTATTGACCTCGTAGAAGTGGTAGTGCGAGCCCACTTGGATCGGCCGATCGCCGCGGTTCGCGACCTTGACCGTGACCGTGGCGCGGCCCACGTTGAGCTCGATGTCGCCGTCGTCGATGAAATACTCGCCGGGCGTCATGACTACACGATCGGGTTGTGAACGGTCACGAGCTTCGTGCCGTCGGGGAACGTCGCCTCGACTTGCACTTCGGTCAGCATCTCGGGGATGCCGTCCATGACGTCGCCGCGCGTCAGCACGGTCGCGCCGTCGCTCATGAGCGATGCGACGGATTTTCCGTCGCGCGCTCCTTCGAGGATCGCCGCCGAGATCAGCGCGATGCTCTCGGGATAGTTCAGCTTCACGCCGCGCGCTTTGCGGGCGCTCGCGACTTGCGCCGCGACGAATAGCAGCAGCTTGTCCTTCTCGCGTGGAGTCAGTTCCATCGGTGAGCCTCGTTCATGTTCGCCAAACACGCGGCGCGCTCGGCGAGCAGCCGATCACGCCGGGCCGCAGCTCGTGCCACAGCGCTTCGAAAAGAGTGCGCAGAGTCTCCGGTTCCGCCGCGAGGCAGCGCACGACGAGCAGGTCGTCGAGCAGCGTGGCTCCGCAGCGGAGCCGCGCCCGCTCGCGCGGCACTTCGGGGGACGGGATGGCGGTGCCCAGACGCGTCCGGACGCGAACCAGGAGAGGGTCTTGTACCGGATAGGCGTACAAGGCACCGCACACCCCGAATGAAGCGAGACCGCACTCCGCGTCGCGGAGCCGGTCGGAAGCGCCGAAGCGCAGCGATTCGATGAGCCGCGGCTCGCCGCCCACGACGAAGCGCGTGTGCTGCTCGAGCGTGCCCGTCGCATAGCGGTCGCCCGACAGCGGCCGGCCGAGCGAGAGCTGCTCCCAGCCGATGAAGCGGGCGCCGCGCTCGAGCTCGACGTCGGTTTCGATCAG
>Ga0315912_10001947_pt1 | contig 23265 bp, 20 predicted proteins | sample VfabasoilMG_FD_204469 | JGI IMG/M metagenome (GOLD analysis project Ga0315912, IMG submission 204469) | Garden soil microbial communities collected in Santa Monica, California, United States - V. faba soil | ecosystem: Environmental > Terrestrial > Soil > Garden | place: USA: California... | reverse complement strand
TCCGCCCCATGCGGACCCGGCCAGCCGCTCCGCGAGCCACGGTGGTCCGCGCGAGTTGGCAGCCCTCGAGTCCAATCGCCTGGGAGCCGCCGAGTGAGACTGCTTCAGAGCGGAACGGAGCGGGCCCCGCTCGCCACGCACGAGCCATGCAAGACCTGACCGAATTGCAGCACTGGGTCGTGCAGCACCTGCAGCAGCTGCGAGCGCTGCCGAAGGATGCGACGATCGCTGCCGAAGCAGCCGACCGGCTTACGGGCAATGATCGCCTCTTGCCGGTGGAGCAGCTCGAGATCTACCGCGAGCAGTTCTGGCTTCGTCACACGGCCTCGCTGGTCGAGGATTTTCCCGGTGTCGGCGGCATTCTCGGGCAAGCCGACTGGGAGCAGCTGGTCGAGGCATACCTGCAGGCCCATCCTTCCGACAGCTGGACCCTGCGCGAGCTGGGGCGGCATTTTGCCGAGCATGTGGCGCATTGCCCGGCGCTCGCCCATCAGCGCCTGTGCAGCGACATGGCCCGACTGGAGTGGCTGTTCATCGAGCTGTTCGACGCGGCCGAGCATCCCCCCCTCGATCTGGCCAAACTCGGGTCTCTGCCGCCCAGCGCGCTCGAGACGGGTCAAATCCTGCTCCACCCCGCGCTGCGCCTGCTGGAGGTGAGCTATCCGGTCGCCGATCTGCGCATGCGTCTGGTCACGCAGCGCAGCAGCGGCTCCGCGGGGCCGGCCGTCGAAATCCCCGCGCCGCAGGCGCAGGCGCTCGTGCTCTATCGCGGCGCGGATCGCCGGCTCTACCACCATCCCGTCAATCCGGAGGCCTTTGCGCTGCTGTCGGCGCTCGGGAGCGGGCTGTCGCTGATCGGCGCCTGCGAGCATGCGCTCGAGCGCTGGCCGGAGCACGCCGAGCGCTTGCAAGAGAACGTGGCCGGCTGGTTCCAGGAATGGGCGCGGCGCGGCTGGATCGTGGACGTCCTGCCGCGCCGCGAGAACCTGGAAACCTGACGCAATAAAACGCCCGGCGGCAGGGACTAATCCCGAGCCTTCGCGGGTCTGTCAAAAGTTGTCGCCACGGAGTCGAGCGGTCGCCTTGCCCGTGGGCCGAACTCTTGCTAGGGAAATTAGAAGTGGCTCGCGTGCACAACCTCCTGGAGCGGGTGGCACGACAGCGAACGGCGGCGCTGATGGGCATCGTCAACGTCACGCCCAACTCGTTCTACGACGGCGGGCGTTACGATACCCCCAGCGCGGCACGTGAGCATGTCGTGCGCTTGCTCGCTGAAGGGGCCGATATTTTGGATATCGGTGGAGAGTCGTCCAAGCCCGGCGCCCCGAGCATCTCGGCCGAGGAGCAGATCGAGCGCATCGGAGTGGCACTTTCGTGTGCTCGGGCCGAGGGCGCGCTGATCTCGATTGACACCGCGAGCCCGGCCGTGGCCGATTTCGCGCTCGCCCGCGGGGCTCACATCATCAACGACGTGACCTGCCTCGGCGAGCCGGAGCTGGCCGATGTAGTGGCGCAGCATGACGCATTCCTGATCGTTTCGCACGCGCGGGGTCATCAGAGTAAGATGCCCGGCTTCTCGGAATGGCGCGATGACGACTACGCGGACGTCGTCAGCGAGGTGCGCACCGAGCTCGAGCGGGCGCGCGCGACGGCCGTGAGCCGTGGCGTGCGCCGGGAACAGGTGTGGTTCGACCCCGGGCTCGGTTTCTCGAAGAACGCGCGCCAATCGCTGGAACTGCTCTCGCGGGTCGGTGAACTCGGGCGGGACGGCACGCCGCTGGTCGTAGGCACCGGGCGCAAATCGTTCATCCGCGCCCTGGATGATTCCGCTCCGGGTGATCGTTTGGGCGGCACCATCGCCGCCTCGGTGTGGGCGTCCCGCCTGGGAGCACAGGTCGTCCGAGTCCACGACGTCCGCGCCGTGCGGCAGGCGCTGCTGGTCGAAGCCGCGTTGACCATGGCGCCCCGGCCGGTCGGGGAGGCGAGCCCGCCATGATGGAGGAGCTCTTCGGTTACGTCCTGCAGCGAGCTCTGACCGAGCTGTTGCGCGATGCAGCCGATCTGCTCATCACCTACTATCTGATCTACCGCATCTCGCTGGTGCTGCGCGGCACGCGCGCGGTGCAGATCGGGCTCGGGCTCGCGCTCTTGCTCGTGCTGTATGGGGTCTCCAAGTACTTTCAGCTCGGCACCCTGTTCGCGATCCTGGGCACCGTCCTGCCGAGCGCGATCCTGATCATCGTGGTGGTCTTCCAGGAGGACATCCGGCGCGGCCTGATGAGAATGGGCAGCGGCGCCTGGCTCGGCACGGGGCGATACCAGGAAGTACGCGTCATCGACGAGGTGATCGCCGCCGCCACGGAGCTGGCGCGGCACCGCATCGGCGCCATCATCGCCTTCGAGCAGGACGCGAACCTGGACGAGTTCGTCGGCTCGCACAAGGGCACGGAGATCGACGCTGCCGTCTCCAGCCAGCTGTTGGTCTCGCTCTTCGTTCCGGAAGCGATGAACAAGCTGCACGACGGCGCCGTCATCATCCGGGACCTGCGCGTCGCCAAGGCCGGCGTGTTTTTCCCCTTCACGCAGGGCCGCGTCATCGACGAGAGCTTTGGCTCGCGCCATCGTGCCGCGATGGGCATCACCGACGAGACCGACGCGGTGCTGGTCGTGGTCAGCGAGGAGCGGGGCTCGATCAGCTTCTGCTTCAACGGCAACATCGTCTCCGACCTGGATGGGCCCCGGCTGCGAGCCGCGCTGGAGGGCGTGTTCTCGCCCAAGACGAAGGGCCCGAAGCGGCCGGGGGCAGAACGCTTCTGGTCGATGATGCTGCCCGCGCAGCTGCTGCGCCGGCGTTCGCGCGGCGGCACCGCCAGCGTGGGCTCGCAAATGCCGAGCGAGGCTCCGCCGCCCTCCGTGCGCATCCGCGCCACGGTCCCCTCCGGCATTACTTCCCCCGTGCCCGGCGACACCTCGCCCCTGCCGACGGCCACCAAGCCGCTGCGCAAGACGGTCTCCACCAAGGGGGAGTCCGGCAAGAGCATCAGCCCGCCGGCGGCCTCCATCCCTCCCCGTGCTCCGGATGAATCGTCATGAAAAGCCGTAGCAGTCGCCTCACGAATCGTTGGCTGCGCTGGCTGCGCGGGGCCATGAGCGAGAACCTGGGGCTCAAGGCCTTCAGCCTGGTGGTGGCGCTCGGTCTGACCGCCTATCAGCGGGGCTCCGAGGACGAGCAGCAGCGCACCGTGCCGGTGGACGTGATCGTGCGCTTGCCGGCAGCCGAGGCCCACCGCGAGCTCATGACGCTCGTGCCGCCGAGCATCCATGTCACGGTGCGGGGCAGCACCCGCGCGCTCGACCAGTTGATCCAGTCCGGCGTCCCCCCGGTAGAAGTCGACCTGCGGCGCGGAGACGCGCCCGCGATCGTCTTCGAGGGGGAGATGTTCAGCGTGCCCCCCGGGGTCAAGGTCAACATCATCGATCCTGCCAGCATTTCGCTCGACTGGCAGAACGTGGTGGAGCGCAGCGTGCCCATTCAGGCCTCGGTGACCGGTCCCGTGGCGCCCGGCTACATCGTTCAGAGCGTCAAGGCGGATCCGAAGAACATCCTCGTACAGGGCCCCGACAGCCTGGTGCAGGTGATGCAGTTCGTGCGCATGGCCGCCTTCGACGTCTCGGGCAAGACCGACGGCGTCTACCGGCACCGGCTCAAGCTCGATCCCCCCGGCCAGCGGCTGCAATACCTGGAACCCGATAGCGCCACGGTAGAGGTGGTGATCGCTCGCCAGCTGGTGCAGCGCAAGTTCACCAAGCGCAACGTGGTGGCGCTGGGGCCCGGTCGCATGAAGACGGAGCCGAGCAGCGTGGATGTGACGGTGACCGGTCCGCCCGAAGTCATCAACGGCCTGCGCGACGAGATGATCGTGCCGCGCGCCGACCTCGCTGCCGCCCCGTCCGAGATCAAGGATCAACGCCATGGCGCGACCGTGCTGCCGGTGCGCGTCGACCTCGGCGGTGCCGAGATCGAGATCCAGCCGCCCACCGTCAGCGTGATCTGGTAGCCGGCGGCGCTCCCCCCGCCGGCTCGGGCCGTACGCGGCGCGACTAGCGCTGCGCGCGCTGCGGGCGTGTCTGGTAGCCGACCTCGGCGAAGTCCATGCCGAGCGATGCGCCATTTTCGTCGATCACGTCCACGCGCACCATCCAGGGTGCCGCGCTCAGCGGGCGCGCGATGCGCGTGCGCAGCACCGCCCCCGCACGTTCCCAGACCGGCGCCACGGGGTCGACGTTGATGGTCACCCGACACGAGGCGGCGAAATTGCCAGGCACGGGCTCACCGTGATCATCGACCAGGGTCACGGCCACATCGAGCCCCTCGCTGGGCCAGCTCTCCGGGTGTCGCGCAAAGGTGACCTGCGCTCGCACCGTGAGCGGCTCGAGATCGAGCCGCAGCGTCTCGCCGCTGGCGGGGTGACGGAGCAAGAGCGAGATGGGCCGCCGCGCGACCAGCCCGACGCTCTTCGGCGCAGGCAAGAAGTCATCGAGGCCCAGATACGCCACGAGCAGCCCGTCGGCGCCCAGCAACGTCACGCGCTGGTTCGCCTGCAAGCGCACCGCCCCGCCCGGGCTGCGGCTCGCCGTCGTTGGAATGTCCATGCCCACGACGTTGAGCGCGACCGCCGGCGAGGACGCGCCGACGATCCCCGACTCGTCGACCCCACTCACCGCCACCTGATACTGCCCCGCCGGCAGATCGTCGAGCGTGAGGCGTGCCTGCTCGGTGCGCGTGCTGCGCACCAGGGCGTTATCTGCGCCGCGCACCTGCACCTCGTAGCTGACGGCGCGCTCCAGCGACGGCCACGCCACGAGCGTCGACGCATCGTCACCGCCGCCGGCCAGCAGCAAGCTGCGCGAGAGCACGGGGGGTTCGGTGGCAAGGAGCCGGTCGCGACGGTAGCCGTCCGGGCGCACGTCGCTCACGATCTGCAGTTGACCGACCGGCAACGGCTTCCATTTCCAGCTGTCGTCGAGCGCGACCAAGGCGCGCCCCGCCGCGAGCGCGACGGTCGAGCGAGGCTCGGTGGCGATGGCGGTGAGCTCACCGGAGACCAGGAGCGTGCGCAACTTGCGCGGCGCCTCGACGAACAGAGCAAAGTGCTTGTCGGCGAGCAGGTTCACTTCCATGCGACCGCTATCCAACATCAGCACGCGGGTCGGCACGACGCTGTCCGGCCCCGAGCCCACCTGCAGCTTGAACGTACGCCCGAAGCGCAGGCGCGCCCCGGGCTCCAACATCAAGCGTGCCCCGGGATCCAGCTCCAGGACGGCGCCGCTCGGGCCTGCGACGAAGGCCTTCTCGAGGCTGGTAAGCTGCCCCTCGGTGACCTTGGCCCCGGGAGGTGTCGCCGCTTGTGCGTGCACCACGTTGGGCCATAGCGCAACGGCACACCACAGGCCGAAGATCTGCCAGCGCGAGCTCCTCGCCATCTCGACGTTCTGAACGGCTCCGCACTTCTGCTCCGCACCCGCAAAAGGCATGTAGGTGCAACCGTGCGAACGGCGGCGTGCTGCGATCGCCAGGCACGGTCTCGTTTCAGATCGAAACCGCTCCGCTTGGGCGCGGCGCGCGCGAGCCGTTCAGCTGGGCCAGGGCCCGATGGATCTCGAGAAGGTGCTGGGGTTTCCGCTGGAGCGCGTGCGCATCGAGGGGGATGGGACCTCGACGCCGCCCGAGGTGTCCCCGCTGTCGCCCCCGTCCCAGCGCATCGCGGGCCCCAGCACGCAACGCCTGTTCGAGCCGACACGCATCGAGGGCCTGCACGCCCCGCCGGCACCGCCAGTAGCGCCGCTGGCGCAAGCCGCCGCACCTGCACCTGCACGGGTGCCGGCGCCACCCGCAGCGCCCGTGCTCGCGGCCGCGCGGATGCCGGCGCCGAGCGTCGCGCCGGCCCCCTCCGCCGACGTCGCCATCCCGCCGCCTGCAGCGAGCCCCTCCCTGCCCGAACCCGCCCTCGAGGCGCAGCCACCTGCGGCGCACGCGCTGCCCGGGCACGTCGCACGGGGCTGGGCCACCGTGCTGCAGGCACGCTTCGACGGTGTGTTGCGCAGGGTCGGCGCGGAAGCTCGCCCGGGACGACGTTGGCTGCTGCTGGCGCTCGGTCCCGCGCTGGCGGGCTTCGTGGCCACGGTCTTCGTGGCGGGTCGTGGTTCGCCCCCCGCCGCCGGGTCCGCGCTCCGCAACCCGCCGACCACAAGCGCCTGGGCAGCTGCCGCGAGCGGTGCGCGTCGCGATCCGCTCGAGCCCTGCGTGCGCCAGCGCGACGCGGAGCGCATCGCCTCGGGCATATCGCCGACGTTTGCGCTCGAGGCCCGCGCCATCGCTGGCGGCGTCGACGTCTTGGTCGGAACGGCGACCTCGAGCGGCGCAGCGCTCGGCCTCCGACTGAACGCGACCACGCTGCTGGCGAGCGAGCTGCTGCGCGACAGCGGAGCTCGCGAATTGCTCGGCGTCGTACCCACGCCCGGCGCCGAGCCGCCGGGCTTTACCGTCGATCGCTCCAGCGTCGGGGGCTATCGCGAGTGGCGGACCTTGCCCGAGCGCCCCAGCTGGGCCCTCACCCGCACCAATCGCGCGCTGCACCTGCGCGATCAGGCGCAGAACCGCGCCACCGAGCTTTGGCCGCTGGCTGCCGGAGAGGAGCTCAGCCGGCCCAAAGTCGAATGGCAGGCGGAACGCCTGGTGGTCCTGCTGCGGCGTGGTGGGCGCCAGGGCAAGCTGGCGCTCGGCTGGCTGAATGCGCAGACCCTCGAGCGCTCGGTGCTGCGCGAGCTACCGCTCGCGGGCAACGAAGTGGGGCTGCCGAGCCTGGCCAGCGAACCCCGCGGGGCCGCGGTCGCGGCGGCGGTGCGCGCGGCCAGCACGGAACCGTGGCACGTCGAACTCGCGTGGCTGGACTGGTCGGGACAAGCCAGGCGCCTCCGCGTGCCCGCGCTGCAGCCACAGGCGGACCGCGAGAGCTTCGCTCCGAGCCTGGCGGCCACGGGCGACGCCGGCTGGTTCTTGCAGTGGACCGAGGGACAAGCGGGGCTGCGGCGCGTGCGCGGCGTGACCCTGGACGCGGAGTTCCGGGCGCTCGGCGAGGTGATCACGCTGTCGCCTGCGGGAGCCAATGCCGGGGGTGGCAGCGTCGTGTACGTCGACGAGGGCCTGCTCTCGCTGTTTCTGGTGCAGCGAGACGGCAACTACGAACTGTGGGCCACCACGCTCAGCTGCCGCTGAAGGAGCGACGGCGCGCGTGGCGCTCCGGGCCAGCGCCGAGCCACAGCGGGCGCCGAGCCACCCGGTGCTGCGCGCAGCACCGGGCCCCGAGCGCTCTCAGACGCTGAGCATGTAGCCGCGGCCGTGCTCGGCTCGCACGCACCAACCGCAGTCACCGAGCTTGCGCCGGATGTGGTGCACGTGCACGCGCACCAGGGCCGTCCGCGGCGCATGATGGGTGCCGATGACTTCACTGATGATGCGGTCGCTCGAGATCCAGATGCCGGGTCGCTCTGCCAAATATTGAAAGATCGCAAACTCGGTCGGCGTCAGCTTCACCGACTTGGGCCCCACCTGGACCATGCGCTTGTCGGGATCGATGCGGACCTCGGTGCGCGACCCTGGAATCAGCCATTGATCCGAGCTGCGCCGGATCAACGCTCGCGCACGCGCCGCCAACTCGCGGCCGTTGAACGGCAGACACACGTAGTCGTCCGCGCCCGCCTCCAGTAACTCCGCCGCTGCTTCCGGACCATTGTCGGCGCAGAGAATCAGCACCGGGCAGCGCTTGCCGCTCTGCCGCAGCACCTTCACTCGCTCCGCCGCCGAGTCCCGCTTCGGGCCCTGAACGAGCACGAGCAACCCCTGGAATCCGAAGCCGACGACCTCGCCGATCTCCTCTTCGTTGCAGGCCGCCACTTCGAGCTTGAGCTCCTCGAAGACCTTGCAGACCGTTGACGCCCATTCGGCGTGCTGGCTCGCCACCACCACTTGGGCGGCCGCTGGCGGAGCCGACCTCTGCTCGCCCATCTGTGCGTAACTTAACATATGCTCTTCCTTCGAGCGAAGCCCTCCCCTATCCGAGTGGGGTGCGGTCCCAACGGACAGCGAAATGCCCCGGCTGTCGGCTCGCATGAACAAATTCCCCAATACTGGAAACCAACTCGCTCCTGCGCGTGGCTCCACACAGGTTCTGCGTCACGCGCGGGGTGTCGTTTAATAGACGAATGATTATCCCCGTTTGTCACGCAGCTTGTGTTCCGGATCCGGCTACCGCTGGTGGCTTCGTCGCCCAGCAGGAAAGCAAACCGATCTCGAGCCCCTCTACTCAATAGTACGGGCGTCTTTGATCTTCGCAACACAGATTCCTAACCCAGCCACATGGAGCCGATGTCACTACGGCGCGCCCAGGTAGTCGAAACAGGCCTTTCGACGCACTTGATGCACCAAGCCCCGTGAGCTCCGTTGGACGGCGCTGCGGCTCGCCCAACCGCAGCGTCACGGCACCAGCTGTTTCCCGCAACCACGCGCCACCGTACATGTGCTGGACACAGAACTGCCGAGCTTGGTGGGCCTGTTCCTCACCGCTCGGACAACGCGCGGGGGCCTGTTCTACGCGGCTCGGGCGCCGTTCGCGCACGCACGCCAGCAGCGGGCGGCAACGCGAGCGAGCAGCTGCGCCATCCCCGACCGCTCGCTGCCGGCAGCGCGGGCGCTCATCGCCACACTCTGCGCGGACACGTGTCGAAACATTCACTGAGCTCGCAAGTGAGCCGCTCGCACACATCGCCGCCGGCTTAACGATCGACTTATGAGCCGATTGCGGACCAGGCCGCCCAGTCCAGGCACACGGGACACGGGACACGGCGAGCCCTCCGTGCGCCAGCGCCGACGCTCCGCGAGCCGGCGCGGCAGCCCGCGCGCCCGCACGGTGCCCTAAGCAGGCAGCGCGCTCTCGCGCTGCAAGACCCGCCGCGAGACCGCCGGCTAGGCGCTACGGCGGCGCATGCGTTCCCGTCGCCGGACCCGTTCGAGCTCGGCTTCATCCACGATCCACCCGCGGCAGGTCGCACTACCGCAGAGGCAGGGGATGGCAGACTCCGCGGGCCAACCGTAATCGATCGTCAACTGTTCGCTCGGTCGAACGGTGCGCAGAGCATGCACCCAGATCTGTGGCTCCGGCACCTTCTTCGGTTGCCACTCCAGCAACTCGCAGTTCGGCTCGCAGCTGTGGTTGAGATAACGAAAGGGGGCATTGGGCTCGAGCACACCCAAGTCACCCATGTCGACGACATAGTCCGGGTCATAGTCGTCGCTGGTGATGAGCTTACCGCTCATGTGCCCGATCGCTTGACTCTTGCGGAAAAGTTTACGAGCGAAGAGTCCTCTACCCGCGACCGTCGCGCGCAGAGTCATGAATTTGCGCCAATCAAATTTCTCAGACACTAGAGCGCGCAAGATATTCATCGCGAGCTGTCCGTCAAGCGTTAGAAGCAGATTGCAGCAGAGCCTTGCACGTTACGACTCAACGAGACGTCATCAGCGCCGCGATCTCTGTTTCGGACAAGTGGACGGGTGCCCGGGATAACTGCGTCCGATCGTATGTTGTACACAGCTCCCGTGCGGTGAGCCGATCGGGAACGTCGAGGCCCGCGCTGCGTCCGACCCACGCTACCAGGGCGCGAGCATCGACGCCCGCCGCACGGATTGTTTCCAGGCTCAGATCGTCTGCCCGCTTGGCGAGCCTGCGGCCCTGTGCGTCCAGGACCAGCGGGACGTGAAACCATCTGGGCTCGGTCAGGCCCAGCGCTCGTTGCACCAGCAGCTGCCGCGCCGTACTCGACAGTAAGTCATCCCCACGAAACACTTCGTTCACGCCTTGCTCGGCATCATCGACCACGACCGCCAGCTGGTACGCGGGCAGCCGTGACCGGCTCAGGATCACGAAGTCTCCGACGTCGGATGCAACATCCACGCTCTGCGGCCCCGCCAGCCCATCGACGAATGACAGCGGCCCCTCGGGCACGCGCAGACGCAGTGCGCTGGGCGTCGTCGCCTCGCTGGCGCGATCGCCGAGCACACGGGACCGGCACGTGCCGGGGTAGCGCAACTCGCTGACACCGCGCTGCGGCGCCTGTGCGGCCTGCTCCAGGTCCGCGCGCGTGCAGACGCAGCGGTACGCGGCGCCCATGTGCTCGAGCCGATCTGCCGCCTCTCGCAAGGCATCCACGCGCTGCGATTGATAGAGAGGTTCTCCATCCCAGTCGAGGCCGAGCCACTCGAGGTCGAGCAGCGTTCTTCGAATGTGCTCGGGACGGCAGCGGGACTGATCGAGATCCTCGAGCCGCAGGCGCATGCCGCCGCCCCGCTGCCGCACATCCACCCAGGCGAGCACGAACGTCCGCGCATGCCCCAGATGCAGCCGCCCACTCGGACTGGGCGCGAGCCGCCCCACAGGCAACCCAGGTTCATTCATTCAGCGTCCTCATACCACGGTCATCCGCTTGACCGACCGCCGACGGCCCAGCGTCAATCTCGTGACACCGTCCGAGAATGCAGCACTCGACATTTTGCCCTCGACGCGCTCGATGCGCTGGGGACCGGGCGTCCAGGCTTTCCGTTCGGTTGGCGTGGCTCTTGCTTCCCGCGCGGGCATGTCCGAGTTCGACGAGGCACCGATCACTGCAACCTGTCCAGTCACGCCATCGCTCAGCGCGCTCGACCTGTTGGCTCTGGCGGGGCGCTCCGCGGCACGGGTCGCCTGTGAGCAGTCGAGCGCCGTGGAGACGGCCGCGCGCCTGTTCGAGGGCGCGGCCGCCAATGAAGCGACGGTCTGGATCGCCGGGGACGCCGCCTACGAGCATGCTCGCCGCCTGGAGGCTGCCGGGCATCGCGCCGTTGCCCTCGTCGACCCCACGCGCTTGCCGCCGAACGTACGCGCCGGCGACGTATTGTTCGTCGTCGCGGTGGGCGAGTTGCCGATCGGCCTACTGCCGTTGGCCCGCCAGCGTGACGTGGACACGATCGTGCTCGGCGGCGCACAGCGGCGGCAGCTCGAGGCCGACGCCGTGATGTTCGTGGACTGCCGCGACGAGCGCGCAGCGGAGCTGACGCATAGCTTCATCGTGACGGCGCTGTGCGCTCAATATCTGGACATCGATCAGGCCGAATCGGCCGCCTGAGGCCGCGGGTCATCCCACCCGCTCGTGCGGCGGCGCGCTCGGGAGCGCCACCAGCGGCGGGCGATCACCGCGCTGATCACGAGCACATGGTAGCCGCGCAGGCCGCTCGCCTCGTCGGCGTACACCGGGCGCACCGGCACCTCCGCCACCCGGCAGCCGGCGGCGGCGAGCATGCCCAGCAGATCATTGGGGTAGCCGTAGCGCGGCCATAGCTCGCCGAGCGGCAGCTGCCGGGCCGCCGCAGCAGAGAGCACCGTGTAGCCGCACTGGCAGTCATCGACCGTGAGCCGGGTTGCAGCCCGGGTCAGGAGCGAGAGGAAGCGACTGCCCAGCCGTCTCGAGAGCGGCATCCGGCGTGCCTCTCGGTGCAGAAAACGATTGCCCTTGGCGTAGTCGGCGCTGCCGCTCGAGACCACGTCGAGCAGGCGCGGCAGATCCTCCGGGTCCATCTGGTCATCGGCAGCCATGACCGCGAGCAACTCCACGCCGTCGGCCAACGCTTGCCGATACCCGGTCGCGATCGCCGCGCCGACGCCCTGGTTGAGCTCGTGGCGCAGCACGCAGACGCGCTCGTCGTCCACGTGGGCGATGCGCTCCGCCGTTGCATCCGGGCTCGCATCATCCACCACGTACACGCGGTCGACGTAGGCCGGCAGCCTGCGCAGCGTCCGGGCGACGAGGCGTTCCTCCCGATAGGCGGGCATGATGACCGCCAGCTTGGCTCCTTGCCACATGCGGGGTCAGCCCTGCTCGCCGTCAGGGAGGTAGCGCGCGCACAACCCCACATAGCTCTGCTCGGGCGCTGGCGGGCCCGTTTCAACGCCGAGGCCGCTGTGTATCCAACCGGGCAAGCGGCGCCCAAAATCATCCCGCGCGCCCTCGAAGCCATGCCGCAGCTGCAGCAGGCGTTCGAAGCCGAGCGCGCGCAGCTCTTCGCTCGCGGCACGGGCACGACTGCCGGAGCGACACCCCACGATCAGCGGGTCCGTGGTTCGGAAAGCGGCGCGCATCACTCTCGCGAACTCGGAGTTTTGTACCAAACGGTCACCCAGGACCCGCTGCCACGGCACGTTGCAGGCGCGCGGCGGACGAGCCAATGCAAATTCGAGTTCGCTCCGGACGTCGACGTAAGTATACCCTTGCTCGAGCAACTCCTGAGCTTCACCCGGCGACACGAGCACGTTTGAAACAGTCAGCACAGCCACGTTCCAATTTTCCGGGTCCAGTCCATACCATGCCGCGGCGGAGCTTGCCGAATCCAAGCGCCGGTTCGATACCGCAGCGACACTTTGCCCCGGTGCTCAGGGCCCCCTGTGCTCGACGGGCAGAGCCGCCGTTGGGCGGGAGAGGTCAGCGCGCGTGCTAGCAGAACCCGGGCCGAAAACCCTGCGCATCGTACCCCTGGGCGGCCTGGGGGAGGTCGGCATGAACTGCCTGGCGCTGGAGACGGACGACGACCTGTTGGTCATCGATTGCGGCATCACGTTCCCGGAAGAAAACCAGGGCATCGATCTGCTGCACCCCGACTTCAGCTACCTCCTCGGGCGCGCAGAGAAGGTGCGCGGGGTGTTCCTCACGCATGGTCATGAAGACCACATCGGCGCGCTCCCCTTCTTGCTCTCGCAGCTCAACGTGCCCGTCTGGGGTCCGCCGCACGCGCTGAAGCTGGCGCTGCGCCGGGTCAAAGATCGCCACGGCGACGAACGTTCGCTCAAGGTGGACTTTCGGCCCGCGCTGCCCGGCCAGCGCTACACGGTCGGCTCGTTCCAGATCGAACCGATCCGCGTCTCCCACTCCATCATCGAAGCAACGGCGCTGTACGTCGAGTCACCCGCCGGCAGCGTGTTGCATACGGGCGACTTCAAGTTCGACCCCGACCCACCCGACGGGCAACCCACGGATGAAGCGCGCCTCGCCGAGCTAGGGGCGGCGGGAGTGGACCTGCTGCTCAGCGACAGCACCGGCATCGACAGCCGTGGGCCCGCCGGCTCCGAGAGCAGCGTCGCGGACACGCTCGCCGGGTTGATCGACAACGCCAGCCAGCGCGTCTTCGTCGGGTTGTTCTCGAGCAACGTGCAGCGGCTGATCAGCCTGGGCAAGATCGCCGAAAAAACGGGGCGCAAAATCGGCCTGCTCGGGCGCAGCTTGCGCACCCACGTGGATGCCGCACACGATCTCGGTCACCTCGAGTGGAGCAGTGCTCATCGGCTCGGTAACGAGCAGATCGCCAGCTGTCCGCGCTCCCAGGTGCTGGTGCTCGCCGGCGGTACGCAGGCGGAGACCGGCTCTGCTCTGGCTCGGCTCGCCGAGGCAGCACACCCCACGGTGCGGCTGGACGCCGGCGATCGGGTGATCTTGTCGAGCCGGGTCATCCCCGGCAACGATCGGCGCGTCTCGCGCATGCTGAGCAGCCTGTTGCGGCTCGGGATCGATCTGCACACGCACATGACCGAGCGGGACCTGCACACCAGCGGGCACGCCAACGAGGGCGAGCTGCGGCACATGCTGGAGCTGGTACGGCCGCGCTGTTTCATTCCGGTGCACGGGGCTCGTCATCACCTGCACAACCACGCCCTGCTCGCCCAGGAGTGTGGCGTCCAGAGCACGCTGGTGATCGAGAACGGTCAAGTCGCCGGCGTGCGCGCGGGGCGCCTGCTGCAGCTGGAGCGCGTCAAGAGCGGGCGGATCGCCATCGATCTCGGGCGCGAGCCGTTGAGCGCGTCGGTGCTGCGCGAACGCGCCATGCTCGGGCAGCGGGGCGTGGCGCAGCTGCACGTGGTGCTCGATGGCGAGGGGACGTTGCGCGGCCCGGCCCTCCTGTCCACGTTTGGCGTCGCCAGCTTCGACGAGCCCGAAGCGAGCCTCGAACTCGCCAGGGAAGCGGAGCAGCTGCTGCAAAACCAAGCCAAGATCTGGCAACGGCGCGGCCGCGACATGGCGGACGAGCTGGAAAAGTTCCTGGGTTGGCGTCTGGAGCGCCTGATCGGGCGCCGCCCGCACATCTCGATCCAGATCAGCCGCGTCTGAGCGCCCGCGCGCTCAGCCAGCGCGTGCCGCGGGCTCGGCCGAGCCCGACAGCGGCCGGCCGCAGCTGACACACGCCGGGGGCAGGTGCTGCCGGTGATACAGAGCCGCGCAATTGTCGCACCAGCGAGCATCCGTCTCGAACGTCAGGCTACTGCCGCTGGCCAGGCATTTACGCCCCGCGACCTGCAAGCGACCGGCAGGTACAATCTCGCCGGCGGTCTCGCTCAGCGCCGGCAGCCGCTCGTGCGCGCGCGGCGAGACGTCCACGCGCTCACCGATGCGCGCGGCGGCCTCGGCCAGGATCCGCGCAATGGCGGGGCCATACGCGACGAGAGGCACGTCGAGGGGGCCGCGCGCGGTTTCGATGCGCAGCGCCTCGGCGGCGACGTGGAGGCGCTGCATGTCACACCAGGGCACGCGCTGTGCCTCGCGCGGATCGCCCAGCGTGATGCCGAACGGCCCGACCCGCAGCGTCGGCCCCTGGCGGGTCGCGAGCCCCGCACCGAGGCCCCCCAAGAGCACGCCCACGCCGAGGATCCAGCCCGAGCCCGGAACCGGATCCGGAGCGAGCCACAGACCGTACACCGCTGCGCCCAGGCCAGCGCAGCCGAGCGCGACCAGGCCCAGGCCGACGCGGAACAGCGAACTCGGAGGGGGTGAAAACTGCCGCTCGACGGCGGCCGCGGGAGCCGTGGGATTCGACACGGGGGCGAGCTTATCGCGCTCCCCTCGCCCCTCCAAGGGAAAGACCGGTAGACTCCCCCGACATGGCGCGTCGGCTCTTGCTCGTGCTCCCCGCCATCGCCGTCGGTATCGTACTGTGGACGCTACTGACGGCGGGGGCGCCACGAGCGGTCGACAGCGCGCGGGTGCTGGGCGGGCCCACGTGGGGAATTTCGACCCTGAGCTGGTTGTTGTCGGTCTCGACGCTGGACGCGGGCCGGCGCAGCCCGAGCCCGGGCCGTCCCTTGCGTCTGCTCGTGCGCGCCGGCAACGTCGAACGGGAGTGGACGGGGCGGAGCGACGCCGACGGGCACGCCGAGGCGCGGGTGACGTTCGCCACACCGCTGGCGGAGGCCCCGTGGGTCCGTGTGGAAGCACGCGACACGGGAGCGCTGCTGGCCGAGGGCACGGTGAGCGCAACGCCCGCCACGTGGCAAAGCGAAGCGCGGCGGGAGGGTGGCTGGCTACCGGGGCGCGCCAGCGGAGAGGTGGCGCTGCGGATCGCGCCGCTCGAGGGCACGCTGGCCGTGCCCTTCCCTGCCGAACTCGTGATCGAAGCCAGCCGGGTGCTGCCCGCGTCCGCGGCTGCCGCGTCGCCCGCTGCGGTGCCCGCTCCCGGGCTCGAGATTGGCCTGGAGCTCGAGGGTGCCGAGCAGCTGCCGCCTGGCGGCGCGACCCGTCTCACCGACGCCCAGGGCCGAGTGCGCGTCCGCGTGCGACCGCTGGAGCATGCGATCCGCGCGCAGGTCACGGCACACGCACGAGCGGCGGCCGAGGGGCAACCCGCGCTCGTGGGGCAATGGTCTGGCGCCCTGCACGTGCTGGCGGGCGCGTGGCATGCGAGCCTCGAGGGGGCCGAGTTGCGGGTGCGTTCCCCGATCGCCGCCGACACCGCCTTCGTGAGCCTGGTCACCGAACGCGAGCGGCTCGCCGGCTACGTGCTCGGTCTGGTACCGGACAGCGATGGACTCGCCAGCGGCAGGCTCGAGCTCGAGGCCCCACTGCTGGCTCGCTTGCGAGACGGCCCCGGGTATGCGGTCGTCTCCAGCGCCTACGACAAGCGTTCGCCGAGCGCCGTGGGCTGGCCGCTGCTCGCCGCCACGACGGCACCCTGGCCCGTGCCCGCGCACACCTTCGCTGCGCCCGATCAGCTGTTGCTCGACGGCAGCGAACAGGCGTCGGCTCGGGAACTCGAGCTGCGGCGAGCGCGACGGCGGCGGGCCGCGCTCGGACTGGGGCTGGTCGGAGCCGCGCTCTTGGCGGCCTTTGCCTACTCCGTGCGGGCCTCGCACGCCGCCGAGAAGCCCGCCGCGCTCGGCCTCGCTTCCCAGCGCTCGGCGATCGGACTGGCCGTGGGGTGTATCGTTCTGGCGGTCTCGGCGCTCATCTTCTTCGCACTCTCGTCGCGCTGAGCACGGACGCGGGAACGCGCCGCCAGCAACGACCGAGCAGCGTCGATTTTTGCTCAAGCAGCGCTCGCTGCACCCGTTCCCGTTTTCAGCCCTAGAGCGGCGTACGGATCGGTCCATTCGGGCCAATTTCGAGCCGCTTCGGAGCGAAAACGTCATGATTCTGCAGACTCCATCCCGGCTGACGACCCCCATCGTGACGGGTCCGACCGCGGTGCGTCTGCGCCCGGACGCGACGCCGCGACCGGTCGAATCCAATCAGGCCGCGGAGAACGCCCGCGCGCACCTGCCCGGCGAACAGGCCGCGGTGCTCCATTTCGGCAACCAGGCCGTGAGTCTGGCTCGAGGCGGGGAGCAAGCCCCGGAGCAGTCGGAGGAAGCCGATGCGGCGGATGAGGCCGCCGGCGACGAATCCCTCTCCAAAGACGACGAGCAGGCGCTGAGCGCGCTCCGCCAGCGCGACCGCGAAGTGCGCGCCCACGAACAGACCCACCGCAGCGTCGGGGGACAATACGCGGGCAGCATTCACCTCGACTACCAGGTGGGTCCCGATGGGGAGCGCTATGCCGTCGCCGGCTCGACGCCGATCGACGTCGCACCCATAGCGGGCGATCCGGCAGCGACGCTGCGCAAGATGGAGATCGTGCACCGCGCGGCCACGGCGCCGGCCAGCCCTTCCGGTGCCGATCACCGAGTCGCGGCAGAGGCCACGCAGCGCGCCCAACGAGCGCGGGCCGAGCTCGCCGCCGAACGCTACGAACGAGCCCACGAGCTCGCGCGCGGCGGCAGCGAGGCCTCCTCCGAGAACGCCCCCGCCAGCGCCGCCCCGCCCCCGGCACGCGCGGACGGCCCTCCCGGCGGGCTCCTCGGTATCAGCGCCTGACCTGCTGCTGAGCCCAGCGCACGCTTGCGGACGGGGGCGCTCCCCGCAGGCGGCCTGGAGTCGGTCCGGGCGCAATTGCATCCTGCCAAGCTCGGTGGCTAGTCTGTGCCGGCATGCGCGGCCGGATTCGACGTCGCTTGGCCCTGGCCATCGTGCTCACCGCCCTGATCCCGGTGTGCGCCGCGATCTGGCTCTCTCGCAGCATGCTGCGGCAAAGCTCGGCGCGCTTCTTCTTGCCGGAGATCGGCCAGCGGCTGGGCCAGTCCCTGGAGCTGTACCAGGAGCTCGCCGGCGCGGTGAAAGGCCGGATGCGCGCCGATGCGGCAGCGATCGCCAACTCGATGCCGGTCCGCGACGCGGTGCTGGCTCGCGACGCCGCGGCGCTGGCGCAGGTCTTGCGTGCCGAGATCGAACGGCAACCCGAGCTGGTGTCGCTCGCCGTGCGGGACGCCGAGGATGAGGAGCTGGCGCAAGCCGATCGAGGTCGCCCCGTCGACCCGGAGCGCGAACTGCAGCTGCTGGTGAGCTCCCCCCTGGCCGACGGCAGTCAGCTGGAGGCCGTGTTTGCCACCGACCGCTCCCGTTTTGAGCAGCAGGAGGGCATGAGCCGCTTCGTCGACACCTATGCGCAGGTCGAACAGCGCCGGGAGGCCGACGAGCGCACGTACGTGTACGCCTTCGCCGCGCTGCTCGGCATCACCATCGTGGCGGCGATCGCGATGGGCAGCGCGCTCGCCCGCGGCGTGTCGACGCGTCTGGCGCGGCTCGTGGCCGCGACCGAGAAGGTTGGCGCCGGTGACCTCAGCTTGCGCGTAGCGGTGGGGGGCAGCGATGAGATCAGCGAGCTTGCGCGCGCCTTCAACCACATGCTCGGCGAAATCGAGACCAATCGCGGGCGCATCGAGTACCTGCAACAGCTGGCCACCTGGCAGGGCATGGCGCGGCGCCTGGCCCATGAGATCAAAAATCCCCTCACTCCGATCCAGCTCGCCGTGCAGGAGATCCACCAGCGCTACACGGGCACGGACGCGGCGTATCGACAGGTGGTCAATACCACGCTGGAGGTCGTGGAAGCCGAGGTCGGCACACTGCGGCGGCTGGTCAGCGAGTTCTCGGATTTTGCGCGCTTGCCCAAGGCCAAGCTGTCGACCGACGACCTGTATGCGTTTCTCGAGACACAGCGGGATCAGCGGCAGCTCACGGGCGCGCCCGACGCTGGGGCGCCGTTGCGCTTCGAGATCCCGACCGATATCGCCGGCCCCGCGCGCCTCGATCGGCAGATGTTCCGGCGCGTGCTGATCAATCTCATCAACAACGCAACGCAGGCGACCCGGGCCTGCGCCGAGCCACGGCTCCAGATCGTCGCCGAGCCGCCGTCCGGCAAATGGCTCCGGCTGCACGTGGACGACAACGGTCCGGGCATCCCCGAGGAGCTGCGTCCCACGATCTTTGACCCGTACGTCACCCACACCGCGGGCGGTACCGGCCTGGGCCTGGCCATCGCCAAGAAGATCGTCGTCGAACATGGCGGAACCATCGAGGTAGATTCGAGCCCGCTCGGCGGCGCGCGCATCACCATTACGCTGCCGCTCGATGACGGGGGTACGCCGCGCGGGTCGGCCGACGCAGATCGCACGCAGCCGGGCGATGCCCTAGGCATGGCCGCGGAGGCGGTGCCAGAATGAGACCCATGGCAGCGACCCCGGCTCAGAGAACCTCCTGGCTGCCAGCCCTGGTGCTGCTCGGCTCCGCCATCTTCGGCTACGCGGTGCTGCCGCACGTCTCGCGCCGCGTCTCGGCGACCGCACAGATGGTCGGGCAGCCCGCGCCCGATTTCAGCTTGCCCGTGTTCCACGGGGGTGACGCCGGCAGCCGCATTCGCCTGAGTGCCCTGCAGGGCAACGTCGTGATCTTGGATTTTTGGGCCAGCTGGTGCAAGCCCTGCCAGGCCCAGGCCCGGATTCTGAGCGCGCTCGCGTCTCGGCATAGCGGCGGCAACGTCATGTTCGTCGGCGTCAATACCGCCGACAATCCCGAACGCGCGCAGGCGTTTGCGGAGTCTCATCAGCTGCCCTATCCCAGCGTGCTCGACGGGGGCGAGGTCGCCGACGCGTACGGTGCCAGCAGCCTGCCGACGCTGGTGGTGATCGATGCCGCCGGGAAGGTGTCGGACGTCACCCTGGGTGTGCTCGGCGCAGAGGAGATCGAGACCTTGATCGGCAAGGCGACGGCGGGTGCTCCGTCCAAGCCACCGGGGTGACCGCGGCACGCGCGCTGCCAATTTCGGCGCAGCGCGAGCTTTCTGATATACAGCGCCGAGCGTCGTGTCCCGTAACCAAGGTTCCTTGCAGAATTCCGCGGCCCCTGACGGGGCGAGGGCCGCGGGAATTCTGCCGCAAGGGCCCACTTTGTTCCGGGACACACCCTTTACATTTGTGCCTGTAACTTGCGTTACAGGACACTCGTGATGCCTGCGTTCGAAGAAACTGCTTGCTTGGGCCTATTGCATGGGCTGGCGGAGTTTCTGCCGATCTCGAGTGATGGCCACGTGGCGCTGGCCGAGACCTTGCTCGACCTGCGGGACGGAGCGACGGGGGGTCTGAGCGGAGCCGAGCGGCTCACCCTGCATGCGTGCTTGCGCGCGGGCAGCCTGCTCGCGGCGCTGGTCTACTTTCGCACGCGCATCGCCGGCATCGCTGTCGAACTCTGGCACTGCCTGCGCGCCTGGCAACTGCCGCGCGCCGGCGGTCCCGGTGGCGACGCGGTGATCATTCTGTGCGCCAGCTTGCCCACGGCGCTGCTCGGCCTTGCCCTGCAGCCGGTGTTGCTGCGCTGGCATGCTCGCCCGTTGGCGATCGGCTTTGGCTTCATCGTGACGGCGCTGCTGCTCACCTCCACGCTCTGGGCCCGCGCCGGTTCGCGCTCGTCGCTCTCTCTCTCGGGCGCGGCCGTCCTCGGCGTCGCTCAGGGCCTGGCCTGCCTGCCGGGTCTGTCCCGCAGCGCGGCGAATCTCACGGCCGTCTCCTGGCTGGGCGTGCGCCCCGATCGAGCGTTCGAGCTGGCGATGCTGGCCACGCTGCCGGCCAGCCTGGGCACGCTCGGCTTGCAGCTCTGGGCGGCGGACGGCGCGGCCGAGGCAGCGCTGCCCCTCATCCTGGGCGCGGTGGCGGCCTTCGGCGCGGGGTTACTCGGACTCTGGCTGATGCGCCGCCTGGTCGCGCGCTCGCTCTTGCCCTGGCTGTCGCTCTGGATGCTGCCCGTGGCGCTGGCGACGCTGGCGCTGGCCAAGGCCTGGCCCCGCTAGCTCTTGCGAGCGCGTTTCTTGCTGGCGGGTCGTCCGCGGCGCGCGGCCGGCAGGGTCCGAGACTCGGGGCTGGCCGCCGCGGACGCCACGCTGGGCCCCGCCTCCGCCTGGAGCTTGCGCAGGTCGTCGCGCAGCCGTGCCGCCTTTTCGAACTCCAGGTTCTCGGCGGCCAGGAACATCTCCTGGCGCAGGGCCTGGATGCGCTCGATCCACTCGGAGTCCGGGGTGCTCGCCGCAGCGCGACTGGTCTTGCTGCCGCCCTTGCCCCCCTCGTCGCCGCGCTTGCGCAGCGCGGGTACCGCGTAGTAGTCGCGCTCGCCGCTCTGATGCACGACATCCAGGATGGCGCGACGCACCGTCTCCGGCGTGATGCCGTGTTCCTCATTGTACAGACGCTGCACGTTGCGGCGCCGCGTGGTCTCATCCATGGCGTACTGCATGGCCGCCGTGATGCGATCGGCGTACATCAGCACCCGACCTCGCGAGTTGCGCGCCGCCCGCCCGATGGTCTGAATCAGGGAGCGCGAGCTGCGCAGGAACCCCTCCTTGTCCGCATCCAGAATCGCGACCAGGCTGACCTCCGGCAGATCGAGGCCCTCGCGCAACAGGTTGATGCCGACCAGCACATCGTATTCCCCGGCGCGCAGATCGCGCAGCAGCTCGATGCGGTCCAGCGTCTCGACATCCGAGTGCAGATAGCGCACGCGCACCCCGAGCTCGGCGTAGTACTCGGTCAGGTCCTCCGCCATGCGTTTGGTCAGGGTGGTGACGAGCACGCGCTCGTCGAGCAGAGCCCGCGCGCGAATCTCCTCCAGCAGATTGTCGACCTGGCCGCTCACCGGGCGCAGCTCGATCTCCGGATCCATGAGGCCCGTCGGGCGAATCACCTGCTCGACGGCGGGCGCATCCTGATGCGTCACTTCGTAGTCGCCCGGGGTGGCCGACACGAACAGCGTCCGATGCATGTGCTTTTCGAACTCTTCGAATTGCAGCGGGCGGTTATCGAGCGCGCTCGGCAGGCGAAAGCCGTACTCCACGAGCGTCTCTTTGCGCGAGCGATCCCCCTTATACATCGAGCCGACCTGCGGCACCGTCTGGTGCGACTCGTCGATCACCAGCAGGAAATCCTTGGGGAAATAGTCGATCAGCGTCGGCGGCGGCTCGCCGGTCAGGCGCCCCGAGAGGTGGCGCGAGTAGTTCTCGATGCCCTGCACGAAGCCCATCTGCTCCAGCATCTCGAGATCGTACGAGGTGCGCTGTTCCAGCCGTTGCTTCTCGAGAAAGCGGCCCTCCTTGTCGAACCACGCCAGGCGGTCGCGCAGCTCCAGCCGGATGCCGCTGATGGCCCGGCTCATCTGGTCCTTGGGGGTGACGTAGTGCGAGCCGGGAAACACACTGTATCGCTCGAGCGAACCGAGCACGCGCCCGCGCAGCGGATCCACGCGCTGGATGTTGTCCACCTCGTCGCCAAAGAACTCGACGCGGATCGCCTGCGCCTCCTCGTAGGCAGGGAAAATCTCGATGACGTCCCCGCGCACGCGAAACGTACCGCGATGAAAATCGACGTCGTTGCGCTGGTATTGGATGTCCACCAGGCGGCGCAACAACACGTCCCGGCCGATCTCCTCGCCCTTCGTGATATCGATCGAGAGCCCGTGGTAGCTCTCCGCGGAGCCGATGCCGTAGATGCAGCTGACGCTGGCAACGATGATCACGTCATCGCGGGACAACAGCGAGTGCGTGGCTGCGTGCCGCATGCGATCGATCTGGTCGTTGATGATCGCATCCTTCTCCACGAAGGTGTCGCTCGCAGGCATGTACGCCTCGGGCTGGTAGTAGTCGTAGTAACTGACGAAGTAGTTGACCGCCGCGTCGGGGAAGAGGTCCTTCATCTCCGCATAGAGCTGCGCCGCCAGCGTCTTGTTCGGCGCCATGATCAACGTCGGGCGATCGTACGCCTGGATGACATGTGCGACAGTGAAGGTCTTGCCGCTACCGGTGATGCCAAGCAGCGTCTGAGCGCGCTTGCCCTCGCGCAACCCGGTAATCAGCGCCTCGATCGCCCGAGGCTGATCTCCCTTGGGTTGGAAGTCGCTGCGCAACTGGAATCGGGACATGGGCTGAATCCCAATAGTCGAACGGTGAGGCGGCTCGGTTCAAGGCCAACGTGCGCGCGGCCGCCACCGGCCCCGCCAGCCCAGCCGACAAAAAGCACACCGCCCAGCGGATCGGCCGCCGGGCGAGTGAGTTTGCGGACCAGCCGCCGAGTTTCCTGTCCCTGGGCCGCCCCAGGCGACCGCACGAGCAGGGTGCCGCCCTTCGGCGGCACGACCATCAGCGCTTGGAGTACTGGAAGCGCTTGCGGGCGCCGGGCTGACCGTACTTCTTGCGTTCCTTCTGCCGGGAATCACGGGTCAGAAAGCCCGCCCTCTTCAGCACGCTGCGGCGCGCCGGATCCTGCGCGATCAAGGCGCGCGCGATGCCGTGGCGCATGGCTTCCGCCTGGGCGCTGTGTCCGCCGCCCTTGACCGTGGCCCGGGCGCTGTACTTGTCGTTCAGCTCCAACGCCTCGAGAGACTGACGCACCACCATGCGGGCCGTGGCCCGCTCGAAATACTCATCAATGGACTTGCCGTTGACGGTGATTGAGCCATCCCCATCGGCGCTGAGCCAGACGCGGGCGATGGCAGTCTTGCGTTTTC
>Ga0315912_10001946_pt1 | contig 23275 bp, 20 predicted proteins | sample VfabasoilMG_FD_204469 | JGI IMG/M metagenome (GOLD analysis project Ga0315912, IMG submission 204469) | Garden soil microbial communities collected in Santa Monica, California, United States - V. faba soil | ecosystem: Environmental > Terrestrial > Soil > Garden | place: USA: California... | reverse complement strand
CTCTACATCGGCGTCGACCGTTTCGCCCTCAATCCCGTCCAGGCCAAGATTCCATCGGCGGCGCTGGTGTTCTGCTTCAACTTCGCTACGCGCAAGCTCGTGCTTTTCACAAGGTACTGAGCTCATCGAAACCCACCGCGCAAGGATAGTCGTCATTGGCGCCGGACCGGCGGGCCTGACCGCGGCCTGGGAGCTTGCCGAGGCCGGCGTGAGCGATGTTGTTGTGCTGGAAGCCACGCGCTCCGTCGGCGGCCTGTCGCAGTCGGTCGAGTACAAGGGCAACCGCATCGACATCGGCGGCCACCGTTTCTTCTCAAAATCGGACTGGGTCATGGATTGGTGGACGCGCATGCTGCCGCTGGCCGCGGGCGCGTCCCGGGACGCCGGCGACAGCGATTTTGTGCTCGCCTACCAGGGCAAGCAACGGACGCTGGGCGCAGCCGCGTTGGCCACGGAGGCCGATGCGCGGGTCATGCTGGTGCGCAAGCGACTTTCGCGCATCTACTTCGACGGAAAATTCTTCGATTACCCCCTGAAGGCGAACCTGGAGACCGCGCTCAAGCTCGGGCTCTGGCGCTGCGCGCAGTTCGGCGCGAGCTACGCACGCTCGATGCTGTTTCCGCGCAAGCCCGAGCGCAGCCTCGAGGATTTTTTCATCAATCGTTTCGGACGGCTTCTGTATCTGCAGTTCTTCAAGGAATACACTGAGAAGGTCTGGGGCACGCCCTGCGACCAGATCAGCGCCGAATGGGGTGCGCAACGCATCAAGAGCCTGTCCATCGCGAGCGCCCTGCTGCATGCGTTGCTCATGCCGTTTCGCCGCAGCGGCGGGCTCGCCGCCGCGCGGCAGACCTCGCTGATCGAGCGCTTCCTCTATCCGAAGTATGGGCCGGGGCTGATGTGGGAGACCACGGCGGAACGGTTGCGCGGGCGCGGCGTGCGCCTGGAATTTTCTGCACCCGTCACGCAGATCGAGCAGGCGGACGGACGGATCCGCGCAGTGCAGGTGCGTACGGCCAATGGCGCGCGGCGCTACGAGGCCGAGAATTTCATTTCGACCATGCCGGTGCGCGACCTGGTGCTCGGCCTCGCGCCAGGCGCACCGCCCGCCGCGCGCGAGATCGCGGCCGGACTGGAGTACCGCGATTTCATCACCGTCGGACTGCTCTATCGCCGTCTGATGCGCAACTCCGGGGGCAGCGGTCCGATGAACCTCGTCCCTGACAACTGGATCTACGTGCAGGAATCCGGCGTCAAGGTGGGCCGGCTGCAGATCTTCAACAACTGGAGCCCTTACATGGTCAAGGATCCGGAGACCGTCTGGATCGGCATGGAGTATTTCTGCCGCGAGGGCGACGCGCTCTGGACCATGCCCGACGAGGTGCTGCGGCAGCTCGGCATTGACGAAATGCGGCGCCTGAATCTCGCTGACCGCGGCGATTGCCTCGACGGCATCGTCATCAGAATGCCGAAGGCCTATCCCGGCTACTATGGCAGCTACGCGCGCTTCGATGAATTGCGCGGTTATCTCGACGGCATTCCGAACCTGTTCCTGGCCGGGCGCAACGGCATGCACCGCTACAACAACCAGGACCACTCGATGCTGTCGGCGAAGAAGGCGGTCGAGGCGATACTGGCGGGAAGCGCAGACAAGGCGGAAATCTGGGGCGTCAACATCGACGATGAGTACCACGAAGAGACCCGCTGACGGCGCCGTCGAGGTTTCGGCGGTCATCCCCTGCCTGAACGAGGCGCGCAGCATCGGCATCTGCGTGCAGAAGGCATTGCGCAGCTTCGCCGACATGGGTATCGCCGGCGAAGTCGTCGTCGTCGATAACGGCTCGACCGACGATTCGGCGCAGCTGGCACGGGATTTCGGCGCGCGCGTGATCCATGAGTCCGTCAAGGGCTATGGCGTCGCGTTGCAAAGCGGGATCGAGGCCGCGCGCGGCCGCATCATCGTCATGGGCGACGGCGACGATTCCTACGACTGGGGAGCGATCGCCCCGTTCATTGACAAGGTGCGCGAAGGCTACGACCTGGTCGGCGGCAACCGATTCAGCGGCGGCATCGAGCCGGGCGCCATGCCGTTCCTGCACCGCTATATGGGCACGCCACTGCTCTCGGCACTCATTCGCCTCGTGTTCGGCGTCAAGCTGGGCGATGTCCAGTGCGGCATGCGCGCCTTCACCCAGGAAGCCTACGCGCGCATGCGCACGGCCGCCCCAGGGATGGAGTTCGTCGCGGAGATGGTGATCACGGCGGCGCACCAGGGACTGCGCATCGCGGAGGTGCCGACGCGCCTTTATCGCGACAAGCGTGGCCGCCCGCCGCACTTGAGGACCTTTCGTGACGGCTGGCGCAATCTGCGTTTGATCCTCACGCACTCGCCCGACTATCTCTACCTGGTCCCCGGCGCCTTGCTGCTTGGCACGGGCCTGCTGTTGCAGATGCTTCTCGCGCTGGGTCCGGTGAAAATCGGCGGAGCCTACTTCGGTATCCACTACCTGGCGCTTGGCGCCATGCTCTCGCTGGCCGGATTCAACATTCTGAATCTCGGCGTGCTGGCCAAGGCGGTCATGGCGCAGCGCTTTCCGGCGCTCAAGAGCCGCGTGCTGGAGCTGCTGACCGGCCGCTACACGCTCGAATGGGGATTGATCGGCGGCCTCGTGCTGATGCTCCTCGGCCTTGCGGTGGACGCCGCGATTCTCGCCGAGCGCATCGCCAGCCCCGGGCAAGCGATGGAGAACACGGTTCACCTCGCGTTTGTCGCGACCACCATCGTGGTGCTGGGACTCAACCTCGCGTTCAGCGCATTCCTGCTCGCGATGATGCTGGTGCGCGGACGCGGCCGGACCTGAGCGCTAGCGGGCCGGATTGCCCCAGACCCAGCCGTGCCGGTCGGCGGCGAGCAGGCGATACGCCGGGAAGCGCGCGGCCATCATTGCGGCGTCGCGCTCCGCGCCGCGTGAAAGGAAGACTTTCACCTCGTCACGGAAAAAAGGGTCGCTGCGCACCAGATCCCAGCCGTAGTAGCTGTTGCGGCCGTCGATGATGAGCACTTTCGCTTCGCCGCTGGCCGCGGCGGGCAGTTGTGCGATGTGCCGGGCGATGAACTGCTCGACCTGCAGGGCGCGCAGGCTGGTGAGGAGCACGAGGCTGAGGACGGCACAGCCCGCGACGTAGCCCGCCAGCGCGGCGTTCGGCGCGCGCAGGACGTGAACTGCAAGCAGTGGCAGCACGAGCCAGGCCGAATGGAAGTAGCGCGCTCCCCAGCCGTGCCCCTGATCGAAAGGCACGAGGAAGTAGCCGAAGTAGGTGAGCAGCCCCGAGGCAGCGATGGCCCACCAGAAGCTTCGTTCGCGCCTGAGCTGCCATCCGCCCACAAGCGCGAGCACCATCATGCCCGGCACCGACCACAGCCAGAGCTTGGCCAGGTCCAGCGGCCGGGATGCGAGGCCCAGGCTGGACACCGTGGTGCCGATCGAAGCCACGCGATCGTAGAGCAGGTTTGCGCCCGCGGCGGCGATGGCGCCGACGGCCGCGACTTCGGTGTGCCGGCCCAGAAAGAGCGACCAGCCGAATCCGAGCAGCAGGCAGCCGGGCAGGTAACCCGCAACAAGGGCACCGAGCAGCCGGAATCGCTCCGGCCGCAGCGCGAGCCAGACCAGCCAGGGCAGCGCGAACAGGATGTGCGGCACCGGGTTGTGCAGGGTGAGCGCAAGCGAACCGATGGCGCCGGCAGCGAATGCGCGCCGCGGCGTGGGTTCGAGCAGAAGCAGCAGGTACAGGCCGTTGGCGAGCAGATGCGCCGGCATGCTGTAGAACGAGATGCCGTTGACGGTCACCGCAGGCGAGGCGATCGTCAGCAGCACGACGAGCCCGGCCGCCGCCCGGTTGCCGAACAGCCGCAGGCCCAGGCCATGCATCACGAAAACCGTGCCGCCGCAGAGGAGCGGGTTGAGCAGCCAGGGAATTCCAAGCGCAGTGAACGGCGTGAGCAGCAGCGAATAGCCGGGCCAGTAGACGGAAACCACGTCGCCGGCGCTGCCAAGAATCGAGATGAACCGGCCCTGGAAGAAGCTCGGGATGATCCAGTCCATCAACTCCGCCGGATACCTCCCGGTGAGCCGGCCCTCGGCGAAAATCTGGCTCTGGAAGACGAGCGCGTACTCGTCCATCGACAGCGGGTGCGCGTGATAGACGAAGCGGCTGCCGGCGGCCAGCGCGAGCGTGGTCGCGGCCGCCACGAGGCCGGGATGCCCGCCTATCCAGGTCGCGAAACGCAGGCCCAACTCGCGCACCGGCGCGAGCAGCGCGAGTGCCGCGACGATGGCATAGGGCGCCACCGCGTAGTAGTCCTGGAACAGCAGCAGGTGGCTGTAGATCGAGACGCCGGCGAAGGGGTTTTGCAATCCCTCTTTGCGAAATGCGAGCGCGACGCCAATGGCGACCGTGATGGCGAGGCTGGCTTCCGCAAGCCGGCGCGCTTCCTTGGAAAGCGCGCCGGCGGTCATCGGGCCGTGCACTCGCGCATGGCCTGCGCGTGGCGCCTGGCAGATTCGTCCCAGGACCAGTGCTCGCGCGCGAAGCCGGCGCGCTGCGCGCGCAGGCCGGCGTCGAAGCCGTCGTGGGCGAGGGCGAGGATGCGGCGCGTCCAGCGCTCCGCGGCATCTGTCCCCTCGACCGGTTCCGCGTGCAGCAGCCCGGTTGCCTGCGGGCAGGCCTGAGCGGTCGATGCGTCCACGAGCGCCGGGGTGCCGCAGGCCATCGCTTCCTGTACGACGAGCGGAAAACCTTCACCGAAGCTCGGCAGCACCAGCAGGTCCGCGGCCTGATACAGTGGCGCGAGCCCCGCCTGGCTCAGACCGCGCAGCACGCGCAGGTTCGGCGCGCCCCAGCGCTCCGGGTCGAGGGGTCCGGCGCCGGCGAACAGCCAGAGCGCGTCGGGCGTTGCCCGCACCAGCTGCTCGAGCAGCGGCATGCCTTTCTTCTCCACGAATCGGCCGGCAAACAGGAGGAGCGGCTGCCCCTCCCGTACGCCGAGGCGCGCGCGCGACGCCTCCCGGTCGGCGTCCCGCGCGGGCTTGAAAAGCGCGCAGTCCACGCCGTTGGCGACGACCAGCGGCGCATTGCGGAAACGCACCAGCGGCGCGAAATACGCGCGCGTGGTTTCGGCGATGAAAAGCACGCGGCAGGCGCTGCCGAGGACAAATCCGCCGGCCAGCCTGTTTGCGATAGCGAGCATCAGGCGCAGCACTGGATTGCGATAAGGCACCGGGCCGATGTGCTGCGTGACGATTACGGGACGGCCGGCAAGACGCGCGGCAATGCAAGCAATCACGTTGCCGAAGTACAGGCAGTCATGCAGGTGCAGCAGATCCGCCGCGCGCACCTCGCGCACCAGCCGGACGAGCGAGCCCCACGACCACAATGGGTAGGGCAGGCCGAGCCAGCGCTCCAGGCCGTTGAACGCGGAGGCGGGCTGGCAGCGCAGGCCTGGGCCGTCCTGCGTGGGCGCCGGATCGCAGTCGCTCGCGTGCCAGCTGATCTGGATGCCAGGTTCGGCGGCAAGGCGGCGGGCGAGTTCGCCCGCCACGATTTCGATCCCGCTGCGGTGCGCGGGATAGTAATGCGTCACGAGGACGACGCGCACGGCGGCCACGTGCCGGAGTTGCTCATGTCAAGCGCTCGGCGTGCTCGATGATCTCGTGCTGCATGCGCAGTACCGCCAGCGCGTCGTCCGGGCCGATCAGCGCGGGATCGGCAGAGCCGCGCGCCGCGGTGGCGAAACGGCGGAATACCTCGTCGTTGCCGTAGAGCAGCTTTCCGGCCAGGTGGCGCGGTCCGCTCAGCAGGTGCTGCGACCAGTGCGCCCAGGTGGCGGCGAGCGAGGTCCGCAGGACGGGCCATGACGTATGCGCGCCGTCGTTCGGCACTTTCACGTAAATGTCGCGGAAAATGTCGATATCGCCGAGTCCGTGCTCGCCTGCGACCGATATGTGCCATTCGCTCAGCGGTGCTTCGAAACCCATGTCGAGCTTCACCGGCACCGCGTCCGGGCCGGCGGCGTAATGCACCGAGATCCACGCTGGCGTGTTCTTCTGCCCGCTGCCCGGGTGGACCTGGGCGCGCAGGAAGCGCAGCGGCATGGGCGCTAGCGCGCGCAGAAGATAAAGCAGGTGCGGGCCTTCGTCGTAGAACAGCCCGAGCGGCAGCTCCTCGTGCCACGTCGGCAGCCGGCGGGCCGGGTTGCCGAGCTGCTGCGCGTGCAGGTAGGTGATTCGTCCGAGGCGCTGTGCGCGCAGGTCATCGAGCAGGCGCTGCGTGGAGCGCGCGAACTGGAAGTTGTGCACGATGGCAAGGGTTTTGCGACGCGCGCGCGCGAGCGACACCAGCGCCTCGCCCTCCGTCGGATGCATGGCGAAGGGCTTCTCGGTGATGACATTCCGATCCAACTCCAGCGCCTGCCGGATCAGCCCGGCATGGGAAGCTGGCGGGGTACCGATGCTGAACGCATCGATTTCGTCCAGCCAGGGAATCGCGCCGAGCGTGTCGCCCTCGTGCGAGCGGGCGATTCCCGCGCGCTGCGCGACCTCGCGCGCATGCCCGGGGCGGCGGTCGACCAGTCCGACGACTTCGATGTCCGCGACACCGCGCATCGCGGGCAGATGACGGTGCAGGGTGACCCATCCGAGACCGACCGCGGCGACGCGCAGCGGCCGGCCGGGGGCGGGCGCAGTTCTTGTCATGGGCCGGGGGATGATACCTGCTTGCAGGAGCGCCGCCGGAACCCGGGTTGCGCCTTGGGCGCGCCGAAGCTATGCGCGCATCGCGTCGGCCGGCCGCACGCCCAGATGCAGCAATACGCCGGTGGCAACGGCGTAGATGACTGCGCCGCAGAGCAGCGTCGATGCGATGCCGATGTGCAACGACAGGATCAGGGACGCAACGGTGCCGACGACCGACATGGCGCCGTTCATCGCCCAGCACCACGGCAAGAGATAGGGCGCTCGGCCTCCGACCAGTCCCACGCCTGCGGGCATCATGACCCCCATCGGCAGACCGAAAATGGTGACGATCAGGACAGACATCGCGGCGCGCGCCGGCAAATTCCAATCGATCCACGCTGGAATCGCATGGTCCGACCCGATCACGAACACGCCGCTCAGCAGAACGATGACGGCGCCCGCTGCGCGGGCATGGAAGACGCGTTGCGAGTTCTCCATGGATGCGGTCAGCAGCGCGCCCGCTGATGTCGCTGCAAGCAAGCCGAACAGGATGACCAGCAGTGAATACGACGGGTGACCGAGAAATATAGTCAGCTTCTGCATCAGCCCGAATTCGATCAGCATGAATCCCAGCCCGAGCGCACCGAAGTAAATCAGCGGCAGCCCGGGCCGGAGGCTGCCTGGCGTTGCAATGCCACGCTGGCGGCGCAGTCCGAGAACCATCGGCAACAGAATGAAAATTGCCGCCAGCATCACAAGCGAGGCGCCCGAGGCGAGCAGCACCCAGAGCGCCGGCTTGCTCAAGTTCGTGGCTTCGGCCGCATCCAGAGAAAGCAGGTCGGCGGGGCGGTCGAAATAGAAGAAGAACGGACGATCGTCAGTCGTGGCGCTGAGATCGCGCCCCCGGAAGGGGAAGGCGGGCGCGGACCGGTCTGGCGCAGGATCGGTCAGCCGGTCGAAGCCGTACCGTCCCGGGTCGCGCGGCGAAAGGATGGTCTCGAAGCCATAGCGGGCCGCAGCGCCGTCAAGGCGCGCGAGGTCGGCGTCGGTCAGCGGGGACTTTTTCACGATCAGCGTACCGAAGTACTCGTTCTTTTCAGGGTAGTCGCGGCGCGCCACGTACAGATGCGCGCGCAGATCCGCGTCGCGCACGCCACTGCGGCGCAGGCCTTCGATCGCGACGGCGGTCAGGCGGGCGGTTTCCGGGCCCCACCACCGGCTGCTGGTGACGATACCCTCGGGTTTCAGGTGGCGCAGGTAGTCGACGAACGCCTCGGTGGTGTAAAGCGTGTTTTCGGAAAGGGCAAACGCGCCCGATGCGGTCGCGGCCCAGGTGTCCACCATGGACAGTTGCAGCACGTCAAAGCGTTCGGCGGATCGGCGCACGAAACTGCGGCCTTCGTCGACGACGATGCGCACCCTCGGATCCCGATAGAGATCGCCGGTGAGGTGGCGGAATTTCTCCTGCATGATCGTTTCGACGATGATTTCATTCAGGTCCACGCCGGTCACGCGTTTCGCGCCCGCCGCCAGCGCGTGCACGATGTCGCGCCCGCCGCCCGGGCCGATGATGAGCACGTTCGCCGCGCCATCCGGCTGGAGCGCGTGGCCCAGCGCCGCGAAATCGGACAGCGGATGTCTGACCTGGCCGATCGCGCCCCTCGATGTGAGCGGCGTGGAGGCGGCCGAATCGATCTTGATGTCGTAGCCTGGCGAACCGTCGTTCCAGACCACCTTTTCCAGCGTGACGCGGGAGAAGATGTTCCACTTCTCGAAAATCACACGCCCGGACTGTACGGTCTTTACCGACGGCACGAAGAGAAACGGCTCGAGCAGGTTGGCGGCGAGCAACGCGCCCGCGATGCCGAGGCCGATCCAGGCTCGGCGCCGGCCGCCGCCGAACAGCACCGCCGCTGCGGCCGCCATGGCGGCCGCCAGCAGGACGGTCGACGGTCCGCCCAGCCATTTCAGCAGAACGCCGCAGAGCGCGGCGGCGAGGCCGGCGGCTGCAAGATCATAGAAGTAGATGCGTCCGAAGTCGCCGTAGAGCCGCGATACCGCGAGCGAAACCACGACGCCGCCAAAGAAGAACGGAGCCGCCGAAACGCAGAAAAGTGCTAGGACCTGCACGAGCGCGCGACGTTCCGCGGCGTGCTCCGCTGGAGGGACAGGGAATTCAACCGGATACGCCAGGCTATAGGAGAGGAAGAGGACGATGGCCGCTGAAAACAGGAGCGCATACTTCTCCAGCGCGGTCGCGGTGTCCTGTGCGGCCATCCTCCCGGCCCTCGCATAGACGTACACGCCGCTCGCCGCCAGGCCAAACAGCGCGAGCGCGACGGCGACGAAGGTAAAGTGATAGAACATCATCGCGGAAAACATCCGGACCATCAGGATTTCGAGCAGCACGTTGGCGCAGCAGACAAGCGCGATGCCCAGCAGGATCCGGCGTCCTGTGCGCGGCTCGACAACCGCGCCGCGCGGTGGCGTTTGTTCGGGCATGGTGCCGAAGGGTGGCACGCAACTGCCGCGGCATACAAGCCGCAGTTCAGTCCGGGCCCGGGGATGATACCTTCCTGCCGGAGAGCCGCGGGGATTGGAGCGAATGAGCGATATTGACGATTACGCGCGCATGCAGCGCGATTTCTACAACGCGCGGGCAACGAACGAGCGCACCGCGCATGGCCTTGTTCACCCGGACTATGACCTTGCGTCCGCGCAGGCGCCGGGCTTCATACGCTTCCTGCTCCACTGTCTGTCGGGCGTCCGGCCTCCGTACCGGACGTCAATGCGCAACAATTTCGCGCTGGCGCTCATCGCGCGCGCGTCCAAAATGCGCTTTTGGCTGCTCCGGGACGCGGTGCTGCGCGTATTGCGGGTGGTGTTTCTCCTCCTGCCGGGCCGTCGGCTCGATGCGCTCGACTTTGGCTGCGGCGTGGGCCGGTTGATGCGCCCGTTCGCTGTGATGGGCGCCCGCGTGGACGGCGTCGACGTGAGCAGCAAGATGCTCGATTTTGCGCGGGCCGATCCGTTCCTCGCGCGCAGCCGGTTCTTCGAATCCGCCGGCGCTGATTGCGGCGAGGCGCCGTCGGCGAGCTACGACCTTGTCTATAGCGCGCTCTGCATGCAGCACATTGCGTCCAGGACCATCAGGCGCCGGATCCTGCAGGACATGCGCCGCGTGCTGCGCGAGGGCGGCCTGGTGGTGATCCAGTTTCATCACTACGAAGGTCTGCCGGACAGTGAAGTCCCTGCTCCGCACGTACCCTGGAACACCGATGCGTTCGATGCCAAGGGCACCAATTCGGAGGCGGACGTCTGGGTCACGCCGCAGTCCGTCCCGGCGCTGATCGCCGACGTTCGCGAGCACTTCCAGGACGTGACGATCCAATTTTGCGAGTTCCCAGGCGAGGCGCAGCTGTTCACGGGCGCCTACGGCCGCCGATTCGAGCACGTCTTCGTCACGGCCACGGCTGGCTATACGCGGGCGGAAGCGCTCTACGGGCTGTAGGTCCTTGTTTCCACGCATGCGCTGACGATGAGCGAATCGCGCACCCCGCAAGTCCAGACCGTCACGGCCGCGCCGCCAGCGTTGCTCGCCAGCCTCGCAGAGCTCTGGCAGTCACGGCACCTGGCGCTCCTGCTGGTCCAGCGCGACCTGCGGTTGCGCTACAAGCAGACGGCGCTCGGCGCGCTGTGGGCGTTCCTGCAGCCGCTCATGACGGCACTCGTATTCGGGGTGGTCTTCGGCGTCTGGATCCGCATCCCGTCGGACGGCGTGCCGTATTTCCCGTTCGTGCTGGTTGGCATCGCCGCCTGGATGTTCTTCGCCGGTTCGGTGCAACAGGCCACGCATTCGCTGGTTGCCAATACCTCCCTCGTAACCAGGGTGTATTTTCACCGCGCGGTGCTCCCTGTTTCGGCCGTCGGCCTGAACTTCGCCGACCTTCTGGTAACCAGCGCCGTTGTCGCGGCGGTGCTGTTTGGCTACGAACTCGTGCCCGGCGCCCGCGTCGCATGGGTGCTCGCGGCGCTGGCCCTGCTTTTTTCGCTCACCCTCGGCGTTTCGCTCGCCACCGCGGCGCTCAGCGTGTACTACCGCGACTTTCCGAATCTCGTGCCGGTGGGCCTGCAGCTTCTGCTGTTCGCGTCGCCGGTCGTCTATCCCACGTCCATCATCCCGGCGCATATAGCGGCTTGGACGAGCCTGAATCCCCTGGTCGGGATCATCGCGCTCCTGCGCTGGGCGGTCTTCGGCGCGCGGGATTTCCCAGCGCGGGAAGTGGCGGTTTCGGCGCCGTTGTGCATCGCGGCGCTGGTTGCGGGCTGGCTGGTGTTCCGCCACCTTGAGCGCAAATTCGCGGATTCGATATGACCGGTTCCGCGATCTCGCTGGCGCAAGTGAGCAAGGTCTACCAGACCACGGGGCGCGACGGCAGCCTCAAGGAGTCGCTGACGCACTCCCTGCGCCGGTTGTGGGGCGCCCAGCCGGCGCGCGTGGCGGCCGAGTTCCGCGCCCTGGACGACGTAAGCCTCGAGATCCGCGAGGGCGAGGCGTTCGGACTGGTCGGGCGCAATGGCGCAGGCAAGAGCACGCTGCTCAAGATCCTGTCGAAAGTCACCGCGCCGACGAGCGGCGCAGTCAGCCTGCGCGGGCGTGTGGGATCGCTCCTCGAAGTGGGCACCGGATTCCACCCGGAGCTGACCGGTCGCGAGAACATCTATCTTGCGGGCGGCATCCAGGGCATGAGCGGCGCCGAGGTGCGCCGCCGATTCGACGACATCGTTGCATTCTCGGACGTGGAGAGTTTTCTCGACGAACCGGTCAAGCGCTACTCCAGCGGAATGTACCTCAGGCTCGCGTTTGCCGTGGCGGCGCACATGGATCCGGACATACTTCTGGTCGACGAGGCGCTCGCCGTGGGCGACATTCCGTTCCAGCGGCGATGCCTTGCCCGCATGCGCGAGATGCTCAAGCATGGGCGCACGGTGGTGCTGGTCAGCCACAATCCCCGCTCGATCGTGCACTTCTGCCAGCGTGCCGCGTGGCTCGACCGCGGACGCCTGGTGAACGTGGGGGAGGCGCCCGATGTCATGGCCGCCTACCTGCAGTCGGTCACCGTGGCCGGCCTCGTGCTGCGCTGGGAGGGGGACGCGGGCGACGAATTGCTACGCCTGCGCGCGACCTGCGTGGAACCCGAAGGGATGGAAGGGTTCGTGTCGCACGCGCCTATCCGGATCGGGTTTGAGGTGGAGCTGCGCTCGCCGATCCAGGATCTCGTGGCCGCGGTCGAGTTGCGTACAGAGGAGGGCGTTCTGCTCGCCTATTCCGCGCACGATGACGCGCTGCCGCCGCCCGCGCCCCTGCACGCACCGGGCCGATTCGCTTGGGAATTGTCGCTCCCGCCAAATACGCTCGCCGCCGGGACGTATGAAGTGGTCTTCGACTTCGGCGTGCACAATCAGCGCCGCATCATCGCGGATGCGGGAAACCTGCGCTTCGAGGTCCGCAATCCTGCCGGCCTCGGCCGCCGATTCCCGGCGGAAAAGTGGCGCGGCGTGCTGCGGCCCGCGTGGGCGTGGCGCCGCGTGGAAAAGTGAAAATCCTCGCGCATCGGGGCAATATCGACGGGCCGGACCGGGTGAACGAAAATCGCCTCGCAAGGGTCGGCGAGGCGCTCGCCCGCGGCTTCGGCCTCGAAACCGACGTGCGCTATGCGCCGGAGAAGGGCTTTTACATCTCGCACGACGTTGCGCAGCCGTGCGCCGACGCACTACTGGCGGCGCATTGTGCGCTGTGGCGGCGCCATCCGGGCGCAACGATCGCGCTCAACATCAAAGAACTCGGCCAGGAGCGCGCCCTGCTTGAGGCGCTCAACGGCCTGCGCGTGGTGCAGCAGCTCTTCCTGTTCGACATGGAACTGATCGAGCCGCGCGCCGGCGAGACCGCCCGGCTGTATCGCCGGTACGACGCCGCCGCGTCCCTTGCCGCGCGCGTAAGCGATCGCGGCGAGCCGGTCGAGCGCGCCCTCGGGATCGAGGTCGCCAGCGTGGTCTGGCTGGACGAATTCGACGGGCCCTGGGCCACTGCGGACACCGTCGGGCGCCTGAAGGCTGCGGGCAAGGCCGTATACGCAGTATCGCCCGAACTGCACGGGCGGCCGCTGGCGGAGGCGAAAACGCGCTGGCGGGATTTCGCGCGCTGGGGCGTCGACGGGATCTGCACCGACTGGCCCGCGCTGCTGGCCGCGCAGCATGGATAATCGCGATTCATGAAGCGGCACAAACTCGGCGACATGCGCGGCGGCTGGTTCGTGGGCAATTTCGAACCGACTCTGCTCAAGCTGGCAGACTGCGAAGTCGCGGTGAAGCGCTATGGCGCCGGAGACCACGAACCGACCCACGTGCACCGCCTCTCCGTTGAGTTGACCCTGATCATTTCGGGTCGGGTCACGATGAACGGGGAAGCCTTCGGCGGAGGCGACATCATCGAACTCGCGCCCGGGGAGCCCGGCGAATTCCGAGTGCTCGAGGATGCCATCACCGTCGTGGTGAAAAGCCCGAGCGTACCTTCCGACAAGCATGAGTTGAAGGACTAGGCCGATGCGCCTGGTCTCCTGGCGGGGCCTTTGGGACCGGTTCGCCGAGCCATGCACGCCGGAGGCCTACCGCCGCTCGCTGGCAAAACGCGTGCCTTGTTTCGTCGATGCGCGCGCCGCGGGCGCCAGCGCGTCCGCGCTGCTCGCGGCGGTCCTCCTGTCGCGCACTCAGACCGCCGTCTATATCGCCGTTGAGGAACCGGCCGACATGCGCGCGCTGGCGACGCAGGTCCAGGGACTCGCGCCGCTGCGTTTCGTCGATCGCGGGGCTGGCGCACCCCACGGCATTTTCGAGGCGCGCGGCGCGGGTTTCGAGCGCATCGGCAGCTACCATCCCTTTCCGTCGCTGCCGCAGCGCGCGACGGAACTGGCGCTCGTCGAGGCTGGCGACGTGATCCTCACCGCGGCCGGCCGCCGCGAGCACGCAGGCCGGTTGCGAGCGGAAGAATCGCCGGCGTTCGCGCGCGCGCTGGGCAATGAGGTTTTTCTGGTGTCCGATTTCGTCGAACACCGGCAATTGCTTGCAGCGAAGGGACTGGCGCGATGACGCGGCTGCGCGCGAGCGAAGTATTTCCACGGGAAGCAGCGTCCGCGTCTGGCGGTGTTCTCGAGCGCCTTGCCGCTTCGGCGCTGGGCGCATTGCCCGCGGCGCCGCTTCTCTACCTTTCCTTCGCCCCAGCCCCGGCTGCGCTCGCCGGCCGCTTTCAGCTGGTGGTGCCGGAGGCGCCGGTCGACAATTTCTTCCGGTTGCAGGCGGATGCGCGCTGTTGCGCGCATCCGCTGGTCGTCACCGCGGGAATCCGGGGCTCGCGCTTTGCCGAGATCGTGTTCTGGGAGGCCCTGCACGCGCTTGCGCCCGGCGCGCTGTGGCTCGACATCGACGCCGAACAGGCATGCGGCGCGAGCGCGCCATTCGGCGCCGACATCCTCGATCGAGACTACTTCAAGGCGCTGCTGGAAGAGGTATCGACGGAGCGCAGCGATGGCTGGCGGGCGCGGCTGCTGCGCCGCCGCCCCGCGGTGCGGGCGCCGGGCGCGAGCGGGACGGGTTGGAGTTTCGGCCTGCTCACCGCAGGCGAGTCGCCGACGGCGGCGCGCATGATCCGCGACATCCTCGCCATTGCGCCCGCGGATGCCGAGATCATCGTGTGCGGGCCGATGCCGCAGGGCGTTTCTTCGCCGCGCGTGCGGCACATCGACCTCGAGCGGCCCGAGCCGCGCGGCTGGATCTCACGCAAGAAGAACCTGATTGTCGATGCCGCGGCGCACGACAATGTCTGCCTGCTGCACGATCGTTTCGCGTTTCCACCTGATTTCTTCGGCGCCATGGAACGCTATGGCACTGCGTTTCCCGTGCTGACGTTCCCGCAGTTCTATTTTCCCGAGGCGAACCGCGCCTGCATGCATCGCTATGCGGATTACCAGGTCGCAATGCCGGGGCCGCGCCTGCCGGCGATGCTGGAGAGCCGCATCTTCGATCCGGAGGAGGTGCTCTACCTTCGCTACGACGATTACGCGCCATCGGCCTTCTGCTGCGGCGGCGTCTACGTGGTGAAGAAGGCTGTCTGGAACAGCGTGCGACAGGACGAGTCGCTGTTCCACTGCGAATGGGAGGACATCGTATTCGGCCTGGAGTGCCAGCGCGCCGGCATCCCGCATCGCGTGAATCCCTTCGGCTGGTTCGAGTCGCTGACGCCGCATCCGCTCGCGCTGACGCAGTTGCACCGCACCCGGCTCGCCGACGGCAGCCGCCGCTCGCTGGCGCAGGGAAGCGCAGCGCAGGCCCGGCTGAAGGCGCGGTCGCCGCAGTCTTTCAGGCCCGTCCTCGGCCAGCCGCGTGAGAAGTATTTTGGCAGGGTGCTCGAGCAGCTCAACGCGCTGGCGGGCGTTGTCCCGGTTTCCAAGGCTGAAGCGGGCCGATGCGTCACCATCTCGGCGTTCTGGAGGCTGGTGCTCGCGCGCATTGCCCCGCTCGCGCCGGCCGATCGCCGCGGCGTCGCGGAGATCTTCGAACTTCTCACGCGCAACGTCTACAACTTCCCCAACTGCATGGTCGCCGGCTGGATCGCGGATCACGAGCGCGCGGAAGCCGGACGCCCCGGGACGGGCCGCATGCTGCGGGACGTCGTTGCGCGCCTGCGGGCGCGGCTCGTTCCGGCGCCTCTCGAGGCCGCGCGCTATCGTCCGTTCGTCGACATGATCGGGTACTACGCGGAAGTGGAGGCGCAACTTCCGGTGCTCTTTCCGGCTGACGTTGGTGAGCCGGGCAGCGCCTCGCTCGATGAGCAGACGCTGGCAACGCTGCGGCGCGAATTCCGGGACGGCCCCACCGCCCGCGAGGCAATCTTCGTGCCTCACGACGGCGCGCTCCTGCCGGCGGTGGAGGGATTCACCTAGAATCGGCCCGCGTATGACGAAGAACATCCTATATCTCGCGGAGAATGCGCTTTCGCCGGTCCAGGGCGGCGGCATCGTCGCCTATGCGCTCCTCCGGGGCGCGCCCGCCGAGCAGCTGTACGGCCTCTACACCTACCAAAGCATCACGCCGGCCCCCGAGTACGAGCACTGCATGCACCTGCTGCCCCGGCGCGACGGGTGGCGGGAGCGGCCGTTCCGGCCGACGTTCGGGCCAGGTGGAATCGCCGAGGGGCCGATTGCCCTCAACCTGCGCCGCTTTCGCGCGCTGACCCTGCATTTCATCGACCGGATGCTCGGTCGGGATACGCGCGATGCCGTCGCGAGGATCGATGCGGCCGGGTTCCGTCCGGAAGCCGTTTTTACCGCGCCGCTGACCTATCGAATGCTGCGCCTCGCGCGCACGCTCGCCGCGCACTACTCGGTGCCGGTGGTGATATTGAACATGGACGACTGGATGTCCGAGCAGGTCGGCATCTGGGGACCGCTGGGCGGCTATATCCGCGGCGCGATCGCGGGGGAGATGCGGGCCATCGCGCCGCGAGTGCAACAGGCCCTGTCCAACAGCGGGCGCCTAGCAGAGGAACTGACGCGCCGCTATGCACTCCGTCACGAGACCGCGAATAACGCCTGCTACGACCTGCTGCGCGGCGCACCATGGGCGCCGCGGCCGCCGCGCGCAGGCGGGTCCGTGGTGATCACGTTTGCCGGGGCCCTCAATTGGCATCTGCAGGGGGAAACGCTGGTACTATTTTCCTATGCCGTGGCCGAGCTGGCGGCGCAGCGCTCCGTGGAGCTGCATATCTACACACCCTGGGAGTTCGCGCCGATCGCCAACCAGATCTCCATCCCCGGCAAGGTGGTTTACAAGGGGTTCTGCCCCAAGGAAGAATTGGTGAAGCGCTATCTCGATTCCGATTTTCTGCTGGCGACGACGACATTCGACGACAGGAACATCCTGCTGTTCAAGCACTCGCTTGCCACCAAGCTTTCCGACTACCTTTGCGTGGGCCGGCCGGTGATCTCGGTTGGACATCCGCAGTGGGCGGTGCACGACTACGTGGAGGCGCACGGCGCTGGCGTCGCGATCCGCAGGCCGGACATCGGGGGCATCAAGCACATGCTCGCTGACGCGCTTGGCTGGAGCGACGAGAAGCGCGCCGCGGTCGGCGGGGCCAACCGGAAGCTGTGGTCCAGCGCGCACGACGTCACCATCATGGGCGCAAAGGCACGCGAGGCGCTGGGCCTCGGGCCGGTGCCGGCCGAACTATGAACGCGCGCGCCGGCGAGGCCCCGATGCAGGGCTACTCGATGACCAAGCACCGGGTCCTGAACCGGCGCGGCGTGATGTGGCTCGGGCAGACCTGCAACATCCGCTGCTACTTCTGCTACTTCCTCGACAAGATCAATACGCGCGAGCACCCGGAGCACGCGATGATGTCGCTGCAGAAGGCGAAGGAAATGTGCCGCGTGATGCGCGAGCACTACGGCCTCAGTTCGGTGGACATCCAGGGCGGCGAGCCGACGGTCTGGGGACCGATCTTCGAGCTGGTCGCCTATTGCAGCCGAATCGGGCTCAAGCCGACGCTCATCACCAACGGGGTCATGCTGGCGAAAAAGGACGTCTGCCAGAGGCTGAAGGACGCGGGCGTCTATGATTTCCTGTTCAGTATCCACGGCATCGGCGAGACCTACGACAAGATTGTCGGCCTGCCGGGCGGGAGCGAGAAGCAGATGAAGGCGCTCGAGAACCTGCGCGAGCTCGGTATTCCGTTCCGCCTCAACTGCGTGTTGTCCAAGCCGGTGGTCGACCAGCTGCCCAAGCTCGCGGAACTCACGTTCAGCAGCGGCGCGCGCGCGATGAACTTCATCGCCTTCAATCCGTTCGTCGACCAGACCACCGGCAAACGGAACAGCGATACGGTGGCGACTTATGCCGAGGTGATGAAGGTACTCACCCCGATCCTCGACGAGTTCGACCGGCGCAATGTCGAATGCAATGTGCGCTACTTCCCGTTTTGCGTATTTGAGGAACGGCACCGCAAGTTTTCGCAGAACTTCCAGCAGATCGTGTACGACCTGCACGAGTGGGAGGCCGGATCCGAGGTCTGGACTTCGCAGCCGAACCAGCGCCAGGCGGCATTGCCGCTGTCACCGCCGCCGCGCCTGGAGGAGGTCATCTGGCACCGCCGGTTGCTGTGGCTCGAGCGCTCCGGGCCAAAGTGGTTGCGCCGCGCGGCCGGCAGGACGATAGAATTTCTGCGGCGCCAGTATCTGGAAGTCGCCGCCAAGCCGCGCGAGTTCCGCATCGATGCATCCGCGATCGGCCGGGGCGCCGCGCCGGCGAGCGCGCCGGAGATGAAGGCGCCGCCGCCGGCAGACCACCCGTTGCTGCCGTATGCAATTGCTGCGGAGCGCGTCATCAAATTCGCGCAGCAGATGCTGGGCACCAGCCCGCGCCTCGAGTGGCACGAATACCTGCATCGCGAGGCGCGCCGCCTGATGCCGCTGTCGGTGCACAGCTTTTCCAAGTGCACGGCCTGCAAGTCCTGCGACGTCGCTTCGATCTGCGACGGATTCCAGGGCGACTACGGCGAGCTGTTCGGATTTGCGGAGGCGCGCCCGATCAAGCTCGGACGCAAGATTGCCGACCCGAAGCATTACATGGCCGAGCAGCCGAAAGTCGTCGAAGTGCAGGAGTACGACTGGGCCATGCCGCCGACACGGTCTCCGTCGCCGCAGGGCCGGTAGGCAGCAGGCCCGCGTGCCGGTCGCCGCCGTCATCTTCGATCTGGACGGCGTTCTCGTCGACGCCACCGAATGGCACTTTGAGGCGCTCAACCGGGCGCTGAAGCTGTTCGGCTACCAGATCTCGCGCTACGAGCACCTCGCCGCCTACAACGGCCTGCCGACGCGCACCAAGCTCGAGATGCTGTCGATCGAGAAGGGCCTGCCGACGGCGCTGCACGGACTGATCAACCGCCTGAAGCAGGTCTACACGCGCGAGGAGATCCTGCGCCACTGCTGGCCCTCGTTCGACAAGGAGTACATGCTTTCGCGCCTGAAGCGCGACGGCCTGCGCATGGCGGTGTGCACCAACGCGATCTCGGAGACCGCCGAACTGATGCTGGTGCGCACGGGGCTGCGCAGCTATTTCGAGTTCGTGATCAGCAACGAGGAAATCAAGAAACCCAAGCCCGACCCGGAGATCTACCGCATGGCGCTCGAGCGCCTGGGCCTCAAGCCCGGCCAGGTCGTCGTGGTCGAGGACGCGCAGCCGGGCGTGGAGGCGGCGAAAGGGGCCGGCGTGCGCGTGCTGCAGGTCGCCGGGTTCCCCGAAGTCGATTATTGGCGCCTGCGCGCGTTCATGGATGGCGCCGCGGGCGGCGCTCCTGGAGGGCGCTGATGCTGACCATCGTCGTGCCGATGGCGGGGGAGGGCAAGCGCTTCGCCGAAGCGGGCCATACCTTCCCGAAGCCGCTGGTCGAGATCGACGGCCGGCCGATGATCGAGGTGGTGGTGCGCAACCTGGCGCCGGCCGAACCGCACCGCTTCGTGTTTGTCTGCCGGCGCGAGCATGTGCAGCGCTATGCCCTTGACGACGTGCTGCGGTTGATTGCCCCTGGCTGCGGCGTCACGGTCATGCGCGAGGCCACCGCGGGCGCGCTGTGCAGCGTGCTGCTCGCCATGGAGCACCTGGCCGGCGCCGACGAACTGCTCATCGCCAACAGCGACCAGTTCATCGAGGAGGGCATCGGCGCATTCCTGGCCACGGCCCGGCGCGCCCAATCCGATGGCTGCATCATGACCTTCCCGTCGACCCATCCGAAGTGGTCCTTCGTCAAGCTGGTGGACGGCGAGGTGGCGGCTGTCGCCGAAAAGCGCCCGATCAGTTCGTCGGCCACCACGGGGCTGTACTACTTCCGGCGCGCCGGGGACTTCCTCGAGGCCGCCGAACGCACGATCATGAAGAACGCGTCGAGGGACGGCGAGTTTTACGTCAGCCCCGCGTATAACGAACTGATTCTCGCCGGGAAACGGATCACCGTGCACCCGATACGGCGCGAACAGATGCACAGTCTTGGCACGCCGGAAGACGTAGAGGCTTTCGCCGCCCTCCCGGTTGCCAAACTGCCGGGCTGAGCCGGCGCCGTGCTGAACATCGTCCTGCCGATCGCCGGCCGCGGCAGCCGGTTCGCGGTCGCGGGTTACCCGCAACCGAAGCCGCTGATCCCGGTGCGCGGCAGGCCGATGATCGATCTGGTGGTCGAGAACCTGCGCCCCGCGCGGGCGCACCGCGTCATTTTCGTGGCGCTGCGCGAACACCTCGAGCGCTGGGATATCGGTTCCGTCCTGGCGCGGTCCGCACCCGGCTGCGCAGTCGTTCCGGTCGACTCGGTCACCGAGGGCGCGGCCTGCACCGTGCTGCTCGCCGAAGCGCTGATCGACGGCGACGACCCGCTGATGATCGCCAACACCGACCAGTACGTGGAAGTGGAGATCGAGCGCTACCTCGCCGCCGGCGACGCGCGGGGCTGCGACGGCCTCATCATGACGTTCGCGGCCAGCGACCCGAAGTGGTCGTACGTGCGCAAGGACGGCGAAGGCCGGATCGTCGAAGTGGTCGAGAAGCGGGTGGTATCAAACGAGGCGACGGTCGGCATCTACAACTTCCGCCGCGGAGGGGACTTCGTTCGCGCCGCGAAAGCGATGATTGCGGCAAACCTGCGCGTCAACGGCGAGTTCTACGTCGCGCCGGCCTACAACCAGCTGATTGCGGAAGGCGCGCAGATCCGGTCCTATGGGATCGAGGCCGAGGGCGTCGGCATGCACGGCCTGGGTACGCCGGAGGATTTGCAGCGCTTCCTCGCGAGGAATGGAGGGATTGCCGCGCGTGGCTGAAGGCGAAGCGATCGAGGACCGCGACATCTCGGTCGTCGTTCAGGGGCCGCTCCTGCTGGACCGGGTCGAGGGGGTGCGCAGGTGCCTCGACTCGGTAGGGTCCTTCCTGCCGGGCGCCGAGGTCATTGTTTCCACGTGGGAGGGCGAAGACGTCTCCGCCATCGCGCCGCCGGTGCTGGTCGAGAGCTCGCCCGACCCCGGCGGCTTCGTCATGGCGGACGGATACACCATCAATCTCAACCGCCTGCAGCGGTCGACGCTGGCCGGGCTGCGCCGCGCGAGCCGCACGTACTGCCTCAAGCTGCGCAGCGACCTCGCGCTCGCCGACCGGCGTTTCCTCGTGGCCGCGCGCGCCCGCGCGGGTTCGCTGTTGGAGCGGCCGATGACGATGACGAACCTCTATTTGCGTGATCCGGAGAAATTTCCGCTCCTGTTCCACGTCTCGGACATCGCGCAATTCGGCCTGACGCGGGATCTGCTGTCGTTCTGGGACGGGGAACTCTTCTCCGAAGACGAACTTCTGTTTCCCCCGGAGGCGCCGGGCGGCAAACGCGCCCGCCTGCGGCTGTTTCCCGAGCAGGCGGCGACCTTGCGCTGGCTCGCGCGCAACGGCGTGGACGTGCGCATTGGCGAGCCCGCGCAGGTCGATCGCCGGTTGCTTGCCCTCTGGGCCAGGGTGCTGGCGCAAAACGTGCACCTCGTGGACTGGAGGAAATCGGGGATCGTGTTTCCGGAGCGCTTTGCGACCGATCCGTCGTCCTTCGCGACGCTGCTGACGGAAGAGAAATTCGCCTCACTGTCGTCCCGCGGATTCGACTACCGCAAGGCGCGCTTCAATGCGATCATCCTCGACCGCCTGCTGCATGGTGGGGTGGCGAATTTCGTCGCACGCCTGCGCGCGCGCTTTCCCTTCGTCAACCGCGCGCTACGGCGCGTCTGGGCCTTTTATCACGGGCTCAGCCGCTAGCGCGGAGGGCCGGTCGCCGGCGACGCGCGGCCAGCCGTCGCGGTATTCGATGCGATCGAGCATCATCAGGCGCGCCGGCGCGCTGCGAATCGCGTGGTACAGCATCCAGTCGTTGCCGGCGTCGTCCGTCGCGATGCTGTTGTGGCCGGGCGCGAGCCAGGCGCCGTTCTTCTCGAGGATCGGCTGGGGCAGCAGCTCGAAGGGACCGAGCGCGCTCGCCGCCCGCGCGACGAACACCGCGTAGCGCGGTTCCGGCAGGCAGCAGCGGTCGCCGGAGTGGAACAGGTAGTAGACGCCGGCGCGGTAGTGCAGCCAGGCGCCTTCGATGAGCGAGCGGTACGGAAGCTGCGCGTCCGGGAAAAGCAGGTCCTGGGGCGCGCTGCCCGGCAGGAACCGCAGGCGGTCAGGCGCGAGTTCCTGCACGCGGATCGTCTTGAAGCCCGAGCCCCAGTACAGGAGGCGGGCGCCGGTCTGCGGGTCGTCGAAGGCCATCGGATCGATGTGCTCGAAACCGGCCCCGCACAGCATCGGGCTGCCGGAGTCGACGAAGGGGCCCGCCGGCGCGTCCGCGCTCGCCACGGCCATGCACTTGCCCACGCCGCCGTCCGGTTCCGCAGAGTAGTACATGAAGTATGTGCCGGTGCGCTCATCGCGCAGGACGTGCGGCGCCCAGAATTTCTGCTTCGATGACGCCCAGCGCGGCTTCTCCGGCAGCGCGTCGCCCATATGCTCCCAGCGCACGAGGTCGCGCGAGCGCGCGACCTGCACATTCCAGACAGTGGCGGCCGAGTGGCTCTGGGTGGCGTAGGCGTAATACCAGCCGTCCGGATCGCGCAGCACCGCGGGATCCGGGAAATCCCTGTCCAGGACCGGATTTGCGTAAGTCGTTGCGCTGTCGCCTAGCCCCGCGGGCGGACCGACGGCGCAGGAGGCCAGCGTGGCTGCAAGAACCGCGATCAGCCACCTGCGATAATTCGGCGAATGCGCATGCTCCTGATCGGATCCGCGGGCCAGCTGGGAAGCGACCTGCTGCGCAACAATCCCGGTCACGACATCGCTGCGCCGGCGCGCGGCGAACTCGACATCACCCGTCCCGACCAGCTGCGCACCGCCATGGAGCGCCACCGGCCCGAGCTCGTCGTGAACTGCACCGCGTTTCACAATGTGCCGCAATGCGAAGAGCAGCCCGAACAGGCGTTCCGCGTGAATTGCAAGGCGGTGGGCGATCTCGCGGTGGCCTGCCGCGATGCGGGCGCGCGGCTGTTCACATTCAGCAGCGACTACGTATTCGGCGGCGAGCGCCGCACGCCGTATGGCGAAGACGACCTGCCGCGGCCGCTGCAGACCTACGGCATCACCCGGCTGGCCGGAGAGCACGCGGCGCTGGCGGCCGCGCCCGCGCACGCGATCGTGATTCGCACCTGCGGTTTGTACGGCCAGTCCGGTGCGCGCTCCAAAGGCGGCAACTTCGTCGACGGCCGGGTGGCCGACGCGCGCGCCGGCAGGACCATCGAGATGGCAATGGAGCAGACCGTCGCGCCGACCTGCACGGAGGACCTCAGTCGCGCCGTGCTGGCCCTCGCGGTCGCGCCGGGGCTCACCCCCGGCATCTATCACCTCGTGAACGAGGGGCAATGCAGCTGGTACGAACTCACGCTGGC
>Ga0315912_10001944_pt1 | contig 23288 bp, 23 predicted proteins | sample VfabasoilMG_FD_204469 | JGI IMG/M metagenome (GOLD analysis project Ga0315912, IMG submission 204469) | Garden soil microbial communities collected in Santa Monica, California, United States - V. faba soil | ecosystem: Environmental > Terrestrial > Soil > Garden | place: USA: California... | reverse complement strand
TGCGGGGAACGTCCTGGTCATGCCGACAATCATAGCGACCATTCCGCGATGGCACAGCTTCCGGCCATTCGCCGGTAAAATAGCTCGATCGTGATGACTGACGAAGATCTGTCGAACACGACGATCCGCCGCTTCGATATCACCCGCCTGATCGCACGTGGCGGGATGGGAGAGGTGTACCTCGCCAAGGACGCGGTCCTCGGCCGGGACCTGGCGCTCAAGATCCTTCGGCAGGATGTCACGCGCGATTCCGATCGCCTGGAGCGCTTTGTTCTCGAGGCTCGCGCGGCATCGGCGCTCAATCACCCGCATCTGATTGCTATCTACGACATCGGCGAGAGTTCGCCGAAGCGCAACGGATCACCGGTAGGCCCGCCTGTTCTGTACATCGCGATGGAGCTGGTCTCGGGCGAGACGCTGCGCACATCGATCGAAGGGAAACGGCTGGACCTCGATCGCACACTCGAGTTCATGGCCCAGGTTGCGGATGCCCTCGACGCGGCGCACGCAGCGGGTGTGACGCACCGCGATCTCAAGCCCGAGAACCTGATGATCGCCGAGGGCGGTTACGCGAAGGTCCTGGACTTCGGCATCGCGAAGCTCCGCGCGGATGTGATGCAGAACCGCACCGAGACGGGGCATGAGCCGACGGCCACCGACGGCGGCCGGCTGCTCGGCACCCTCGGATACATGTCGCCCGAGCAGGTGCAGGGGCAGCCAACCGATTACCGCACCGATGTCTTTTCGTTCGGTTGCGTCCTGTACGAAGCAATCACCGGCAAGCGCGCCTTCCTCGGCCCGAACGCGTTCGCGACGTTGAAGGAGATCGTCGAGAAGGAACCGCCTCCGCTGGCGACTCAGGTGCCAGCGGTGCCCGACGGCCTTGAGCGAATCGTTCGCGCGTGCCTGGCAAAGGACCCGGCGCAGCGATACGGCTCGATGCGCGAAGTCGCAGCCGAGCTCCGCGAAGTTCGTCGCAAGATGAACGACACGGCAGTCGTTGAGGTGCCGCACCGCGAGAAGCGCCGATCTTTTGTGATGGCCGCGGTTGCCCTCGTCCTCGTTGCTGCCGTGGCGATGGCGTGGTGGATGAGTGGCCGGCGCTTTTCCGCGACTGGTTCGTCCGGCCGCGTCTCGATCGATCGACTGACAACAACCGGGACAGCGATTGATGCGGCGATCTCGCCTGACGGCCGGCAGCTGGCGTGGGTGGAGTCTGCGGGCGGCATGCAAGGGCTGCGGCTCCGCCACCTCGATCAGGGGCAGACCATTGAATTGGTGCCGGCGGCGGTGGTCGGCTACTGGGGAATCGCGTTTACGCCGGACGGATCTCGTGTCTTCTATGCCACCAAGAGCGCGCAGAGTCCCGCCGGTCGCCTGTATGAAGTGAGCGTGCAAGGCGGGCCGTCGATGCCGGTGCTCGATGGGATCGACAGCACCACCGCCTTCTCGCGGGATGGCCGCCGCATCGCGTTCTATCGCGCAGGGTTTCCTGAGCCGGGGAAGTCGTCGCTGGTGACCGCAGACATCGACGGCAACAATCTTCACGCGCTCGTCAGCGTGCAGGCGCCGGAGTTCTTCGTCCCCGCCTTCTTTGCCGCGCCATCGTGGTCGCCCAATGGCGAACGCATTGCGGCCGTCGTTCACAACGGGAGCACCGGCGAAGCAGTGCTGGCCACGGTTGACGCGCGCTCTGGTGCGAGGCAGGAGTTCTCACGGCGGTTCCGTGATGCGACGTTTACCTCGTGGTTGCCCGATGGCTCCGGGATCCTGTTCGTCGCCGATGAGGCCGACGAGTTCCGTGAGTATCCGCGCAAGGTATGGCATCAGCCGTATCCGAATGGCGAGCCGCATCGCGTGACACCCGATCTTCTCGAGTACAGGAACGTCTCGGTGCGTGCAGACGGTTCGTCTTTTGTTTCGGTGGGGCTGGACGCGGCGTACTCGTTGTGGCGGGTTCCGATCCGGGGAGGAAGCCCGCAGCGCATTGCATCCGAGCGGTACGACGGTTTGCTGGGCGTTGCTCCTTTGCCGGATGGCCGCACGATCGTCAGCTCGGGAGAGAGAGGCAATACGCAGCTCTCGTTGATCGAGCGCGAGGGTGCCGGGCGCCGGATTCTCACCAAAGAAGGAACGAACCTGTGGCCGGCCGTGAGCGCGGATGGCACGACGGTGGCGTTCGTGTCGAATCGCGACGGTCAGACAGGTATCTGGCGAATGAACGTCGATGGCAGCGATGCGCGGCTGCTGGCGCACCTGCCGCGTCCAGCGTGGCTGTCGATCACGCCGGATGGCCGCTTCGTGATCTGTGCGTCTCTCGGTGAGGCCGGATCGGCCGTGTCAACCTGGCGAGTGTCGATCGATGGCGGGGACCCGGTGATCATTGCACCGGGTATCGATCGGCCCGCGATCTCGCCGGACGGTCGCTTCCTGGCAGGGATCAATGTCGCCACGGGCGCGAATCGGTTGACGCTCGTGACGATGCCGCTCGATGGATCCGCGCCGGCGCGGGAGCTTGGAACGATCGCTCCGGCGACGGCAAACGGGCTGATGGAATGGACCTCGGACGGCAACGGCATCTTGTTCTCCACAGTGGAACGCACCAACGTGTGGTTGCAGCCGCTATCCGGTGAGCCGCCCGTGCGCGTCACCGACCTCGCAACGCTCGACATCGTGCGAGGTCGGCGCGCACCCGACGGCAAGAGCCTCATCGTCGCGCGCGGGTCCGCTCAGACCGACGCGTATCTGGTGTCAAACTTTCGCTAGCGGAGAACAACTCCCAACCCCCAATTCCCAACTCCCAATTTCGAGCTGGTTTGGAAGTTGGGAGGTGGCGTCTTGGGAGTTGACGCTGGTGTCTAGTTCGACCAGGTGTAGCTGACCGTCACGTCGATGTTCGCTTCGACCGGCACTCCGTTGAGGAGCGTCGGCGTGAAGACCCACTGACGTGCAGCGTCGAGCGCCGACTGGGCATAGGGCGCTGGCACCTTGCTCACCTCATGGAGATCGGTGAAGAGCCCGTCGATGCCGATTCGCCCCGCGAGCTTAACGACGGTGGACTCCGGCGTGACACCGGTAGGACACACGGGATTGGTGTGCGACAGCTTCATTGGAACCTTGATCTGCCCACCGATTCCGCCACTGAAGGTGGCCGGGATCTTCGGCTCTACACCGCGCGGCCCGGTGGCCTGCTTCTGACCGCCGGGGGTTGCCGATCCTGCCGGCGCCGATGGTCTTGATGTATTCAGGCTGGCAATGCCACAAGTCGAGTGAATCGTTTCCTGCAATGTGCCGATCGGCAGGGTGATGTGTCGTCGCACTGTCGCACCGGGCTCGGCACGGACGACGTTCTTCACACTGATGAAGCCGGGGAGGTCAGTGACGACTTCGTAGTCACCCGCGGGCAGGTCGCGGAAGGCAAACAATCCGCCACGATTGGTCGTCGAGTTCTGCGAGTTACCGGTTGCAACCCCTGTCAGTTTGACCGATGCGCCAGGCAGAAGACCTCCGAACTGGTCGTACAGGACACCTTCAACTGCCCCGCCCTGAGGCTGCGTCTGCGCCGCAGGAGAGGCGGCACGCGGAAGAACGGGCAGAGTGCCCGAGCGTGTTTCCGGCGTTGCGGAAACGCGCGGCACCTCGGTATTTCCCGATAAGCTCGCCACACCGATCGATGCAGCCGCGGCTGCGATCACTGCGACGACGGTGGCCCGAGCGAAGAGGGTCAGTGGTTCTCGGTTGAGGCGGGCATTCAGCATGGCGCGTACTCTCCCTTCGAGCATCGAGTGATGAGCGATGGCAATGGCGGGTGACCAGGGATGACGATGCAGTGCAGACTCTCGCGCAACGTCGAGCAGGTGCGTCGCATAATCGGGTGCGCTAATACCTGAGGCGAGCACGACGTCGTCGCACGCGCGTTCACTTTCGTGGCGCAAGCAGCGGGACGCAATCCAGAGCAGCGGGTTGAACCAATAGACTGCCTTCAGCACGCTCGCCGTCAGCGCTACAACCCAGTCGCCGCGAAGAATGTGCGCCAGCTCGTGATGAAGGACCGCGTGCACGCGATCCTCGGTCCACGTCTCCGCGCCCTCGGGCAAGAGAATCGTCGGCCTCACGAGTCCCCACGTCGCCAGCAGCGTTGGATGGGGACATCTCAGGAGACGAACGTGCTGACGAATGCCGTAACGAGCGGCGATCGAATCGGCGACCGTCCGCCACACTCCCGTCGAGACTGGCTCCGATCGCGCAGCAAGCACTCTGAGTCGGAGCAGTCCGACGCCCAGGACCGTGAGCCCAATCAGCGTGCCGCCGATCCAGGCGATCGCCATCACAGCAGCGAGCGAGGGCAATCCGTCGGCGTTCGCGTCTATGGCAATGGCGGGCGCGTTTGCGTCCGCCTGTCCCATCGGCGCAGCGCTTGTCAGTCGCAACGATGACGTGGTGGTCGATGTCAGCCATGCACCCGGCAGCGGAATAGACCACGCCGGCAGCAGCGCTTCGACCGCCGGCACACACAGACAGCACAGCATCGTCGTCGCGAGTACCCAGTGCCGCATCGCCGCAGACCCTCTGCGCAGCAGGACGTTGGCCGCGAGCGCCATCAGCATCAGCAGGCCGACCTTGATCGAGACGCTGAGCAGGAGCGTCATCGCGGTCCATCCTTTCGGGCCTTCTGTGCGAGCTCTGCGATGCGTGCCCTGGCGATCACTTCGGAGATCCGATCCAGCTCTTCGCCGGTGACTTTGGATGCCTCGCCACCGAGGAGCGCGGCCACGGCTTTTTCCGCGGAGCCGTCGAAGAAGGTGTCCACGAGATGCTTGAGTGCCGACTTGCGCGCGGCGTGGCGTTTGACGACCGCCGTGTAGACATAGCGCACGCCTTCTTCTTCGTGGCGCACGTGGCCCTTCTCCTCGAGCACGCGCAGTTGCGTGCGAACGGTGGAATAGCTTGGCGAGCCGGGCAGGTCTTCCATGACTTCCGCCGCCGTGGCGCGGCCGCGGCGGAAGAGGGCGTCCATGATCTGGCGCTCGCGTCGCGTGAGCACCGTGTGCAGACTGTCGGGCATGTTATGTACCTCGCACTAGTGCGATAAAAATAACACCAATGACCGTGGGCCTGTCAAGCGGTGTGTCGAATCGCGGTATCCTGTCGGCGTGCAGCTGGGGCTTCCGTTCGTTGGCATCATCGATGCGGAGATGCCGCCGCCATCGGCGGAGCCGATTGCCCCGATCTATTTCGTCCGCCATCGCCGCGCCAGGCGCTACCTGCTCCGCGTCGAACACGACGGGAGAGTGCGCGTGACGATCCCGCGTGGCGGCTCACGGCGTGAAGCCGACGCGTTCGCGCGACGTCATCTCGACTGGGTGTTGCGTCAGCGCGCGGCGCTGTCGCAGGGACGCTATTCAGTGGAGGAGCGCCAGCAGCTCCGCGCGAAAGCGCGCGCAGAGTTGCCGCGCCGGCTGCAGGAGCTTGCCGACGAGCATGGCCTTCGCGTCACGCGCATCAGCATCCGCAATCAGCGCACGCGGTGGGGCTCATGCGGACGTGACGGGCACGTGTGCCTCAATTGGCGGCTCGTAGCGATGCCCGATTGGGTGCGGGATTACGTCATCATCCACGAGCTCATGCATCTCAAACGGATGGACCACTCGCCGGCGTACTGGCGGCTCGTTGCCGCAGCGTATCCACGCTATCGCGAAGCGCGTCAATGGCTCAGGGCCAATGGGCCCGAATTGCGCTAACCTGACAGTGAACCCAAATCTCCCGTGCCGGGGTCCAAGAGCGTGAGGGCCCATCCATGAACGTCACCAGGCGGCAGGCGGTCGGTGTGCTGGCGGCGGCAGGCGTCCTTGGCCCGCTGTCGCTGTGGCTGACCAGTCGCGAAACGACCTCGTCGCGCGATGCCACATTCCCCGTGCAGAAGACCGACGCCGAATGGCGCGCGTCGCTGACACGCGACCAGTACAAGATTCTGCGAGGGCACAGCACCGAGCGGGCGTTTACGAGCCCGTTGAACGCTGAGAAACGAAAAGGAACGTTCCTCTGCGCCGCGTGCGGCCAGAAACTGTTTGCGTCGAGGACGAAGTTCGAGAGCGGGACCGGCTGGCCCAGCTTCTGGGAGCCGATCGACGCCGTCGCTGTGGGCACCGAGATCGATCGGAGCTATCTGATGGTTCGAACCGAGGTGTATTGCTCGCGATGCGGTGGGCACCTCGGTCACGTGTTCAGCGATGGCCCTGAGCCCACTGGTCTGCGCTACTGCATCAACGGCCTCGCGCTGAATTTCGTCACGGACTCTGCTGCCAGTTAGGAGCCACGATGCACGTGCAGCGCCTCGTCCTGATTGCCGCCATCGTGTTCAGCATCGGATACGTCTGGCTGCGAGGTGGCTTCGTCGGGATGCAGCCGAGCGATCACGCGATGGCGGCATCGCCGGTCGTCCAGCACGGGCTCCAGATGGCCACCTTCGCGGCCGGCTGTTTCTGGTCAGTCGAAGCCGCCTTCGACAAGGTGCCGGGTGTCGTTTCGACGACGACGGGGTACACCGGCGGTCGCGTCAGCAATCCTACATATGAGCAAGTGGTGCGTGGCGGGACCGGTCACGCCGAAGCTGTGGAAGTGGTGTTCGATCCATCGGTGCTTGCTTACGATCAGCTGCTCGATCACTTCTGGCGCAACGTCGATCCCTTCGTCACGCATCGACAGTTCTGCGACGCAGGCGATCAGTATCGCCCCGAGATCTTCGTGCACGGCGACGCGCAACGTACCGCGGCGGAATCATCGAGGCAGCGCATGGAGAACCGTTTCAAGCGCTCGATTGCGGTGAAAGTCACGGACGCCAGCACCTTCTATCCAGCAGAGTCCTATCACCAGGACTACCACACGGCCTACCCGGTGCAGTACGAGTTCTACCGGCGGACGTGCGGTCGCGACGCACGCCTCCGGCAGATCTGGGGAGACAGCTAGCCCCCCGGCGGTCCCAACAAAACCTCATAAATGTGCCAGATCCGCCCACCTGGCGGGTGTGTCTCAAGTGTGCGCCGGCTTTTCCGATTGAAGGTATGAGACCGGTGTCTACCGGTGCTCGGACTAGCTATGCAGGCACCACGCCCACGTCTACTCATCGTTGATGACGACCGCGCGATTCTCACGCTGGTTGGCACTATTGCACTGAAGGAAGGCTTCGACGTCGCGACGTCAGTGGATGGCGCGGACGCATTGCGTCAACTCGCCGCCCATCCTTCTGATCTCGTCCTTCTCGATCTGCACATGCCCGGCGTCACCGGGATCGATGTGCTGCGGACCATTGCCGATGTCCGCCACGGCTGTCGCGTCGTGCTCATGTCGGGCTACGCGACGATCGACAGTGCGGTCGAAGCCGTCAAGCTCGGCGCCGAGGACTACTTCACGAAGCCGTTTGATCTCCCGCGGCTGCGGCGTCTTCTCGCATCCGTGCGAATCGAAGCGGAACGACGACGAACGCTGCTTGACCTCGAAGGTCAGATGGCGGAGCGGCTGGAGTTCTGCGGAATGATTGGACGCGCGCCCGCAATGCAGGACGTGTTCAATTTGCTGCGCCGTCTGGCGCCGCATGCGCGAACGGCGCTTGTCACAGGAGAGACAGGAACAGGGAAAGAGCTCGCCGTCCGTGCATTGCATCAACTCGGACCGCGCGGCAACAGGCGCTTCGTCACGGTGAACTGCTCGGCGGTCGTTGAAACGCTCTCCGAGAGCGAGCTCTTCGGCCACGTTCGCGGCGCATTCACAGGCGCAGGCGAAACGAAGCCCGGTTTGTTCGAAGCGGCCGATGGCGGCACGCTCTTCCTCGACGAAGTCGGCGAGCTACCGTACACGGTGCAGGCGAAGCTGCTGCGGGTCATCGAGAACGGGGAAGTACAGCGCGTTGGCTCCGTTGACAGCCGGAAGGTGGACGTGCGGTTGGTTGCCGCCACCAATCGCGATCTTCGCGTGGAAGTGGAGGCCGGCCGGTTCCGCAGCGATCTCTTCTATCGACTCAACATCGCGCAGGTCAGTCTGCCGCCGCTGCGCGATCGCCGCGAGGACATTCCGTACCTGACATCCGCGTTCGTCCGCTCGTTCTCTCAGCGCTTCAGCAAGCCATTGACTGGCGTCACCACCGGCGCGGAGCGCATGCTCATCGAAGCCCCGTGGGAGGGGAACGTTCGTCAGCTGCGGAATGTGATCGAGCGTGGCTGCATGCTGGCGGAAAGCGATTTCGTCTCCGAGCGGGATTTGACCGGAGCGTTCCAGGCGTCGCCCTCCCGCACCGCGGCACGCCAGGCGCCTAAACGCGAGGTTACGCTGCCGCTTCAGGCGATCGAGCGCGAGCACATCATGAAGACGCTCGAGGAAGTCCACGGGAACAAAGCCGTCGCTGCTCGTTTGCTCGGCATCAGCCGGCGGGCCTTCTATCGGCAGTTGGAGCGTCACGGGCTGCACGAGCGAATCCCGACCGGTCCACGAGAGCGCGGCACAATCGACGACGACTCTCTGGAGCAGGCGTCATGATCGAAGGCCTGCATACGACCCGCCGGAGCCGCGTGCTCGTCGCGGACGACACCGAGAGCGTGCGATCGTTGTTCGAGCGTCTGCTGAGCACGGATGGTCACGACGTCGTGATTGCGAAGGACGGCCGCGGGGCGCTGGATGCCGTTCAGCGCGAACGGCCTGATGTCATTCTGCTCGACGTCGAGATGCCGGGCATGGACGGTCTGGAGGTGTGTCGTCGGCTCAAAGCCGATCCCGCGACGCGTCTCACTCCCGTTGTCATGGTGACGGGGCAGACCGACTTGAGCGATCGTATTCGTGGCATCGAAGCGGGTGCCGACGAGTTTCTCTCGAAGCCGGTTCATCCGCAGGAGCTCCGCGTGCGCGTCCGATCGCTGTCACGCGTCAAGCACCTCATTGATGCGCTCGACTCGGCTGAAGCCGCGTTTGTGACGCTCGCGCTCACCATCGAAGCACGCGACCCGAGCACGAATGGTCACTGCGAACGACTTGCGCGGCATGCGGTGCGCCTGGGCCGGGCCCTCGCGCTCGGTAGCGAAGATCTTGACGCGCTGCACCGGGGCGGGTATCTACACGACGTGGGCAAGGTCGGCGTTCCCGATGCCATCCTGTTGAAGCCCGGTCCGCTCACTCCGGAAGAGTTTGCGCTGATGAAACGCCATCCGGAAATCGGCGATTCTTTATGCGCCCCCCTGCAGTCGCTCCGGCGGGTCCGGCCGATCGTGTTGTGTCATCACGAACGCCTCGACGGCAGCGGTTACCCGATGGCTCTTCGCGGAGACGAGGTGCCATTGCTCGCGCAAATCGTCGGCATTGTGGACGTGTTCGACGCATTGACCTCGGAGCGCCCGTATCGAGTGGCGCTCACCGATGAGGAGGCCGGGAAGTACCTGCTGCGGCAGGCACAGGCCGGCAAGTTCTCCCGTCGACACGTCGAGGCGTTCCTCGACACAATCGGTAATGCGGAGATTTGCCTCGCATCGTAGGGCAGGGCGCTGGGCCATGTTTCCCTTTATGTGGATCACACAGCCATGAACTGGACACCCGAACGGATGCTCGCGCGCCTCGATGGCGATACGGAGCTTGCGGCCCAACTGGCAGAGATCTTCATCGACGAATATCCGCGCATGTTCGAGCGCTTGCGGGGGGCCGTCGCGTCAGGCTCGGCCGACGAGGTCCGCCGTGCCGCACATGCACTGAAAGGGTCGGTCTCGAATTTCGTTGATGGGGGCCCAACGGCCACTGCATTCGAGCTCGAGACGATGGGCCGGAACGGTCAACTCGCTGGCGCGTCGGCGGTTCTCGATCGCCTCGAGCGGGAAATCGTTGCGTTGACGGTTTGCTTGCAGGACTTTCACTCGAAGGGGACGGGGTCTGCGGAGGGTTCGTAATGCCCCCGGTGTCGAAGAACCAGGCCGCGCAGGCCCTCGAGGAGTTCCAGAAGGCGCTTGTCCGAGATCAAATCGTGACAAGCGCCGGGCTCGAGCGCGCATTGCAACATTCACGCGCCTCCGGCATTGAGCTGCAAGACGCGATTGTTCTGCTCGGCCTGACGGACGAGCAGACCGCGTATCGAGCTCTCGCAAGCGCCGCACATCTTCCATTCGCCGATCTGGCAACGGTTCATCCAAGCCAGCTCGCACAGCATCTGGTTCCAGTCAGTGTGCTTCGTCATCACCAGGTGCTGCCGCTTGCCGTTGACGACAAGGAAATTCGATACGTGACCGCGACACCGTACAACCTGGAAGCCGACCGTGCCGTGAGCATTTCCACTGGCCGCCCGACGATGGCCTTCCTGACCTGCCGCTCGGATCTTCTGAAAGCGCTTGCTGCCGACTTCGCCGATGCACCGCCCCCTGCAGCGAGCGCGAAGCCCTCCTCCGGCCGGCCCTCCGTATCGCCTCGACCGTCAGTCCTCATCGTGGACGACGAGGCGACGACGAGAACGCTGGTGCGTTTGCTGCTGGAGCGCGACGGGTACCGCGTCTTCGAAGCCTTCAACGGGAAGCACGCTCTCGACATTGCCGCCGCGCAAGATGTCGATCTGTTCGTGATGGATTTGCTGATGCCCGAGCTCGATGGCTACGGCGCCATCCTTGCCCTTCGTCATCAGGAGCGTCATGCAGCCACACCGATCGTTGTCGTGACGACCGAGGAGGGGCCGATCGTCGAGAAGCAAGTGCTCGATTTGGGCGCCGACGATTACATCCTGAAGCCGTTCGAGCCGACGAATCTGACCAGCCGAATCAAGGCGGCGTTCCGGCGTCAGCGGCTTGGAGCGTGATAGCATGCCGACCTCTTCCTCCAACGACACACGTCGAGGCCGCGATTAATGCACGTCCTGATCGCAGACGATGATCCCGTTCTGCGGTTCGCATTGCGTCAGCACCTGGAGCGCTGGTCGTTCGACGTCATCGAGTGCGTGAACGGCACGCAAGCCTGGCAGGCAATGCAGGAGCCGACGCCACCGCCGCTCGCGATCATCGACTGGAGCATGCCGGGAATCGATGGTCCAACGCTTGCGCGCGACTTGCGTGAAGTCCCCGCGCTGGCCGGCATGTACGTGATTCTGCTGACGTCGAACACATCCAGGCAGGACGTGATCGCTGGGCTCGAGAGCGGAGCGGACGACTACATCACCAAGCCCTTCGACTGGGATGAGCTGAGGGCCCGCGTCCGCATTGGCAGCCGCATCGTCGGTCTGCAGCAGGCACTCGGTCTGCGCGTGAACGAGTTGCAGCAGGCGCTCGGGAGCGTGCGAGCGCTCAGCGGGCTCCTGCCGATCTGCGCCTATTGCAAGCGTATCCGCGACGACCAGGACTACTGGAAACAGATCGAGCACTACCTCTCAGAGCACTCGAACGCCCGCTTCAGTCACGGCATTTGCCCGGAGTGCCTGAAGCAGCATCAGCCCTAAGTTGGTCCTCGGTCTCCGGTCCTCAGTCTCCGGTCTTTGCTGTGGACTGTGGACCGTAGACCGTGGACGGTCTACACTTCCTGCATGCCCTATCCTGAACAATTCATTGCCCCGATGCGTGCGGAGTTGACCGACGTTGGCGTGCGCGAGCTGCGATCGCCGTCAGACGTCGAGAACGTTCTCGAGTCGCCGGGGACCGTGATGATCGTGGTGAACTCGATTTGCGGTTGCGCTGCCGGAAAAGCGCGGCCAGGCATCGTCATGGCGCTCGAGCACGAGCGGCGGCCGGATCTCGTGGCTACGGTGTTCGCGGGTGCGGACATTGAGGCGACCGATCGGGCGCGCCAGGCGTTCCTGCCATATCCGCCATCGTCGCCATCCGTAGCGTTGCTGCGAGACGGCAAGCTCGTCTACATGCTCGAGCGTCGTCAGATTGAATCGCGTGATGCGCGGTCGATCGCGGAGATGCTCCGGCAAGCGTTCAACGAGCACTGCCAGACGACGACTGCTTAGAACCACGTCAATTCCCAAAGGCCAATTCCCAACTTCCAAAGCAGACTGCGTTTGGGAGTTGGGACAAGAGGCAGATTGGGAGTTGGAAGTTGACCGCTAGCCCCCTCGCGTGTGCATCTCCAGATGCGGATCGCGACGTAGACGATCGACGGGAATCAGCGGTGAACGATCGCGTGATGCGAGCCGTTCTTCGGCCCCTCGATCGCTCCGTACTTCCCACGTCGCGCGGATCAACTGACTGAGATGCTCGGCGCTTGCCCCCGCCCTGAGAGGGCGGCGCAGGTCGGTGCCGTGTGCGGCGTAGAGGCAGAGATACCAGAGGCCGTCAGCTGTCAGGCGGCTTCGATCGCAGCTCTCACAAAATGGCTCGGTGGTTGACGAGATGATTCCGAACGTCGTCCCGTCCGGCAGGGTGTAGCGATCGGCTGGGGCTGACGACTCCTCGACGACCGGGTTGATCGGGCCGTAGTGGCCGGTGAGCACATCCAGCATCTCGCGCCGCGACACCACGCGAGGGACGGACCAGTGGGTCGCACCACCGACGTCCATGTACTCGATGAATCTGACCTCGGCGTCGTGCCGCCGCGCGAACTCGACGAGATCGACCAGTTCGTCTTCGTTGACGCCGCGGATGATCACGGCGTCGAGCTTCAACCCCTGAAAAAGTGGAGCAGCGGTGGCGATCCCGTCGAGCACGCGATCGAGCTCGTTGAATCGCGTCAGCTGTTGAAAGCGATCTGGCCGAAGTGTGTCGAGGCTGACGGTCAACCGATGGAGCCCGGCTTCGCGCAGGGCTTTGGCCTGTGCGGCGAGCAGCACGCCGTTCGTCGTCATGGCGAGGTCTCGAATCGCCGGTCGTGCAGCGAGCCTGTGTATGAGCTCCGGGAGATCGCGCCGTAGCAGCGGTTCACCTCCCGTCAGTCGGACCTTGTCCACGCCGAGTGAAGTGAAGACATCGACCAGCGTCTCGATTTCCTCGAACTGCAGGATGTCTTCGCGCGGCAGCCACACGTAGTCCGGCTCGGGCATGCAGTAGCTGCAGCGCAGATTGCACCGGTCGGTAACTGACAGGCGGAGGTTCCGCAGCGGCCGCTGATGTCGGTCGAGAATCACTCTGTTTATTATGGCGTGGGATCTCAGATAACCGATAGGCGGCTGCGGTCGTGGGGCAGGAATGGCGTCGATGTGCGCTGTCCTGCAAAGGCGCGGCTCCACCGGCCCGGCAAATGCGTTCCGCAGGTGGGGCAGTCTCCGTTGGGGTCGAGCGCGTACTTCTGAATCAGGTATCCGTATCGCGCGATCAGCGTCTCGCCACAACTGCTGCACGAGGTGTGTTCCAGGTTGCCCACACGCCCGGGCTGGTTTCCCGCATAGACATGCTTGAGCCCGGCCTCACGGCCGATGCGGGCCGCACGCTGCAGCATTGCCGGCGTCGTCGCTCCCACGTCGGTCATCCGGTAGTCGGGATGGAACGCCGTGACGTGCCATGGGATGTCTACCGAGACGCCAGCGAGGAATGTCGTCAAGCCTCGGAGCTCCTCGTCGCTGTCGTTGAATCCGGGTATGAGGAGCGTGACGATCTCCACCCACACGCCGGCCCGCGACAGCCACGCAATCGTGTCGAGGATTGGTTGCAGCCGGCCGCCCAACTCACGATATCGGCGATCGTTGAAGCTCTTGAGATCGACTTTATAGAGATCGGTGTGCGGCCACAGGTACTCGAGCACGCGCTCGGTGCCGTTGCCGTTCGACACGAACCCGGTGACCAGCCCTCGTTGCCGTGCCTCTTTGAAGACTGCAACGGCCCACTCGACCGTGATCAGAGGCTCGTTGTAGGTAGACACCAGGACCTGCGCGCCCTGTGACACCGCGTCGTCAGCGAGCGTGATCGGATCGAAGTCTCGTGGAGGAGCGCCGGCAACCGGATCGCGCAGTGCCTGAGACGTCACCCAGTTCTGACAGTAACTGCAGTGCAGGTCGCATCCGAGCATGCCGATGCTGAATGCCAGTGCGCCGGGGTAGGCGTGGAAGAATGGTTTCTTCTCTATCGGATCGCACTGAACGCCGCCGACGTATCCAAACGGGACGCGCAGCCGGCCGTTCTCATTGAAACGAACCTTGCAGACGCCGGACGCGCCCTCAGGAATCGGGCACTGGTGGCCGCAGGCGTAACATCGAAGGCGTCCCTTATCGAGTTGCTCGACAAGTTCCGGCGCCGCGTCGGTTGTGCGTGCGACGAGCGCTTCTTGCAGGGTCATGCACTACTTCCAACTTCCCGCCGACTTCCTCACTTTACACTTTCCACTTTGCACTTGCTAAGATCGCAGTCCAATGCCGCGCATTTTGGTGACCAATGACGATGGAGTGCATTCAGAAGGAATCAGGGCTCTGGCTGATGCATTGAGACCACTTGGCGACGTCACCGTCGTCGCCCCCATTCAGGAAGCGAGCGCGATCGGTCATGCGCTCACCTTACGACGACCGCTGCGCATCGATACCATTGCGGAGAACGTGTTCGCCGTTGACGGGACGCCGACGGACTGCGTCAACCTGGCGATTACTCACGTCCTCAAGGGCAAGCCCGATCTCATCGTCTCCGGGATCAACAAGGGCTGGAATCTCGGTGACGATGTGACCTACTCCGGCACCGTGTCTGGTGCCCTTGAAGGTGCGTTGCTGGAGATCCCGAGCATTGCGGTTTCGGCGCAGAGGATCAAGGACGAATCGGAGTACGGACCGTCAGCATCGGCGGCGGCGACCTTCGCGCAGGCTGTGCTCGAGCGCGGGTTGCCGAAGTTCACGCTGCTGAACATCAATGTGCCGATGGGCGAGATCAAGGGCTTTCGCGTCACAGTGCAGGCCAGGCGCAATCACGTGACCGTGGTGAGCGAGCGCATGGACCCGCGGCATCGCGAGTACTACTGGATCGAAGAAGGGGAGAACGAGTGGGAGCCGCACGACCGTTCCGACTATCAGGCCGTGCGTGACGGGTACATTTCGATCACGCCGCTTCAACCGGACATGACCGCTCACAACTCGCTGGCGTACGTGGAGGGACTGACGCTGCAGACCACGCGCTAGGCGTCAGTGGCCTTCTTCGTGGTGCTTCTTCTCATACTCCGCCTGCGCGACGTCCTTGTCGCGCTGCACCAGTTTGGCCCTCGAGCGCGCCTTGTTGAACGCGTTCTGGCGCGTGCCCTCGGTGCTGACGGAGCTGTGCGAAAGCAGACGCTGCAAATCCTGTCCGTGACACGAGGGGCAGGCGGGAACGTCTCCGGTGCGAATGAGTTGTTCGAACTCCCGTCCGCATCCGCGGCACTCGTACTCGTAGATCGGCATGGGCATACGGTAGCCCTGCAGGGCCTTTGAGCTCAAGACTCTCAACCGGGCGACGTTGAAGCCGCCGTGCGTGTTACACTAGCTGTTCTGTCGGGGCGTGGCTCAGCCTGGTAGAGCGCTCGGTTCGGGACCGAGAGGCCGCTGGTTCGAATCCAGTCGCCCCGACCATTTCACTCCTTCCGTTTCCACAGACATTCCGTCGCAACACCGCGTGCCAGTGTGCGCTTCGGCACAACTTGCAAACTGCCATTGGCAATGTGACACGACCCGGCGCGCTGGCTGGACCGCATGGCTCCATGGCCGAGTGCAGATCCATCGACGAACGGCGAAAAGTCTAGATGTTTGAGGCGGGTCGGAAGGCCCGAGAGCCTTCCGACTCATTGTGGTGGGACGGTTGGAATTCCGCAGGATGCAGAATCACCGGAGTCACCTGGGATAAGAGCAACTCCGGTGCCACGTCTTTAGCGCGGCCATTGATCCATCGATCACGTTCGTGTTCCCTCTCAGGCTCGATTGTTCAACCATGCGAGCACTCGATCAATCGGCCAACAATTCACGATGCGGTGGGAGGTACATGCGCGCATAGAGTTTGCACCGCACGCGCCGGTCGATGAATCAATTGCGCTTCAAAACCCTGCTGTTCGATGTCGATGGAACGCTGATCGACAGTAATGGCGCACATGCCGAATCATGGATGCAGGCGCTGCGAGAGCACGGCGTCACCGTGGAGGGCGATCACATCCGGCGGATGATCGGCATGGGCGGCGACAAGATCCTTCCGGCACTCGCGCACGTCAGCGAAGATTCCGAGGCCGGTAAAGCCATCGTCGAGCGGAAGAAACAGATCTTCGGCACGTTGCTGCCCGGGCTTCGACCCACGCACGGGGCGAGGCCGCTGCTCGAGTACCTCAAGAAGCGAGACATCGAATTGATCATCGCGACCTCCGCCGACGATCGCGAGATGAACTCGCTCCTCGAGCAGGCAGGGGTCGTGGACTTCTTCCCGTCGCGCGCCACGAAAGACGATGCCCCCGCATCGAAGCCGGATCCGGACATCGTGCATGCCGCGCTGTCACGATCGTGGGCGCGGCCAGAGCAGACGTTGCTGATCGGCGACACACCGTACGATGTCGAAGCGGCCGACCGTGCCGGTATCGGTGCGATTGCGCTCCGATGCGGTGGGTTCTGGCCCGACAGTAGTCTGACCGGCGCGCTGAAAATCTTCGACGACCCGCAGGCGCTGCTGGTACATTTGGGCAACAGGTAAGCGCTGCCCGGCGCGGACCGCTCTGATCGGCAAACCCATGAGCGTGAATCGTGCGCTAGCAGCGTTGACGTTGTGTCTTGCCTTTGCGGCGGCGTCTGCAAGTGCGCAGACAGATGGCGTGCTGCTCGACACCGATGCTGCGCTCGATCGTGCGCAGGTCGTCGGCCAGCCAACCGGACCACCGCCCACACCGCGACACACCGGCATCAAGGCACTCGCCAAAGATCTCGTTGCAGACTTCGCGCACCTGCCGTCCAGGGAGAATCTCTTCTTGGTTGCCGTTGGCGGCGGTGCCGCGCTCGCTGTGCATCCGGCCGACGATTATGTGAACGACGCGCTGCTGAACAGCCCGTTCGCCAACAAGTTCTTCAAACCTGGCGCGGTGCTCGGGCAGCTCGGCACGCTTCTCGGCACGGCGACGACGGTGTACATCGTCGGCCGCGCGACGGATCAACCGAAGGTCTCGCATATGGGGATGGATTTGATTCAGGCGCTCCTCATCAGCGAAGCGTTGACGCAATCGCTCAAACACATCACGCGTCGCGAGCGTCCTGACGGCAGCGGGCCGACGTCATTCCCGTCAGGGCACGCCGCCGACACATTCGCATTCGCCACTGCGCTGGAACGTCACCTCGGATGGAAGGGCGCCGTCCCTGCGTACATCTTCTCCTCCTATGTTGCGATCTCGCGCCTGCCGGCCAATCGTCATTGGTTGAGCGATGCTGTCTTCGGCGCGACTGTCGGCATCATCGCCGGTCGCACGGTCACTCGTCATGGCCGCGACTTTCCCGTGGCGATCGCCATTGCGGACGGTGGCGTGTCCGCAACGTTCTCGCACAGCTGGAAGTAGCCTCCTTCGCACTATCGATTGACAGGTCGGTCTATTTGTCTACAATGTAGGCAAATGGCGGACGTTCTCGGCGCGTTCGAACAGGCAGTGCTCCTGTCGCTCGTGCGTCCCGTGACTGAGCTTGGCAAGGAAGCGTATGGGCGCGGCATCCTGACCGAGGTGCAGCATCGACTCGGGCGCGAGGTTGCGGCGGGTGCCGTCTATGCCACGCTGGATCGACTCGAGCAGAAAGGGCTGATCTCCTCGGAGCTCGAAGCCGGAACCGCCGTGCGAGCGGGACGGCCGCGCCGCTGCTACGCGATCGCGCCTGCGGGTGTGCGCGCGCTCAACGACGCCAAGTCAGCAGCCGAGCGTCTCTATGCCGGCATGCGCTGGCCGCTGAGGGTTCCTCGATGAACAGCGAGGGACCTCGCAGAGAGAAGCATCCGCCTGCATGGGCGGATTCCGTTCTGCGCGCTCTTCTCCCATCACGAAGTCAGGACACCGTGACCGGTGATCTGCTCGAGGAATACATCGAAGTGGTCCTGCCATCGCGTGGCGTCCTGCGCGCGAATCTCTGGTACCTGCGTCAAGTGGCGAGCTTCGCGACCGCAAGGAGCGTCTTTCGACTGTTGACGCACCTGACGAAGGAGGAAGTCATGTTCGAACGGCTGTGGCGCGTCACGCTTGTGTGTGGCTTGCTCGTTGCGGCGGTGTTGCTCACGCGATTGCTCTTCGACAGGTTCGATCCGGTCGATCCGGTCGAACGGTTCCTTGCACAGGCGCGGGACGACTACTCCGAGTTCAACTACCCCCGACGCTGGATGCCGGCCGTGGCCGTTGCCGCGATCTTGCTCGGTGGGGGATTGTTCGCAGCCTGGCGGACCGGCCGGATCGCGATGGGCACCATGGCCGCCGGCATCGCCAGCAGCGCAGGGACGATCGTTTACGTCTGTCTTGCCGTCCTCGCGAACGTCCTGTCCACCTCTTCGCAGGATCCACTCGGAGATCCCTCGGCGACTCTTCGCTACTTCGGCAACGTGCCGACGGGCCTCGTCCCGATGCTGGCGCTCCTGGGCCTCATCCTTGGAACGATGGGGGGCGTCTTCGGCTGGGCGCTCCGGGCCGCAAAAATCGCACGATCCCACGGCTGAGTTCGGTTTTCTCATACCTCCCGTTTACCAGGTGTGGGAGCAAGTCGGGCCGGGAGCAGCCTCGCTACCGTGAGCGCCAGGGCCAGCTTGTTGGCGCCAACACGAGGGGGATACCATGTGCGATACGACCATGCAGGAGATGGGATTGCCTGACCGGCCGGTTGGGATGACCAACACCATCGAGTTACTCGAGCGCTTCAAGAAGGGCGACCAAGAAGCGGTGAGTCTCCTGGTCGAACGTTCGATTCCGCCGTTGAAGCGCTGGGCGCGCGGGCGGTTGCCGCAGTGGGCGCGTGGTATGGCCGAGACACAGGATCTCGTGCAGAACGCCGTCCTTCGCGCACTCCCGCACCTGAAAAACTTTGAGGCCAAGCACCCCGGTGCGCTCCAGGCCTACCTTCGCCAGGCCGTTAGTAACCACATTCGCGACGAGATCAGGAAAGTGAAGGCGCGCCCAGTACCCGCGCCGCTCTCCGACGATCAGCCGGACGAGGGGCCGTCGCCGCTCGAACGGGCGATCGGACAGGAGTCGCTGGAACGATATGAGGCGGCGCTCAAGACCCTGCGCCCCGTCGATCGCGAGGCGATCATCGCGCGGGTGGAGCTGCAGCAAAGCTACGACGAAATCGCGATTGCCCTGGAAAAGCCCAGCGCCGATGCGGCACGCATGGCGGTGGTCCGGGCGCTTCGCAATCTGCTCAAGGCGATGTCCGCCAAACCTGGAACGTCAGACAACTCCGAGCCCCGCTAACCATCACCGCGTAGTATCTTAGGCCTCGCCCACACGCAGACAGCCAGGCTGTGACCGGGGATAGGGCGCTTCCTGCCCCGGGGCCGTTCGACGATTCGTCGCGGACCGGCCGTGCGTGACTGGAGCCGCGAGGCATGGCCGGAGAGTCCGAGGATCTCGACAAGCTGTTCGAGTCTGTGGCCGACGGCGAGTCCGTCGACTGGGACGAGCTTGAACGCAAGGCTCCTGACGAAGAATCACGCGCGCTGATCCGGCAGCTCCGGCTGATCGCGGAAGTGGCGGAGGTGCATCGATCGCAGGTCGATGAAGTCACGCCTCCCGACGTGGCGCTCACCGTGCCAGCGATAGGCGGTGTGCTGCCGATTCAGCCTTCGGTAGCGCGGCGAGTCCTGCCCGGTCTGAGTACGACTCCTGGCGGGGTATCACCTGGCAAGGTCCCGTCCGGGCGCATGCCTCCACAGGGATCTGCAACAGAGCCCGAATTCGGTACATGGGGGCATCTGCTCCTGATCCGCAAGATCGGAGAGGGCTCATACGGCGAGGTCTATCACGCGCACGACACGTGGCTCGATCACCCGGTCGCCCTGAAACTACTCAAGCCCGAGGCGGAGAGCCGCGTTCCACCGGCCCAACTCCTTCACGAGGCTCGGAAGCTCGCGCGCGTGCGGCATGTGAACGTCGTCACCGTCCACGGTGCCGATCGGCACAACGGGCGGGTCGGCTTCTGGATGGACTTCATCGACGGGGAGACGCTCGCGGCACGCGTGAGCAAGGGCAGTCTGAGCGCTGGTGAAGCGACCAGCATCGGGCAGGAGATGTGTCGCGCCCTTGCCGCCGTGCATCGCGCGAACATCATTCATCGGGATGTGAAGGCGCAGAACGTGATGCGTGCCCATGACGGCGGCCGCATCATCCTGATGGACTTCGGGGCTGGCGAGTTCGTTGGCGATCCGCTGAACTCCCGCGCGCAGGGCACGCCACTCTATCTCGCGCCGGAAGTCTTCGACGGCGGGGAAGCGACAGTTCGCAGCGACATCTACGCATGCGGCGTGTTGCTGTTTCATCTGGTTACGAACCGATTCCCTGTGGAGGGGGCGTCTCTATCGGCGATTCGGGCTGCACACGAGCGGGGCGAACGGCGTCGGCTCCGGGATGAGCGCCCGGACTTGCCCGAGTCGTTCATCGCGATCGTGGAACGCGCCATCGACGCAGATCCGATGCGTCGGTACTCGACGGCAGGTGACATGGAGGCGAAGCTCTCTGGCGAGCCCGCCACCAATCGCGTTCAGGCTCCATCACAGTCAGCCAAAGCCGTCGTTGCCCCGCCGTTGCGCTGGCGGCATCCAGCGCTGTTGGCAGTCTGCGTGACCGCCGCAGTGCTGCTGTTTTTCACGTTCGCTGGCGCCATCACCTCGACGCTCTACCTCGTGGCTCTCGGCATCTCAGGTCAATTCCGGACCGAATCGCCTCTGGGTTGGCCACTGTGGGGACTTCGTGCCCTCCTCTCGCCCCTTATCCTGGCGGGTGGCGGGATCGTCGTGACGTTTGTGATTCTGAGGGCACTGCTCCAACCGATCATGGGCCGGCTCGGAAAGCTGACTCGCCCGATTCATGACCTGCCAACAGCCACGACTGCAGCGATCCTCTTGCTGATTCAGTGCGGTCTTCTTGCGGTGACCTTGTGGTGGTTCGGCGATCTCCTGAACGGTTTCAACAGTTTGCTGGCGAAGACGGCGGGCGACCTGACGATTCTGAGTGCTGGAAATGCGGAGTATCACAAAGGCTTCCGGCAGGTCCTCTCGGTGCAAATGATCGTCTTGCCGGCGGCTTGGTTCGCTTTGTTCAGAGCTCGTACAAAACGTAAGGAGACGGGAGGTTGGCTGAGTCTCGCCGGAGGGATCGCGGCCACTTTTCTCACCGTGTTCCTCGTTGTACTTCCATACCGGATCCTGGCTCCACAGAGCACGTTCGCCAGCGTGGTCTATCGTTCGCAAACCTGCTACGTCGTCGGGCAAACCGGAAACGATGCCCTGTTGTTCTGTCCCCAGCAGCGTCCGCCGCGGAATCGAGTGGTGAAACTCGATGATCCCGAGCTTCAACGGGGAGGGCCTGAAGAAAGTGTGTTCAGTCGAGTCGGCACGTCCGTTACCCACATGGAGGTGAAATGATGCGACCTGCCATCCGTTTGGTGGCTCTTATGCTCCTGTCATGTCTGATTGGTGCGGGCCGTGCCGAAGCCGGTCTATGGGACATGATCGACGCGCTCGATGGTCCTGGCCCATCGTCGGGCACCGGAAACATCATGGTCAATCTGGTGTGCTCGGACGCCGGCGGCGCGAGAGCCGGAGATCCATTTCGCACGAGGCTCAAGAGCGGTACGCTGCGGATTCCTGACGATGCCGGAAAGGGGAGCTGCTTGTTCTTCGACTGGCGCTCGTTTGAGGCGAAGGAGGATGACCGCTTCTATCCGGTAAACCTCGACATCACGGAGTTCGGTGCGTCCGCCAGGTTGCATCCGACGGTTGAATTGGGCGGAGGCATCGGGTGGCTGTCGTTCAACAGCAGATTCCCCGGCGCATCCGACGACATCACAGGGACCAGGCTCACGATCAGTTTCCCCAGGGTCACGTTCAAGCCCCTGATGGCGATTCCATTCAAGCCCTTCAACAACAGTCGTGGCGGTTGGGGCTTTCTCCAGCTCTATTTCAGGGAAACCATCGTGGTGGGGAACTTGACCGACGAGGACTTTGCGACGAAGCCCGGGAACGATTTCTCTCGCGATGATCAGCGAATCTCGTCGATGGGGTTCATTATCGACGCGACGACGGTGCTTCGCTTGGCGGGCCTCAGGTGAACGCTCGATTCCGGTGGGCTACGCTCGACGAACAACTTCCGCCGGATCTGTGTTGATGGCCTCACGTGCGACCGAGTAGCTCGCGAAGAACGCCGCAAAGATCAGCGCCGCAACCGCGACAGCCGTGGACAAACCGTCGGTGCCGCTGTTGCCGTAGATCATTCCCCGTGCGAGGTAGCCAGCGATCGTTGACGCGACAGTCCCGAGCAGTATGCCGGGCGCGACGAGCCTGATGGCGTCCTTGAAAACGAGCCGGCGCAGGCGGTAGGGCTCGGCTCCAACCATCACGCGGATGGCGAAGTTCCGTTTGTCCTCGCGCGCGGCCCTCGCGATCACGCCATACACGCCCAGGACGGCAAGGATTAACGCCATTGCCCCGAGAGCAGCGGCAGATGTCGCCGCGATCCCGGAAGGGAGAACCATGATGTCGAGTTGATCTCGCAGCGTCCGCGGATAGAAGCCGTCGAGCGGTGTTGGCAATCGCTCGAGCTCGTGTTGCACTACCGGGATGAGCGATTGCGGATTCGTTCGCGCGCGGACAATGAGCGTGGTGGACCTGCCGGCCGTCTGCGCGAAGGGAACGTATATGTGCGACTGAGGCGCTTCGCCGAGTGCTCGATAGACGCTGTCCTGCGCAATGCCGACTACCTGGATCGGTCGCGTCTCTTCGGACGTTCGGAACTGTCGCCCCAGCGCGTCACCGTTCCATAGGCGCTGAGCCATCGTTTCGTTGACGATGGCCACAGGCGGCGACGATTCATGATCCTGGTTGGTAAAACCCCTGCCACGCCGAATCGCAATGCCGAGCGCATCGAAGTACTCCTCACTGGCCCACGATCGAGTAGCGCGAGGCGCCGTTTGACCGGGCGCAAGCGTCACCGATTCCAGGAGGATGTCGACCAGGGGAGTGCTCGGTTCCACGGGAGCGCCGTTAGAGAACGCCACTGCGGTGACGTCAGCGCTCGCGTGCAATCGCCGGCCAAGCTCCTCGTACAGACGATGTCCCTCGGCTGGTGAAAGGCCATATCGCGTCAGGTTGATGTCGATGGCCATCGCATGCTCCGCATCGAACCCAAGGTCCAGGGCCCTGGCATCCGAGAGGCTGCGAATGAACATGCCGGCAGCGCTCAAGAGC
>Ga0315912_10001943_pt1 | contig 23295 bp, 18 predicted proteins | sample VfabasoilMG_FD_204469 | JGI IMG/M metagenome (GOLD analysis project Ga0315912, IMG submission 204469) | Garden soil microbial communities collected in Santa Monica, California, United States - V. faba soil | ecosystem: Environmental > Terrestrial > Soil > Garden | place: USA: California... | reverse complement strand
GCCATCGCTGCGTCGCTGGTGGTCGCGCTCACCATCACCCCTGCACTTGCACTCCTGCTCCTGCCGCGGCATCTCGAGCGACATGAGTCGCGGCTGGTCGGCGGCCTGAAGAGCCGGTATCAGCGCGCGCTGTCCGCCATCGTCGATCGCCCGCGGACAGCGCTGGCGTCGCTTTCGGTGATGCTCGTCGTGACGGCGGCCACCGTGCCGCTCCTTGGCGAAGAATTTCTTCCCAGCTTCCGCGAGTACGACTTCCTGATGCATTGGGTGGAGAAGCCGGGCACGTCGCTCGACGCGATGCGCCGCGTGACGGTGAGTGCGAGCAAGGAACTGATGGCGATTCCGGGTGTGAGGAACTTCGGCTCGCACATTGGACGGGCGGAGGTCGCCGACGAAGTGGTCGGGCCGAACTTTACCGAGCTCTGGATCAGCCTTGACCCCTCGGTGGACTACGAGGCCACCGTCGCGAAGATTCAGACCGTGGTTGACGGCTACCCGGGGCTCGTTCGCGACCTGTTGACGTACCTGCGCGAGCGCATCAAGGAAGTGCTCACCGGTGCGAGCGCAACGATTGTCGTGCGGGTGTATGGTCCCGAGCTCGACGAGCTGAGAACGCAGGCAGCCGCGGTCAGAAGCGCGATCGCGAAGATACAGGGCGTGGCCGATTTGACCGTGCAGGCGCAGGTCCTCGTCCCCAAGGTCGAAGTGCGCTTCGACCCGGACCGCGCCGCAGTCGTCGGGCTCACGCCAGGCTCGGTTCGACGTGCGGCGGCCACGCTGGTCCAGGGGACGAAGGTCGGGGAGTTCTACGAGGCGCAGCAGCTCTTCGACGTGATCGTCTGGGGCGCACCAGCCGTGCGCAGAAACCTCGACGCGATCCGTGCGCTGCAAGTGCCGATTGCAAACGGTGGCACGGTGCCGATCGGCAGTGTGTCCACCGTCGAAGTCACCGCCACTCCGAACGAGATCACGCGTGAAAACGGATCGCGACGCATCGACGTGACGTCCAACGTCCGCGGCCGCGATCTTGGTGCCGTGGCGCAAGACATCGAAGCACAACTGGCAAGCCTGACATTCCCGCAGGGGTACTACGCAAGGGTCATGGGGGAGTATGCCGAACGCCAGGCCTCGTCGAATCGCCTCACGCTCCTCGGCGTGATCGCCGTCGCGGCGATCTTCCTGATCCTCCTCGCCGACTTTGCGTCTGCGCGCGTGGCCACGCTGGTGTTCCTGACGCTGCCGTTCGCGCTCGTGGGCGCCGTGCTCGCCGCGTTCGCCACTGGCGGAGTGCTATCGCTGGGATCGCTGGTCGGGTTGGTGACGGTGATCGGCATCTCCGCGCGCAACGGGATCATGTTGATCAGCCACTACCAGCATCTCGAACAGCAGGAAGGTATGCCGTTCGGCCGTGAGCTGATCCTGCGCGGGTCCGAAGAGCGCCTCGCTCCAATTCTGATGACCGCGCTGGCCACCGGTCTTGCCCTCGTTCCGATCGTCGTGGGCGGTACGCGTGCCGGCTACGAGATCGAGCACCCGCTTGCCGTCGTGATCCTCGGCGGGCTCACGACTTCGACCTTGCTCAATCTGTTCATCGTTCCCGCGCTCTACCTGAAATACGGGCGGTCGGCATTGTCGGTGGCGGACGAGACCGCTTGATAGCAAAGGCTGGCTCACGATGGCAGACGATCTGATACAGAACGCGCGCGCGAAGGACCAGTTGTTTCTGGAACCTCGCCGCATTGACGACTTCAACTTCGGAACGGCAACCGCCGCGGTGTTCGACGACATGCTGGACCGGTCGGTCCCTTTCTACGGCGAGATCCAGCGGATGCTCGGCGAACTCGCGGCCGACTTTGCGGCGCAGGGCAGCGCGATCTACGACCTCGGATGTTCAACTGCCAGCTCGTTTCTCGCGATTGGCACGTACCTGACGTCTGACGCCGAGGTCGAGTTCATCGGTTTTGACTCGTCACCCGACATGCTGGAGCGGGCGGAGCGAAAGCTGCAGGCCGCTCGCTTCCCCTGGCGGTATCACCTCGAGCATGCGGATCTCGATCAGGGTGCTCGCATCGAAAACGCCTCAGTCGTACTCCTGGTCCTCACGCTGCAGTTCCTGCGGCCGCTCAATCGAGAGCGGTTGATCTCGTCCATCTACGAGGGCATGAATCACAACGGATGCCTCCTGCTGGTCGAGAAGGTGCTCGGTGAGCACTCCACGTTCAATCGCCTTTTCATCAACCACTACTACGAGATGAAGAGGCGTAAGGGCTACAGCGAGATTGAGATCGCGCAGAAGCGCGAGGCACTGGAAAACGTACTAATCCCGTACCGCCTCGGCGAGAACGAGCAACTCCTGCAGCAGGCGGGGTTTCGGCAGATCGACGTGTTCTTCAAGTGGTACAACTTCTGTGGCCTCGTTGCCATCAAGTGATGCGCGGTCTGCGCATCCCGATGCGCTCGCTCGTCTCGGGTCGGCGCTCTTCAGGTATCGCGACGCCCTGTTTCCTGCCGTACTGATCGCCGCCGCGTTCGGCACACGCCCACGGCTCCTGGCCACGACGCGAACCGATCATCTGATGGACGCCGTCGGGCTCGCCGTCTCACTCGCCGGGCAAGCGCTGCGCGTGCTGGTGGTGGGTCTTGTTTACATCACACGTGGGGGACAGAACCGGCAGCCGTGGGCGAGCTCGCTCGTCGAGACCGGCATTTTCGGGCACAGTCGCAATCCGCTCTATGTGGCGAACATGCTGATCCTCCTTGGCCTGGCCTTGGTGCACAACGGCTGGGTGATGTATCTCCTTGTTCTTCCGGTGTTTGCCTTCGTGTATGTGGCGATCGTTCGAGCAGAGGAGCAATACCTCGGCGCACGTTTTGGAACCGCCTATAACGCCTATTGCGAACGCGTGCCGCGGTGGATACCGAGGCTGGCCGGCCTGAGCGCAACGATTGAACAAGGCTCGTTCAACTGGCTGAAGGTGTTACGGAAGGAATACGGGACGCCGTTCGCCTGGGGTAGTGGCTTCCTGCTGCTGCTTGTCTGGGAGCACTCCGGCCCCGGAGCGATTCCGATGACGCTCGTGGAGCGCAACAGCATCATTGCGACCTGGGCTGCGATGGCCCTTGCCTACAGCATCGTGCGCAGGCTGAAGCTGACGAATCGCCTCGGCACCGATTGATCACGCGAGCGGTGTAACCATCAATCGTCGCGAGATGGCTTCGAGGACCTGTTCGTTGCCAAGAAAACGCTGCGCAGTGATGAATTCACCGACGGACGGCGCCTGCTCTCTGCACAACTCTCGTACACCACCGCGGTCCAGCAACTGGTAGAGGCTTCGCTTATCGACCACGTCGCGGGCGGCTACGCCTATCAGGATGCCTTTGTCACTAGCGCGACGATCGCCGCGCCAGCCGGTGCGCAGGTCGCGCAGGTGCCGCATCACACCGTGTCGCTGTGGAACAACTACCAGCTGCATCCACGGGTCGCGGCGGGCCTCGGAATTCTGAACCGGTCCGACATGTTCGCCACGATCGACAACACGATTCGCCTCCCCGGCTACACTCGCGTTGACGCGGCCGGCTTTGTGAAGCTGACCGACCAACTGCGCGTGCAGCTGAATGTGGAGAACCTGTTCGACAAGACGTATTACATCAACGCCGATAGCAACACGAACATTTCGTTTGGATTCCCGCGCGCAGTGCGGATGGGACTCACCGCCAACTTCTAACCGAGGTGCTTGGGCCGATGGATCACGCCGGCAGCGAGACGATGAAGCTGCTGCCGGTGGGCCCGCTCGACTCGAGAACCAGCGTTCCGCCGTGGGCTTCGGCGATCCAGCGCGCAATCGGCAGACCGAGCCCGGCGCCGTTCGAGCGCGGGTTCAGTCGAACGAATCGATCGAAAATGCGCGTCTGCTCCGCGACTGGGACGCCTTCGCCATCATCCGACACCTGAATTGTGGCTCCGTTGCCGGCACGCGTGACGGTGACCGTGACGACACCCTTCGCGTACCGGATCGCGTTCTCGAGCAGATTGCTCACCATCTGACGAAGGAGTCCGTTGTCACCGGTCCACGACACCTCGGTGTCGCCGCAGGTCAAGACATCCACGCCTCGTTCTGTCGCCAGTACGCGAAGGGCACGAGCGCAATCGCCAACGAGCTCGTCGAGGTACAGCGGCTCGCGTATCAGTGGAATACCCGCGGCCTCCGCGCGTGACAGAAGAAACATCGCATCGACGAGACGCGCCAGCCGTGTTGACTGCTCTTCCACGATGGCGAGCGATTCGCGGTAGTCCTGTTCGGTACGCAGGCTGCGCGCGAGGGTGACCTGTGCGGTTGTCCTGACGACTGAAACCGGCGTGCGCATCTCGTGAGACGCATCGGCCATGAACTGGCGCTGCGCGTGCAGAACGCTCGCAAGGCGATCGAGGAGGCCGTTGAACGCCCCCGCGAAACGCCCAAGCTCGTCGTTCGGGTTGGGCGGATGCAGACGGGCGTTTGGATCGCGCTCGGTGATTCCGCTGGCTTGTCCGGCGAGGACCGTCAGCGGGTAAAGCGATTGCCGTCCGACCACCCAGCCGCCGGCTACGGCAACGACGATCGCGACGAACACGCCGGCACTCAGGGCGAGGAGCAGTCGCTCGCGTTCCGACTCGATGTCATCGAGCGATACCATGACGGCGGCGACGTAGCGATGCTGGTTGTGGGTCACGGGCCGGCTGAATGCGCGTAGTCGCATCGAGTTCAGCGTGATTGTCTGGAGGGCCGGTGCACCGAGCGGCGGTTGCCACGCATCGGCGAGCGGCTGCCCCCATACCGCGAGCACGTCGCCATCTGGTCGAGTGAGCACCAGCGTTCGATCGGGAGCAACGACCTCGCTACTGGCCTCGTCGGCGGCAGCCTGAAGCGAAAGGCCCTCGCCGAACTCGGTTCGCATCACCCCTTCGAGCGTGAGCATCAACCGCTCGAGCTCACCGTCCAGCCGCTCGAGTGCCAGCCGATCCTCCACCACGGCAACCGCCACGGCGCCAGCAATCAGCACCACCACGACGACGAGGCTGTACCACGCCGTCAATCGGCCACGGATGGACCAGGTCATGAAGGATCGCGCGGCGCGGTCTCGTCGGTGGACACCATGTATCCCTCTCCGCGGCGCGTGATGATCAAGGATGGTTTGCCCGGTTCGTCAATCTTACGCCGCAGGCGCTGGACACACACGTCGATGACATTGGACATCGCTTCGAAGGGCGCGTCCCATACATGCTCGGCGAGTGCGGCGCGGCCGACGACTTCATTTGCATGCAGGACCAGGTGCTCGAGCAGAGCATATTCACGCGCGGTCAGAACGAGGGGTTGTCCGCGACGCTGGCCACGGCGTGCGCGTGTGTCCAGTTCGATCGGCCCGACACGGAGGATTGATGGTGTCGGTGGCCGCCGGCCGCGGCGAATGATTGCGCGAAGTCGCGCCAGCAACTCGCCGAAGTCGAACGGCTTGGTCAGGTAGTCATCGGCTCCGCTATCGAGTCCAGCGATCCGCGACTCGACGGCGTCACGCGCGGTCAGCATGAGGATGGGCACAGCCGAACCATCGTTGCGGATGGCGCGGCAGGCCGCGAGACCGTCCTGCGATGGAAGCATGACGTCGAGGATGATGCCATCGTAGTCCGTGATTGCCGCTTGATAGACCGCCTTCGCGCCGTCCCCAACCACGTCTACGACATACCCTTCTTCGCGCAGCCCCTTGGCGAGCATTTGCGCCGCGTGTGGTTCGTCTTCAACTAGCAGAATGCGCATCGTCTATCGCGCTCACAGGGCAGAGTGGTCCGCTGCCTGTTGAGCTGTCAAGCTGGAAGGCCATCATGACAAGTCGTTCATGAATATCTAATGACACGTCATCAGTCGTTCATCTCTACCCTTGTAGCATCGGCGTATGGCTAGCGGCGCGCGTCGTTGGGTAGTGGTGGCGAGCACGGTTACTTGCCTGGTGGGTAGCGACGCTCGAACGATCGTGTCAGCCCAGGTGGTACGAGACGACAGTGCGGTTCAGGCCGAAGGAACGATCCCGGCGCCGCAGGGCGACCCCACGGCACAACAGGAACCGGTCAAGCCTGAAGCACCTCCTGAACCGAGCCACACTGGTTTTGGTACGCTCTTCCGCAGCACCGTCGGTGACTACGTCACCTTTCCGAAACGGCCGTCGACATGGGTGATCCTCGGCATCGGCGCCGGCGCGGCAGCCATCGCCTACCCGTTCGATGATGACCTCAACGAGTCACTGCAGGACGCCGATGCGCTCCGCAACTTCTTCAAGCCAGGCAAGTACCTTGGATATGCGTGGGTCCAGGGTGGCGCCGCAGTCGGTCTGTATATCGCGGGCCGGTACTTCATGGAGCCCGACGCGGGCACACACACCAACAAGGTGGCGCACCTCGGCTTCGATCTGCTGCGTGCCAACTTCCTGTCGCAGGGACTGACCTACGGCATCAAGGTCGCAGCCCGGCGTGACCGCCCGACCGGCGAGTGTTGCTCCTTTCCCTCAGGCCACGCGTCGCTCACTTTCGCGACGGCTTCAGTTCTCGAGCGCCATTTTGGCTATCGCAACAGCTGGCCGATGTTTGTGATTGCGGGGTATGTCTCGGCCAGCCGCCTGACCGACAACCGTCACTTCCTGAGTGACGTGCTCTTCGGGTCGGCCCTTGGCATGGCGTCCGGTTGGACTGTAGTTGGAAGTCACGGCCGTGAGAACTTCGCGCTCTTCCCCGTGCCCACACGCGGAGGTGTGGCAATAGAAGGCACGTGGGCCTTCCAGAAGGATCAATAATCTCCCTCACTTGGTTGGTGGTGTGTGGTTGGTGGTTAGTGGTTGTTCAAAGTTCGGCTTTGACCACCTACCACCTACCACCCACCACCTGCCGCAAGGAGGGCAGATGGTGGACCGGCGCCAGTTCCTGTCAGTTGCCGTCGCGGGTGCGGTGACGTTCGCACGCGATCCGATGGTGTTCGCTGCGCAGGCCTCGAAGTACGACCTGCTCATCAAAGGCGGACGGGTGATCGATCCGTCGGTGCGGCTCGACGCCGTGCGAGATGTGGCGATCGCAGGCGGACGCATTGCCGCCATCGAGCCGAGCATCACGACAGCTGCCGCCGAAACGATGGATGCACGCGGCAAACTCGTCGTGCCCGGCTTGATCGACATCCACACGCATGCCGGACGGACGGCCGAAAGCCCGGGCATGGTGCTGCGAGATGGCGTGACCGGATGGATCGATGCCGGCTCGCAAGGCGCTGACAAGATCGCGGAGATCGTCGCGGTCGCGAGATCGTCGCCGCAACAGGGACGCGTGCTGATCAACATCGGCCGCGCCGGCATTCTGCCGGACGGCGACACGATGGACCTTGCGCGTGCCGACGTCGCCGCGGCCAAGGACGCGATCGCCAAGCACAAGGACTTCGTGGTTGGTGTGAAGGCGAGGCTCTCGCGCGAGGTCGCCGGGACGAACGACTACGAAGTGCTGCGCCGTTCGCAGGAAGTCGCCTCGGCCTTCAATCTGCCCGTGATGATTCACATGGGGCAGACGGTCTCGCCGATTGGAAAGCTGATGGGCCTCCTGAAGCGCGGCGACATCGTGACGCATCTCTTCGCGCCGCCGCCCAACGCGATCGTTGACGACAGCGGGCACATCGACCCCGAGGTGCTGGCAGCACGGCGGCGCGGCGTGTGGTTCGACATCGGCAACGGCCAGACCGGCCATATGCGATGGGACACCATCGGCCTGATCATGAAAGCGGGCTTCTGGCCCGACACGTTCTCGACCGATTGGAACGTCAACAGCAAAACGACCGGCGTCATCGATCTTCCGAACTGCATGTCGAAGCTCTTGGGCTACGGCATGTCGGTCAGCGAAGCGATCGCGTGCGCCACGCTCCACCCGTCGCGGACGTTCCCGGTGTTCAACGACCGCGGCACGCTCAACGTCGGCGCGCCTGCTGATGTCGCCCTCCTCGAGCTGCGTGAGGGCAAGTTCGAGTACCTCGACAACTACAAGGGCACGATCACAGGGAATCAGCGCTTCTTCCCCACGGGTACGGTGCTTGGGGGTAAGAGGATCGCGACTGCGTAGGAGAAACATCATGAAGCGACGGGCCCTCGTTGCCGGAGTCGCGATCGCATGCGCCCTCGTGCTGAGCGGCGCGCTGACGCTCGCGCAATCGCATTCCCCAACCGAGGGACCGGCGGTGGACGGATCGCCCGCGTGGTTCCTGCAGGGATCGTTTCCTGATCCAACGGGACGCACGTCTGTCGATGCAAGCGGACGTGTGACTGTTCTACCGCGTGCGGCTCAACCTGCTGCTGCTCCAGCGCCACTCCCGAGTGGCGCTGAAACACCACCGTGCCGGCGCTCGCCCCTCTGTGGCAACCGCCTCGGACGCAGCCGTCAGACACTCCAGCGAGTCCAGTGGAAACAGGCAATGGGATACGCGTTCACGTATCCCTATGTGCTGCCTCCGGGGCCGGGTGGTGTGCCGGCTGTGGCGCTCGACTCGAAGGGAAATCTCTGGGCGTTTCAACGTGCGGACGCAGGCAAGCCGCAGCTGTTCAAGTTCGATCCGGACCACAAGCTGATTCTTCAGGTCGGCCCTGACGTCATCGGTTACCAGGACAAGGCACACGGGATGGCCGTCGATGCCGAGGACAACGTTTGGATCACGTCTGCCAACGGCGCGACGGTGATGAAGATCAGCCCGGACGGCAAGTTGCTCATGACCGTCGGCACCGCGGGACGCCGCGGCGACTGGGACGAAGCGAAGGGGCAGCGACTTCTGTGGCAGCCGGTGATGGTCGCATTCGGTCGAAACGGTGACGTCTACATCGGTGAGGGGCATGCGAACGAGAGCCCGAATGACACCGAGTCGGACGATCCGGCCAACACGATTGGCGCCGCGCGGATCATTCATCTCGACAAGAACGGCAGGTTCATCAACCAGTGGCTCGGCAACGACGTCGGGCAGGGAAAGTTCAGCTCGGCGCATGGCCTTGCCGTCGATCCCACCAATGGCGATGTCTGGATTGGCGACCGCGAAGAATATCGGATCGTCGTCTATTCGAGTGAGGGGACGTTCATCAAGACACTGCAGATGAGAAACCTCGTCTGCGCGATCAACTTCGATTCGCATGGCAACCCTTGGATTGCCACCGGGCAGGATGGTCAGTTCCTCAAACTCGATCGCAATGGCAAAGTGCTCGGCGCGATCGGCAACGGAATGGGGATCGAGCAGGGGCAGTTCATCGAAGCCAGCTACTGGGCCTTCGACAAGCAGGACAACCTGTATGCGGGCGATACCAGCGTCGGCCGAGACACGAAGATGGTAGCGCCCGCCCGATAGTAGCGGCGGGTCTTCCCTGGCCTGAGCGAGGCCGAAGGCAGACCCGCCGTCATCAATTTACGGAGTCGGCACCCAGGACGCGCACGACACGTTGGTGTTCCAGTCGGTGAACACGCCCTTCGGGTTCGTCTTCAACGCCCACACGTGAATCTCGTAGAAGGCGTCCGGTCCGTATCGATTTGGGCCTGGAACGTAGTTCAGGAGGTGCCCTTCGAGTATGGGTACATCGCCCGGGGCGTGGCTGGCGTGCCACGCGGGAGCAGGCGTGATGTACTCGGCGGCCGCGAGGACCAACCGGCCGTTGCGCGGCTCGTACACCAGCGCCTCGGGGTGGTCGACATCGAGCACGTCGTCGAAGAGCGCCCCGTTGACGTAGTGGACACCCATTGCGCCCTCGCTCGGTCCGCTCACGCATCCCCCGAACAACATGTAGCCCTGCCCGATGGCTTCAGAAAGATCGCGAAACGGCGCGAGCACGTCGCGCACAGAGTCGGGGAGTGTGTTCCCCCCACCTCCATGGTCGTGCTGCGCTGTGGCAACCCCGCTCCAGGCAACTGTCAGGAATAAGACGGCCGCGACGTTCCAGATCAAACGCTTCAGCTTCATGGGGTTCTCCTTTCGTTACTCACCCGTTCGATAACGCACTAACGAGTGGTGGCCGGCGACCGAACGAGGCGCGACTTTCAGCTGCGCGCTTCGCTACAATGGCTGTGCTGCGCCCGATGAACGAGGAGCGTCGTGTGATGGGACGAGTTACCGGCAGTGCCCGCCGTTCTGTACTCCTGGTTGGAGTCCTTCTCTCCACCTTCGTGTGCCTGGCACGGGCGCAACAGGGATCTGTTGCGGCCATGTTCAGCGACGATCAGAAGCGTGGCGAAGAGATCGCGCTCAGTTTCGCGACTGCGGAATTGCCGCCGGCGTCTGGCGCCACGTTCCCGGCGCAGATATATCTGACGGGTGGTGACCTCGAGCGCGCGTTCGATACTCCAAGGTTCCGGCCGGATGCCGCCATCGTTCCGACCAATACGGACCTGGTGATCACGTCTTCGTCGCCGAGCACCCAGCGCATCCTGATCGATCGTGTCCGCAAGCAGGCGCCCGTGATGCGTGGGCTGCAAAACCAGATCGACACGCGGCGGAAGCAAGCGCCAGCGGCCGGGGAGTCGGGCACGCTGGCCATTGGCACCGATTGGTTCGTGGTGCAGTTGACGCGAGGCAGCAAAGAGAGCGGGGGAGCGTTTCCGAAGAGTGTGTGCCTGGTGGCCACCGACTTCGACAAGGGCGGTGCGATCGACCGGCGTGAGCTTTTCGCGCAGGACCGCGTACGCAAAGGCATCGCTGGATGTCTGGCCGCACTCGACGCCGCAGGTGTGCAGTCGCTCGTGATGCCATTGATGGGCGCCGCGTCCTCAGGCACGCAGGCGAAAGATGCGGCGTTTGAAGGTCAGCGTGTGCTCAAAGAGTGCCGCCTGCTGAACTCTGTTGCCGGAATCGCGCTCGGCATTCACGACTTCGCTCCCAACCGCCGCAGTCTCCGCGAGATCGGTGTCATCCAGTGGGACCGCGAACTCGACGAGATGTTCAGCCTGCCGAAAGGCACTCGCCTCGCGCAGACCGCGCAGAACGTATATCGCCTCTACGCCGATCAAGTGAAGCTCGCGTTCCGCAAAGGACTCGCGGGCGAGAAGACCACGCCGGCTGACGTTGACGGCGCCTGCAGCGCGATCTTCAGCACGTAGTTCGCCTCAACTGTGCGCTAGACTCCAGTCTCAGCATTTTTTCTAAGCTCAGCCTGTTGAGGTTCCTCATGCATGTACGCAGAAGGACGAATGTCTTTGCGCTCGTTGTGCTGCTGGTCGCTGTCGTCAACACGATCGCCTGCGGAGAACGGAAGCCGAAGGCCGGTACGGTGCTCGACGAAGCGATGCTGGCGAAGCGGACTCTCGCGAGCTTTCCGGCTGCCGACGAAGACTACTTCCACGACATGGACGGCGGCGCGCAACTGACGAAGGCGCAGGTCCAGGGCCGCAACATGTGGATCGTGTGGACCGGCGGCAACGATCGACTCTGGGACGTGCTCTCGCGCGAGAGCTTCGGCTCGCTCGACTTCATCAAGACCCTTTCATCGCATCCGACGCTGCCGTACTCGCGCGACACGCGCTGGACGTACCTCGGTCTTGTCAACGAACCTTGCTTCACCAAGGCGACCGGCCCCGATCCGAATCGCTATGGGCTCTGGCTCGACGTTCGCGATCCCAAGTGCCCACCGGATCCGTTCGAGAACGAGGACAAGTACAAAGGCGTCCAGGTTGGTGCGCGTGGAAAGACGGTGCCCGTTGGCTCGTACTACGGTGAAGCTTCCGGCATCGTCGGGCTACGGCTCTTCCCGAACCCGGACTTCGACGAGAAGGCACGACGGGAGTGGGACTCCGAAAAGTACTATCGCGATCCGAAATACTACGAGCGTCGCGACCTGGTGAAGCCCTATCGCGTGGCGATGACGTGCGGGTTCTGTCACGTCGGCCCAAACCCGGTGAAGCCGCCGAAGGATCCGGAACGACCTGAGTGGGCCAATCTCAGCTCGAACGTCGGCGCGCAGTTCTTCTGGTGGGACCGCGTCTTCGACTGGAAAGCGACGACGAACGAGAAGAGCTTCCTCTTTCAGGCGCTGCACACATCGCTGCCAGGGACGCTCGACACGTCGCTCGTTTCGACGGACAACATCAACAACCCGCGCACCATGAACGCCGTGTACTTACTGGGCCCGCGCATGGGGCTGGCGAAGCGCTGGGGGAAAGAAACGCTGAGTGGTGGCAGCCTCGACAACAAACAGTTCAACGAGTTCGTTCCTCCGACCGATCCGCTCGCGCAGTTCTTTACACCGCCGTCGACGACGTGGACGCCGCGAGTGCTAAAGGATGGATCGGACTCCGTGGGTGCACTCGGGGCGCTCAATCGGGTGTACCTGAACATCGGCCTCTTCAGCGAGGAGTGGCTGTTGCATTTCCGGCCGTTGATCGGTGGTCAGGAGATTTCACCGATCAAGATCGCCGATGCCAGAAAAAACTCCGTCTACTGGCAGGCGACCGAACAGCAGACGATATACATGGCGGACTTCTTCCTTGCGACGACAGACCCGCACTACCTCAAGGACGCGCCGAGTGGACCGACGTACCTGACCGAGGATGCCGCGTCCACCCGTCGCGGAAAGACCATCTTCGCGGAGCGCTGCGCGCGCTGTCACTCGAGCAAGACTCCGCCCCTGCCTCCAGACCTCGATCTCGAAAACTGCAACGGCAAGAACTATCTGAGTTGCTGGGACAAGTACTGGGCGTGGACCAAGACGGATGCCTTCAAGGCGCCGATGCGCGACATGGTCCTCGCCGACGATTTTCTGAAGGACAACTTCCTCTCGACCGAGCTGCGCGTCCCGTCAACGCTCATGCAGACCAATATCTGCAGCCCGATCGGCACGAATGCGATCGCGGGTAACATCTGGGACAACTTCTCGTCGCAGTCCTACAAGGATCTGCCGTCGGTCGGCTCGGTCAAGGTGCGCCACCCGCTCTCCGGCGCCGAGTACGACTACACGCTGAAGGGTGGCGGACGCGGCTTTACCCGGCCGGCATCGCTCGTCAGCCTGTGGTCTACCGCGCCATTTCTCCAGAACAACTCGGTCGGTCCTTTCGATCCGAGCCCGTCGGTCGAAGCGCGAATGAAAGTGTTTCAAGCGTCGATCGATCAGATGCTCTGGCCCGAGCGGCGTCGCAACGACGAGCTCTTCACAGGGTTGAAGATCGAAGGCGCCGGTGTTGGCTGGATTCAGCGCACCAGTATTGACAGCTTCATCCGGGTGCCGGAAGGCTATCTGCCTGATGGCCTCCGTCCACTGCTTGGAATCGGACGCCGCCTGTTCCCGTACTTGTTCCGCGACGGCGAGGTGTCGATCGGGCCCATTCCGAAGGGCACACCGATCAGCCTCGTGACCAGCATGGATGTCCTCGGTGCCGATCTACCCGAGGATCAACGGAAGGAACATCGCAGGAAGCTGCTGACGCTGGTCAAGCAGATCCAGGCGGACCTCAAACGCGGCAACAACGCATTTGCCAACCGCAACGTCCTGGAGACGATGCTCTCGATGAGCAACTGTCCGGACTTCGTGATCAACAAAGGCCACTACTTCGGAACGAATCTCTTCAACGAAGAGCCAGGCCTGAGCGACGCCGAGAAGAGAGATCTGATCGGATTCCTGAAGACCATGTAGCCCGGAGGCTCAGAGTGGCAACAGGAACAATCACACCAAGGCCCGCCACCTACGACGCCGATTACATCGTCGTGGGGTCAGGTGCGGGAGGCGGCACTGTGGCGGCGCGCCTCGCCGAGTCTGGTTTCACCGTGCTTCTGCTCGAAGCCGGTGGTGATCCACGGACGACTGTCGGGTCCACACCTCAAACACCGGGCGTCAACAGCCTGCCCGACGACTACGACGTGCCGGCGTTCCACGCGCTCTCGGCAGAGAACGACGGCATCCGCTGGGACTTCTTCGTCAGGCACTACGAGGATCAAACCAGGCAGGAGAAGGACCTGAAGTACCGGAGCACCGTCGATGGCAAGCCGGTGAACGGTGTCTTGTATCCCAGAGCCGGCACGCTCGGCGGTTGCACCGCGCACAACGCGATGATCCTGGTGTACCCGCACAATGCCGACTGGAATCAGCTTGCCGATCTAACCGGCGACCCAACCTGGCGCGCAGAGAACATGCGCTCGTACTTCGAGCTCCTCGAGCGTTGTGAGCATCGGTCGGACGAGCCGAAAGACAGCCGGCCCGGTCACAACCCGAGCCGGCATGGATGGTCTGGCTGGTTGCAAACCGAAGCCGCGATGGCGTTCGACGTGTTCAAAGACAAGAACTTCCGCAAGATGTTCATCGACACGGCGAAGACGGCGCTGAGCAGCCCCGAGGTGGCCGTCACCGACCAGGACCGGCGTGCCCGTTTCGACAGCCTGCTCGATCCCAATGATTGGCGCGTCGTCGCCGAAGATGCAGTCGGAATTCGCTACACGCCTCTCACGACGAAGGACCATCGGCGCGCCGGCACGCGCGAGCGTGTGCTGGACGTCGCGAATCGACCCAAGAGCACACTGAAGATTCAGATGCACGCCCTCGTGACGCGCGTGCTGCTCGATAGCGAGAAGCGTGCGATCGGTGTCGAGTATCAAAGCGGCGAACGTCTGTACGGTGCGCATCCTCGACAAAACACGGCGGCAGGCAAGACGAAGCAGGTCTTTGCCGCCAGGGAGGTGATCCTCGCAGGCGGCACATTCAATACGCCGCAGCTGCTGATGCTCTCCGGTATCGGGCCTCGTGACGTGATCGAGAAGCAGGGCCTTACCTGTGTCGAAGAGCTGTCCGGTGTCGGCAAGAATCTTCAGGATCGATATGAAGTGGCCGTCGTCAACCGGATGAAGTCTCCCTGGAAGGTGCTCGAGGAGGCTACTTTCACGCGCGAAGATTCGCACTATAAAGTCTGGGCCGACTACAAGAACGGCATCTACGATTCCAACGGTGCGGTGCTGTCCGTCATCGCGCGATCCGGGCCGGCTGCGTTTTCGCCGGACTTGTTCCTCTATTCGGTGATCGGTCGATTCGAAGGGTACTTTCCCGGCTACTCGTCGCTCTTTGCGCAGAGCCCGAACTACCTCACGTGGATCGTCTTGAAAGGGCATACGAACAACACCGGCGGGGAAGTCACGCTCGCGTCGAAGGACCCGCGCGTGCCGCCCTCGATCAATTTCCACTACTTCGACGAAGGCACTGACACGCGCAAGCAGGACCTGAAGGCCGTAGCGGCTGGTGTCGCGCTCGCGCGCAAGCTTGCCGCCGGGTTGAAGAAGGAAGACATGATCGAGAAAGAGGAGTTGCCTGGCGACGATGTGACCGATGACAAGTTGCTGGAGTTCATCAAGAACCAGGCGTGGGGACATCACGCGGCAGGTACATGTCGCATCGGCAAACGCGAAGACGGCGGCGTGCTCTCGACCAACTTCGAAGTGCACGGCATCAAGGGGCTTCGTGTCGTGGACGCATCGGTCTTCCCGCGTCTTCCGGGGTTCTTTCTCGTGAGCGCGGTGTTCATGATTGGCGAGAAAGCGGCTGATGTGATTGCCGCCAGCGGCAAGCAGACTGCTCCACTCGGCCCGGTCAAGCCGTTCGTGCCCTGATGCGGTTTTCTATTCCCTGGTTGCTCACCATTTGCGCGTGCGGCGCGCTCGGCGCCTCGTTGCCGGCGCAGAGTGCGGCGCTTCCGTCCACGAGAGTTATCCCCTACAAGGAGCTCGCCGTGCCCGGACGCGTGGACTCCGGCGTCCCGATGACGTGGACGCAGATCAACGGACGCGCGACGCTCGTCGCGTTCGCGTCGTGGGGTGGGATCCCGGAGCGCATGGCGGGCGCCGACGTCGAGCATCTCGAAGTCACCGGCGATGTGGTGATCGCTCCGCACCCTGGGGACGGCATCTGGTTCGAGAGCGTGATTCCCGATCAGAGCGACACCAAGTGGTACGCGTACTACCACCACGAGAAGCCCGCCCATGAGTGCGGGCGGCCCGACCGATCGATTCCGCAGATCGGCGCGGCAGTCTCCACTGATCGCGGCGTGACGTGGACCAACCTCGGGATCATTCTGGAGGCACCAAGCAATACCTTCGTGTGCGCGTCTACCAACACGTTCATCTACGGCGGCGTCGGCGACGTCAGCGTGATGGTGGATCGCGACTCGAGGGACGCGTATCTCTACTACAGCAGCTTCGAGCGTGACCCAAAGGCACAGGGCGTCTCGCTGGCTCGACTCGCATGGGCCGATCGCGACAACCCGCGCGGCCGCGTGATGGTCTGGCAGGATGGCGTGTGGCTTCCGCCCGTCCGCAAGGCGTCTGGTGCGACGCCTGAATGGGAGTACCCGTCGGGCACACCGTTTTTGAAGCCATCGAAGCCATGGCACGATGGAGTCGAGGCCGCTGATGCGTTCTGGGGGCCATCGATTCACTGGAACACGTCGCTCGGCCAGTACGTGATGCTGCTCAATCGCACGAGAGACGAAGCGTTCAACAACGACGGCATCTACGTCGCGTTTGCGCCGCGGCTCGACGACCCGCGAGGCTGGAGCGTGCCTCAAAGGATTCTGAAGGGCGGCGGCTGGTATCCACAGGTCGCCGGGTCTGAGCCAGGCAGTACCGACAAGCTGATGGGGCGGATCGGCCGGCTGTTCCTGACCGGCCGCTCGAATCACTACATCGAGTTCAGTGGGAAGTTCTAACGAAGGAGAAACAGAAACATGCGTCGAACTGTGCTGACGAGCGTCTATGCCGTGATCGCGATTCTGGGTTGCTCATTGCAGGCAGCCGATCGGACGGAGATCACGTTTGCCGATGCGCGAATCTTTCCGGAGAGCGTGACATCAACCAAGGACGGCACACTGTTCTTCGGCAGTCTCGGTCAGGACAGCGTGTATCGCGCCACGTCCAAGTCCTCGAAAGCGGAGGTCTGGATTCAACCGAAGGCGAACGGTCTGTCCACGGTGCTCGGCGTGCTCGCCGACGAGAACTCCGGCACCTTATGGGTCTGTGCGTCGGCCACTGGTGGACGCAACGGGGCACCGGTTGTCGGGGAGACCGCGCTGAAGGCGTTCAACCTGAAGACCGCTGCATTCAAGGCGAGCTATACGTTCCCGAACAACGGTCTGTGCAACGACATCGCCGTCGCGAAGGACGGCACTGTTTACGCGACTGATACGACGCAGGGGCGCGTGCTGCGGCTCAAGAAAGGTGCAAAGGCGCTCGACGTCTGGGCGGCCGACCCGATGCTGCTCGCAACAGCCGACGGCGTTGCGCTGCTCGCCGATGGCCATGTCTACGTGAACTCAGTTGGTCAGGGCACGCTGATGCGCATTCCGGTCACGTCTGATGGATCCGCTGGACCGATCGTGAAGCTCGAACCGTCGCGGCCGTTGCAGGGGCCGGACGGCATGCGCACGGTTGGCAGCAAGACGATGCTGCTCGTAGAGGGTGGTCGACTGGACGAGATCACCATCAATGGTGACAAGGCGGACGTGAAAGTGCTGAAAGAAGGGCTGCCAGGAATTACCGCGGTGACGTTGGCCGAGGGCACAGCGTACGTCGCGGAGGCCAAACTCAATCTCCGCAACGACGCGACCAAAGACCCCGGCCCATTCCGCGCGATCGGCGTCCCCTACAAGGCGCCTAAGTAGGCCTTACTTCGGCACCGGCGCGAACGGCGTCAGGAAGAAGTTGTTCGGGTCTGCGACCAGCGCTCCCTTGAGACCGGGAGGGATCGGCACAGCGGTTCCTCCCTGTGAGACCACCGTGAGGCCTGCGCTCTTCATCGTGTCGACCATCGCGTCCAGGTTCTGCGCACGCAACTGAAGTCGCGCGGCGCCGCGATCCTGAATGCGCATCTTCAACGCTGTGCGCTCGACGCCTTTGAACTCCACGAACTCGATCCACAACGGCGACCCAGGTGCTTGCACGCGGCTGCGGCGGACCTCGGCCTTCGACAGCCCGGTCAATGCGCGCGTCGCCTTGTCGGCAGCGAACGGCGTTTCGCCTTCGAGCTTGAACCCCAGCGCATCGCGATAGACCTTCGTCGTCTTCTCCATGTCGTTCACGCTGATCGACAGGCGAACGTCAACGATGTTGTTCGTGGCTCCGGCGGCGGTCTCTGGCAGAGAGGCCGGCTGCCTGATCTCGATGAAGCGGTTGTCGATGTCCTTGATCAGCAGTGCGCGCGATCCATCGGTCATCGTCACCGGCTTTCCACCGGGTGTTGCGATCGCCGCGTTGGCCTGCTTCACGCCGGCGAGCGCGCTGTCGATATCGCGGACAACGAGGACGAGGGTCGCGTTACCGGGATCCTGAATGCGCAGTTGATGCGTCTGGTGCGGGACGTTCTGGACTTCCATGATTTCGACGCTGAGCCGTGTGCCGGGCACTCGTGCCGACTGGTGGCGCTCGCGGGCGTCTGGAATATCGAACATCGCGAAGAGCTGCGGGTTGGAGCGGTTGTAGGGGCGCCCGCCGGACTCCGGAATCGGCGGCACTTCCATCCCGAAGGCGTCGTGATAGAAGGCGAGCGAACGGTCCATGTCCTCAACGAACGAGGTGAACGTGCCCGTGCCGATGATGGCCCCGGGGACCGGCGCCTGTGCGTATCCCGTGCTGTTCCCAAGCGCCAGCAGGCCGCACGCGGCCGCCGCAACCACTACTCGTCTCACCAATCGAACCATGTGCCCTCCAGCCGGAAGACCGGCTCTGTCGCAGCTCACGATACTCGATTGGCGGCGCCCAGAAGGTCAATCACCTAGACAGGGCACGATACGAGTCGGCTAACCACCAAAGGGCATTCGCCCTTGGGCCTACGAGTTTTCACGTAGGACGTCATAAGCGGCCTTGCCGCGACATCCCGTGGCTAGGCTACGGCTTGCACACAATCGTCACATTGGACACCCTGCTTTTTCTAGAAGATCAATGGTAGTCATAGAATGTTCACCATTCGCCCGCCGGACCCGAAGTTGCACCACCCGTAGACTGAATCGGTGCAGCTCTGGTGAGCGCCACCTATCCAAAGGCATTCAAAGTGTCAGAAATACGAGAGGCGGCAGCGCGCGCGTCTTCCAGCCGGTCATCGCTCGTCGAGAGCATGGCAACTCGGATGTTCGCGCGTAATCCCACCAACCACAGTCCGAGGGTGCTCACGGGCAAAGAGACCAGACTGAAGCCAAGTGAGGACTCCTTCGCGATGCTCCGCCTGGTGGCGGAATCGCTCCCGAATGGCGTGCTCGTCGTCGATCACAAGCGAGCGATCGTGCTGGTCAATCAGCAGATCGAACGGCAGTTCGACTACGAGCGGAACGAGCTTCTCGGACAGTCACTCAATTTCCTGTTGCCCGAGGCGCGGCTCGACGATGCAGGTGAGACGATTGGGCTGGAGCAGAAACTCTCGGGTCGTCGTCGTGACGGACTCGAGATCCCGATTGCCATCACGATCAGCCCGCTCAAGGTCGAGCAGGGCGTCTTCGCGCTTGTCTCCGTGGTTGACCTGACGGAACAACGCGAGCTCGAGCAGGCCGCGCATCTGGCGCTCGATCAGAAGCTGGAGTTCGAGCGGCTCATCGCGGAGCTCTCAGTTCAATTCATCAACGAGCCTGCCGACCAGGTCATCGAAGCGATTCGCGACGCGATCCGCCAGATCGGCGAGACGCTCGACGTCGATCGCTGCAGCTTCTTCCGCATTGTCGATGGCGAGCTGGCGCCCGGCCCGATTGCCTGGTGGGGCCGTCCTGGTGTGGCCGCTCCGGTTCCGGCGACCTCGCTCAAGGATCGCTTCCCGTGGACCACTGACGCGGTCTTCCAGGGCAACGTGCTCTCGTTCGCATCGCTCGACGAAGTGTCGAGCCAGATCGATCGAGACAGCTACCAGGCGCTCAATGTCCGAGCCGGTGTGACGGTGCCGATCGCCGTGTCTGGTCAGGTCGTCGGCGCACTTGGGTTCGCGATGATGCGGAGCGAGCGCCTGTGGACGGCGGAGACGCTGCATACCATGCGGGTCACTGCGGCCGTGCTCGGCAACATCCTGGCACGTTGCGAGACCGACGATACGCTGCGCCAGACGATCCTGCAGATCGAGCACTCGCGCGATCGCGTACGAGCGGAAACGCTGTATCTCAGGCGCGAGTCGCAAGAGCGCACGGGCACAGGCGTCATCATCGGGCAGAGCCAGGCGATCAAGAACGTCCTGGAGCAGGCGCGGCAGGTGGCGGCGACCGATTCGACGGTTCTGCTGCTTGGCGAAACCGGCACTGGCAAAGAGCTCATTGCCGCGCACATCCACGAGATGAGCGCACGCCGCGGCCGGATCATGGTGCGGGTGAACTGTTCGGCGATCCCGAGCACGCTGATGGAGAGCGAGCTGTTCGGCCGTGAGAAAGGCGCATTCACTGGCGCGCTGGCCCGGCAGATCGGACGCTTCGAGCTGGCCGATCACTCGACGATCTTCCTCGACGAGATCGGAGAGCTACCGCCCGACGTGCAGGTCAAGCTTCTACGGGTCCTCGAGGAAAGGCAGATCGAGCGCCTCGGAAGCCCGAAAGGCGTTCATGTAGACGTTCGCATCATCGCCGCAACGCACCGGAATCTCGAGAAGCGGATCGCTGAAGGCACGTTCCGCGACGACCTGTTCTATCGGCTCAACGTGTTTCCGATCCAGGTTCCACCGCTCAAAGATCGGGTCGACGACATCCCGCTTCTCGTGTGGCGGTTCGTTGACGAGTTCTCGAAGGCGTTCGGGAAACGCATCGAGGGTATCTCGCGCGAAGACATGGCCGTGCTGCAGCGGTACTCGTGGCCGGGCAACATTCGCGAACTGCGCAACGTCGTTGAGCGCGCGATGATCGTGTCCACCGGCACGCAGCTCTCGATTCCATTGCCAGCGGTCGCGCATCCGGCAGGGAAGCGCAGCCTGAAGTTGAACGATGTGGAGCGTGAGCACATCCTGAGCGTGCTCGATAGCTCTGGCTGGCGCATTCGCGGGGCCGCTGGAGCGGCATCGCTCCTTGGTCTCAAGCCGACGACGCTCGAAGCGCGCATGGCCAAGCTCGGGCTCACTCGGCCGAAGCGCGTCTGACCTGACGCTCGTCAACGCCCAACTCCCAACTTCCAATTCCCAAAACTCCCAACCCTCGAACCTGAAGGTTGGGAGTTGGGAGTTGGCTCAAGAATCAGATTGGGAGTTGACGGTTTTCAACGAATCACGATCGCACCACCCACCGACCAGAAGTTCCCGACGACGTTCTCGACGCGTGTCGTGGCGGTCTCGAGATCGCCGAGGGTTGCGACGTGCTGCGACGCGAAGGCCTGCGCGCCAAACCGCCGCGCGAAGCGCCACTCCCAGCCGCCCCCGATCTCCAGGGCAAAAGCCTTGGACGTGAACGACTCGGTCGCGTTGGTCTCCACCACCCAGTTCCTCACGAACGCCATTCCACTGCTCACTCGAACGAAGAACCCCTTCGAGCCCCAGGGCCGGAACTGAAACGTCCCCATGACATACGTCGAGTTGATCTGGTCGCCCGCCGCCGATGATGCCGGCACCCAGAAAATCTGGGCTCCGATATCGGTGCGGGGCGTCAACGGACTTCCGACGATAGCCAGCACCCCGCCAGAGTGGACGTAAGTGTCGGCGGGGCAGTCGGTGCAGTCGCCGAGCAGTGTCGTGCTCGATCCGCCGACGACCACCCACGGTTGCCATCCATCCGACGATGAAGACGACGACGTTGCAGTCTGCGCGGACGCGACACCGCATGACAACAGAAGCAGGAGAAGGATTCGCAGGACCGGCAGCACAGCTCGTTTGGTCATGAGATCGTCCACGTCAGAAAGACCCTGTACTGCGGGAAGTGGTAGTTGGCTTCGCCGGCATCGTCGGCGTAATAGGTTTTTCGCGTGAAGAACTCTGTTGATCCGCCGATGCCCAACGCTCCTTTCAGCGGCCAGGTCACATCCAGGCGGGCGCGAGTGAGTACGTGATTCGCTCGAACACCGTCCAGGACGTGCAGATGGTGCAACTCGTACCCGAATGCGATGAATGGCATCTTGCGACGCTGGATGAGGAAGTTGGCCAGGAGGTTGGCTCCAGGCCCGTAGTCGTAGTAGCGAGGTCCGGTGGACACGCCTTGACCGGCGTCGGGCGGAGGCTCTGGCTCCGGTGTGATCCCTCCGAGCGGAATCGAGTCAACGGCACCAAGGACGGTGACGCCGCCGCCGCCGACGGCCACGAGGGATAGATTCGAGGTGAGGTTCTTCTCGCCGATGAACATTCCCTCGAATGCCTGGGCGCCGAAGCGGTACGCCGGGTTGCTGTTGAACTGATAGGCCTGTGCGATGGTGAACAGCGACCGTTTGAGTTGTTTGCTGTAGAGCCGCCCTCGCACGCGTGCCTCGCTGAACGCGCTGCCGCCGCCGAAGCTCAGACGGACGGCGAAGGCGTCGTACGGCGTATGGCTTTCGTCATGAAGTACGTCGCCATACAGAAGATCGGTCTCGAAGAAGCCGTAGGTGTTCGGCTCAACGGCCTCTGTGTTCGAGCCGCGCCACAGCGTGCCGAATGACGCGACCGCTGTCAGCGACGAGGGCACCATGTCTGCTGGCTTCTCCACCACCCGCGACGCATCGCCAGACATGAACCGCATCACACCGCTCATCGGATCGAGCGCCATAGCGCCGACTTCCCCCCACAGGCGCGACTTACCCGTCGCCTGCGTGTTGCGCACCAGCCACGCCGTACGATGGAACATCTCGCCGAGCGCGATGCCACCGAGCGTGGTGTTGATGAAGTCGTTGAGCGAGGCCTGATTCGTCTCGCCGAAGTACTCCCACGTGCTGCTCCCGAACGCGGTGAGTCCCGCGGACTCCCAGAAGTTCATGCCGTTGGCGCGGCCGGTGGTGAAGTAGTTGTTGCCCTGGTATGGGTGGCCGATCTGGTTGACGGCGAAGTCGTCGAGGTCCCACTCCCAACCCCGCTTCATGTTGGTCCACCAGGTTTCCGGCGTGATCTTGGCCGTGTCCTGTCCGCGGATCAGGTTCGCGAGCTCGTACATGCCGTTGACGGCGGTGACCCAGAGGAGTGACGTGCCGATGCGCCGCGGCGGACATCCCGGGCACGCACGCCCTTCGCTGTCGAGAGGCGGCGGCGTGGACGGGAGCTGAATGGCTGGCGGCGGTGGTGCCGGCGGTGGTTCTACCCGAGCGATGTCACCAAGGGCCGACTCGGGCTGCGCGAGGACCGTGTCGTCGGAGACATCCGGTGACGACTGCGCCATGACTCCGGAACTTCCGCACAAAA